>ERZ779637.1428-NODE-1428-length-9891-cov-4.424766_pt1 | contig 9891 bp, 8 predicted proteins | sample MGYA00514196_ERZ779637 | MGnify/ENA primary metagenome ERZ779637 (study PRJEB29562, sample SAMEA4376700) | mouse gut metagenome | isolation source: Cecum | study: EMG produced TPA metagenomics assembly of the A DSS colitis mouse model was used to assess the... | reverse complement strand
GAGGGCACCCCCACTATGGGCGGCATAATGTTCATCGCGGCCATCATCGTGTCGGTGCTGATTTTCGGCTGGCAGGACATCGCCCAGGGCAGCTGGCAGGCGCTGTTTGTGCTGGGCTTCGCCCTGGTGTGCGGCGCCATCGGCTTCATTGACGATTACGCCAAAATCCGCCGGCACGAGAACACCGGCCTCACCGCCGGGTGGAAGTTCCTGCTCCAGCTGGCAGCGGCCATCGCCTTTTTGGCTTTGCTTCGGTGGAGCGGCCACCTCACGCCCAATCTGTATATTCCCTTTGTCAACGTGACCCTGCCGCTGCCATGGGGGGCGTATCTGGTGTTTGCCGCCTTTGTGATGGTGGGCTGCGTCAACGCGGTGAACCTCACCGACGGGCTGGACGGCCTGGCAGGCAGCGTGACGCTGGCGGTGGCGGTGTTCTTTGTGGTGCTGGCCAAATGGTGGGAGTTCGGCGCCATTGGCATTTTCGCCGGGGCGCTGGCAGGGGGGCTGCTGGGCTTCCTGCTGTACAATTTTTATCCGGCGAAGGTCTTCATGGGGGATACGGGCTCCCTGTTCCTGGGGGGCGCGGTGTGCGCCATGGCCTTTGCCTTAGACGTGCCGCTGGTGCTGGTGTTTGTGGGTGTCATCTACATTGCCGAGACCATGAGCGACATCATCCAGATAGGTTATTTCAAGCTCACCCACGGCAAGCGGATTTTCCGCATGGCCCCGCTGCACCACCATCTGGAGTTGGGCGGTTGGAACGAGGTGCGCATTGTGCTCACCTTCACGGGAATCACGGTGGCGTTCTGCCTACTGGCCTTTGTGGGCGTGATGTATCGCTACGCGATTTAAGCGCAGAGAAGCGCGAGCGCAGGCGCGCCGCCCCAGATGGACCGGAGCGAGGACGAGCGCAGGCCCGCGCAGCGGGCCGGAGATCAGTCCGAGTCGGAGGGAAGCCGGGGCGAACAGCGCGCCCAACGCGAGCGTGACAAGGAAGAAGCGCGAGCGCAGGCGCGCCGCCCCGGATGGACCGGAGCGAGGACGAGCGCAGGCCCGCGCAGCGGGCTGGAGACCGTTCCCCGGCGCAAAGCGTGAAACGCCAATGTTTCACGTGAAACATCGGTTCTATAAATGGAGGAGGGGATGCCGATGGCTCGAAAAGCAAAGCGGGACCTGACCATTGAGCAGCAGCTGGCCAGAGGGCCCATTGACCTGCCGTTTTTGGCGCTGGTGCTCTTGTTGGCCGCAGTGGGATTGATTATGGTGCTGTCCGCCTCCTATATTTCCGCCATGTATAACCTGGACCCAGCCATTAACACCGAAGGAGACCCACTGTATTATTTCAAGCGGCAGTTTGTTTTCGCGGTAATGGGTGTGGCCGCCATGTTCGTCATCTCCAAGATCGACTATCAGCATTTTCGCTGGATGTCCATCTTTGTGCTGGCGGCGTCGGTGGTGCTGATGCTGTTGGTCTTCACCCCCCTGGGGCGCAGCGGAGGCGGCGCGCGGCGGTGGGTCAACATTTTAGGCATTCGCTTCCAGCCGTCGGAAATCGCTAAAATCGGCGTGATTCTATACTTTTCCGCCCGGCTGTCCAAGCGGAACAGCCAGCTTGGCCCGCCCAAAAAGTGGAGCCGGCGCACCTTGACCGGCCGGTGGGGGGAGAAGCTGGATCGCATCGGCTTTTTGGAGCTGGTTCCCTATGGGGTGTGTTTGGTGGTGGTGCTGGGCGTCATCGCCCTGCAAAAACATATGTCGGCCATGATCCTGGTGATTGTGGCGGCGGCGTCGGTGCTGTTTGTCTCGGGCATCCGGCTGTACTGGTTCTTCGCCGGCGGCGGGCTGGTTGCGGCGGCCCTGTGGTTCATCATCACTCAGACGGACTACATGAAGGCCCGGATTGAGATATGGCAGGACCCTCTCAGCGATTTGCAGAACGGAGGCTATCAGCCCTGGCAGGCCCGGATTGCCATCGGCTCCGGGGGATTGCTGGGGGCGGGGCTGGGCAACAGCAGGCAGAAATATCTGTTTCTTCCCGAGGAGCACAACGACTACATCTTCGCCGTTGTGTGCGAGGAGATGGGGATGGTGGGGGCCTGCGTCATCATCGCCCTGTTCTCTCTGCTCATCATCCGGGGCTATTGGCTGGCCATACACGCCAGGGACCGGTTTGGCACGCTGTTGGTGGTGGGTATCACTACCCTGACGGGAATGCAGGTGTTTTTTAATATCGGCGTGGTCACAGGCGTGCTGCCCCCCACCGGCATCTCCCTGCCCTTTTTCAGCTACGGCGGCACGGCCTTGATGATTCAGCTGGCGGAGATGGGAATGGTGCTCAGCGTATCCCGGCAGATTGCCGCCCCCAAGGCGGAATAAGAAAGGTGGAGGCGAGAGAATGAAGCTTGTGAGACATACAGGGGCCCCCGCAACATCGGTCTTTGGTTTTGCGGAGAGAGGAGAAGCAAGCGGACTTTGCTTCGGTGATGTGAGGACGACATGAGAGTGATATTTACCTGCGGCGGCTCGGCGGGCCATGTAAATCCGGCCCTGGCTGTGGCCCAGCAGTTTGAAGCCCACCACCCCGGCTGCAAAATTTTGTTCATCGGCGCGGAGCGGGGGATGGAGCAGCGGCTGGTGTCCCAGGCGGGCTATCCCATTCGCACAGTGAAGGTGTCCACCTTTGAGCGGTCCTGGAGTCTGAAGGTGCTGCGGCACAACGTGGGCAGTGCTTTGAAGCTTCCTGTGGGCCAGCATGAGGCGGCGGCCATCCTGAAAGAGTTCAAGCCCGACCTAGTGGTGGGCACCGGGGGCTACGCCTCCTATCCCGCCGTCCACGAGGCGGCGCGTCGGCGCGTCCCCTGTGCCATCCACGAGTCCAACGCCTATCCGGGGCTGACCACCCGGACGCTGGCGGGGAAGGTGGACCTGGTGATGGTGGGCTTCCCGGAGGCGGCGGAGTATTACAAGGACGCCAAGGCGGTAGCCGTCACCGGAACTCCTGTGCGGGGAGAGTTCTTCTCCCTGGACCGGGAGCGGGCCCGGCTGGAGCTGGGGCTTACCGACAGCCAGCCGCTGGTGATCTCCTTCTGGGGCTCCCAGGGGGCGGGGCATATGAGCGAGCGCACGGTGGACTTTGTGGAGCGCTGGGCGGCGGAGGGCCGCCGGTTCCACTACATTCACGCCGCCGGGCGGGACTACGAGGACATGACGGCGGAGCTGGCCAAGCGGGGCGTGGCGGTGACGGACAGCGAAGTGCGGCCCTATATCGACAATATGCCGGTGGTGATGGCGGCGGCCGACCTGGTGATCTGCCGGGCGGGGGCGTCCACCATCGGGGAGCTCACCGCCTTGGGCAAGCCGGCCATTTTGGTGCCCTCTCCCTTTGTGGCGGCCAACCACCAGTATAAAAACGCCAAGGTGCTGCTGGACCGGGGCGGGGTGGAGCTGATGGAGGAAAAGGACTGCACCGGCGAGGGGCTGTACCGCACCGCGCTGGAGCTGCTGGCGGACGGCGCGCGGCGCGCCTCCATGGGCCGGGCGCTGAAGGGGCTGGCCGCGCCGGATGCGGCCCAGGATATCTATAAAAATCTGATGAAGCTGGTGAAAAAATAGCAGTGATGAACGCTCCCACATAGAATGGGTGGAGATCTTTCTATGGGGAGGCTTTGTCATGAGTGTGATGTATATCCGGGGCGGCCGGCCGCTGGAGGGCGAGCTGGCGGTCCACGGAGCGAAAAACAGTGTGCTGCCCATTTTGGCGGCCTGCCTGCTGGCCAAGGGGCCGGTGACGCTGAACAATTGCCCCAGGCTCACCGATGTGGCCGCCGCGCTGGGCATACTCCGGCGGCTGGGCTGCCGGGTGGAGCAGGAGGGGCACACCATTGTGGTGGACCCCACCGGGGCGTCTGGCTGCTCCATTTCAGAGGAGCAGATGCGCTCTATGCGCTCCTCCATCATCTTTTTGGGGCCGCTGCTGGCCCGGGCGGGGGAGGCCCATCTGAGCTACCCCGGCGGGTGCGAGCTGGGCCCCCGGCCCATTGACCTGCATCTCTCCGCGCTGCGGGCCATGGGGTGTGAGGTGAGAGAGGAGCAGGGCATTCACTGCCTGGGCCGGCCAAAGGGCGGGGAGGTGCAGCTGTCCATCCCCAGCGTGGGGGCCACGGAGAACGCCATGCTGTGCGCTGTGGGCGCCTCAGGCCCCACCACCATCACCAACGCGGCCCGGGAGCCGGAGATCGGCGATTTGCAGAGCTTTCTCAACAGCCTGGGGGCCGGCGTGCGGGGGGCGGGCAGCTCCACCATCACCGTGGAGGGGGGGCGCTGCCTGTCCGGCGGGGAGTACACCGTGATGGGCGACCGCATCGTGGCGGCCACGCTGCTGTCCGCCGCCGCGTCGGCGGGAGGGACCGTCCGGCTGCGGGGGGTGGACTGGCGGCACCTGGCCACGGTGCTGTCCGTATTCCACCAGGCGGGCTGCCGGGTGGAGAGTAAGCTGGAGTATGTGGAGCTGTTCCGGGATGGGGCGGTGCCCCTGCGGGGGGCGCCCACCGTCCGCACCGCGCCCTATCCCGGATTTCCCACCGACGCCCAGGCCCCGGTAATGGCGGCGCTGGCGGCGTCACAGGGGTGCACGCTGTTTGTGGAGACCATATTCGACAGCCGCTACCGCCATGTGCCCGAGCTGATCCGCATGGGGGCGGACATCACCACCGAGGGGCGGGTGGCCCTGGTGCGGGGGGTGGAGCGCCTCCACGGAGCCCGGGTGGAGGCCGCCGACCTGCGGGGCGGCGGCGCGCTGGCCGCGGCGGCGCTGGGTGCGGAGGGGACCACCGTTTTGTCTGGTCTGAACCACATAGACCGGGGGTACGAGGGGCTGGAGGAGATGCTCCGATTGCTGGGAGCAGATGTGGAGCGGCGGGAAGCGTGACAAAGGAGAAGCGCAAGTCACTCCGCGCAGATACATAAGATCAGAGGTGATAACCATGGCACGGCAGCGCAGACACGGCAGACCCAAACGGCGCAGAGGCCGCTTCAGCGGCATTTACAAGGTGCTATCCGTTTTGCTTGTCGTGGCGGCGGTGGTTATGGCCTGCGTGGTCTTTTTCCGCGTGAACAGCGTGGAGGTGACGGGAAATGTGCGCTATACCTCGGCGGAGGTGATCCAGGCCTCCGGCATTCAGATGGGCGACAACCTGATTACGCTGCCCCGCAGCCGGATTTCCGCGGCCATTCGGGCGCAGTTGCCCTATGTGGAGGGGGTGTCCATCCGCAAGGCGCTGCCCGACGGCGTGGTGCTGAAGGTGACGGAGCGGGTGGCGGCGGCGTCGGTGGACTCGTCGGAGGGCCGCTGGCTCATGTCCTCCCAGGGCAAGCTGCTGGAGCCGGACACTGGGGCGGACAGCGTGACCATCACCGGGCTGACTGCGGTGGGACCCTACGCCGGAGGTATGATCCGCGTGCCCGAGGAGGAGGAGAGCACCCTGGAGTATGTCAAGGAACTGCTGGGCGTGCTGGAGAAGCGGGGACACCTGAGCCAATGTACGGCGCTGGACTGCTCGATGGCCACCTATATGTTGCTGGATTATGATATCTACCGGCTGAAGCTGCCCCGGAGCGGAGATTATGATTACTATATTCAGCTGGCGGAGCGGGCGCTGACCAGCGAAAAGATTCCGGAGGGGGTGGCGGGGACGCTGGACCTCACGGTGGCGGAGGGAAAGGCATATTTCAAGCCGGGGAAGTAAAGGACGAGGGAAATTTTCCCTCAGTCCAAAAATCTGCGATTTTCTATTGACCCCATGGAGAAAAAAGGGTACAATGAACAAGATATAGTCATTTGGACTGAAATTGACAGCTATTACTTGTTTCACATAGGAGGAACGTGGGTATGGCGTTTGTAATGGACTCCGTCGCAAACCATGAGGATGTACTGAAGGTCATCGGCGTGGGCGGCGGCGGCAATAATGTGGTAAACCGTATGGTGCGCGCAGGGATGCGGGGCGTGGAATTTATCGCGGTCAATACGGACCGGCAATGCCTCAACGCCTCCGAGGCCACCCAGAAGCTGGCCATTGGAGAAAAGCTCACCGGCGGCAAAGGCGCGGGAGCCAATCCGGAGGTGGGCCGGGAGTCCGCTAAGGAGAGCAAGGAACAGATTACCGCCCTGCTGGATGGGGCGGATATGGTATTCGTCACCGCCGGCATGGGGGGCGGCACCGGCACCGGCGCGGCCCCCGTGGTGGCGGAGATTGCCAAGGAAAAGGGAATCCTCACCGTGGGCGTTGTGACCAAGCCCTTCAATTTTGAGGGCCGCCGCCGCATGGAGCAGGCCGCCAAGGGCATTGAGGAACTGCGGCAGAAGGTGGACTCGCTGGTCATCATCCCCAACGACCGGCTTCAGTATGCCACGGATGAGAAGATCACCTTTGCCAACGCCTTCGCCATTGCCGACGATGTGCTGCGCCAGGCGGTGCAGTCCATCTCCGACCTGATCAAGACCACCGGCCTCATCAACCTGGATTTTGCCGATGTCACCGCCGTGATGAAGGACGCGGGGCTGGCCCACATGGGCGTGGGCCGGGCCGCCGGCAAGAATAAGGCGGAGGAGGCCACCCGGATCGCCATCAACAGCCCCCTGCTGGAGACGTCCATCCAGGGGGCCAAGGGCATCATTGTGAACATTACCGGGCCCATGGATATGGGTCTGGAGGAGGTGGAGCTGGCCGCCGAAATGGTCAAGCAGGTGGCCGACCCCGACGCCCTATTTATGATGGGAACGGCCTTTGACGATACATTGGAGGACGAGCTGCGGGTGACTGTTATCGCCACCGGCTTTGGCAGCGTGAACAACCCCGTCCCCGGCCAGGAGGAGGAAGTCAAGACGCCCCCCCAGGCCGCGAAAGAGGAGGACAAGCCCGAGTGCGTGCCCGCCGGAGTGGGCGCGGTGATGCCGCCGAAGCCGCTGTCCAGCGCGGCGGTGGAGCCCCCTGAGGCGGACCCCTTTGACGACATCTTCCGCATTTTCAATAAGAAGTGAGACGCGCCCCTTCCTGCCCATCGGTGGGGAGGGGCGTTTTTCAGCAGGGAAGCGACGGGAGGGGGGCGGACATGGAAACCATACCGGCCAAGCATCTGCTCCACCGCAATCGGTCCACCGAGTGGTTCGGGACAGATCACACCATGAACATCTACCGGGGCTGCTGCCACGGCTGCCTATACTGCGACAGCCGCAGCGATTGCTACCACATAGAGGGCTTTGACCAGGTGCGGGCCAAGGCGGACGCCCTGCGCATTCTTCGGGACGATTTGGCCCGGAAGGTGCGCCCTGCGTTCATCGCCATGGGGTCCATGAGCGACCCGTACAATCCCTTTGAGGGGGAGCTGAAGCTCACCCGCCACGCACTGGAGCTCATCGATGCCTATGACTGCGGCGTGGCCATCGCCACCAAAAGCGATCTGATCCTCCGGGACGCGGAGGTGCTCGCTGCCATCCAGCGCCACTCCCCTGTGATTTGCAAGCTCACTGTCACCACTGCGGACGATGGACTGGCGGCGAAAATAGAGCCCCATGCGCCGCCGCCCAGCGCACGGCTGGCGGCGCTGGGGGAGCTGTCTCGGGCCGGAGTGTTTGCCGGGGTGCTGCTTATGCCGGTGCTGCCCTTTTTGGAGGACGGCGACGAGGGGGTGCTGGCGGTGGTGGAGGGCGCGGCCCAGGCCGGGGCGCGGTTTATCTACCCCGCGTTCGGCGTCACCATGCGCCAGGGCCAGCGGGAGTACTTCCTGGACGGGCTGGAGCGGGCCTTTCCCGGCCAGGGGCTGAGGGAGCGCTATCTGCGGCAGTATGGGGATCGCTACCAGTGTGCCAGCCCCAGGGCGAAACAGCTGTGGGCGGTGTTCACGGCGGCCTGCCGGGAACGAGGCATTCTGTACGATATGAAATCCATCATTCGAGGGGCTACGCTGAACTATGGCGACCGCCAGCTCACATTTTTTGACTGACAGGGGGAGGGCCAATGGATGTAATCGGGCGTTTTGCCCCCACGCCCAGCGGGCGGATGCATCTGGGCAATGTGCTGGCCGCCCTGCTGGCGTGGCTGGATGTGCGCAGCAGCGGGGGAGAGCTGGTGCTGCGCATTGAGGACCTGGACACCCAGCGGACCAGCCGGGAGTTTGCCCAGCAGCTCATGGACGATCTGCGCTGGCTGGGGCTGGACTGGGACCGGGGCGGTCTGAGGCCGGAGTATATGCAGAGCCGCCGCACGGCGTATTATGAGGAAACGTTTCGGTGTTTGGAGGAGAAGGGGCTGATTTACCCCTGCTACTGCTCCCGGTCGGAGCGCATGGCGGCATCCGCGCCCCACCGGGACGATGGCGCGGTGGTGTACAGCGGGAGATGCTTTCAGCTGACGGCGGCGGAGCGGGAGGCGCTGGAGCGCCAGGGCCGCCGGCCGGCCTGGCGGGTGCGCTGCCCAGACCTGTCCGTCACCGTGGAGGACGGAAGCTGTGGGACGTATATGGAAAATCTGGCCCGGGACTGCGGGGATTTCATTGTCCGCCGGTCGGACGGGGTATTTGCCTATCAGTTGGCGGTGGTGGTGGACGACGCCCTCATGGGGGTCAACCACGTGGTGCGGGGGCGGGATCTGCTGTGCTCCGCCCCTCGGCAGGCCTGGCTCCATGAGGTGCTGGGGTATGCACCGCCCAAGTTTTTTCACACGCCGCTGCTGCTGGCGGAGGACGGGCGCCGTCTGGCCAAGCGGGACCGGGATTTGGATATGGAAGTCCTGCGGACGCGGTACGCTCCGGAGGAGCTCACGGGGCTGCTGGCGTGGTACGCGGGGCTGCTGGACAGGCCGGAAAAAGTGACAGCCCAAGAGCTCGTGGGTCAGTTCTCCTGGGCGAAAGTGCCGAAAAACGACGTTGTGGTCGGTTGTGCTTGACAGTGCCCCAGCCAGAGCGTACAATAGATAAAATCCAAAAATAAGGTAAAATGGAGGAGTGGAATATGGCCCAGCTTGCTTGGAACGAAAAGTTTGTAAAGACCGGCCTCACCTTCGACGATGTGCTTCTGATCCCGGCGGAGAGCAACGTGCTTCCGGCGGATGTGGATCTGCACACCCAGCTGACAAAAAAGATTACGTTGAACATCCCGGTGATGAGCGCGGCCATGGATACGGTGACGGAATCCCGCATGGCCATCGCCCTGGCCCGGGAGGGCGGCATCGGCGTGATCCATAAGAATATGTCCATCAGCCAGCAGGCCGAGCAGGTGGACATGGTGAAGCGCAGCGAGAACGGCGTCATCACCAACCCCTTCTGGCTGGGCCCCGGCCACACCCTGGCGGAGGCGGACGAGCTGTGCGCCAAGTATAAGATCTCCGGCGTGCCCATCTGCGACAACGGCAAGCTCATCGGCATCATCACCAACCGGGATATGAAGTTTGAGAAGGACATGACTGTCCTCATTGACCATGTTATGACCAAGGAGAACCTGGTCACCGCCCCGGAGGGCACCACCCTGGCTCAGGCCAAGGAGATCCTCCGCCAGCACAAGATCGAGAAGCTGCCCATCGTGGACGAGGAGGGCCGGCTCAAGGGCCTGATTACCATCAAGGACATCGAGAAGGCGGAGGTCTATCCCAACTCCGCCCGGGATGAGAAGGGCCGTCTTCTGGTGGGAGCCGCCATCGGGGCCACCTCCGACGTGCTGGACCGGGTAGCCGCCCTCACCGACGCGGGGGCGGACGTGCTGGCCCTGGATTCCGCCCACGGCCACACCCAGAACGTGCTGGAAACCGTCAAGCGGGTGAAGGCCCTGTACCCTGACTTACAGCTCATAGCCGGCAACGTGGCCACCACCAAAAGCTGAAAGGCCCTCAAAGAAGCGGGGGC
>ERZ779637.1427-NODE-1427-length-9891-cov-13.477023_pt1 | contig 9891 bp, 11 predicted proteins | sample MGYA00514196_ERZ779637 | MGnify/ENA primary metagenome ERZ779637 (study PRJEB29562, sample SAMEA4376700) | mouse gut metagenome | isolation source: Cecum | study: EMG produced TPA metagenomics assembly of the A DSS colitis mouse model was used to assess the... | reverse complement strand
AGCCAACGGCGGCCTGGAATACTCCCCGCGCTGGGGGTGCGTGGCAAATACAGCGCACAACAAAACCATGGGGCCGCCCGCCTGGGGCCTGTCTGTCTTGCGGCAGCCCAAACTTCCCCCGACACGGCGGCCCCATTCGTGGATCGAAATGGAATACCCTGCTGGCCTCTGGACACCGTGTCCAGACGTGGAGCAAGGTTGAAAGGCAGCACTTCCGGGTGCTGCCTTTCTGCGTTTCCCCACCTACCAGCGGGAAACTTGTACGCATAGGAACCCTGTTTTACATAGGAGGGCAGATTATGGCACAGACGAGGACCAGCTACCACAAGGAAGTGAAAACGGCCTCTTTCCAGGGCCGGACGATTACCGTTGAAAACCTGACCCCCATTCTCGCCCCCAAGGTGCGGGACAAGCGCAAGCGTGAGATCGAGACGGGGCTTTATCGTCAAAAGCTACGACGCGGGCAATGCGGCTCTGCGCATTTCGGTAAAGGAGACGGAGTCCAACCCCTTTGAGGGCGCGGAGCTGCGCCATCCCGTGGGCTGCCGCCGGCAGGCGGTCATTGCAGGGAAGTATGGCGGCGGCGTATTCTGCAACCTGCCGGATGGAACCGTGTGCATGTGCGGGTATTCCTACCAGCACGAGGACGCGGACTTTCAGGTGGGCGATACCGTTATACTGGTGGTACAGCGGTATGACACGGAGAAGCGGCAGATGTATGGGAAGATTTTGAGTAAGTGGTAATGCAAAAGGAGCCCCGTACCAGAAGATACGGGGCTCTTTCTTGTCCATATGGATTGTCAATTATTTTCGCTCATTCACATAAAGTTCTGTCCGGCTTTGTATCAGCCTCGCGGCTTCATCAACAGATTTATCACCAGCAAAATAGGGCTGTACCTGTTCGCTGATAATCTCCCACAGAGCGCTGTCTTCTGTATAAACCGTACTGATCGCGTTATAGAGCTCCATAATCTGGTCATATTGCGCCTGGGTTGTGGGGGTGTAGATCAGATCAAATACACGTTCATCGGCCCCTACAACACTCATCCCCTTTGGAGGCCGGTCTTCTTCGTCAGTTGAACTGTTCAGTCTCATAGATTCCTCCAGGAGGGCTTCAAACGACTCGCGGTTGACCGGGAATGCAGCATTGGATACATCAACATCGCCGAACGTATCCTTGGGTAGCTCCTGTGGCAGAAGGAGCTGGCGCAGGAAGGACCAGGCCCCTTCCTTGTCCTTGCAGGCTGTAGTCATTGCGATGGGGTTGATTATGCTAAAGCTGCTACCACATTCTCCATCACTTCGGGGATATCCCACATAGCTGACCTCCCCTTCAAAAATAGCCTCATGCTCTTGAATCCGTATAAAGTTACGCAGTGCATCGTCAAGCAGCATCTCCCGGCCCTCCGGCACAAGGGTGTACCATTGGGCCCAGCCGCCTTGCTCGGTCTCCATTTCATTGCAGAAAGACAGGACATCCTTAAATTCCTCACTATCAAAAGAGCAAGCTCCGTTCTCCCAATCCACATAGCTCCCTAAATCGGCATAGATGATATTCCTCAGTGTTTCCAGCTTTGTAGAGTAGGGGGAGAAGATGGCGCACCCCTCCGGCATGGTAGCCAATGCGGTGCGTAAGTCGTCCAGTGTCCAGCTGATGTGGTCTCCTACTACGGCCTTTGATCCTACGACAGTATTTATTACAAAGGTATCAAAGACCATGTAGAGTTTATCGTCCTGCTGCGCACACTCCAGCACATGCTCCATAACGGCTTCTCTGCCCAGCTCCAGATCATTTTCAATGTAAGGCCATAGATCCTCCAACATACCCATTTGCCCAAACTGAAGCACAGGTAAACTATCTACATACAGTAAGTCAGGGATTTTTCCTGCACTAAGTTCTGTCAGAAGTCGTGTCATTCCCTGTTGGAACTCGTCAGGAGAAAACCATTCTCCGGTCTGTGTGTAATATTGTTCTAGAACAATACGGCAGGAGGTGCTTGTCCGATTAAATTGCGCCACCTGCTCTCTTAAATAGCTGTTGCTAGAGATAGCGGCAAGCGTCAGCACAGTCTTTTCCGGAATATCCGTTCCAGGCGTCAGCATTGCCAACTGTGCGGAGCTTGCTTCATTGGCAGCCGCTAAAATCTGTCCGTCTGCATTGATGGAAAACCCCAACAGAGCAGACGTGTTGACACCTGTTTCAAGCCAGCTTACCAGCTCCACCAGGGAATTTCTTTCCGCGTTCCACCCTCCAAGAACCTGATTGGCTGTGCTGAAAAACAGGTATTCGCCGCTTCCGGGATAGACCGCCACGCACTCCTTCGGGAGCCTGTATGTTTCTCCCCAGTCCTGCGCCGCTGTGTCAACAGTGCGCACCTCCGCGCTTACATCGTCCCGTGTGACCAGAAAGCCCGCCTGCCCATTGCTGAGGCGTACAGGCTTCGGAGGCGTATTGCCTCCAGCCTCCAGCTTAAACTGGAGCTGTTGTCCCTGGTTCAGCACAGAAACCGTTGTACCAGAGACAACATAGGTCCACTTATTGTCGTCCACAAGGGTCCCGTCCGCCGGCTGATTCAGCTTGAACCTGTCCAGCTCGGTGCCACCTTGATCCACGTGCCACAGGTAGTCTCCGGAATATTGGGATGTCAAACAATAGATGTTGAGCCAAACAGAACCGTCCGCCCCGGTCTGTAGATTTTTTATTTGTACAAACCCCTCGGCGCCATTTACCAGAAAGTCGTCAGCGGCCAGGATCAGGCTGGGCACGCCGTCACTGGATACGCTGTAGAGGTAATGATGTGGGGAAAGCTCTGTATCCATCCGGCTGACAGCAAGGAATACCAGCCCGTCTGTATCTCCGGCACATCCGGCCACGAAGCTGTCGCAAACAATCCCTAAATCCCAAAATTCCGCGCTGTAACGAACTGTCGCCGGCTCTACCACAGGTTCTTCCGGCTTGCTTCCGCAGGATGTCATCACTAACAAGGATATGATAAGCAATATATGTAACTTCATTTTCATATTATCTTCCTCATAATATATAAGGTCCAGAGCAACTAAAGCTACCAGGCCGCACAACAACTCGCGTTTTGTGCGGCCTGGTAGCTCACTCATTTAATTATAGGATATTTGTGTTTTGCCGCAACAAGGCACCCTATTTTTTCAGGCAATCACAAGGGCCGAAGCAGTAATCCCTACAGCCTACGCAATAATGGCCCGTCTGGGATGTGATCGGGATAATAATAGGACACCTGGTGCACCGCCATATTGTTCCGGCGCTTCGTGCGAAATAGTGAATACCCTTGCTACATCTGCCGACTTGAATGTTGGGGTCATGCTGATTCCTTATCGTGATATTATCCATATCACTGTTGCAATCAGGGCAGACCATGATATGCGGAGAGATCTGGTCATCGTAGTTTGCCGCAGCTGCTGCCGGGGCGACGATGACGCACATCATGAAGACCACGCACATAAGGCTCACCAGCCTACGAAACTTTGACAACTTTATAATAGTCCTTTTCCTTTCCATACGTTGTTTAGAGACTTCTAAACAAAAGGCTAGTAGGTACACCTCGTCAGGTAAAAGGATTTTTGCTATCAAAAACGTTTCTGATGGGTTTAAGTATATATGAAGTCTCGTAAAAAGTCAAGTTATTTTTTACAAAAATTTTCCAACTCTCGACATGTCTCTTGACGATATTAACAAAGGCAGCTCAAGACACCCAATACAAATATCTCAAGATTATACAATGTAATATGCTTTGGTGGAGGACAACGGTTGGAGACATTCCAACTATACGCCGCCCCCTTTGGATGGTAGAATAACGGCGGAATGCTGGTACTAGAGACGGAGGACGCGCTGTATATGCAAACCGCTGTCAGAACACCCACTACCCAAGCGGAGGCTGCGGCGAAAAAGCCCATGAAACCTGCGGCGTAACAGAAAGGAGGAGTTTGTTTGCGAGCACCTGAAATCTGCCGTTACTGCGGCAGTGTGATCCGGCTGATTCCTGCGGAGAATGTCTATCGGACAGCGACAGAACGACTGAAACAGCAACAGCAATGGATCTATCAGTGTCAGAACTGCAATGCCCGTGTGGGCTGCCACAGAGGGTCCAAGCGTCCCCTGGGCAATGTAGCCAACGAGGTGCTGCGGCTCAAGCGGATGGAGACCCATCATGTCTTTGACGCCTTTTGGCAAAGCCAGGGCATGACCAGAACAGCTGCCTATCGGTGGCTGGCAAAGCAAATGGATCTGCCGGCGGAGCTTGCGCACATCGGCGGCTTTGAGATGGAGCAATGCCACCGCCTGATTGCGCTGTGTCATCATACGGGAGATAAGGAGGCAGCATAGCTATGGCATACCGGAAAAATGCACTGAGACAGCCCTCCTGCATCGGCTGTCTCCACAATTATTATCATAATAATCCCATTTCCAAACGGCAGCAGGGCATCATGATGCACCTGGGAGAACGTTTCTGCACAGGCAGGAAGAATGCCCATAGATTTAAGAAGAATGATCCTAAGCGCGGTGTTCCCGCCTGGTGCCCCACGCGAAAAAATCCGTGTGAAATGCGGATATATACCTTCAAGAGCGCCAATGACCGCTTGATGCACCTGTGCCTTGGTGAGGACCCCAACAATCCTCTCTACCCCTCCGCGTATCGCTATGCCATAGCAACTGAGACAACCATCGAGTTGACCCCACAGGTGTTTTGGGCGCGGTGTCAGGCGGAGCCTCTTACCGATTTAGTTGGCAGAGACATTCCTCTCTACAGTATTGTAGAAATTGATGATGGGCTTATGCCCACTTTTTTCTACCTCACATCCGAGGGCGTTAAAATCATGCCCCATTTTGACGCGTCGAGGGCGCAGTTGAATAAACAGGAGGAATTGGATTGAGGAAAGAGGTCAGGCACTGCGACACCTGCCTATATGCCTACCGGGATCAGGATGATCCCAGGCAAAAATGTAATAACCGGATGTATAACGCTTCAACGTACACCCATGACAAGCTCATGGAGGACTGGGGCCAGGGCTATTGCCGCTTCTGGGCCCCCAAAATAGAAAGGGTAAAGTAATGAAGGGTCTTTATTCTATTGCAGAGAGAAATCGCATCGTAGAGGAAAATCTGCACCGTATTGACAGCACAATCTGCCGAAACACCCAGCTCATGCGCGCCGCTCATCTGGACTACGACGACGTCTATCAGCAGCTGGCGCTGCGGCTCATTCGAGCGGTCGAGACGTTTGATCCAGAGAAGGGAGAACTGAGCCAGCATATCAATGCCCAGCTCCGGTATGAAATGCTCAGCTGCAAGGGCAGCAAGCGGCGCTATGGCCTCACCCATGCACCGTATGACCTGCGCGGCGCAATCATTTCCCTGGATGCCTGAGGCGATTGGGCATCCAGTCGCCTTATGGCGGCGTAAGGAGGGCTGGATCATGAAAAAACAGTCCACAGTCCTGCGGGATCGTATGCTGGCGGTCATCGCTGATGTAAACGCCCAAGTTGCGGAGCGTGAGGAACTAACGGAGATGATTGCCATTGCTCTGCTCACGCGGAAGAACCTGTTTATTCTGGGTGCGCCTGGCCAGGCCAAGAGCTACGCTATCAACGCTTTTCGCAGCCGCATCACCGGAGCCCGGCAGTTTGAGCGCCTGCTGTCCAAGCAGACAGATGAGGAACATCTTTTTGGCCGCGTTGATCTCGCCAGCCTGATCCCTGGCAGTGTGCCCAGGGATGTACTGGAGAGGAATCCCCAGTATCAGGAGATGTGCGGTCAGTTGAAAGCCCGGCTTGCCAATGGGCAGAGCGCCGGTGACCTGCCTGATCAGATGGAGCGTCACCGCAAGGCTTTGGCGGAGCTCTATGGTGGCGAGCCGCAGGTCAACACTTCCGGAAAAATCCCGGAGGCGGATGTTGTATTCCTTGATGAAATTTTCAAGTGTAATGATGGTGTGCTCAACTCCCTGCTTACCGCGCTTAACGAGCGCAAATATACCAACGAGGGCCGCACATACCCCATCCCCACCATCTCCTTTTTCGCGGCGTCCAACGAAATCCCTAATTTCGCAGATCCCCAGGAAAAGATACTGGAGGCGCTGTATGACCGGCTGGAGCTGAAGGTGGTCACAGCAAATATCGCGGACAGAGATAAACGCCTCACCATACTGCGGGACAAGCAGGCGAGCCGCTTTGCCTAAATTGCTGCGGTCATTACGCTGGATGAACTGATAGACATGCAGCAGGTAGTTGGCAATATACCCATCCCGGATGCTGTCAACGAACTGGCGGACGATATCCTCTGTCAGATCCGTAAAGACGGCATCCCGGTATCGGATCGGAAATATCTCAATTACTACCCTATCGTCCAAGCCAAGGCGTGGCTCTCTGGCCATCCGGCTGTGGAACCGGAGGATCTGCTGGCGCTGAAAAACTATCTCTGGCAACAGCCAGGCGAGCGTGCTGTAGTAGAGGCCGCTCTCAACCGGATGTGCAGCAACCCTATGCAGAAAAAAGCGAACAATATCCGCAGCATGGCGATGGACATGTACAGCGATTTCGAGGCGGCCGCAGCCAGCCAGCGCAGAAAGGCTCTGGTCAAGCTGCGTGGCGAGGCTGTGCGGCTGTATGGGATGCAGCAAGAGCTGGCGGCAGCGGCGCAGACCAGCAAGGAGAAGGCCCTGACAGACGCGCTTTTGGCGGATCTGGAGCAGATAACCAATAAGGCGCATAATTCCATTGGTTTCGTCCCGGTGCCGCTGGAACAGCTGGAACAGCTGGCACAGCTGTAAAAGAATTGGAGGAACATTATGCTTAACCACATCGCCCTTATGGGCCGTATGGTCCGCGAGCCGGAGCTGCGCTCCACCCAGAACGGTATTCCTGTGTGCAGCTTCACTCTCGCCTGTGACCGGGATTTCAAGACCAAGGACAGCGGGGAGAAGGAGACTGACTTCATTGACTGTGTGGCATGGCGCTCCACGGCGGAGTTTGTCAGCAAGTATTTCACCAAGGGCCGTATGATGGCTGTCACCGGACGGCTCCAGATACGGGACTGGGTGGATAAGGAGAAGAACAAGCGCCGCAGCGCGGAAATTCTGGTGGACAACGCGTATTTTGGCGATTCCAAGCCCAAGGATGAACCGCCGGAGCCGGTCCCTTTCGCTGACGAAGGATTCGCCGGCTTCCCGGGAGCCGGCCTTCCGCCTGGATTTGATCCGTTTTCCGCGCCCTCCGGCGAGGGGATTCCATATTGATTGGAACCGGCGGCGGGAAGAAAAATTCCCCTTCCTGCCGCCCCTCGACAGAATCCTGACAACTATGCCAACCTTATGGCTGTATAGTTCGTAAAAAACGAATAGGAGCGTAAGCGATATGAACGGAAATATTCTTACATTGCTGCGGACAGAATGCCCTTTTCTTGAGGTGTTTCAGGATATGGAGGAACTGGAGGGCACCGTCTCAAGGGTACCCCGACTCAAGATCGGACACATCCGTGCTGACTACGATGGCAGGCGCTGGTGGAACACGGCCTGGCCCTGCCATCCGGAGCTTGCTACGGACGATGTCAAAAAGGAAATCGACGAAATATATGTGACTTTGACCGCAAAGGACGCGCTGTCTGACTTGGATACGCTCAGGCAGTTCTGCTGGTCCCATCCGGAGGCTTGTGCGGATCGGGAGTTCCAGCAGGAGTATCATTTCTATCTGGAGGGTACTCACTGCAACTTCTGGATCAGGCTCATTACCAGGATGAGAGATTACAATATCTACTTAAACGCGTATGCCAAGAGCAGCGCGGAATAGAGGCGGAGAGGCGGTGCAGCGATGCACCGCCTCCTTTATGGAGGAACATTGCGTTATGAAACAATATTTTACCTATTTAGAGGCGCTGCGGACGGACAGCCACTGGAATGGAGGTGATGGGAAGTGAGGCAGACCTACCTCTCCATTTCCGATGTTCTCCAATCCCCTTGGGCTGGCGGACAACCGGACGCCGCGGCACAGCTCACGGATCGCATCCTCCGCTCCACCAGATTGGAGGACAATATCTATGCAGAGCTCCGAAGCGGGGACGATGATTTAACACAGATAGAGCAGGAGGCGGAGAAGAAGCTGCGCTCCTTCCCCGCCCTCTCCCGGGATACCTACCAGTTATTCTATTCGCTGATACACAGGCGGAATGATGACAGCGCTCTTTCTCTCCAGGCACGGAAGTTCAACACGCTTCTTCTGGACCATATTACCCAGAGCGAGGATTTTCCAACACTGAAAGCGGTATGTGAAGGCCGGGATCTGCCGGCGTATGAGGCCGCATCCGAATTTATCGCCCAGATTGCCGGAGAATTGGATGAACTTCTCTCCAAGACCGGCGGTGAGAAAAATACGCTTAACACATTGGAGAAGCTGGAAAATGCGGAGGCTCAGACGCAGCAACAGCTGGCAGAGCTGCTGGAAAGGCTGAAAAAAAGCAACGAGAGGGACCAGAAGTTAGAGCAGCAGGCAATTACCGCCGCCAATAAAGCAGAGAGCAAACGGCAACAGGTGACGGCTGTGAATAAAATGATTGACGCAAATACAGCTAAGAATACGGAGGCGGTTTCCGCACTCGTTGCAAAGGCTGTTCATGCCGCCTCCAATAGGGCCACGGAGGTCCAGAGTATCCTTGTCGCCTGGGGTAATGCCCCCGGTGATTTTAAGAAAACGGAGGCTAATACCGAGCTGTTGGATGCCGTCCGTAAAAGCAGTGTACTGCGTGATGTATCCAAGTACCTGGGACGGTTTCGGGAGATGTTTGTCCAAAGCAAGCGCAACGGCTACACATTCGGCCGGGGGGAAAAATACTCTCTGGAATTGGGGAATGACCTCTCGCGGGCGGTCACATCGGAGTTGGCAATGCTGGCCTCTCCTCTGACCACACCGCTGTTCCTGCGAAAATACCAGAAACGTCAGATTAAGCAGTATCAGCGGCGGGAGCCAGTCTACAAGGGCATGGGAGATATCATCTGCTGTCTGGATGAATCCAACTCTACGAGAGGAGACCCCGCTGCATGGGGCAAGGCCGTGGCTCTGACGCTGCTGGAAATTGCAGAAGACGGCAGGCGTAATTTTGCCCTGATCCATTTTTCCGGGAAGAATTGTCTGAATGTACAGGTATTCCGGCCCGGTGAGTACAGCACAGCGGACAAGATGCGCGCCGCAGGGACCTTTCTTGGGGGCGGTACAGATTTCCAGTCCCCCATCAATGCCGCATTGGACCTGATGGAGAAGGGGTTTGAGAATGCGGACGTCGTGTTTATTACAGATGGCAGATGCAGTCTGCCGGAGGACTACACCGCTTTCCTGCATCAGCGACAGAGCGCATACCGCTTTACTGTAACCGGCATACTGTTAGACACCTCAAGGCCCGGTATGGAGTTCAGCCTGGAGCGGTTCTGCCAGAAAATTTATCGCACCAGCCAGCTCCTGGGAGACGATATTGTCCGGGAGCTGATCGGCCAGCGCATATAAAGTTGTTGTATAGTTGGGCAGAAAGGAATATGATCTATATAAAACATGTGTGCGAAGGTGCCTGTGAAGACTTTATTTCGTGGCAGCCGTGTGATCGTGGAATACCCGGAAATTCGCATATAGCGATACCAGAAGGATTTTTCCTGGGGGTTCTACTGCACCGACATAGAGCGGCAGGCTGTCCGGTGGGCCACAAAATTGGGCACGGCGGGGATTGTCAATGTATATTCCTTTGACGATCAGGCGGCGCTCTTTATGAAACGGTTCCCCAGAATAACCGAGGAATGGCTGGACTTTGTTGCGGCCTGCTGGCAGCAATGGATAAGGTAGAATAAGTTTCGCAAAAAGAAAAAGAGACATAGTTTGCAGAGC
>ERZ779637.1426-NODE-1426-length-9894-cov-4.114951_pt1 | contig 9894 bp, 8 predicted proteins | sample MGYA00514196_ERZ779637 | MGnify/ENA primary metagenome ERZ779637 (study PRJEB29562, sample SAMEA4376700) | mouse gut metagenome | isolation source: Cecum | study: EMG produced TPA metagenomics assembly of the A DSS colitis mouse model was used to assess the... | reverse complement strand
GGAAAAGCAAACGATGCAAAAAGCAGATGATGCAAAAATCAAGTGATGCGGAGACGAAAGGAGCAAGGGAAGACGATGAGTAAAGTATGCGTATTTTTTGCAGAAGGTTATGAAGAGATCGAGGCATTGACCGTGGTAGATATTCTTCGCCGGGGAAATATCGATGTCGATATGATATCCGTAACGGGGAAAAAGAGCGTGACAGGTTCCCATGGAATCGCGGTGGAAATGGACGGATTACTGGAAGAGGTCGATTTCGACAGGACGGATATGATCGTACTGCCGGGCGGCGGAGAGGGAACCAAAGGTCTCGAGGCGACGGAAGCGCTGATGAAGCAGGTAGACGCCTTTTATGAAAAAGGGAAATATATCGCGGCGATCTGTGCCGCGCCGAGTATTTTCGGACACCGGGGCATTTTAAAAGGGAAAGCGGCATGTTCCTATCCGTCCTTTGAAAGCCATCTGGAAGGCGCCGATGTGAAAAGAGAGCCGGTAAGCGTGTCGGACAATGTCATTACAAGCCGCGGCATGGGGACGGCGCTTCCTTTTGCCCTGAAACTGTTAGAGCTGTTTGCCGGGGAAGAGGCGGCGCTCAAAATGAAAGAAACGATTGTTTTTGAATAGAAGAAATTACCAAAATATTTTCTTGCAATCCGTTCATACTAACATCAAGATAAGTGATACGAACGCGCTTGAACAGCAAGGGAAATACAGCAATGGATTTCCAATGAAAACTGAGATAAGCGGTGTTGCAATCGCTTATCTCAAATATAGATAAAAGATGAAATGTATTTTCGGAGGTGAAAGAAAATGGCAAGTAACAAAACGAATAGAGTTGAAGTTCCGGAAGCTAAGGCAGCTATGGATCGTTTCAAGACAGAGGTTGCTTCTGAGCTTGGTGTAAACCTGAAGGAAGGTTACAACGGTGATCTGACTTCCAAAGAAGCAGGTTCCATCGGTGGAGAGATGGTTCGTAGAATGATCAAGAAACAGGAAGAGCAGATGAAATAACTTCTGTTTCCAGAATCGGTAAAACCGGAAAAGAAAAATGATAAAAACGGCCCGCCTGAAGCATCAGGCGGGTTGTTTTCTGATGAAAATGATAGTACAATGAAAACGGATGATCCGGAGGGTGCGCCCGACGGAGAATCGAAAAGAATTCTGACGCTCGAAGATTCGTTCTGAGAGGAAAGGCCGCCAATCTTATTTTGATGATATCAGTGCGCCTTTGTCAGGGCGTGCTTTTTTCTTATTCCGGATTTGGGTGCGAAAAGGAAATCCCGCCAAAGAGTGGAAGAAAGCCGCCGGGATCATAATGAATGAGGAAAGGAATGGCAGCAGGTATGAAAAAAAAGATCGTTGCGGTAATGATGAGTATTGCGCTCGGCATGGCATTTCTGACAGGATGCGGCGGAGCGGTCAAAGAAACGGGGAGCGCGGAGGAATCTGCGGATGAGAGGCAGGACGATGCGGAGGAGTCTGTGGATGACGGGGCGCAGACTATGGACATTCGGATCGGTTCATTGAAGGGCCCGACCTCGATGGGGCTCGTTTATCTGATGAACAGGGCGGAAGCGGGAGATGCGGAAGGCAGTTATAATTTTACGATGGCGGCCGCCGCGGATGAACTGCTTCCCGGAATGGTTTCCGGAGAATTTGACATCGTGCTCGTGCCTGCGAATGTGGCAAGCGTTTTATATAACAAAACGAAGGGCGGCGTTGCCGTAATCGATATTAATACGCTCGGCGTCCTCTATATGGTATCGGGGGATGATTCCGTCCATTCTATGGAAGATCTGAGAGGGAGGACGGTCTGTCTGACCGGAAAGGGAACGACGCCGGACTATTGTCTGCAGTACCTTTTGGCGGAAAACGGACTGACGACCGATGATATCACATTGGAGTATAAATCGGAGGCAACAGAGGTGGCGGCGGTTCTTTCGGAAAATCCGGACCTGATCGGAATTCTTCCGCAGCCTTTCGTGACGGCGGCATGTATGCAGAACGAGGCACTGTCCGTTGTCATGGATCTGACGGAGGAATGGACGAAGGTGCAGGGGGAAGGCGGAAGCAGTCTGGTTACCGGCGTAACCGTTGTCAGAAAGGACTTTCTTTCGGAAAATCCGGAAGCGGTCGGGAAATTTCTGGAAGAACACGAAACCAGTGCGGCATATGCAAATGAGAACGTAGAAGCAGCGGCCAGGCTGGTTGCGTCTTACGGGATTATCGAAAAGGCGCCGGTGGCGGAAAAAGCGATGCCGTACTGCAATATTACGTTTATCGACGGGGAAGAGATGAAGGAAGCGCTGTCCGGTTATCTGGAAGTCTTATTCGAACAGGATGCGGCGTCCGTAGGCGGGAGCCTGCCGGGAGAGGATTTCTATTATATTCCGTAAAGGAATGTGCGGGAGAGCATGGTAAATATGCGGGACACAAAAAGCGGCGGTCGGATGTCAGGCATCTGCGAACGACAGGCGTTTACAGATGCCTTAGGTAAGGAGGATCCGTGAGAGGGAAGAAGCGATGGGAGAAGAAGAATAACGGGATGAAAAACGGACCTTCCTGTGCCGGGGCCATCTGGCGGCGCAGTATGATTATTCTTTTTTGGCTGTGTGTCTGGCAGGCTGCCGCGATATTGACGGACAATGAGATTCTTCTGGTCGGGCCCGTTCAGGTGGGAAAGGCTTTTCTTGAAAATCTGACAGGGCCGGATTTCATCCGTACCGTTTTATGCTCGACGGGTCGAATCGGTATGGGGTTTCTGGCGGCTTTTTCCTGTGGCTTGCTTTTTGGCGCGCTTTCGTACCGGTATGCGCTGCTGGGTGAGTTTTTTTCTCCGGTCATCGCGGTTTTAAAGTCCATACCGGTGGCTTCTTTCGTCGTTCTTCTGCTGATCTGGTTCGGCTCTTCCGGTTTGTCCTTTTATATCAGTTTTCTGATTGTTTTTCCGAATGTTTATGTGAATACGGCGGCGGGGCTGAAAAGCGCAGACGGAGAACTGCTTGAAATGGCGGAGGTATTCGGCGTCGGCAGATGGAATCGTTTCTGCTTTCTTTATCGTCCGGCTCTTATGCCTTATCTGACAAGCTGTCTGAAAGTTTCCCTCGGCATGAGCTGGAAATCCGGGGTGGCGGCGGAGGTGATCGGCATGCCGCAGAATTCTTTGGGAGAACGAATTTATCTGTCCAAGATTTATCTGGATACGGCAGGACTGTTCGCCTGGACGCTGACGGTTATTCTGCTTAGCTTTCTGTTTGAGAAAGCGGTTCTGCATCTGTTAAAAAGGTTTGAGGAATGGAAGCCTTATCCGGCGCTTTCGCCGCGGCCGAAGGAGCGGGGAGCAGCATTACCTGAGATTTGTATTCGGAACGTAAGCAAAGCATATGGGAAGCATCAGGTTTTGTCCGATTATTCCCTGATGCTGCGGCCGGGGGGACGGTACTGCCTGATGGCCCCTTCCGGAGAAGGGAAAACAACGCTGCTTCATTTGCTAAACGGTATGAGTCTGCCGGATATGGGGACGATCGAAGGCGTGCCGCAGCGCGTCGGCATGGTTTTTCAGGAAGACCGGCTGTGCGGGGACTATGATGTGGCGGCAAACGTGCTGCTGACGTTACATTGTACAGCGGGATGAGGAAGGCGCGCGAAGGAAAAAGCGGTCGAAAAGATCCGGTCGGAAGCCGTGGAAATTTTGCCGACGGAGTGCCTGACCAGTCCGGTCAAAGAACTGAGCGGCGGGATGAAGAGGCGCTGCGCCGTTCTGCGCGCGATGCTTTCGGGGGCGGAATTTGTCGTAATGGACGAGCCTTTTACCGGACTGGATGAGGAGAACCGTCGGAAAACGGCCGCTTTTATACTGGAGCGGCAGGAGGGCAGGACGCTGCTTGTGACGACGCACCGGGAGGAAGATGCAAAGCTGCTTTCGGGAGAGCTTATTGCATTAAAATAAGGAAGAAAAGAGGACAGATATGGAGACCAGAGTCGCTTTGCTTGGTATTATCGTGGAAAATACGGAGGAAGTTGAACGTCTGAATCGGATTTTACACGATTATGCTGAATATATTATCGGAAGAATGGGGATTCCTTATAGCAGAAAGGAAATGAATATCATCAGTATCGTGCTGGATGCGCCGGAAGATCAGATCAGCGCTTTGTCGGGAAAAATCGGAATGCTGCGGGGAATCAGCTCGAAAGTGATTTATGGAAAGAAATGCTAGTATTTTTCGTCCGGTTGTGCTATAATTGCTAAATGGCTGTGACTAAGAATGCGATAGAGACAGAGGTAATTGAAGGAGGAGACCGGTTTATGAGTTTACAGGTGGAGAAATTAGAAAAGAACATGGCGAAGCTTACGATCGAGGTAAGCGCTGACGAGCTGGATAAAGCAATTGAGTCCGCATATCAGAAACAGAAAGGGAAAATCAGCATTCCTGGTTTCAGAAAAGGTAAGGTTCCCCGCCAGATCGTTGAAAAAATGTATGGTAAGGAAGTTTTTTATGAAGATGCTGCGAATATTTTGATTCCGGACGCTTATGAGAAAGCGCTGGACGAGTGTGAAGAAGATATCGTATCGTCTCCGAAAATCGACGTGACACAGATCGAGGCCGGAAAACCGTTTATTTTTACGGCAGAGGTTGCACTGAAGCCGGAAGTTAAATTGGGAAAATATAAGGGCGTTAAGGTTGAAAAAGCGGACATCGCGGTGACGGATGAGGAAGTGAATGAAGTGATCGAGAAAGAGCGCGAAAACAATGCAAGAAATATCACGGTAGAGGACAGACCGGTTCAGGACGGCGATATGGCAGTGCTCGACTTCGAAGGCTTTGTGGATGGCGTTGCTTTTGAAGGCGGCAAAGGAGAAAATTATCCGCTGACGATCGGTTCCGGTGCGTTTATTCCCGGTTTTGAAGAGCAGTTAGTCGGAGCGGAGATCGGTAAGGAAGTGGAAGTAAACGTTACATTCCCGGAAGATTATCAGGCGGAAGAACTGAAAGGGAAGGACGCTGTCTTCAAATGCACCGTAAAAGAGATCAAGGAAAAAGAGCTTCCGGAGCTGGACGATGAATTTGCGGGCGAAGTGTCTGAATTTGAAACATTGAACGAATATAAAGAGGACGTAAAAAAGAATTTGGAAGAAAAGAAGATCAAAGAGGCAAAGGAAAGCAAAGAGCGCGAGGCTGTGGAAGCGGTTGTGGATCTGTCCGAAATGGATATTCCTGAAGCGATGATCGCAACGCAGCAGCGTCAGATGGTGGATGAATTTGCACAGCGTATCACGATGCAGGGTCTCTCCATGGAGCAGTATTTCCAGTTTACGGGTACGAATTATCAGCAGATGCTTGAAAATGTGAGACCGCAGGCCGAGAAACGGATTCAGTCCAGACTCGTCCTTGAGGCGATCGCAGAAGCCGAGAAGATCGAAGTGACCGACGAGGATTTTGAGAAAGAAATCCAGACCATGGCGGAAGTTTATCAGATGGATGCGGGTAAGGTCAAGGAAATGCTCGGTGAAAAAGAAATGAAGAATATCAGACAGGATCTTGCGGTGAAAAAGGCAGCGGATTTTGTTGTGGAAAATGCAAAAGAAAAATAAATTGTATTAAGTTTTTCTTAAAAGTGAGCCTTATAGATGCAGAAGCGGCGGAATCGTTATATAATATCTGCATCAGGTGGAATTGGAGGAATAATTATGCCATTGGTACCCTATGTCATTGAGCAGACCTCAAAAGGGGAACGCTCCTATGATATTTATTCAAGACTTTTAAAGGAAAGAATTATTTTTCTTGGAGAAGAAGTAAACGAAACGACGGCCAGTCTGGTCGTTGCGCAGATGTTGTTTCTGGAGTCCGAGGACCCGGAGAAAGATATTCATCTTTATATCAACAGTCCGGGAGGCTCTGTGACAGCTGGTATGGCTATTTATGATACGATGCGTTTTATTAAATGTGATGTTTCGACGGTATGTATCGGTATGGCAGCCAGCATGGGCGCGTTCCTGCTTGCGGGCGGCGCCAAAGGGAAGCGCATGGCGCTTCCGAATGCGGAGATCATGATTCACCAGCCGCTTGGCGGGGCACAGGGACAGGCAACGGAAATTGAAATTGCGGCGAAACATATTTTGCAGACAAAAGAAAAGCTGAACAAAATTCTGTCCGAAAATACGGGACAGGATTATGAAGTAATTGCGGCGGATACGGAACGTGATAACTGGAAATCTGCGGAGGAAGCGCTCGCGTATGGATTGATTGACCGGGTTATAACCAATCACGGAGATGCCGCGGAGTAAGAGGAGGCGGTGGACTGCCTCTTACCAGAATGAACAGGAAAGGCATGGTTTTAATAAAATGACAGGAAGAAATTCTGACGACAAGGTAAGATGTTCTTTTTGTAATAAGACGCAGGATCAGGTCCGGAAAATGATTGCCGGGCCGGGGAGCGTATATATTTGTGACGAATGCGTTGATATCTGTGCGGATATTATTGAGGAAGAATACGAAGAGGGCATGGAAGCGGAAGAGACGGAGATCAATCTTTTAAAGCCGGTTGAAATCCGAAAATTCCTGGATGATTATGTGATCGGGCAGGATGAGGCAAAGAAAGTCCTTGCGGTTTCCGTATATAATCATTATAAAAGAGTAACAGCGCCGCAGGATGATGACGGAGTGGAGCTGCAGAAGAGCAATATTATCATGATTGGTCCGACCGGTTCCGGAAAGACCTATCTGGCGCAGACGCTTGCGAAAATCATTAATGTACCTTTTGCGATTGCGGACGCGACGACGCTTACCGAAGCAGGGTATGTCGGTGAAGACGTTGAAAATATTCTGCTGAAGCTGATTCAGGCAGCTGATTATGATGTCGAGCGCGCACAGTTTGGCATTATCTATATCGATGAGATCGATAAAATTACGAAGAAGAGTGAGAATGTTTCGATTACGCGGGATGTTTCCGGAGAAGGCGTTCAGCAGGCTCTTTTGAAGATCATCGAAGGAACGGTTGCAAGCGTTCCGCCGCAGGGAGGAAGAAAGCATCCGCATCAGGAACTGATTCAGATCGATACTTCCAACATTCTGTTTATTTGCGGCGGTGCATTTGACGGTCTGGAAAAAATTGTGGAAGAGAGACTTGACAGAAATTCAATCGGTTTCAATGCGAAGATCATGGAGAAGAGCAGCAAGGATATCGGAGCCGTTCTTAAAGAAGTGGCGCCGCAGGATTTGATGAAATTCGGACTGATTCCGGAATTTATCGGACGTGTGCCGATTACGGTAACGCTGGAAGGACTGGATCGCGCCGCCCTTATCAGAATCCTGAAAGAGCCAAAAAATGCGTTGGTAAAGCAGTATAAGAAACTGTTTGAGTTCGATGAGGTAAATCTGAAGGTAGAGGAAGATGCGATCGAGGCAATTGCGGATCTGGCTTTTGAAAGAAAGACCGGTGCGAGAGGTCTCCGTTCTGTCATGGAAAATATCATGATGGATGTTATGTATGAAATTCCGTCAGACGATAACATAGCAGAATGTATCATTACGAAGGAAGCCGTGGAAGGGAAGGCGCAGCCTCTTGTGCATTATCGCAACAGATTGTTACAGGCAGAATAACCGAAAGCTGAGAGAAAGCATAGGAATTGGGCTGAAAATTATTGGAAACGCCGCCGTCAGGGCGGCGTTTTGTTTACAATACGGAAAGACAGAGAAAGATGGACAGAGAATTGGAACAGAAGAGAGAGAATGAAGCGGAAATGGAAGAGAAGCGGGAAATTGACAGCATGAAAGAAGCAGGTCCGTTGGAACTGCCGGCCGTTACGCTGCGGGGAATGACGATTCTGCCCGATATGATTATACATTTTGATCTGAGCAGGGAGAAATCCGTACTTGCGGTGGAAGCGGCCATGATGGGAAGTCAACGGCTTTTTGCGGTGACGCAGAAGGACCCGGAGGATCAGGACCCGGAGCTTGAGCAGGTTTACCCGGTCGGTACAATCGTTATGGTAAAACAGGTGACCAGACTGCCGGGGGCGATGGTCCGCGTACTGGTCGAAGGTATATCCAGAGCAAAGATTCAGGCATTCCTGCCGGAGACGGAATTTTTGACCGCACAGGTCATTCATATGGAGGAAGGCCGGGAGCAGATCGATGAGATTGAGAAGGAAGCGATGCTTGGCACGCTGAAAGAAGAGTTTGCCAAATATACGACATGCTTTCCCAAGATCGGCGCAACGATCAGTAAACAGGTGGAAGAAAGCAGTGATCTGGGATATATACTGGACCAGATCACGATCAATATTCCGCTGCCGTATCAGAAGAAACAGCAGGTTTTAAGCGCGGCGCTTCTGGCGGAGCGTTTTCAGACACTGACCGCGCTGTTAATCAACGAAGTGGAAATCGCACAGATCAAGAATAGATTGTCCGTACAGGTCAAAAAGAGGCTTGACCAGAATCAGAAAGAGTATATTCTCAGAGAGCAGATGCGTTATATTCGAAAGGAACTCGGTGAAGACGATACTTTTTCGGAAGTGGAGCAGTTTACGGAAGCCGTGGAAAAGCTGAAGGCCGGCGCGGAGGTAAAGGAGAAAATCCGGAAGGAAATCGCCAGATTTAAAAGCGTATCGGGGAGCAGTTCGGAAAGTGCGGTGGAGCGCGCTTATATAGAGACGCTGCTGGAGCTTCCATGGGATAAAACATCGCGCGACAGTCAGGACCTGGACCGAGCGGAACAGATTCTGGAAGAACAGCATTATGGTCTGGAAAAGGTAAAGGAGCGCGTGCTGGAATTCCTGGCTGTCCGTCTTATGACGAAGAAGGGGGAAAGTCCCATCATCTGTCTGGTCGGTCCGCCCGGTACGGGAAAGACGTCCATCGCCAAAAGCATAGCGGAGGCGTTGCGTAAAAAATATGTGCGAATCTGTCTTGGCGGCGTCCGGGACGAAGCGGAGATCCGGGGCCACCGCAAGACATATGTCGGTGCGATGCCGGGAAGAATCGCGGCGGGACTGCGGCAGGCCGGGGTGAAAAATCCGCTGATGCTGTTGGATGAGATCGATAAGGTGAGCAGTGACTATAAGGGAGACACTTCTTCCGCCTTGCTGGAGGTTCTTGACAGTGAGCAGAACAGCCATTTTCGGGATCACTATGTGGAAATTCCGATTGATCTATCGGAAGTGTTGTTTATCGCTACGGCCAATTCTACCGACAAAATTCCAAGGCCGCTGCTTGACAGAATGGAAATCATCGAGGTAAACAGCTATACGGCGAACGAGAAATTCCATATTGCCAAAGAACATCTGCTTCAGAAACAGCTTGATAAAAACGGGCTGAGCGAAGAAATTCTGCAGATTTCGGACGGAGCCCTGCGGGATATGATTGCCCTTTATACGAGAGAAGCGGGCGTGCGCGCACTGGAGCGGAAGCTCGGAGCGGTATGCAGAAAGTCGGCGAGAGAAATCTTACAGAAGAAAAAAGGGAAGATCCGGGTAACGTCCAATAATCTCGCCCATTTCCTCGGAAAACCGAGATATGACAGCCTGAAAGCAAACGAACAGGACGAAGTCGGCGTTGTCAGAGGACTGGCCTGGACCAGCGTGGGCGGCGAGACATTACAGATAGAAGTCAATAAAATGCCGGGGAAAGGCGAAATTAACCTGACCGGTCAAATGGGTGAAGTGATGCAGGAATCCGCTATGGCCGCGATGAGTTATGTGCGGTCCGTCAGTCGGAAATACGGCGTCGAGGACGAAACCTTTAAAGAGAATGATTTTCATCTTCACATACCGGAAGGAGCCGTTCCAAAGGATGGCCCTTCCGCGGGCATCACGATGGCGGCGGCCATTTTATCCCTTGTGACGGATACGCCTGTATATGCCAAAGTAGCGATGACCGGTGAGGTTACGCTGCG
>ERZ779637.1425-NODE-1425-length-9895-cov-11.459045_pt1 | contig 9895 bp, 10 predicted proteins | sample MGYA00514196_ERZ779637 | MGnify/ENA primary metagenome ERZ779637 (study PRJEB29562, sample SAMEA4376700) | mouse gut metagenome | isolation source: Cecum | study: EMG produced TPA metagenomics assembly of the A DSS colitis mouse model was used to assess the... | reverse complement strand
TTACTGTTAATTTAGTCAGAAATCATTTATCACCCTATTTTCTGACTAACACCAATAGAATTGATCAATAACAGACTCTACGCTGTATTCAAGGACACCGGCTCCGCCCCATGAGACTAATTCTTGCTTTCTCTCTCCGCTCGCACGGGTAATATAGTTGATTAATTTTTCCGGTGCATCAGGGTTCCAAAAAGCTTCGTGCTTATCTTTATTGAGATAGATTCCAAAATTTTTATCACTCATTCTGCATCCTTTCTGCAATAATACGTCTAATTTGCTTTTTAAGTAGCTCATCTGTACTTGTTTCAACTTCTAACATAATTGTATTTACAAGGTCTAGGGTTTCTACTGTCTCTGCAATTGATTTTTGGTGGTCAGAATCGGGTGCGAAGACTTTCTTCAAAATGTAAACCGTCATATTCTTGGATGACGATGATAGTTTTCTAATTTGTGCCTTTTCGTTTGGTGTTACTCTTAATTTGATTTCTTCACTCTTTTTGTTAGATTTCATTTAAAAGTATTCCTTCCTATTTTTTATTTTAATTATTTAAATATATATATATTTAAAGCAAGTACGCAAAAATATAGATTTATTGGACGTAAAAGTGTGCTGTGCGGGAAGGGGACGGGGTTTAAGGAGGATACAGTTGTGGGAACAATTCTTTTAATAGGTTGTTGACTAAAAATTATTTTTTATTAGACAGACAAACATAAAGTTAATGGCGAGTACGATTGTTTTAGCTTGTTGTTGAATGTTTGTGAGTGTGATTTTTAGATCTAATTAATAATCGGAGACATAGTTCAGAAAGGGGTAATTATGGAAGAATTTTACATGACAAGCAAAGAATTTTGCGAGAGGCTGCAAATTAGTTCCTCAACGGTTTATCGGATGATTAAGAGTGGGATGATTCCGGCGACTAAGTTCGGACGACGATGGAAGATACCAAGGAGTGTGTTTACTAATCATGATGCGTTTTCTGGCAGTTATCAAAGAATGATGAACGAAGTAAAGAAAATCAGATAAGAGCGCGTGATTAATTAATTCCCATCTCAGACTTTTGTCGGAGGAATTCTATCTATTGAAAAATAAGAGATTTGAAGCAGATATTTCCAAAGCATCTGCAATGTCAAGAAGCGTATCTAAAGAGACGGAAGTTGGCATATTTGGAGCTTCAATATTGCTCATATGGGTACGACTGATATTTATTGTTTCTGCAAGCTGTAACTGTGTTAGACCTTTCAGCTTTCGATAATATGCAATGTTGAGCCCGATCATTTTATATTCTTGCTTTCTTTTTTCGTTCATTAAATTCACCCCAAAGTATAGTTTACAAAGGAAGACAGTTTACTTAAACAATCATAGTATATGTAAATGCAATGTGATATATTGCAAAAATAAAGTGAAAATGGTAATATATAAATATGTTTATAGCAATATAGAGAATAAATGCGGAAAGTGGACAAAAGAAGGTAAGAGATGGTAATTGCAACATGTCTTTTAATATGAAATGGGAAAAATGGATGCTTCTTGGAGCAAGACTTGGATGTCACCAAATGCCGGAAAGAAGTTTTTTTGTGCGTGGCTATCAATTTCCCCTATGCGCAAGATGTACAGGCTTAATGATTGGGTATGTTATTGCAATAACATCTTGGCATTTTGTTGATGTATCGCCAGTATGGTCTGCGGCAATATGTATTCCACTAATTGTAGATGGAGTAACTCAATATGTTCGCTGGAGAGAGTCCAATCAGGCACTCAGACTGATAACGGGGATATTGTGCGGCATTGGATGTGTACGATTAGAAATATTTATGTTCATTACAATAGAATGTTTTATACAGAGGAGGTTATGGGGATGAGGTGTCCTAAATGTGGCAGCACCAACTGTCAAGTGTTTGTGACAAATAATGTTAAAATCCATAGTAGTACGAAAGGGTTCGGCGCAGGTAAGGCGTGCTGTGGCACCTTGCTATTGGGACCGATTGGATTACTATGTGGTGCGTGCGGAGCGGGAAAAAGTAATACATGGAGTGAGGAAGAACAGCAGGAATATTGGATATGCCAGAATTGCGGGAGCAAGTTTACGCAGAGTGATGTAAAGTATGCAGCGGTGCCGGTAAGGTTTTATCTTGATAACGTCAACGATTTTGCAGATTATGAAGGAGTTCCTGTTGTACAAAAGTTTGTCAAAAATTATTCAGAGAATTGGCGCACATCGGTTCTTGGCGAAAACATGATTGTTAGGCAGAGCAGCGACAAGAAATTTTTAAAACATAAGGATTCCTGCGAGGAAAAGTGGTTTGAAGAAGCTCCGATTCTATTTGCGATTGAAGATTGTACCGGGATCATTGTGACAGGAAAGGACATCATAATAGATACTGTACGGCTTGCGCTTGGTGAAATTTCATGCGTGGCAATCTATGATGCGATGATTTATATTGAAGCATACTGTATTAGGTTTTCTTCTACCGATAAAGCAAAGAAGTTTATTAAAATGATAAAGATTCTATTGGATACGAATCAGGTAAAAGTTAAAGAATGTACGTGCTATGAGGAACTGCTTGCTTATCTTCAGAATATGCAGGATGAAGGGAATGCCAGTCAAGAAGCACATTTTAGTTCACAGCCGGAATATGAAGGATTTGTCAAAGGCTTGACGGAAAAGGGGCTTGAAAAACTCAGACAGGAGCGACCGCAGCATTATAGGAACTATGTAAAGACAGAAGAAGATGAAAAAATGCTTCGTCAACCAGCAACCATCGCATATATCATTCAAATGGTCTTGATTTTTTTCATACGCTTTTTAGGGGTTGGATTTTGGAATGCAATTTTCAATACATTGGTATGGGGCGTGATTTTAGGAATAGCTTGGCTCTTTTATGATTCTGAAATGGAAACGCGGTTTGAGAAAGAAAAAGAGAAGTATTTACCGTCAGAACTGTTTGCATTGATCAAAGAGAATAGGTTAACGCGAATACAAAAGACAGGTAGCATCAAAATTGCAGATTTGAATCAATATGAGCAAATGCAAGGGCTTGAGCGCTTGCAGCAGATAAATGAAAGGGAATCAATCGAGCAAAAACGAACTTATTTATTAGTTGTTTTGGTAGTAACCGTGATTTGTGTTACAGTGTTCCATTTGTTTTTGGCATATAGTAAATAAGCGGCATATATAATGAGTGCTCATATTATCTGTATGGAAAGGATGAGAAAATATGGAAAGTTTATGGGGGTTTGTAATTATTGTATTTCTGTTAATTTGTGTGATATCTACAGTCTATGCTATTTTTGTCTCATCTCCATATAAACGGGATGATAATGCTGATTTTGGGGAAATGGATATTGAGACATTGAAAAAACTTTTGAAAGAAAGGTTGGAATATCCATACTGCAAAAATATTTCCATAAATGAGGAAGGGGATATTGATCTTGTATGTAAATATGCAACCTATGCTGTAAAAATTGAGGACAGGAAACTTGTTGTAAATAACAAATTCCGCCCTTTTGTAAAAGCTGGCAATATTGAGGAAGAAAAAGATTGTTTAGAGGCACATTTGGTGAAGATAATATTACCAGAGGTGGATATCAATACGCCAAGGGCACTTGGGCATTTTCGCAGGTATCTTAAGGCGCGTATTATAAGCAGGATTTCAGGCTGGCTTTTTCTCATTTTGCTTATCTTATATTTGTTAAATAAAGAGGGGATACATATAACTGATATGATGGATATATGGACTTCCAAAGGGGTAAGTATGATGCAATTTACCGAATACAGTGACGAGATTACGATTGGAGAAGCACTACGCGCGACATGTCCGGCGGGGAAATGGAGCAGTAATAAAATTGACAAAGGTTTATACAGAGTTGCTTTTGATGGGTATGGAATGAATGGTAGGTTGCTAACGATTGTTTTTCAATCAAAAGATTGGAGTGAATGTTCGATCCTGTCAGTTGCCATTGATGGACAAGATTGCAGTCTGTTAAAAGGAGTGGTGTTGGAGGCACTGTTTGAGAATGCTGGAAATGGTGATAGCGGCGGTATTTCTAACGAACAGGGATTTCTTGAAGGAGTGGGCGAAAGTATTTCAGAGTTGGATAATGTTGAGTTGATGACTGAGGAGGAAAGCAATTGGTCAGATCAGCAGGACGAAGATGGTATTGAAGAATTATATGACAGCGAAGTTCAAGGCTTTACAAGCGAAGATGAAAATATCTTAAATCAGTCAAACCGAGATATTGATTACTTGGGAGCATATTCATCAATCATAGAAGATGTTGCAGCTACTTATGATGAATACTGCGAATACACTTTATATGATTTGGATGAGGATGGGATTAATGAACTGATTACATCAGAGGGAACATGTGATGCAGATTGGGTAAATGTCGTGTACACACTGGAGGATGATCACTTTGTGACCATGATAGGTCAATTCTACGGTTCGGTAATGCTTTATGTGGCAGAGGATGGCAACGGGCTGTATGCGGTGTCTGGTGGTATGGAGTACCAGAATATAGATCAGATTACGAAGAATGGCAATCAGCTACAGGTTGAGACAATAATGAATGGAGAGATCGGAGTAGAAGAGGATTATTACTCAAATGATAATCCCGTTAATTTTATTTCAGTAACAGATGATTCTTTACTCAGACAATAAACGATACATGCTTTTCTGGTTACAGAGAAGACTAATAAAATGAAATCATGGAGAAAGGAATGAGGTACTGGATATGGATATCAAGGAGATTTTACAAACAAAAGAAGGGCGGATCAGCTTTTTAAAGGGATTGATCCGGCTGGCGAATGCGGATGGCATTGTCGATGAAAGTGAGTTTGCTTTCTACAGACAGGCGGCTATCGCATTAGAATTGGGCGAGGAAGAAATATTAGCTTTGGAAAAAGTAAAGAGTGAAGGGCAAGAAATTACGCTCGCTTTTGAAACAGACAGGGAAAAAATGTTTTTCTTGATACAAGCGGTGCAATTATGCTGGGTAGATAATAATTATTCGGATGCGGAACAGGAAGAACTACGTAATATATGCCGGGAAATCACTATTACAGAGAAAGCATTGAAGGCGGTTGAAACTTGGGTGCAGGAAGGTGTGGAGTGGAATAAGCGTGGTGAAGCATTGCTTGAACTTCATTAAAAATGACGGTAGGAGGATAAGAACATGGGATTTGGGAAGTGGATTGTAGGTGGTGTTTGTGCGGCAGGTGCAGTCATGGCGGCACCAGTGATATTGCCAGTGACAGGTTTAGCAACGGTGGTTACATCAGGGGTAGTTGGGGCGGCAGCGAGTTCTATTTATGAAAGGCAAATGGAAAAGGCGCGTGATGAGGGAAGGAGGGAGAGCCAAGTTTCGGTTTCAAATGCTTATGAGGAAAAAATGCGGAGTCAGGCGGAGATTTTTAATGCAAAGATAAAAGAATACGTGGAAAAAATCAGCGAATATAAAAGGAAATTGGCTGAATATAAGGACAGAGAGGAATTGACACAAGAAGAAATACGGGAGAGAGATCAAATTATTGATGAGATGCAGGAATGTATTAAAGAATTGGAGAAAGAGCTTAGTGGAGAGGACGGGAGTATGACGGCTTACACGGCAGATTACATTGTAGAGGCGAGAAACCTAATATCAGCATTCCGATAGGAATTGGGGACTAGGAAAATGGGATATGAGGATTTTTTAAAACGGAGTATGGAAATGCGGGAACGGTCTGCGGCTTCTTTACAGGAAAGACAAGCACTCTTGGCTGATATGGATTCCACACTGAGAGATGCAGAAGCGATTACAGGGCATATGCAGATGATAGCAGATGAGTCAGCCCGTGTAGCGGAGGTGGCGGCTAACGCAGAACAGATTCTGGATGAAATCGACGAGAAGTTTGAAAAATGTACCGGATTAAACAAACTGGATGTTTCCTTCTTGTTTTTGGCAGTTGCGTTACAGGTGGTACGCCAGTATACGCTTACAAAGTTCCCGGAGAGGCTGGATGACCAGACTGCGGCGAATAACACAATAGGACATGGAGAGGAGCATTCTAACCGAAAACACCGATATTATAATCCGTCTTTGGAAGAAATCTGTAGTAACCCTGTTCCGTTTGATGCTAATTTTCTTGCAAATGGGGCTTTAGAGGGTGGAGGATATATGGGGCATCGTGTAACAGCAATCGGGCATGATCCTATTCTGGGATTGATTTTTGGGACTGCTAATATTGTGACTTCTACATTGACGAATAAGAATTTACAGTCTTACCATATTTATACTGGGTATGATAAATTGGGGAGAAGTAAAGATTGCTTAAAAAATAAGGCGAATACAGGACTTGTACTTTCTAGGACCAAAGACAAGTTGCTGCATGAAGGGATGGACGGAAAGCAAAAAGTAGGGGCTTCATTACTTAAGGAAATCATACATTTGCGTTCGGACATAAATACAAAGAACAGTCTCCCTTTACCCATTGTGACAGTGATCAATGCTGGACTGGCGGCAGATCTGGCTCAGAGAGGATTGGACATGGCAAACATTGTTACGGTGGGAAAGCAAATGACATTTTCCATTTTTATTAATTCTATGATTTCCATGCTACATGGGTTGTTTTATGACGAGAGCGTGGAATACAGCAGAAAGGTTTACGAGGTAAGAACCAGAAAAATACTGAGTTATTCCAATTTTATTGCAAGTGCAAGCAACCTAATCTATGTGGGAGCTAATGTGTCGCTTGGCAATGAAAACGCATTGAAAAGTCTGGATATAGGCGGGCTGGCAGTGACGCTCTATAGGATTGCTACAGATGCTAAATTTATCCGACAGGTAAAGCGGGAGTTCATAGAACAGGAGTTTTTTACACAGATCAGGGGTAGCAAATATGATTTTGACATATCTTAGTCCCTATCAGAAATTCCCCATTTTAAAATATATATTATTCCCATAACCAGACCAGCGGAGCCAATCTGCTGGTCTAAGTTTTTGCCAAATTTTAAGAAGAATGGAGGAAAAACAAATGTCGACAAACGTAGAAAGCATGTTTTACACAAGGGAGAAGCCATGGCACGGGCTTGGGACAAGGGTGGAGGAGGCGCCCACATCAGCGGACGCGCTGCGCCTTGCGGGGCTGGACTGGGAAGTGGCGCAGGAACCGATTTTTACAGAAGGGGGAGACGCCATTGCCGGGTATAAGGTAAATATCCGTGACAGCGACAGGAAGGTGCTCGGTGTGGTGAGCGACCGCTATAAGATCATCCAGAACAGGGAAGCGTTTTCCTTTACGGACACGCTGCTTGGAAGCGGCGTGCGGTATGAGACGGCGGGTTCCTTACAGGAGGGGAAACGGGTGTGGCTCCTTGCAAGGCTGCCGAGGGAGTACATCATTGCGGGGGAGCGCATTTCCCCCTATCTGGTATTCAGCAACTCCCACGACGGGAGCGGTGCCGTTCGGGTGGCGCTGACGCCGATCAGAGTCTGCTGTAACAATACGCTGAACCTTGCGCTGGACACGGCTCGGCGGTTATGGTCCATGATCCACACGGGCAACATCAGCGGCAAGATGCAGGAGGCAAAAGATACCCTCTTTATGGCGGAGACATACATGGACAGCCTTGGGGAAGAGTTTGAACGCCTGCGGCGGCAGAAGGTGACCGACAGTCAGGTAAAGGAGTATGTGGAGCGGTTACTTCCGCTGGAGAAGGAGGCGACGCCTATGCAGGAGAAAAATACCATGAAACTGCGGGCGGACATGCTGCGCCGTTACTATGACGCGCCCGATCTGCGGGGCGTGGGGAACAACGCTTACCGCTTTGTCAATGCGGTGTCCGATTTTGCCACCCACGCAAAGCCGCTGCGCCGGACGGCAAACTATAACGAGAATCTCTTTATGCGCACGATGGACGGTAACCCCATGATCGACAGGGCATACCAGCTTGTAAAGGCGGCGTAAACAGGGAGAAACGGCAACCTTTTGGTCTTAAGGGATTAAGGGAAACAGTATATCACGGGAAAATAAGGAATGGATAAGGACGGTCGGGCACTGTGTTCTGGCTGCCCTTATTCTTGTGTCAGTGCACGGCACAAGTGCCGGGCAGGAGAGGAGGAGTGACATGTTTGACAAAATACCATTAGCAGGAGTCAGTAATGCAGAATGGCTCAGATTAAGGAAATCGGGGATCGGCGGCTCCGACGCAGGGGCGATCTGCGGCGTAAACCCCTACAGCAGCGCCATGAAGGTATTCCGGGACAAGACAAATGAAGAAGTGGAGGAGCAGGACAGCGAAGCGATCCGCATCGGGCATGATCTGGAGGAGTATGTGGCACAGCGGTTTACGGAGGCGACAGGATTAAGGGTGCGCCGCTCCAATTATATGTACCGGAGCGTAGAAAATCCCTTTATGATCGCGGATGTTGACCGCGTCGTCATTGGCGAAGACGCGGGACTGGAATGTAAGACAGCCAGCGCCTATAATGCGGACAAATGGGCGGACGGGAATATTCCGCTCCATTATGTGATGCAGTGTTACCATTACATGGCGGTGACAGGGAAAAGGGTATGGTACATCGCGGCGGTTATCCTTGGCAGGGAGTTTACCTACCGCAGATTAGAGTGGGACGATGATTTAATCGAACGACTCATTTCCATAGAAACGGATTTCTGGAATAACCATGTGGCGAAAGGCATCATGCCGCCGCCGGACGGAAGTAAAGCCTGTGACGAGGTGCTGGAACAGTATTTCCATACGGCGAAGAAAGCCAGCGCCATTGCACTTGTCGGGTTTGATGAAAAGCTAAGGCGGCGCGAGGAAATCCTCGGTTTTATCTCCGAATTGCAGGCGGAACAGAAGCAGATCGAGCAGGAAGTGAAACTTTTCATGCAAGACAATGAACTGGCGAGCAGTGACAGCTTCCGCGTTTCATGGAAAAATATCGACTCCACAAAACTGGATACGAAGCGGATTAAGGAGGAACGACCAGAGCTTTATGCCGATTACGGTAAAGTATCCCATTCCAGAAGGTTTGAGGTGAAGGCGGCATAGGAAATATAAAGGAGGAAAAAGATGGAACAGAACCTGATCAGGCTGCTTAAGGCGGATGAGATCGAGTGCAGGGTAGCCGTTATCAAGGAAAACGGCTTAAGCCTGTTACTCTATAAGGACGCGAGGGTAGACCAGCGTATCCTTGATGAGACCTTCGGTCTGTTTGGCTGGAAGCGGAGCCACCAGAGCATAGAGGGGAACCTCTACTGCACGGTGGAAATCCATGATAAGGAAACAGGCGAATGGGTGGCGAAACAGGATGTGGGAACCATGAGTTATTCGGAGAAAGAAAAAGGGCAGGCTTCCGACAGCTTCAAGCGTGCGTGTTTTAACTGGGGGATCGGGAGGGAACTTTATACCGCGCCCTTTATCTGGATACCGGCGGGAAAGGCTTCGATCATGTACAAAGAAGATCAGAATAAGGTGAAGCGGTTTACCTGCAATGACCGTTTCACGGTTTCTTCGATCCAGTACAATGATGACAGGGAGATCTGCGCCCTTGTGATCGTAAATGAAAGAGGAGAGACTGTGTATGAACTGAAAGAAAAGAGAACGGGAACTGCGGCTGCCTGCAAAGGGAAAACCGTTTCGGGAAATGGAAGCAAGGCGGAAGCGGCGCAAAAGCCGGGGCAGAAAAAGGCAGCGGGGAAAACGCAGAAAGATTCTATGGCGATTTCTAAGGAGCAGATGGATTCCTTGCAGGCGGAGCTTGACAGGACGGGCGTGACGATGGAGACAGTACAGAGCAGATATCAGATCAAGGAGCCGGGAGCGATGAGTGCAGAACTCTACGGCAGGGTGATGTCCGCGCTGAAACGGACGAAATCAACAGAAGCGGCATAGACTGGATAGGAATAGCTGC
>ERZ779637.1424-NODE-1424-length-9914-cov-4.522467_pt1 | contig 9914 bp, 9 predicted proteins | sample MGYA00514196_ERZ779637 | MGnify/ENA primary metagenome ERZ779637 (study PRJEB29562, sample SAMEA4376700) | mouse gut metagenome | isolation source: Cecum | study: EMG produced TPA metagenomics assembly of the A DSS colitis mouse model was used to assess the... | reverse complement strand
GAGCCAAATGAGTTATATAATAAGTTTAAGGATTTAAGCTTAGATGCTTTAAATATAAGAGAGCAGTTTTTGAATGAGTGTAAGGATGATTATAAACTTGATGATGATTCAGATTATGAGCCATTGATTTATATGGTGAGACATATTGGTAAAACTCATGCATCAAAGGCTGTATTAAAGAAGTATTTGTCAAATATCAAGGGTAGTCAGGAAAGATATCTTGGAAAGCAGACTATAAGTTCCTACCTTATAAGTATATTTGATGATGAAATTGCTGATTTTATTTTAACAGGCAGTACGGTTACAGCATCTGGTGAGGCATGGGAAGTTTGTAAGAGTGCTTTTTGTTCAAGGGAGTATTTTTATGCTGGGGTACTTGGAGTCATTCTTGGGATTTCATTTGATGATTTGTCTGATATAGTATATAAATGTGAATCTTTGGATATGAGTTTTATGCGTGTTGTAAATGAGAATCCTTATTTGTTGCAGTTAATATCTTCATTAAAATTTGATACAATTGAGAAGATAGCTATTTGTTTTGGTCAGCATACTAATCCAGAAGTAAAAAAGTTCAGAAATATAGCAATGTTAAATGCTTATATTCTTGATTCTAATAATGAGAGTACGGTTTTTTATCGTGATAAGCTGATAAATGAGGAATTTGGGGTAGCTCTTACGAAGGTTCGTTATAATTATATTTGTGAGATAGGTACTTATTTTTCATCAGTCATGATAAATAACATAAATGAGTGTATCAGACAGTGTACTAGAAGTGAGCTTGGTTATTCAGCATCAAGATTTAAGTCTATAGGTGGTAATCGTTATGTTGAGCGTATTGATTCTCGAGAAAAGGTTACAGTTATAGATGATTATGTAAAGAGTGGTCTTGGGATACTTCTGGATAATAAGTTTATTACTTCTTCAATGCTTTTAGAGCGTGAGTTATTTGTGTTTGACAAGATGCAGAGTCTTGGTGAAAAGACATTTGATTATGATGATGTAGAAATTGATAAGTACATTGCAGAATATGAGGCACAGGTAGGTTTTAAACTTGAGGAAAGACAGGTAATGGCTGTTCATTTAATAAAGCACGCTGGTTTTGTAGTTGCAGGCAGTGCAGGAAGTGGAAAGACAACTGTTTCAAATTGTATTGTATATGTTCTTTCCAAGCTTGAACCAAATTTGGAGAGGCGATTTGCAGCACCTACTGGTAAGGCAGCAAAGCGTATGCAGGAAGTTGTTAAGTGTAATGTAAAGACATTGCATAGTGAATTTCATCTTGGTTTAGAGCAGAAATCAGTGTTTGATTTAGATGAGGAGGAGTTGAATAGTGATAATATTGCTTACTTTTTTGATGAAGGTGCAATGATAACACTTGATTTGCTGTACTCTGTTCTTTCAAGAATAGATGAGGATAATTGTAGGATATTTTTATTTGGCGACTTTAATCAGTTGCCACCGATAGGTAAGGGTTTGCCATTTAAGAATTTATTAAGGTTTATGCCTTGTGTGTTTTTAAATGTAACAAAGCGTGCAGTTGAGGGTTCAAAAATAACATATAATTCAAATATTATAAATGATAATAGTACTGATAGTACATGGAAGAATTTACAGAGTGGAGATGACTTCTTCCTGCTTCAGTGCAGTAAGGATAAAATACAGGAAGTGGTCGCAAGATTATGTAGGTATTATCTTGGAAAAGGTACACCAGAGGATTCAGCAGTATTAAAGCAATATCTTGGGGTAGATACTCTGCCAGAGGTTGAAAATTTGAAGTCAGATGATATTCAGGTAGTATCACCTTTATCGAAATCAACTTATCTTTGGGGTACTATACAGTTAAACAAGAAGTTGCAACCAATATTTAATACAGTTCGTGGATATGATAAAACATTTGTGTATCAGTTGACAGCAAAAAGTGAGCCGTCGAAGTTTGTCATTGGGGATAGGGTTATTCATGTAGAGAAAAATATGTATTCTATGCAGTGGTATGAGTCATATGAGAATGGTGTATTTGTGAAACGGTATGGCTATGGAATATGTAACGGTGAAGTTGGAAAGTTTGTAGGAATGTTTGAGAGTTCAGATTGTATTGTAGAAGATGAACAGGAAGATGAGCCAAGTGACTTTAAGTATAAGGATAATATGAGAGATGATTCAACTTGGAATGGTGATGGAAAGTATTTCATAGTAGTTGAGTATTGGGATTATATCACGGAAAGTAATTTCTATATTTTGTACAGGGCTGAAGTCAATACATCAGTTGATTCAGGCAGTATAGGGGTAGTTTTAAAGGGTGACGATTTGGGAATGTTGAATCTATTTTATGCAGGAACAACGCATAAGTTACAGGGTAGTCAGGCAAAACTTGTTATAGCTTGTTTAGATAGTGTGAATTATAGTGGTTTTATTACACGGGAACAGTTATACACAATGTTTACGCGTGGTGAGAAGCTTGTGTTTGTAGTTGGTTCTGTTGATAATAGTCGTGCTTCTATGCTTTCAAGAGCCAGAAGGGATTTAGCATGTACAGGTATAGATACAATAGGTGAGATTATTATTTAAGATTTGCATTTAGGTCTATAATCATTATTATGTAAAAATTATGGTTATAGAGGTGTAAAAATGCGTATAATTAAGCTTAGTGAACTGTATAGTGGAATGATACTTGGAAGAGATATAGAATATAAAAATGTTTTATTGTTTCCACAGTATACAGTGTTAACTGATTCGAAGATTAATGAATTAAAAAGTTTGGTATCTGATTGTGAGATTGATGATAATCTTTGGGTATTGGATTTGGCAGAGTTAAAACCTGTTATATTGAGGGAGAGTTACATAACACATCATTATATTGATTTTGTAATATCCCTTATGAGGCAGGTTTTTTCTGCGATTTTAAAGCCAGATGTGGATTTTGATAAGTTATCTTTAATGATTCGTAGTAGCTTATTAAATGATAGACAGTTATTATATGAGGCTTTAATGTTGAGAAATAGTCACTGTTATACATTTGAGCATAGTTTGAATGTTGCATTATATTCACTTGTAATTGGTTTAAAGATGAAACTAAGTACAGATGAGTTACAAGATTTGCTTGTTGGTTCTTTGTTGCATGATATTGGTAAAATGAATATAAGTAATAGTATACTTAATAAAAATTCAAGTCTTACAAAGTCTGAATTTCAGGCAATAAAACAACATCCTAATTATGGTGTGGAGTTAACAGATGGGGTAGATTGTGTTTCAGATAGAGTGGTAAAAATTATACAGCAGCATCATGAAAAGTTAGATGGAACAGGTTATCCTTATGGTCTTTCAGATGATAGGGTTGATGAATTATCAAGAATAGTTACTGTAAGTGATATATTTGATGCGGTTGTGTCATCAAGGTCTTATCATGAAAGAAGACCAGTAAAATTTGGTATTGATATTATTAAGGGTGATGCAGAAAAGCAGAAAATAGATAAGACAGATGTTGATATACTTGTATCACAGTTAGTTATATTGCCAGTAAATTCAATTGTATTATTAAGCAACGAAAAAACAGGGGTAGTTGTAGAGGATTGTGATGACATGAATCCGAAGGTGTTAATATATGATAGTAACGAGATTTGTGATTTAGGTAGAAGAAGGGATATACATGTACAAAAGGTGATTAGATAATGTTGCTAGATGGGATTTTGTGTAAATGTAGGGAGTATGGAAAGGTTGGAGAAAAGTGGTTAAAACAGGGGGATTGGAGTTCTAAAGTAAATAGTATAGAAATAGAAAATATGATAGCAGGGGGTAGTTATTTAACACGGATGGGTGGTTATTCGGGTGTGGAATATAAGCAAAATAGACGTTTTGGGATAGTACCTGTAAAGATTGTTGTAGTTTCGATATGCGGCAAATTAAAGAAAGTTTATACTTTTGGTTATGAGTCTGCCGAATTATCAATATACAATACAATATAGTATATAAATTGTATAATTTTCAAAAGGTTGTGGTTATTTTGATTTCGCAGAAAGAGGTATTTCCTTATTATAGAAAGTGTGTTCATTACATAGAGGAGCAGTATGAGTACATACAGGATTTATATGAGGAAAATTGTGTAAATGAACTTTGTACAATTCGTGGGTATGTAGGTACAGAACAGCGTTCTTTGCTGGAAGATTTAAATGTTGGTTGTTGTGAGATTGCAGATGTTAGTATATTGGGTGATTTTGCTAAGGAATTTGGTTTTGTTTCTGAGAAGAATTATTTTATATTAAATGGCAGATATAATATACCAATATATGATATATCTGGTAATTTAGTTTCAATAGTGGGGTATTTTAATGATAGACGTAAGTATGTCACTGTGCCATCCCCATATTTCTCTAAAGAATGCATGTTTTTTAACTTCAGACAGGCTTATGATTTATCAATGCGTAATTATAGTGGTTTTGTTATTCTTGTAGAGGGTATATTTGATTGTCTTAGTTTGCGTTCAATTGGTTTGCCCTGTATTGCAACAATGGGTTCAAGTGTTTCACAGATTAAGGGTGAATTATTAAAGTTATTCAGGAAGGTACTTGCTATCCCAGATGATGATGCTACTGGTAGAAAGGCATTAAACAGATATGATAAGTATGGATGGAAGGTGCCATATAGTACCACTTTTTTAAAATTTGATGGTGGTTATGTGGATTTTGGTGGCACAAAGTTACATTGTAAGGATATGGATAATTTTGTTTCATGGTATGATGCAGACGATGTTAGAGAAATTTTGTTGGGGTACTATGATAGTCATGAGGAAATAGAGGAGCTGAAATTATGAGTATAGTTAGGACATTGACTGCTCAGAATGAATGCAAGTTAGTGATTCCTTTTCCAGGCAAGATGTTTAGAAGTAATATATCTAAAAGAGATAGGGCTTTATGTTTTGTTATAAATAAGGGGTACATTGATTCAGTGAGTTTGTCAAATTTATTATCAGTTCTTGATGAATTTGATGATGAAGACTTGATAGTTGTTGGTAATATTGAAAAAATTTTACTAAAGAATAAGAAGGGTTTAGTATATAGACAGCGTATTTTTTTTAAAAGTCTGTATAAGATGTTTAATCTTTGTCATAATTGCGGTATACGTGTTGAGATAGGTCAGGATTTTCGAATTTCTATTAATAGTATTATGAATATTGCTGGTGAATTGCCATATCTTGAAAAATATGCATCGGAGTTTGGTGAGACTATAGATGTATGGCTTACAAATTGTTGTATTATACATATAAATAATTTGCTTGTAAGTCAGAGAATGTATTCAAGTATAAGTAAGCGTGTTACTAAGATATTAAAGGATAGAGTTGGTTATTTAGATAGAGCACCATTTCTTATTTCAAGCTATAGTATAAGTAAGCATTTGTCTGCATTATTTTTGGATACAGACCTTACTGATAGGCGATTATATAGTTACACAATAGATGATAAATTTGCAATGAATTATGGTTATACCAGTAGTATGGTGAGTAGTGATATAAAGAAGGGTATTTTCAATGAAAGTAAGAACACCTAATGAGATTAAGTCTTTGGATGATGATTTGAAATTATTTGATGAAGAAGCATGGAAGTTTCTTGGGGTAGTTGATAATCATGAGCAGAATTACGAATATTTTAATGATATTCAGGATGTTGATTTTAAAATTCAGACAAGAAGGCAGAAGATTATAGATATGATGCCATTTATCACATTAATTTGTGTTGTTATAACTTGTTGTGTTATTGCTGTTTCTTTTTCGGGTACTCTTGATTTTACAGATTATAATAAGTTTAAATCAAGTCTTACTGGTCAGAATCATGTAAGTACAATGCAGTATGTAAGTGGTGCAGATGTGACTGATGCTTGTTTATCTGATGTAAATAAGGTATTACAGGGGTATGTAAATGTATTAAAAATTGCAAATAAATATGATGATTTATATAATTATTGTGTGACAACATCAACATTTGCGGATTCATATAATTCATATACTTCAAGAATATCAAGTCTTATGGACGAGAATGATTGTGAGGCAAGAATGCTTCGTAAGATTGGTAGTTATTGTTCAGTAAGTCGTATTAATAAGATTATTGAGCATAACGGTCAGTATTATTGTTATGTGAGTATTTATCTTCCATCTGAGCAGGATATGTATGAATATATTATGATGCATCAGAAGCCAATAACGCAGGAGTTTAATGGGGGTACTTTTACGCAGGGCGATGTGATACAGTTTTTATTAAAACTTATAGATGAAATGTCTGTACCATGTACTTCTGATGAATATTGTATAAAGTTTGTTAAGGATAAGGATAATAATTATAAGATTGTAGATGATTCAGTAATTACAAGTTCTTGTCTTAATACATATTCTAGTGCTTTGCAGCAGTTGTATACTATTTTAGGAGAGAAACTTGGAAATAAGATAGGAAGTTAATATTTTCAGAATTGTACATTATAAGAGTTTCACATGATAAGAATAGTCAAATTTAATGAGAGTTTCTTTTTAAATTAATATTTGTAATGGTAGAAAGTTTAAAGTAGTCATAAGTATCATGCATTTCAAGTCAGATATCATAAAAGTTTCTGTTAGTTTTAATAGTCAGAATGTCGAAGAGTTTCACTAAAGGAGAGTACTCAATAAAATTGAGAGTTTCAGTGTAAAGAGATAGTTGTTGTTTATAATAGTTTCTTGGCGAGGGAGTAGTCATTATATGTAAGAGTTTCAAAAATCTTAGTAACCTGATGAGAAAGAGTTTCAATGTTTAAGAATAGTCAGAACATCAGAGAGTTTTATTAGTATTTAGTAGAGAGTTTTAAGAAGTTATATTGTGGAGGTAGATATTATGTTTAACAGTTTAGCAGTCGTTAGTCTATCAGCAGCCTTAGTGTTAGGGGTAGATTGCAGTCCGTCTATGTGTATAGATGCGATAGAAGGGGTAGAAGTTGAGGAAGTACAGAATATGGAGCTTGGTGAGAGGTATGAAACAGTAGTTGGTGATGTTTCATACGAGTATTATGTTAATGGGGATATTGTTACATTATTACCATTAGAAGGAGTTTTAGATGAATAAGACAAGAAAAGTTGATTTACTTTATAAGCGTTCACATGGTCAGGCATTAAATGCATCAAGAGATGAGTTAAATGAGATTAAGAAGTATAAGGTTTATCAGGGTGAGGATAGTTTTTATACTACAAAGAGGAATATAGGTGAGTACGTTAGTGCGGTAGATGCAGGAAAGACTCATATGGCATTTTATGATTGGTGCATCAATAATTGTAAGGCAGATAGGCGTGTAAAGGGCGGAAGTGAGAAAGACCTTGCAGATTATAATAGCAGTCTTACAGGTGCAAGCATGTTTATGGGATTTTTCTTTTGGGGGATTGCATTGTATTGGTTTTGTGAAGGTCAGATGCCAGTAGTAGGCTGCGGTCTTTTAGGTGGTCTGATTTCTGTTATTTTGAGACGGTTTTCCATGCGGTGGAGTCTGGTTACTTGTATCATACTTCCAATATTGATAGCTTACTGGTCATTTAGTAATTGAGTTTACCTTATTTAATTAATATTCAATAAGTATAAGTGAGTTAAATTTTACTTAGCAGATGATGTGGTAGTTATATTATAAGTTATATAAATTTTATTTTTAATACCTGTCCGCATCAGGAAATTTAAGTCCTTGGACATTTTCGTGGTAGAAGATGGTTGAATAGGGAAGAAATGATTTAAAATCATTTTAAGTGGTAGTTATATTATAAACTCTATGAATTTTATTTTTATTAAAATAAATTCGTCAAAGAAAAGACGTTAAAACTCGTGAGTTAGACACGTAAACCCAGCACCGAAATGACACATTTAAACAATCGTCAAATTGACAAGGAGGAAATTAGTTATGGCATTGAAAAGACCCGAACCAAAGACTTTTTCACAGGAGGATATGCAGTCAATTTTGTCAGCATCTTCCCAGCAGACAGGCAAGGCACAGGTAGTTCGTTCTTGGGATAAGAACTTTCCTGTGTTCGAGGTACCTATTAATCAGAAGATTTTGGCTTATGTGCCGAATCACACTACAATGGATGCAGACGGAAGTGTTGTTCTCCGTTGGGACAAGTTTGCAGCTCATGCAGTTATTGTAGGACGGTCGTATGATAATGTACGTTGTACGTCAGGTCTTGTAAGTGACGCTATGGGTTGGGATGGTACTTGCCCATTATGTGAGAGTCGTGGTGATATTTGGGATTTATATCATAAAGAGTATGCAGAGATTGCAAAGTCTAAGGGTATTGATATCAACTCACCAGAGGCTGAAACCGCTCTCAAGCAGGACAGAACAGACCTGTTGAAGTCAGCAGTTATTAAAGATGCAGATGTATGGTACACATTTCCGATTGTTGTAATCGAGTGTGAAACAGATGCGCAGGGCAATCTTACAACGAAGCCGAAGCTTGATGCAAATAAACAGATGCATGGAACGCCAATGTTCTATTCAATTCGTGAGCGTCAATATAATGAGACTTGGAAGGCTGGTTTTGATAGTATTGAGAATGCAGATGGCGAGGTTCCGACTTCACCCGCAGGCTTATGGGCAGTTTTGAACTTCACTTACACGCCGAAGTCAGGAAATCACGATAGAATGGGTTCTGCTCGTGCATTGAAGGTAACATATAAGACTATGGCTGGTTTTGAGCAGTGGGCAAGTGCATTTGACAATATGACAAATGAGTGGACTCCTGCAAAGGCAGCAGAGGTTGTTGTTCTTGACTCAATGAGAACAATGGACGAGATGCGTGAGGCAAATGACCAGATTATGAAGCCTGTTCGTGACAAGTTGGCAATGTATGAGCTGGGTGTAGGCACAAAAACAGGGGTAGCTCCCACGAACGCATCGGCGGAGAGTACTTTACAGAATTTTGGTGCGACCGAGGTATCTGGTGATGCTCCTGCCATTGCTGATAATGGTGGTGAGATGCCACAGCAGAATCTTACATCAGAGATGCCCAATATGGGAGTGTAAAAAAGGTTATAGTGCAGTGAATAATTAGGAAGACTTGTAGTAGAGATACTACAGGTCTTTTTTATTAATTTAATTTGGGTTCAATTATTGTGGAAATTATTTTATAAGGTGGTGATAATATTATGGTGTTGTTGTGTGGAATAGGGATAGTTCTTGTGATTGTAATATTAGGTATTGTGGTTGCTGTAAGTACAATTCATATTAAGGGAGGGGAGGATATATCAGATGATGAGATGACAGAAGGTGTTGAATCAACAAAAATACCAAGGAGGAGATAATAATTAATGTTTAGTATGAAAGATGTGGTATTTGTAATAATATCGCATCTTTTAATTTGTGTGTATATATTAAAAGTATTTTGGAGATGATAAAATGTGTTTTGACAAGTATGGTTTTAGGTTTTTTGTGTCAGGCATGAAAGACGATATGTATGGTGTAAAAGATTTAGAGGATAATATAACAGAGTTTTATTCTTATGATGAGTTGATAAGCTTATCAAGAAAGGTTAAAATAATGGGTGTATTTGATGATACCGTAAATCTTGAATGGTTTCGGGGGTACTTACGTAGGGAATGGCAGTTTAAGATAAGTTTTGTTGATTTTGTAAATAAGTTTGGTCTTGTATATGATGAGTCTGATTTTGGTCATATATTTTATTTATGCGTTATTTTAGATTCAATGAATAGGGCTTATTTTAATTTTTCATTTTATGAGTTTGTTAACTCATTGAATGTTCGTTGTTGTTTAAAGGACGGTTCTAATAGGAGTTTTCCCAGTAATGGTTGTGTAAGCGTAGCAGAATGTGAAATAAAGAAAGTAATTAAAGGGGTAGATTTTGCATATCTTATAGATAATAAGTTTGATTACATATCCATTGGGATGCTCGATTATTTTAATTT
>ERZ779637.1423-NODE-1423-length-9935-cov-10.119939_pt1 | contig 9935 bp, 8 predicted proteins | sample MGYA00514196_ERZ779637 | MGnify/ENA primary metagenome ERZ779637 (study PRJEB29562, sample SAMEA4376700) | mouse gut metagenome | isolation source: Cecum | study: EMG produced TPA metagenomics assembly of the A DSS colitis mouse model was used to assess the... | reverse complement strand
TTTCCTACACAGGGGGCCTTTTGTCTATTGTCCGTTTTTACTGAACCGGTCCAAAAACCCCTTGTAAGCACCTTGTTTTAACGATATAATAAAGGCGCTGTATATTAGGGGCATTATTGAAAGGAGAATGCCAAATGGCTAAAATTCCCAATACCAATAAAAAAAGTACCAATATCTAACCAAGGCGCTTATTATGCCGGATGGTACACGAAAATATTTCAGGGCCAAGACACAGAAAGAGTTAGACGAGAAAGTCATGAAAGCGCAGATTCTTATTAATGCCGGCGTAGACATTGGCAGCGAGGAAACATTTGGTCATTTTGCGCAAATGTGGTATGATATGTACAAGAAGCCATACCTGCGCGAGAGAAGTCTGGATGCAATCAAGTATGTGTTGAATCAGCATATCCTCCCAGTGATTGAAAACTACCGCCTTCGAGACATTACCCCGATGCACATTCAGGCGATTATGGTAAGACTTTCGGGTAAAAGTAACTCTTTGCAATCAAAGGTTCTGAGTAATTTAAGAAGTATCTTTAGTATCGCGCAGGAAAATGGGTTAGTCGCAAAATCTCCAGTCAGTACGACACTCAAACTCACAGGAAAAAAGACTGTAGAAAAGGAGCCGCTGACTGCGTCAGATTGCAGGCTGCTGTTAGAACGAGTCAAAAACCCGCGAGCTCGAACCTTTTTGCTCATCGCACTACATACAGGGATGCTCCGGGGCGAAATTTTGGGATTGCAATGGGATGATGTAGATTTTAAGACAAGGACGATCCACATTCGGCATAATGCGGTGATTACTGAGCACGAAACGACAGTGAACGATTTTTTGAAAACGGCAGCTGGACGACGGGATGTTCCGCTCTCTGAGGAATTGGAGCAATGGCTAAAAGCACAAAAGAAATTGGCTCATTCCAAATATGTTGTTGCGATGGAGAACCACAAGCCTTTAACAAAATCTTCTTACCGAAGTCTTTGGCGTTTAATTGATCGTGAACTGCCTGAGAAGCATATCACAGCTCACATTTTGCGGCACACCTACATTACCCGATTGTTTGAGGCGGGTCTGGATGTCAAAGAGGTCCAATATCTTGCCGGGCATAGCACTATGGACATGACCTTGAAGGTCTACACTCATTATGACCGACGTTCTCGCCAGGCTAAAACTGCTGAGAAGGTTCGAGACGCGTTGCGAGTAAGTGCATAACCATAAGGGAATCTGTATAGCTCTAATGCTCCTAGGGATAATTCTGCAAATAGCATTAAAAAAGCATAAGGTCCCCCAAACCATTGCGGCGCAATGGGTAGACGGATTTTTAAAATGTGCAACACTTTTGCAACAACGATGCCGAAAATCGTCCCCAATTACTACAAATCACAGGAAACTTAAAGGACTCAAAGGGTTAAAAAACAAGAAAAAATCCCTCAAAGCCTTGCGGCTCAAAGGGATTTTCATGGTGGACGCTAACGGACTTGAACCGCTGACCCCCTGCACGTCAAGCAGGTGCTCTAGCCAGCTGAGCTAAGCGTCCTTGTTTTTATTATGCCATATATTTTCCTATTTGTCAAGCTTTTTTGCAGTTTTAATATGTAGAGAAATTTTAGAATATAGGGTTGACTTTTCTAGGGAAACATGGTATTATAAGCAAGACAAGAGGTGCTGATTAGTAGGGAACAATAATTGAATAATGATTTTAAGGAAACTATGGGGGTATAGCTCGGCTGGGAGGGCAACCGACCAGTAAAACCACCCCGCACAACACAACAACTGAATAACTCGGAAACCTAAGGAAATCAAGGGTTCCACGATTATGGGGGTATAGCTCAGCTGGGAGAGCGCTTGAATGGCATTCAAGAGGTCAGCGGTTCGATCCCGCTTATCTCCACCATATGCGACAGACCACAAGGCCAAACCTTGTGGTCTGTTTTCGTTAAGAATATGGGATTCGGATACTTAGTGTAGCAATGTGAAATATGGTCTATATCTGGATAAACTATATCGAACATATTGTCTTGCTACGAGTTGGAAAGAAAAAGTAACTTAGCGGCATTGTTGACTGCCGCAACAATGTGATAAATAATGCTATAGAAAATTAAGTATAAACAGATTGTGGTAAAATAGAGTTAGGAATATATGCATTTAAATTTCGTGGTTATTGCGTTAAGTCAACCAACCCCAAAATATTGGGGCTGGCAATGACAACAACTTCTTATCTATAGTGCTTTGTTGACTTATCACGATAGTCACATTAAATTTTGCGGGGAAATAGAGAGCGTTGGCCATTTTTCAATTCAGCTTGTGGAGGGTGAGATGAAATGGACGAAAAGGCTGTTAAGGACATGGTTAGAACCACATATGATTTAATTGCAGCCTCTTATCAGGATACTTATTCTGAAATTGATGCTGCCGATCGGCGTAACTTCTGGGGCACTTTTACTAATATGTGTGTTGGGGAGAAAGTCCTAGATATGGGGTGCGGGAATGGGGACGGAACACTGTTCTTGTTGGAAAAGGGTCTTGTTCCTACAGGCGTGGATATTTCTCATGCAATGATTGACATTGCCTGCAGTAAGTCGGACAAAATCCAGTGGTTGGAAATCGATATTTGCAATTGCCCATTTCCTGACAACACATTTTTCGGAATTGTGCTCTCTTATACAGTCAACCATCTCACCGATGGTATGCTCAGCAAAGTAAAGCGTGAGGTTGACCGACTACTAAAGAACAGCGGAAATCTCCTGCTGGTATTTCATGTGGGTGATACAGATGAGATAAGACCAGATCCGGCGGATAGCAGATGGAATATTTACTATCACTACTTTACAAAAGAGGTGTTAGAAACGGTTTTCAGCAATTACACTGAAGTTAGTTATAGTCAAAGGGCATCACTAGACCCGTCAGAACTTATAAATGACAAAGGCTTTCTTACTCTGCAAAAAAATTCTGATAGTGGGCTAAGGGGGTGAGTTATGTGTATGAATATCTGCCTTGGTCAAAAAAAGAATTAATTAAAACCATTAACGCATACAGAAATGGACGACTTTCGATTCTGGATATTGAATTGAGCGGAAAATGCAATTTTCATTGTAAATACTGTGATTCACCAGATAGAACGAAAGATTTTCGTGTTGATTTGGAAAAAATTCATCGACAGCTAGCCACGGGAAAGATTCGCTGGATTTACATTTGTGGATTAGGTGAACCCACATTTGAGAGAAATGGAGAAACCCTGTTGAAATTACTGAATATTGCAGAAGAGTTTGGGGTAAAATGTAGCATTTTCACAAATCTTTCTAATCTGACCGATCAGTTTCTAGAGTACATCGATAAGGGAATTCTTTATCTCCTATTTAAAATGGATTCTTTAGATCCTGCGCTGGCGGGAAGTCTTTATGGCACCACAGACCCGGTCAGGCAAATCTCCAATGCGAGAAGCATGGCCAGCCATGTGAGACTTCAGGATGGATGTACAAACCTTGCCGCATCAATTGTCCCCACAAGGAAAAATATACATGAGATTCCCAGTATTGTACACTGGTGCATTGAACACGATATTTATCCGTTGATTGCGGAATTGGAAAATGCCGGAGAGGGTGAGAACGTTTTCCAGCAACTTGATCCAGGCAAAGAACAACTTTCCAAACTGAAATGGAAATTATTTTTGCAAAACGGTGATGAGCTCAGGGTTCCCATTTGTCCGGCTATGATTGGTGGATTACATATCAACCATGATGGAGTTATTACTACGGATGAGAAAACCGGATTCTCCTGTCACTGGTTCTGGTTGGAAGCCCCGGAGGTAAAACAAATCGCTGATTTCAATTTGGGAGAAGATTGGGATAAATATTCAGAAAACATTATCAATTATCGTAGAAGTCGTGTTAAATATGTGCGGAAATGTCTTGAAAACTGTGAAAAGAAAACATATGTCTTTGGAGGCTGTGGCGGTTCTGTAGAAGATATTTTATTGGGACATTTGGCCTTTCACAGTAAAGAAGAATACGGGGACTTATTTTGACATGGATAAATATTACTATTTTGATAACAATGCCACAACTCGTATCAGCTTAGCTGTTTCAAAGGCCATGGCAGAAGCTTCCTATTATGAGTACGGTAATGCAAGCAGTAGCTATTCTCTTGGCTTGCAGGCTAGTGAACGAGTGACAGATGCCAGAAAAAAGGTGGCCGATTTATTTTCAGGTGAGCCCGATGATATCGTATTTACCAGCGGAGCAACTGAATCGAATTGTACGGTAATTCACAGCGCATTAAAAACAAATGCGGATAGGCGTATCATACTAACCTCTGCAGTGGAGCATCCATCTGTTGCTAATACGTTGAAACATTATGCTGAGGAAGGTTATACAGTCATTTCTATTCCGGTGACTGAGGCAGGGGTTGATTTAGACGGGTTGAAACGATATCTGAGTCGAGATGTTGCTTTGGTGTCCTTTATGGCGGTCAACAATGAAACCGGGATGATTTTTCCCATTGATGAGATCTTCCGTTGTGTAAAGCAGTTTGACAGCGATATCATCTGCCATTCGGATTGTGTCCAGGCGGTGGGAAAAACGAACATTCCCTCTTTATATGCGGATTTTCTCACTATTTCTGCCCACAAATTTCATGGACCCAAAGGAATCGGATGTATTTATAAGAAGCAGGAGGTGGACTTACATCCCCTCTTATACGGCGGCGGACAGGAAAAGGGGTTTCGTTCCGGAACAGAAAATGTGACAGGAATAATTGGTATGGGTGTTGCTGCTGCCGAAACAGCAGCGGCTTTGGAGAATGTTGAATTTCTTCGTCGGTTGCAGAAGAAGCTGGAGGACGCGCTTCTGAAAGAAGGGGCGTATATCATTGGACGGCAGTCCAGTCGCGTTCCTGGGGTAACAAACGTCAGTTTTCCTGGCGTTGAGGCCTATGCGCTGCAGATGCAATTAAACAGAAAACGTATTTTTGTGTCTACTGGCTCTGCCTGCAGCTCAAATAAAATTGGTATCTCACCTGTCATACGTGCGATGGGGGTGCCGGATGCGTATACTTCCACTGTGCGGATCAGTATGAGCAAGTTTACAACAGAGGATGAAGTAGACTATTTGACGGAGACCATACTTCAGCTAGCTAGGAAGTTGGCGGACATACAAAAATAGCAATACACGCCACCATTTAATTAAGAAGTTAGGAAAGGAAGGTAACATATGTCGGTATTGATTAATGAAAAGATTTGTGATAATGCTGCGGAATGCAGTGGCATTGAGTCCTGTCCTACCGGGGCACTCTTTTGGGACATGAACAGGAAAAAAATCGGTGTGAACAATGATTTATGTATTTCTTGCCATGAATGCGCAAGTGCATGTCCCGTAGGAGCGATTCTTGTCGCTGATAATGACGAAGAGTTTACTCAAATACGTATTGATATTGAAAGCGATACAAGGACGGTAGAGGATCTGTTTGTGGAGCGCTATGGAGCTATGCCCATTGATGAGGAGTTGGTTCTTAAAGACGGTGCTGTAGACAGTGTAGTCAATGAAATTTCGCTTGTTTTTATTGAGCAGTTTCAGGACAGTAGCATCCAGTGCCTTTTGCATTCCATTCCAGCTGAACTCCTTGTTAACAGATACGGAGGCATCTATCGGAAACAACAGGTTTTAGAGGAATCGGAAGGTACTTATCCCCAGTTGCTGATTTACAAAGATGGCACTTTAGCGGGGACTATTCCAGGATATTTTGATGACACCCAGATTGAGACATTTGCGGAGCAAATTGACAAAATAATTCTCAACAGATAAATTAGTAATGATGAAGTGGGATGGCACATGAAGAAGTTGGATAGAGAAAAATACAACCGACTTATCAAGGATTTGAACACCAATAGTGATCCAGATAAAGCGATTAGATCACTTACTAAGGAGTATCAGAAACTTTTATGCCATCTTCCAGATTATGAAGAGTTGATTATGCTTTTGAACCTCTGTATTGCGGAGGAGCGGGGGGATCAATTTGATGAACTTTATGCGCACTATAGGCGGATAGAGGAAATTCTGTCCAAACACAGTGGTATGGGACTCCACGACGCTTATGAGTTATACTATTATGCTGGTATATTCAGCTTTAAGTTTCACGATTATGAGCGTGCAGCAGATTATTTTGACAAGTGTATTAAGTATATTAGAAGACTGGTTAAAGATCCATTAAGCCATGGCCCTACTCGGAATTATTTTATCCAGTCCATGATTCTGATTTCTTATGCGCTGGAATATGATAAGAAACCAGACGCTGCATGTAATGCCATAAACAATATTTTGGATGGTGGAAGAATAGATGTAGCCACCATACAGATTGAGAAAATCTATTCTTTATGTTCTATGTCTTCTGATAATGCAGTCAAAAATTTTTTCAAGGATTATCCATCAAAAATTTATGATGCTGCAGATGAAGAGATGAAAAAAGAAATTGTTCATATGCTGGCACATAGTTTTAGCGAGTATGCTACCTGCTTAAGAGACCAAGGCATTAAGAAGATTTGCGATGCCTTCTTCTGGGAAATCCTTTCTGAAAAGTTTATTGGCTCTCTGGGGAATGACATGGTTACATGCAGAGCCACAATACTTGCTGAGCATGGTCATTATCATCAAGCACTTGATTTGTTGCGGAAACGTCGCAAGGACTTGAAAAACAGCCCGTGCAAAAATGAGAAAGCTGAAATCGCCTTTTATATCTATTATTTTAGCAATCGCATTGGATTGGATGATGGCGATAGCCAAGAGTGTATGGATGAGTTTCTATCTTATGCCGCAGAGACTAAAAACAAGGACACAAAACTGTATGCGTGGATTACCAAATTCCGTGCGGAATTTAGTAAAGCTGTCTCTAGGCTCAGCCGAGAAGGTATTGAGGAACTTGAAAAAATCTTTGAGGAAAGTATGTTCGATTCTAATGTGCACAGTTATGTCCATCCTCAGATTCAGGAAGAGAAAAAGCGTTTGCAGCTAGCCTATCAGATTATCAGAAGTTATATCCTGATTAATGATAATGCCAAAGAAGATTCTGATAACAGTCTCTTTGAAAAATGTATCCTTTTCAACACATTAAATCTCGGAAATTCTAGCATGGAGAAATCAGTGCCTCTGCCTGAAGACATTCCTCAAAATAGAGATGTGTTTCTTTACATCCATGGTATAACATTACGTGTTTATGGTATTTCTAATCAATTCTTGCAGCAGTTGAGCGACCACTTCCATACAGAAATTCGACAGGCTGAAAGAAATACAATGGGGCACCAAAAAATTCTGATTTTTTCAGATAAAATGCAGATATCAGCGTTTACCGTTAACCCTGAAGAGCAGATTCTTTCTTATTTTGTGTACTGTGAAAATGAGAACTTGAAAGCAGAGTTTCGGCAGAAATCTAGCATAGATGGCGACTGCATCTTCTTTTCCTCGCTGAAAGACGCGTTTCAAGTTGCCTACATACAAGAAACAATTGAGCAGTGTCATGTCTGTGTGCACAGATGGGGTGAATATTTCATCATGGCACCAATTTCCGACAACAGCACCTTTGCTTTCCAAAGCCAAGTCATCAAGCAGTATATAAGCATTCAGGAGGATTCTGAGGCGGAAAAAACAATCTTTTCTGATTCAAATGGCTATGTTTCCACTGATTTTATCAAGCCTGCCAGTGTCAAGGCATTTAAGTATCCATTTTCCCTGAGCAAAGCTCCTTCCAATAGTCCATGGCGTGCATTCTTCTATTTTAGGAACTGGATATATCGGTTTGACCGGGAGAAGAACACCTTTATCCCTGAGACTTTCTGTGAAAATAGAAGTAATGTGGTGAATCAATTTGAAGAGCTCTGTAGAGTTCTTCCCACAAGAAACAATAAAAGAAAAAGGGACTGCAATAACTGTCAAGTAAGACGACCTAAATGTGCGTGTAAGGATTATCAACTTTTTAAAGCTAAAGGAAAAGTAGAAGATTATTTAATGAGTCTGTCTCTAAGTCCGATACAGGAACGCGAATCTATCTGTAGCATAGTTTTTCCAGAAGATTGGGTAAAGGGTTCTCCGGACTGTTTTATGCTCATTTTGTCAGATGTGCCTGTCTTGGATTGTAGTCTCAGGAAGTCTTTTGATAAGTTAGCAAGTGCTTGTGAGGAATCTGTCGATAGCAGTGGAGCAGGCGAATCTGACAGCGTAGAGTCGATTAGCACAAGGACCATTACACTAACTTGTGATGATAGCCTTGACAAAGCGAAAAATGATTTGCGTCTCAAAATGCAAGCATATCGGGATAAGGATTCGGACAAGTTGAGTGAAGAAGATCTAGGCTATATAAGTTCTATGTTGTTAAAAGTAGACAGTTGTCCTGATCACAAATCATTAATTCAGTTGGAAAGTGAATGGGAAAATAAAAAGAAAGGGAAGTAGGTGTAGTGAAGATATCAACACCAAAAGGCGATCTGCTATCAAAAGAGGGAAAGTGTATTTGGGAAAGCCTGAATTTTGGAGAACGATTGTACTGTAAATACTGTTTTCTTCAAAATACAACGATTTCAACTGTTTTTGTCGGTGTGGTTTCAGCTTATCTTGTCAATATCTTCACAAACATTATTGGAATGACCTTTGAAGGAACTTTTCATATCATCGTATATCTCATAAACACCATCTTATCTGTTATTATGTTTGTGTGCGTTGTACGACTTTACTCAATCCATGTGGATAGTAAAGAGATAAGTGATGCTACACCAGGCCTGAAAAGTCATCATACAACTTTAGAACTTGAATTTTTCAAAAAGAATCATTTAAAAATTAGAAAGAATCTTCGGATACTTTTTATATGTGTATGCCTTTTACTCGTTACTTTAACGATGTGCATTATTATCAATAATCTGGATTTTACGGGTTTCCCGACTTGCCCATCTGCGATGCCGAGTAGTGAGCCTAATCTAGAAATTTCTTAAGGAAGTGTTCAATATGGAAGCCCCCAAAAAATATTGTCTTGTCAGTGGGATTGGGAAAGATATTTGTGAAATTAGCAGTTTTGATTCCGCATTGCTTGACGCAGGCATTGGGAACTATAATCTTGTGAAAATTAGTAGTATTTTGCCTCCAGAAAGCCAAGGAGTGGATACAATTAGCGCCACCAATGGGTCTATTCTTTACACAGCCTATATTGCGGAGACAACTACTGACGGTGAGCAGATTGCAGCCGCAGTTGCTGTTGCAATCCCAGAAAATCGGCACTGTTGCGGCGTAATTATTAAGTACTCCCTCAAGGGTTCGAAAAGCGAGGCAGAGAAAAGGGCTTCATGGTTAGCTGAAAAGGCGATGGAAAAACGAGGTATACCGGTCGCCCGTATTGAATCAATTGGAGCAGAAGTGACAGGCGGAGATGCTTGTTTCAGCACAGCTTTTGCCGGATTGGTTTTGTCAGATTAAAGCACGACAGTTTTGTTTGATTTTCCTCCGTAACCCAACCTAATGCCAAGTATAGTTTTTTATAAGAACCTATTTGACGTTTGCTGTGCATCTTCTGTAAAGTCGACAAACTGCCATAGATCAATGCGATAAGCTTTTATCGTATCTGGCGACAGCTAATGTTCGTACTCGCTTGTTTCAAGATAATCGGCGATTAGTGATGATAGTGTCCGCATAACACAGCCTCCATTTTCTAAAAACTTTCTTTATCATGGAGATTCTATGTCTGCCTATCCACATATGCATTCCAACAACCTCAAAACTCAAAAAATTTACCGCCATCATCGCATGACATGCGATGATGGCGGCTTGGTTACTAAAAGTAACCAAGCCGAATCGCACATAATTTCTAAGACACAATGTATCTCAGAAACGTATCATATTGGTAGTGTCAAGATTGGTAGTGTCAAGATTATTTCGCAAATTAGTATGCAGACTCTGGGTGGAATGAA
>ERZ779637.1421-NODE-1421-length-9940-cov-6.179160_pt1 | contig 9940 bp, 9 predicted proteins | sample MGYA00514196_ERZ779637 | MGnify/ENA primary metagenome ERZ779637 (study PRJEB29562, sample SAMEA4376700) | mouse gut metagenome | isolation source: Cecum | study: EMG produced TPA metagenomics assembly of the A DSS colitis mouse model was used to assess the... | reverse complement strand
TTATAATGATAGATATTAAAAAGCAGGAGGATTTACTATGTCAATGACCGAAAAAATAAAAATCATGCTCGTTAAAAGAAAAATGTCTGCTGTTGACCTCTCGAAAATCCTTGAATGTTCACCAACAAACATATACAACAAATTAAAACGTGACAATTTCAGTGAAAAAGAATTGAATCAGATTGCCGACATTCTAAATTGTGATTTCAAGGGAACTTTCGTAATGAGAGATACCGGGGAAGAAGTGTAAAACCACATTATAACCCCTCTATCTGCCCCATATTTGACTTTTACTGCATAACTCGAAATTACCGTCTATGTCGTTACAATCCCAAATTGGGGCTTGTGGTGCGTGTATTGGGTAATAGTTCATGGAATCACCTGACAGGAAAATGGGATAGCAGAAGAAACGTGCGTTTTGTTCTTGCGCTCTGCTGCCGGATATGCTATATTATAGACAGAAAAAGGGACAGCCATAGAAGCGGCTCTACCCACACAACAAGTTTAAACCTCTGCTAAAAAGCAGTCAGCCGTCACTATTGGCAGTAGTGGCGGCTATTTCTTTTTTCCCTTGTAAATCTGATAAATCAAATTAGCAAGGGCAACAATGAGTATTCCAATCTGGATTAAGTCCTGATATGTAACATACATTGCATCGCCCTCCTTTCTTTCGTCTGGAGGGCTACTTGAACCCTCCGCAAAAAACAAGAGGGGCAAAGCCGCCTTTGGCTCTATGGTTTCCCATGAATGGAGTATAGCACACATTTCCACGTCAGGCAATTACAATATGCAGTTTTCATTTAGCTGCGGCATCGTTTTAATGCCACTATCACAAGCTATTTATATGGCTCAAAACACCTGCCAACTCCTTACTGGAAAGCATAGAACATTTAGCCATACCAACCCAAAATGCATGCTCATAGTCCTTTTGGAGTTGCCGGAACTCTTTTAACAGTCTTTCGTACTTCTCATAATAAAATGTATGCTCTTAATCAAAGAGGAATTCCAAATAAGACATTTTTATCTATGAAAAGCACAACATTTTATTGTGTACTTTTCTTTTCACACAGAATCGGAGTTTAATGGTGATATTTCACTTGTTGTGTGATATCATATTTGACAACAGATAATGGTTATGCAAGAGTATCAGATATAAGGCATATATAAAGTATAAGAAAGGACCGGGACAAGCGGAGGGACTATGGAATGGAAATGTACGATATTGGCGCCAGCCTGAAAATGCTGCGGAAGGCACACCGTTTAAAACAAAAACAGGTGGCAGAATATTTGGGGATTTCCCAGCAGTCCTATTCCAACTATGAGCGCAATGCACGGGAAATCCCCGCCGTCCATGCAGTCAAACTCGCAGATATGTACCAAGTCAGCACGGATTGTCTATTCGGTATCCCCCACCCTTTGGCAGACTACGGGCTATATACCGGCTTTACGCAGGGCGGCGACAAAAACATGCTGCCGGATGGAGTGGAAGCCCTTATTTACCTGCAGAATATGGACGAAAAAAACCGGCAGGCATTCCTCCGGTTTTTATCTTATTTATGCTCCATGCAGGAGAAGGAGCTCTGACCCGCTACACGCGGATTTTCACGCCTTTTCCGTCCCGTTTTCCCGCCTTCAGCTTATTTAACTCCACCTGCTTCCCTTTATATTCAATGGCTTGCTCCACAAAGTCCATGGTGTAATAAACATGCTCCACAAAATCTTTTGCCCCCAGCTTCATGCCCCGGACGCCGATGGCGCCTTTTTTCTTTTCCGGTATTTCCTCCAGCGCAAAACGCAGGAAATATCCTTCCGCCGTCTGTAAGACAATATTTCTCTGCTCCCTTAAGATGACGACGGAAACCACTTCATCCCCTTCCGCCAGCTTCGTTGCCGCCACCGTGCGTTTTGACACGTCAAATTCGCCGCCGTCCACCACCTTTAACATGGACTGTTTCGTGGCAAATACCAGGCGGTACAGGTTTAAATCCGACTGGCTTGCTGCAAGGATAATCTGTTCCTTTTGTGCGCTGTAATTGCTGACATTGTCCACCGGTACGCCCTTGTCCCGGAATTTTCCGAAAGGAAGGTCGGATACCTTGACGGTATGAAGCTGCCCGGTGTTGGTGAAAATGCAGATCCTGCCCGTGTTTTTACAGGGGAACACATACCGGTTCTCGGCATCCGCCGCTTCCTTATTCCGCTCATAAGCCGCCATATCCACGGTTTTTACGTATCCAAAGCGGTCCATCAGGCACATGACTGCCATTTCTTCGATTTTCTTTTCCTCGTATACCGCTTCTTCCCCGTTTTCCACTACCGTCCTTCTCGGTCTGCCGTACTCCTTCTTCATGGCGTCCAGTTCGTTCATGATAACCTGCGCCATGGAATCCCTGCGGTCCAAAATATCCTCATACCGGTAAATGTTCGCCATGGTTTCCTCATGTTCTTTCATCAGGGCTTCAATCTCCAAACCGATTAATTTATACAGACGCATGTCCAATATGGCATTCGCCTGCTTTTCGGTAAACCGCAGTTGTTCCGCCATCACCCTGGATTCCTTGGATTTGAACTGGATGCCCTGAGTCTTCCCTTCCACCAGACACGCCTTCACCATGGCACGGTCCCTGCTGCCCCGCAGGATTTCAATGATCAGGTCAATGACGTTGCACGCTTTGATTAAACCTTCCTGAATCTCCCTGCGTTCCCGTTCTTTTTCCAACAGTGTCGTATATTTCCTCGTCGCCACCTCGAACTGGAAATCCACGCTCGCCTTAATGACCTGCTTCATGCCAAGGATTTCCGGCCTGCCGTCCGATATGGCAAGCATGTTTACGCCAAAGGTATCTTCCAGTCTGGTTTTCTTATAGAGCATGTTTTTAAAATTCTCCACATCCGCATCTTTCTTAAGCTCTATGACGATGCGGATGCCTTCTTTGGAGGACTGGTTGGAAATATCCACGATATCCTGCGTCTTTTTCGTCTCCGCCAGGGCCGCCACGTCGGACAAAAACTTGGAAATGTTGGCGCCTATCATGGGATAGGGAATCTCGGTAATGACAAGATTTGTCTTTCCGCCCTTTACCTTCTCCACTTCCACTTTCCCGCGCACCTTAATTTTGCCCGTACCGGTTTCATAAATTCCCAAAAGTTCATCCTTATTAATGACGATGCCTCCCGTGGGGAAATCGGGTCCCTTCACATAACGCATCAGTTCTTTTGTGGTGATGTCCGGGTTTTTCATGTATGCCTTCGTCGCGTCAATGACTTCTCCCAGATTATGGGGCGGTATGCTGGTCGCCATACCTACGGCGATGCCCTCGGAACCGTTCACCAGAAGATTCGGGATTTTCACCGGAAGCACCGACGGCTCCTTCTCCGTCTCGTCGAAATTCGGAACGAAGTCCACCACATCCTTGTCCAAATCCGCAAGAAATGCTTCCTGCGTCACCTTTTGGAGCCGTGCTTCCGTATAACGCATGGCAGCCGCTCCGTCGCCCTCAATATTGCCAAAATTGCCATGTCCGTCAATGAGCGGCATTCCCCTTTTGAAATCCTGCGCCATGACCACCAGTGCCTCATAAATGGAGCTGTCCCCATGGGGATGGTATTTACCCATGGTATCGCCGACGATACGGGCGCATTTACGGAACGGTCTGTCATGGCGGATACCCAGCTCATGCATGTCATACAGCGTTCTGCGCTGTACCGGTTTTAACCCGTCCCTGACATCGGGCAGCGCCCTCGCGATGATTACGCTCATGGCATAATCGATAAAAGATTTCTGCATCACTTCCGAATATTCTGTTTTGATGATTCTGCTGTCATCCATGGCTCTCCGATCCTTTCCCTGCCGTTTTGGCTATGCAAACACTTACCGCAAAAATCAAACATCCAGTTCCGCGTCCGTGGCGTGTTCGTAAATAAATGCCTTACGGGGCGGTACTTCCGTCCCCATTAACATCTCCGTCACCTCCGACGCCATACGTGCATCCTCGATTTCCACCAGCTTTAAAAGCCGTGTTTCGGGATCCAGCGTTGTTTCCCATAACTGCCCGGCATCCATTTCCCCAAGTCCCTTATACCTTTGCAGCGTAAAAGGTCCTTTATGGCGTTTCCGGTAACGCTCCAGCGCCTTATCGTCATACAGGTATTCCTCCGCCCCCTTTGCGGGCATGGCTTTGTACAAAGGCGGCATGGCAAGGTATACATGCCCTTCGTAAATGAGTTCCGGCATGAACCGGTAAAACAGTGTCAAAAGCAGCGTGGAAATATGGGAACCGTCCACATCCGCATCCGTCATGATGATGATTTTGTCGTAGCGCAGCCTGGATATGTCAAAATCATTGCCGTATCCTTCGGAAAAGCCGCAGCCGAAGGCGTTGATCATCGTTTTAATCTCCGCATTGGCAAGTACTTTGTCAATGCTGGCTTTTTCCACGTTCAGTATTTTTCCGCGGATTGGTAAGATTGCCTGGAATGCCCGGTTCCTCGCCATTTTCGCACTTCCCCCCGCGGAATCCCCTTCCACAATGAAAATCTCGCATTTGGAGGCATCCCGCGACTCGCAGTTTGCCAGTTTCCCGTTGGAATCAAAGGAAAACTTCTGTTTGGTCAGCATGTTCGTCTTGGCTTTTTCCTCCGTCCTGCGGATTTTCGCCGCTTTTTCCGCACAGCCGATGACATTTTTCAGGGTTTCCAGATTGCGGTCGAAATAACGGACGATTTCCTCCCCCGTTACTTTGCTGACCACCTTTGCCGCATCCTGGTTGTCCAGTTTCGTCTTTGTCTGTCCTTCAAAACGCGGGTCGGGATGCTTAATGGAAACCACCGCCGTCATGCCGTTGCGTACATCCGCCCCCGTAAAGTTCACGTCCTTTTCCTTTAATATGTTCAGTTCCCGCGCATAGGTATTGATGGCATTTGTGAACATGGTCTTAAATCCGGTCAGATGGGTGCCGCCCTCGGAATTGTAGATATTGTTGCAGAAACCAAGCACGTTTTCATGAAATTCATTTACATACTGGAACGCCACTTCCACGGAAATTCCGTCGCTCTCCCCCCGGAAATAAATGACGTCATGTACCGGTTCCTTGGATTTGTTCATATCCTTAATAAAACCGACAATCCCTTCCGGCTCATGAAACTCCGTTTTTTCCGCCGGCTCCTTCCGTTTATCCGTAAATAGGATGGTCAACTCCGGGTTTAAGTAAGCGGTTTCATGCAGCCTGCTTTTTACATCGTCTTCCTTGAACCTTGTCTTGTCAAAAATCGTATCATCCGGCAGGAAATTAATCTTCGTTCCCGTTTCCCGTGTTTTGCCGATAACCGGAAGCAGCCCATCCTTTAATTCGAGGATGGGATTCCCCCTCTCATACTGGTCCTCATAAATGAAACCGCCGTGCTTCACCTGCACCGTCAGGTGCGTGGACAGCGCATTGACCACCGAAGAACCTACCCCGTGCAGGCCGCCGCTGGTCTTGTACGCCGAATTGTCAAATTTACCGCCCGCATGGAGCGTGGTAAAAACCAAACGTTCCGCACTGACGCCTTTTTCATGCATCCCGACGGGAATCCCCCGCCCGTTGTCCTCTATGGTGGCGGAACCGTCCGCCTCCAACGTCACCTTTATCTTATCACAATGCCCCGCCAAATGTTCATCCACCGCGTTGTCCACGATTTCATAAATCAAATGGTTCAGCCCTTTTGTCGAAACACTCCCAATATACATCCCCGGACGCTTCCGTACCGCCTCCAGCCCTTCCAGTACCGTTATGCTCGAAGCCCCGTATGTATCCGCATTTGCCATTGCTTCCACCCTTTCTTCCCACAAAAACCATAACTGCCCGTAAAAACACAGTTTGTAGTATAGCATAGAATTTATGGATTGGAAAGACAAAAATACCATTGCTCCGTTACGGCACAACAGTTTTGCCTGAAATGTTATGTTCGGGGGCGGACGCAAAATCCGGGAGCGGAACCCCCTGCCCGCTTTCTCCCTGCCTTCCTGGGCTTCCCCTGCCGGATTTTCCGTGCTTCGTTTTCGGCGGAAATTTCTTAGCAGAATGTAAATATTTAAGGGAACACCGTTCATAAAATGAACGGTTATGCATAGATGCCGATAGAGGGCGACCGTAGCCAGTGACAGCCTAAACCATTCTGCTTAGAAACTCCCAGCCGGAATAAGCGTACGGGAAACCAGGACCGGCAATCCCGCTGCCGCCGCGCAAAAAAATCCCTCCCGTGCGTCCATCCCTCAACACAGCATTTCAGGCTGAACGATTACTTATCTGCCAACTTTATCTCCGATATTTTGGTGTTATCATATTTATATTTGTACGAACGTTCCATGCTTAGTTATCTTTTCCGCCTGCCTTCTGCCCTGGTCTCTATCTTCTTTATTCTCATTTTTTTCTCATATGCATATTTAACCATATCGCTTTGTGCCATCTCGGCAAAACGAATTTCATCTTTTAGTTTTACATATGCTCTGTAGTCCGTTCGGCTCACCATACCTTTTTCCACTGCTTCAAGAATGGCACATCCTGGCTCAACCTTATGCGAACAGTTTCCAAATCTGCAATTCCTTGCCAAATTGTCCAGCTCATCACTTACTGCATTTATTTCTTTATTGATCCACAGACCAATTTCCCTTATTCCCGGTGTGTCTATAATAAACGCTCCTCCTTCTAATTCATATAACTGCCTGTTTGTTGTGGTGTGTTTCCCCTTTTTATCCTTCTCCCGTACCTGGGCTGTCCTTGCTTTTTCCTCGTTTAACAGCCTGTTCACCAACGTTGATTTTCCCGCTCCCGAAGGTCCCACAAATATACCCGTTTTTTCTGATTGCAAAATACTTTTCAGTTCGTTAATCCCATTGTCCGTATTTTTATCTGAAATAATGACTTTAATCCTTTCATACCTGTGCACAATTTTGTTAATACATGCATCAACATCCTCACAGATATCCGCCTTGGTCAGCACAATTACCGGTTCAATTTTATCTGTTTGGGAAAGCAATAAAAACCTGTCAATTTTTTTTAGGTTTAATTCAATGTCTAACGGCGCTACTATGAACATAAAATCAATATTTGCCGCTAAAATCTGCTGTTCATACTTTTTACCGCTCCTTTTTCTTGCAACGGAATTTCTTCTTGCGCATACCTCAACGATCAAACTAGAATCGTCAATGTTTACCCAATCACCGACCACCGGATATTCACTCCTCAAAATTAAGCTGTTCCTAAATTTGCCCGCGACTCTGACATTCCTTATATCTCCAGCATTTTTGACCACATACTGGTTTCCAAATTCGGCTATCACTTTATATTTATCCATTTCACCTATACATGTAATAAAAAGATATTTATTACATTCCCTTCTAAATTTTTTCCCGCAAAAAATACTTTTATTTCATGATTCATTTTTTATTCCATCTTTTTCATTTCCATCTTCTTTTAAACTCCTGCATAAAAAATAAATTCCTGAAATCCCTGACAACGATACCATAAATGATATAAGAATATTAAATTTATCCGCTAATACACCATACATAATTTGTCCTATGGGCAGCAAAACCGTTGCTAATAAATTAATGACTGCAGTGATTCTGCTCATATTGCCGATTGGAATTTTTTGCTTAAATAATGTTGAAGTAGCGGCATTCATAACAGACATAAATATATTAACAAAAAAACCAGTAACTACCATAAGCCAATATATCCTTTTTCCATTACTTATTAACAAAATAGTCAAACACTGAATCAGGATCGTACCCCATATCAATAGCAATGATTTACGAAGCACCGAATCAAATTTATTTTTCCGTAAAACAATTGCCGAAACCACACCTCCGGCAATCAATGCGATTCCTGCGACTGATTCAAACAATCCATACTCAAAACTCGAAATATACAATACTTCATTTAAAAAATAAATATAGGTGATACCTAACAGCGGTGCAAAAAAGAAATTTATCAGAGGAGCTAATATCACTATTTTTTTCAAAAAATCATTCTCCATGACTAGATATAAAGTTTCCTTGAACATAAAAACATTACTTGTTTCTTTTACTTCCATGTTGATGTTCGTCTCTATTTTTACAGTACAAAACATGAATAAGGAACCCAAAACTACCAGCGATAGCAGTATGACTCCTTTTGTGATATCCAGCCATTCCATTATAACAGCTCCAAATACAGGTGAAAAAATCGAAGATATACTCTCACCAATCATAATATAGCTGGTCGCTACACCTATATCCTCTTTATTCACCAAAATAGGCACCATACTACTGTTAGCGCTTGTATATAATGTCTCAATAATTTCCACTGTTATCACAAAAACAAATACTACCACAAGTTTGTTTACAAAAGTAATATTTAAAAATAACGCAAACACTGTATATATGGAAATATATACAAGAAGATAAATTGACAATAATTTTTTTTATTATACTTATCTCCCCATATCCCTGCAAAAGGCGTAACCACCATTCGTGGTACTATAATAACTGATAACATTGCAGAAAACATTGTGGCTGACCCAGTCTCCTTCAAAACATATAAAGCAAGAACAAACTGTAATGTATTTGAAGCTACCAATAACATAGTATTCATAAGCATATATTTATAGAAACTACTGTTCAATATTCAATCCCTCATTCTTTATCATAATCTTTTTTTCATTCCAAACTTTGCCTCTATACCTTAACAATATCAAAAATATTGGTGCAGCATATCCCATTTTCAGCAATTAATTGCTCTGCATATTCCACACCAATCACTTTACCGCAATACGAATCTTTAAAATAAATTTGATCAAATAAATTAGTATTCACAATTGTTTTGGTTGCCCCCTCACCAAATTGAGACGAATATACATTAAGTAATTTTATTTTTTCCTGATATACATTTGTTACATCAAAAAAAATGACCCCATTTCCCGGATGAATATAGCTTTGTGAATAAAACAGTAGATTTTTACACTGAAATGCTTCATATTGCTTTCGCCAAATATTTGTACCCGCAAAATACACTGCCTCTTTACAAATTTTATATACAGCCTTATGATCAGGATGTTGATCTAATTTATAAGGTGCCAATATAATACTTGGTCTGTATTTTCTGATAATACTAACAAATTTCTCATTCACTTCTTTTTGCATAAACTGTAAGTTTCCATCCTTATACCCCAAATTTATACTATCTACATGATAAGTTTCAGCTGCTTGCTGTTCTTCAAACATTCTTATTTCAACAGTACCATTTCCCGCTGCCCCTCCATCCGTGACATTCACCAGCAAAATCTTATATTGACACAAATGTCTTAGTATAAATCCACCGATTATTAACTCTGCATCATCAGGATGGGGAGAAAAAATTAATATATTAACCATTGTCAGCTATTCCTTTTCAAAAGTGACTGAAAGTATATTCTCCATATTCGAAATATCCCTGTTCTTTTCCCCTTCTTCCGGCACCATTATAATAAGCTCATCGTTTATTATTCCTAACTTTTTTGCCATTTCAACTTTCTGCTCGGCAGTTAATGTTATTACAATTTTCTTCATCTTAATTTTCCTCCATTTTCAAAAGCAACTTAGCAGTTCCCGAACCTGTACAAATGCCTTTTCCATTATCATCTTTGAATAAATTCTTACCTCTGTTGAAGCCTTCTTATATGCATCTTCACTACTTATCAAAACGTTGATTGCTTCAATCCATTCCTCCGCTTTACAATAATTTTTAATTAAATACTTCTCATTACATATATTTCTTTTCATACCACTCAAGTTACTTGCCAAACTTGGTATTCCGAATGCGCCAGCCTCAATAATTCCTCTACCCAATCCCTCTGGCAATTGCGATGGCAGCAAATAAATATATGAATTACTCAAACTTCCCACATTAAAAATGGGATTTGCTCCTTGAAAAATCAATAC
>ERZ779637.1416-NODE-1416-length-9983-cov-16.021857_pt1 | contig 9983 bp, 9 predicted proteins | sample MGYA00514196_ERZ779637 | MGnify/ENA primary metagenome ERZ779637 (study PRJEB29562, sample SAMEA4376700) | mouse gut metagenome | isolation source: Cecum | study: EMG produced TPA metagenomics assembly of the A DSS colitis mouse model was used to assess the... | reverse complement strand
CGGAGATCTACGACTACCTCCGCCTCCTCTGGGCCCGGGTGGGCACCCCCCACTGTCCGGTCTGCGGCAAGGAGATTCGCCAGCAGACCATTGACCAGATCATCGATCAGATCATGGACCTGCCCGAGGGCAGCCGCATCCAGGTCCTCTCCCCCGTGGTCCGGGCCCGGAAGGGGGAGTACGCCAAGGTCTTCGAGGACGCCCGGAAATCCGGCTACGTCCGGGCCCGGGTGGACAACATCCTCTACGAGCTCACCGAGGAGATCAAGCTGGACAAGAACAAGAAGCACAGCATTGAGATCGTGGTGGACCGGCTGGTGGTCCGGCCCGACGTGCGCCAGCGGCTCACCGACAGCGTGGAGACCGCCTCCAATCTGGCCGGCGGTCTGGTGACGGTGAACGTGCTGGCGGAGGAGCGGGACATCCTCTTCTCCCAGAACTACGCCTGCGAGGACTGCGGCGTGTCCATCGAGGAGCTGACCCCCCGCATGTTCTCCTTCAACAACCCCTACGGGGCCTGCCCCGCCTGCACGGGCCTGGGCAGCCAGCTGAAGGTGGACCCGGCCCTCATCATCCCCGACGAGGACAAGTCCATCCTGGAGGGGGCCATCCAGTGCTCCGGGTGGAACAACATCCGGGGGGACGGCATCAGCCGCATGTACTTTGACGCCCTGGCCAAGAAGTACCGCTTCAAGCTCGCCACCCCCTGGCGGGACCTGCCGGCGGAGATCCGGGACGTCATCCTCTACGGCACCAAGGGGGAGAACCTGGAGCTCCACTATGACCAGCCCCGGGGCAAGGGGGTGCTGCGGCAGCCCTTTGAGGGCATCTGCAACAACGTGGAGCGCCGCTACCGGGACACCCAGTCCGACGCGGCCCGCCGGGAGCTGGAGGAGGCCATGAGCGACTGCCCCTGTCCCGTGTGCCGGGGCCGGCGGCTGAAAATGGAGAGCCTGGCGGTGACGGTGGGGGGCAGCAGCATCTATGACTTCACCACCCTGCCGGTGTCCAAGGCCCTGGCCTTCATGGAGGGGCTGACCCTGACCAGGACCCAGGCCATGATTGCGGACCAGATCCTCAAGGAGATCCGCTCCCGGCTGGGCTTCCTGCGCTCCGTGGGGCTCCAGTACCTGACCCTCAGCCGCTCCGCGGCCACCCTCTCCGGCGGCGAGAGCCAGCGGATCCGGCTGGCCACCCAGATCGGCTCCAGCCTCATGGGGGTGCTGTATATTCTGGACGAGCCCTCCATCGGCCTCCACCAGCGGGACAACGACAAGCTGCTGGAGACCCTGTGCCAGCTGCGGGATCTGGGCAACACCCTGATCGTGGTGGAGCACGACGAGGACACCATGCGCGCAGCGGACTATATCATCGACGTAGGGCCCGGGGCCGGCGTCCACGGCGGCCGGATCATCGCCGCCGGCACGCCGGAGGAGGTCTCCGCCAACCCGGCGTCCCTCACAGGCCAGTACCTCAGCGGCCGGCGGTCCATCGCCGTGCCGGAGAGACGGCGGCCGGGCAGCGGCAAGGTCCTCACCATCCGGGGGGCCTCGGAGAACAACCTGCGGGACGTGGACGTATCCATCCCCCTGGGGACCCTCACCTGCGTCACCGGCGTGTCCGGGTCCGGCAAGAGCTCCCTGGTCAACGAGATTCTCTTCAAGCGCCTGGGGGCGGAGCTCAACCGGATGAAGTGCCGCCCGGGCAAACACCGGGACATGGAGGGCATCGAGCACCTGGACAAGGTGGTGGGCATCGACCAGAGCCCCATTGTCCGCACGCCCCGCTCCAACCCGGCCACTTATACCGGCGTATTCAACGACATCCGGGACCTGTTCGCCTCCACGCCGGAGGCCAAGGCCCGGGGCTACGGCGCGGGCCGGTTCAGCTTCAACGTCCGGGGGGGCCGGTGCGAGGCCTGCTCCGGGGACGGGCTTTTGAAGATCGAGATGCACTTCCTGCCGGACATCTACGTGCCCTGCGAGGTGTGCAAGGGCAAGCGGTACAACCGGGAGACCCTGGAGGTGCGCTACAAGGGCAAAAACATCTATGAGGTGCTGGAGATGACCGCCGAGGAGGCAAAGGAGTTCTTCAAGCCCCTGCCCAAGATCGCGGTGAAGATGGAGACCCTGTGCGACGTGGGACTGGGGTATATCAAAGTGGGGCAGGCATCCACCACCCTCTCCGGCGGCGAGGCCCAGCGGGTGAAGCTGGCCACGGAGCTCTCCCGCCGGAGCACCGGCAGCACCATCTATATTCTGGACGAGCCCACCACGGGCCTCCACACCGACGACGTGGGCAAGCTGCTGGAGGTTCTGCAGCGGCTGGTGGCGGCGGGCAACACGGTGGTGGTCATCGAGCACAACCTGGACGTCATCAAATGCGCGGACCACATCATCGACCTGGGCCCCGAGGGGGGCGACGGCGGCGGCAGCATCGTCTGCACCGGCACGCCGGAGGAGGTGGCCGCCTGCCCGGCCAGCTACACCGGCCAGTATTTGAGAAAGGTCCTGCCCTGACAGGGTGGAAGCGAGGTTAGAAAAAAGAATGGATATCATGCAATGGCTCACCCAGACGCCGGCGGGGAAATTCTGCTTCACCGCCCTGGTCTCCATGATCCCGGTGGTGGAGCTGCGGGGGGGCATCCCCTTCGGCGTGGCCCAGGGTCTGCCGGTGTGGACGGCCTTCCTGGCCGCCGTCATCGGCAACATGCTGCCCGTGCCCTTTATCATCGTGTATATCCGGCGGATCTTCCAGTGGATGCGGCGGCGGCTGCCTTGGCTCAACTCCCTGGTGGACCGGCTGGAGCGGAAGGCCCACCTCAAGGGCCGCACGGTGAGCAAATATAAGTATCTGGGCCTGATCCTGTTCGTGGCCGTGCCCCTGCCGGGCACCGGGGCCTGGACCGGGTCCCTGGCCGCCGCCTTCCTGGACATGCCCCTGCGGAAGGCCCTGCCGTCGGTGTTTGTGGGCGTGCTGATTGCCGGCGTGGCCATCAGTATGCTCACCTTCGGCGTGACCAGCCTGTTTTAGTGTTCATTCTTTTTCTTGAAAGAAAAAGAATCAAAAAGAATTTCAGAGGTGTTCAACCGGCTGCCGGCAGTCTGTCGGAACACCCGTCAGCGGCTGCCGGCAGCTGGGATAAGCACCTCTAAAGTTTTTTCTTTTGCTTCTTTTCTTTTGTTCACAAAAGAAAAGAAGAGATCACATCAAGGAGGAGAACCCCTATGCGCGCATATGAGAGACTGCTTCGGTATGTCAAGGTGTATACCCAGTCCGCCGACGGCACCGGCGAAACCCCCAGCACCCCCTGTCAGCTGGAGCTGGCCCGGCAGCTGGAGGGGGAGATGAGGGATCTGGGCCTCCAGGAGGTCCAGATCAGCCCCTTCGGCATCGTGTCCGGCGTTCTGCCGGCCACCCCCGGCTGCGAGGGCGCCCCGGCTCTGGGGTTCATCGCCCACCTGGACACCGCCCCCGCCTTCTCCGGCAAGGACGTGAACCCCATTCTCCACCCCGGCTACGACGGCGGGGATTTGGTTCTGCCCCGGGACGGCCGGGTCATCCGGGCCGCCGACTTCCCGGTGCTGGAGCGGATGAAGGGCCGCACCCTCATCACCGCCGACGGCTCCACCCTCCTGGGCGCGGACGACAAGGCGGGCATTGCGGAGATCATGACCCTGTGCGAGACGCTCATCCGGGAGAACCTGCCCCACGGCAGGATCTGTGTGGCCTTCACCCCGGACGAGGAGATCGGCGAGGGGGCGGACCACTTCGACGTGGAGGGATTCGGGGCCCGGTACGCCTACACCGTGGACGGGGACCTGGAGGGGGGCATTGAGTACGAGAACTTCAACGCCGCCGGAGCCCGCGTCGACATCACCGGCGTGTCCGTCCACCCCGGCTCCGCCAAGGACGCCATGGAGAACGCCCTGCTCATCGCCATGGAGATCAACGCCCAGCTGCCCCCCGAGGCCATCCCCGCCCGGACCGAGGGCTATGAGGGCTTCTTCCACCTGGAGAGCCTGACCGGGGATCCGGCCTTCGCCCAGATGGCCTATATCATCCGGGACCACGATCAGGAGAAGTTCCAGGAGAAGAAGGCCCTGCTGGAGCGGGCGGTCCACGCCGTTCAGTCCGCCCACCCCAGGGCTGCTCTCCGTCTGGAGGTCCGGGACAGCTACTACAACATGGCCGGACAGCTGAAGGACTGTATGCACCTGGTGGACAACGCCAGGAGGGCGGCGGAGATGGCGGGCCTCACCCCGGCCGTCCACCCCATCCGGGGCGGCACCGACGGGGCCCGGCTGAGCTACATGGGCCTGCCCTGCCCCAACCTGGGCACCGGCGGGTTCAACTTCCACGGTCCCTATGAGTGCGTCAGCGTGGAGGGCATGGACGGCGCGGTGGCGGTGCTGAAAAATATCGTGTCTCTGTACGCGGAGCAGCGCATAGACTCTTAAAAGAGCGGCTAGGGCTTGTTTGATAATTGGCGATATGCCCAACAGGAAGGAATTTTTTCGCCAGACAAGGCAAATTTTTGCAGGCATCCATATCGTGCAATGACCCCATCGAGGGGTCATGCACGATTATTCTGCACGGGCGCTCGATGCGCCCGTTGCAGAATCTGACGGATGGTAAGGAACGATTGTGCAATGACCGCATCGAGCGGTCATGCACAATTCAATTCTGCACGGCCCCTCGATGGGGCCGTTGCAGAATCTATAACGCAGTATGGCGGAAAAAGGCCTGCTGTTTGGGCGTGTTGACAATTTTCAAACATGCCCTAATGTGTTGGCGGGAGGGAAGCAGTTATGAAGAGAATCGTCTGCGAGGAGTGCAAAAAGGTCTACGACTATGACAGGGACGAATTTTGTCCCCGGTGCGGCGCGTTCAACCCGCCGGTCAGGACCTGGGGCGTGGACGCCCAGGGCAACGTGGTCCGGGTGGACGGCGTCAGCGAGCAGAACCACGCCGGGTCCTTTGTCCACAGGGAGGTCCACCGGGAGAAGGCCGTGCGCCGTGCCCTGGGCATGGACTGGAACAAGGCGAAGGGCGCCCGCCGGCCCGCTCCGCCGCCCCGGCGGCAGCCGCCGGGGTCCGGCCCCCAGGCGGGGAGCCAGAACAAGGCTCTGCTCTGGGTGGCGGTCATCGTCGGGTTTTTCAGCTTTGTCCTGCCCCTGCTGGCGGCGCTGCTGGATCTGCTCTTTCCTTTTTGATTCAGAATACATATGATTAGCTCCTATTAGGAAAACACACTGTCAAAGCCATGGACGTTCCACCCGGCGGCCCCCAGCACCCGGCGCACCGGGCCCCGGGGTTTTGGGGACTTTTTGCCCTCCAGCTTCTTCCGGGCCCGGTTCAGCTTGTCCTCCCGCGTCTCCATGCGGAGCTTGGACTTGCTGATTTTCTCTTGTTCGCTTTCCATGCGGAATTTCGATTTTTGGGTTTTTGGGCCCTTGGAGGACTTTGGGACATTTTGTCCCGAAGTGCCTTTGTCCCCGGCAGGCCCGGCGCTATTCGTTTCTCTGGTCATTGGCTATGTCCTCCGGGCGGGTGGTGAGTAGGTTGTAAATCTCCCCCTTGGGGAAACGGTCAACATATTCTTCAAAATCTGGCCGTCAAAGCCGCTGTCCTTCGTTCTTGCGTAGAAGGCGTTGGTGTCCTTGGGCAGGCAGTACCCGCCGTACCCGCAGCCGGGGTAGAAGTAAGCCCGGATGGTCCCCGTCTGCCACCGCTTGTCCATGTGCAGGATGCGGAACGCCGCCGCCGTGTCAATCCCGCCGATGGCGTCCGCCGCCATGCTCATCTCATTGGCGTAGCTGATGAGACAAGCCAGGCTTGTGTTGGAGAGATACTTGATGAACTCCCCGGTGTTCAGGGACACGCAGAACACCGGGGCCGTCTCCTTGGCGTAGAGCTTCCGCAGCAACTCCTCTGACCGCCCGTCGCTGACCCCCAGCACGATACGGTCCGCGTGGGTGAAGTCCTCCCAGCAGTGGCCCTCCCGGAGAAACTCCGGGTTGTTGGCCACGCCCAGCTGTTCCGGCACCTTCACGCCGCGCTCCTCCAGGAAGGGAATGATCCGCTTCTCCGTGGTGGAGGGCGGGATAGTGGACTTGGTCACCAGCACACGGAACTTGTCGTCGTGGATGGCGCCCAGCGTCTGCTCCACCGCGCCGTACAGATAGGTCAGGTCCGCCTGTCCGTCCTCCCCGTAGGGGGTGCCCACGCAGTAGTACACGCACTGGCTATCTGCAACGGCCGCCTCCCAGTCGGTGGTGGGGATAAAGTTTTTTCCCAGGTGGCGCTTCAGCGCCTCGTCCAGCCCCGGCTCCAGGAAGGGCAGGTTCCCGGACCGGATGGTGTTCATCCGCGCCTCGTTGACCTCAATGCCGTACACCTTGTGGCCGTATTCGGCAAAGCCCAGAGCCGTGGTTAGGCCCACAAAGCTCAGTCCAACTACCGTTACCATATCAGATCCTCCTCCCTGCTCTCCTTCACGTACTCCAGGAAATACCGCCCCCCCTGCTCCACCAGCACCTCCGGCTGGTAGCCCAACAGCGTCCGGGCCTTGTCGATGACAGGGCAACGGCGGTTGGGGTTGTTCGCCAGATAGGCCTTGTCCTCCGAGACCGCGAACTTCGCCTGTCCGGTGTAGCCCAAAATGTCCTTCCCCGCCTCTGTGTAGATCTCCGCCAGACGCCGGATGGAGATTTCGGGCCGGTCCATGCCGATATTGAAGGCCTCGAAGCCCTCTTGCGCGTAGAGCAACGCCTTCAGGTAGCCGGTGATGGCGTCGCTGATGTAGCAGAAGGTCCGGGTGGGGCTGCCGTCGGAGTACATGACGATGTCGCGGTTCTGACGCACTGCGTTGGCGAAGTCCGCCGGGACCCGGGCGTCGTTGAGCCACATGCCGGGGCCGTAGTTGTTGAAGGGGCGGATAATGCTGATGGGCGTCTGGTACTTCTCGTGGAACAGGTAGCACATGGTCTCCCCGAACCGCTTGGCCTCGTCGTAGCAGGCCCGGGGTCCCTGGCAGTCCACGTTCCCACGGTAGGTCTCCGGCGTGGGGATATTTTCCGGCGTAGGATCGCCGTAGATCTCGCTGGAGGAGTAGAAGGCCAGACCGCGGATGGGTTTCTCACAGTAGAAATCCAGCAGGCGGCGCAGGCCCCAGATGTTGGCGTCTAGGGTCTCAATGGGGTACTTCCGGTAGAAGATGGGGGAGGCGATGGACGCCATGTGGTAGATGTAGTCCACGTCCGCCGCCCCGGGGATGCTGGCGATGTCGTCCGTGATGACGTTGAACCTGTGCAGCTCTACCCGGCCCTCAGCGCTGAGCGTCTTGAGCCACACAGGGCAGCACACCTGGAAATTGTCCAGGCAGATGACCTTCTTCACCCCCAGCTCCTGCTGGAAATGGGCGAGAAAGGTGATGAAGTAGAAGCCCAGGAACCCTGCCCCGCCAGTGAACAGGATGGCGCTGTCCTGAAACTTCGCACGCTCCGCATCTGTCAGGCCATTGTAGATGCGCTCCATATCCTGCTGTACGATCTTTTTCATATTCGTTACCTCCATACCTTCCAGGGGGCTTGTCCGCCGGCCCAGAGCTTTTCCAGCTGCTCCTTCTCACGCACCGTATCCATACACTGCCAGAAGCCGGTGTGCTTGTAGGCCATGAGCTGACCCTGCCTGGCCACCGTCTCCAGGGGAACTTTCTCCAGCACCGTGTCGTCTCCATCAATGCAGTCGAAAAACTCCGGCTGGCAGACCATGAAGCCGATGTTGATGAGGCTGCCGTCCCCCTGGGTCTTCTCGCGGAACTCACGGATCTGGCCATTGGGCGCGACATCCAGAACCCCGAACCGCTGGCCGGCGTTGTAGGCGGACATGGTCACCAGCTTGCCATGGGACTGGTGGACGGCAAGCAGCTCCGTGATGTTCAGGTCGGACACGCCGTCCCCGTAGGTCAGCATGAAGGGCTCGTCCCCGATATAGTCCCGCACCCGCTTGACACGGCCACCGGTCATGGTGTTCAGGCCCGTGTCCACCACCGTGACCTTCCAGGGTTCGGAGGTGTTATGGTGGACCATGCGGAGTGTCCTTATAGGATTTGAGTATCCTTGGAGGACACTCCGCTTAAGTTCCAGCCGCAGGGCCTTGATCTTCTTGGCGTTCTCCCCTTGCTCCTGCTCGTACCGCTGGGACATTTTCGCAAACCGAGCATCGCTGATTTTCTGGCTCACGTTGTCCTCGTAAAGCCTTTCAAATAGTCCGTCCAGTTCTTTGTCCCTCGCCAGCAGCCCATCCAGTTCCCGCTGCTTCCTGGCCCGCTCATTCTCCGTCACCTTTGCGGAACGTCCCATCATCGCCTTGATTCGTCGGTGGCCTGCTCGTCCTCTTGGGTGGCCTCCGGTTGGGCGGTGAGCTGCGTCCGCTGTTCCAGCTTGCTCCGGCGTTCGTCCTCGTAGCGGTTCATCAGCTGGACGCACAGGGCCTCCGGCATGACGCCCTTCACCTTGTCCTCGTAGGCCGACACCACCAGCTTCTCCAGTTCCGCCAGCCGCTTGTCCACCGCCGCCAACGTTGCCCGGAGCGCCTTGGTTTGCTCCATGCTGGCAGCATTTTTCTGCGCCAGGATTTTCTTCTTGAGGGCGGCGGGACTGTTTTGGGCCAGCATCGCCTTGGCGTGAATGTCCAGCAAGAGTAGTTTCGTCCGCACCTTGCGCACGATATGGTACAATGACGCCAATTTTAAATAGGCTTCCAGGATTTGCACTTGCGATAGATCTGGAGAGGTAGCAAATATACTCATATGTAAATAGTGCCGAGTAAATCTGATAGGAACTACTATGTTGGAGCCGCTTTGCCCGATAAATACTTTCATATTTGCTGACTGGGAATTTAATGATGTTCAGCGCCTTTATAGCTAAATCACCATGAAGATTAAGAGGTCTTTGGCTCTCTGAAGAGCGGTGATGCTTTAAAACACCTCCATAAGCGAAGTTGCTAAAAATGTTACCGGTTTCAGGTATGCTTCGAAACTGTGTTGTCAGAAGTTCGACTATATACTGATAAGGTGTCGTTTGGGGCTGTACAAATGAGTCCAGATGCACCAAGGTATATATGTTCTCGTTTTCCACAAATCTACGGAGGTAATGGGTTCAATTTGAAATGGATCGCCTGCAATTATAAATTTCTGAGGTGTCTTTTTATAAAGCGGATAGACAATATGCCCTCGACTACAAAACGAAAAGAATGTTGTTTTGAAAAATCCGGGCAGCTCCCGGAACGGAGGGTTATATGATGAAACGAGCTTTATCAATTTTCCTGCTCCCGTTCCTCGTCGGTAAGCTGCGCCTTTGCTTCGTCAATGGCTGTAAGCTGCGTGCCCACTTCCTCGGCGTTGTCGGCGGTGATGCTCTCTGCGTCCGGGAGGACGTCGATCATGGCCTGCACCGTACAGATGGGGCAGACGTAGCCGCAGGGCTGGCCCTCCACGGCCTCCACATAGCCGCACTCGCCGTCATGCTCGTGCTGGCATGGTACGCCCTCCACCTCCGGGACATAACCGCAGCCCTCACCGTGGATGATCTGGCCGTCCTCGCCTGTTCCGTTGCAATCCATATCACAGGGAATTTCCTCCGCCGCCTCCACATAGCCACAGTCTCCGCCATGGATATGGCCGCAGGGCTGACCCACTATGGCCTCCATGTAGCCGCAGTCCTCAAAGCTGTGTTCCTGGTGGTGAGGGCATAAGCCCCCGCTGTCCGACTCTGCCGCCAGTGCCGACGTGGGCAGCATTCCCAGCAGAAAAACACAGGTCAGCTTGATTTTTTCCGCTATGTGGAAACTGCTACCGCACTGGAAGCCCTTGCGGGGCAGGCCAGGGCAAGTACGCCACAGCTTGCGGAAATACCGGGCAACTATTTAGGGAACCACTGATTAAATCCCCGTGTAGGAAGAAAATGTGATAAAATAGA
>ERZ779637.1415-NODE-1415-length-9993-cov-12.260817_pt1 | contig 9993 bp, 9 predicted proteins | sample MGYA00514196_ERZ779637 | MGnify/ENA primary metagenome ERZ779637 (study PRJEB29562, sample SAMEA4376700) | mouse gut metagenome | isolation source: Cecum | study: EMG produced TPA metagenomics assembly of the A DSS colitis mouse model was used to assess the... | reverse complement strand
GAGCCAGGTATGTTACAGGAAACACAAAACCTGCACACCAAGGGGTTGTGATTTCGATTCACAGCCATTGTGAATACTGCTCTCCTGGCCAATATGAAAAACAGTATTTGGAAAGGATGGAATCGAAAATGCAGAAAACCGATTAAGTGCTGTTGAGAAAAACGAAGCCAGGGGGCTGAACAGATAAAAAGAGAGGCGGTTCTGCAGGATGAGAACCAGAAACATGGATGCACTGATCCGTGAGAGAGAAGGTTTACATGAGCTGCCGGAAGATATCATGGAACGGATTCAGGAGTTCCGTGAAGAAATGTTGGTTGCATTGGATGATCTAGAAGACATGATTGCTGAAAACGGCAGAACAAGATTCCATTATTCGGCGAAAAAGTTCACGTTTAACTTGTACTTTTTCTTGACATAGTGCCACTCGATGGCACGCCAAAGAGCTGCTACTCTGCTGTATTCGGCAGAAGAATTTCTAACTGTTCTTGAGTTCTTCGCCGTGGGGAATTCACCTACAACAGTTCTTTTGCGTGCTATCAAGAGTGGTAACAGCTTGCTTTGGACTAAAATATCTGCAATTTTCAAGGTTCATCTAAACCTTTTTTCTTTGACTCTGTTTTTCATAGGTCACTTGATACTATCTACCTGTTCAGAGCAGGTCATACTTTACAACATCCATCTCTACCGTACCATCTGAAAAGAATGAAATGCCGTCCGCCGCCTGATCGGTATACATCGTTGCGGTCAAAACCTGCTCACCGTCATTGACAAACACCTCCGCGCTGAAGCGGTCCAGAATAATGCGCAGCTTGAGGCTGCCCTCTGCACTGTTCACAAGACTGCGCCGCTGGTGTATGATTGCCCTTCTTGAACCTGAAAATTTCCTGTCTATCTTGAGTATGGACTCCCGCGGGCGGAAGCTCAGAGAAGTATGATATTGGTCCTTCTGGGCAAAGCGCACTGCAAACTTCTGGTAAAGTGTCTGCGCGTCCCCGCGCCGAAGCGTCAGTTCCATATCAATGCGCCGTCCGCTGACTCCTTCCAAGCTGATTGTGCCTGTAAAATTTACCTTTTCATGCACAGTTTTGTTGCAGCGCAGCGCATCAAACTCCCGAGTCGGTGTCTGGTAGAGTCTGCCGTCACGGACCGACAGTTCTCTTGGCAGGCTCATCTGCCCCATCCACGGCTCATCAGGCGACCGCATTGTGCAGGTGTCCCAGTTTTGCATCCAACCCATCATAATACGGCGTCCGTCCGGCGTCAGCACGGTCTGGGGTGCATAGAAGTCAATGCCATAATCAATGGATTGATTGCTCTCCTCATGGAACGTTCCTGTCTGCTCATCAAACGTTCCGATGAGGCAGAGCGTTCCATTGCCGTTGTGATACTCAAATCCCTGCGGCAGCATATCCTGCGGACTGGCAAGCAGTACCCACTTCCCATCCAGCCTAAAGAAATCAGGACACTCCCACATTTTTCCAAAACGGTGATCATTGGACACCAGTATACTGCGAAACTTCCATTGGAAACCATCTTTGCTGGTGAATAACAGAATCCGCCCGTCTCCGTCTGCCAGACAGTTTCCCGCAATGCAACTGTACGTGCCGTCCGCATTCTGCCATATCTTCGGGTCCCGAAAATCAAACTTACTTCCACCGACGGGAAGCTCTGCCGCGTCAAGTACAGGATTTTTTTCATACTTTTCATAGTCAATTCCGTTCCCAATGGCAAGGCTCTGTGTCTGGATATCACGAATCGTATCATTCTCCTGACGCTCCTTGACAACACTGGTGTACATCAGCAACTGCCTGCCGTCGGGAAGCGTCAACGCACTTCCCGAAAAGCACCCGTCTCTGTCGTAAGGCTCGTCCGGCGCCAGCGCTGCCGGGAGATGTTCCCAGTGGAGCAAATCGCGGCTCACCGCATGTCCCCAGTGCATCGGTCCCCATTTGGACTCATAGGGATAATACTGGTAAAACATATGGTACATTCCATTGTAATACGAAAATCCATTCGGGTCATTCATCCACCCAACCCGCGAGCACAGATGAAAATCAGGGCGTTCCTCCCTCGCAATACTTTTTTCAACAGTCTCCTCATACTTGCGCGCCTCGCGCAGTGTCTGGCTTGTCATAAAATACCTCCTTCTAGTATAACTATTTCGTAATCCAGCCTTTCTAAGTTTAAAAAATGAAACCGGAACAGCAGGCCGTCGTCCCGGTTTCAACACACTCAATATTATGAAAACATTTCCTATTTTACCGCACCTGCTGTCACGCCTTCTACAATGTAACGCTGCATAAACAGATACAGGATCAGGATTGGCAGCATCGCCAGCAGCAGCGCTGCCATGACAAGTCCAATGTCGGTAGAATACGTTCCGTAGAATATCTGCGTCGCGATGGGTATCGTATACAACTCTTTTCTGCCCAGCACGAGGCTTGGAAGCAGGTAGTCATTCCAGAACGCCATCGCGTCAATGATCGCCACCGTTGCAATCGTAGGCTTCAGCAGCGGGAACACAATTCTCCAATAAGTCTGCCACTTGGTACATCCGTCAATCGTGGCTGCCTCCTCCAGCGCAATCGGAACATTGGTTCGTATCGCCCCGTGGAACATAAATGTCGCCATGGACAGTGAAAATCCCACATGCATGAACACCAGTGTGGCGCGGTGGTTCAAAACGCCGAGAACGCCACCGTACAGAGATACCAGCGGAATCATCAGCACCTGAAATGGTATTACCATAGATGCGATCATCAGTCCGAACAGCGCCCCGCATGCCTTCCAGTTATTGCGCACGATCACATACGCGGTCATGGAGGCAAACAGGATTGTGAGAACAGTCGCAGAGACCGTGACGATCATGGAGTTGCCGAAAGACCGCCAGAAATTCATCTTCTCCATTGCCTCCGGGAAATTTTTCAGTGTGAATCCATGTTCCCCGATCAATGACAATGGGTTTGTTGTGATATCCGCCTTAACCTTAAACACATTGATGATCACCAGTATAAACGGAAATATAAAGCAGAAAAACAATATGATCAAAACAATGATTTCAACTATATGTCTTATTTTTCTGTCACGAGCAGCTTTTGCATTCAAATCATCCATTACGCTGACACCTCCGCTTTCTTACCTATGTATACCTGAAGTACGCCTACAACCGCACAGACTATAAACAATATCAACGCCTCTGCCTGACCTGTACCATAATTTTTATATGTAAATGCCTGATTGTACACATGCATTGCCGCCATCACCGAACTGTTGAATGGTTCTCCGTTTGTCAGTGACAGGTTGACATCGTACACCATAAAGCATCTTGTCACTGTCAGGAACAGACATTGTACAAAAGATGATACCATAAGCGGTACAGAGATATGTACAATTGATTGTAAATTGGTACAGCCGTCAATCCTTGCCGCTTCAAGCACATCCTCCGACACACTCATAAATCCTGCCACATAGATCAGCATCATATACCCTGCATACTGCCACACCGATACGATGATCAGACAGAACATTGCCCCGTTTGTCGTAGCCAGCCATGAAGTAGACATTGCATCTATTGAAAGTGCACTTCCAATCGCCACAAACGCACGGTTAAACACAAACTTCCAGATATATCCAAGCACGATACCGCCAATCAGGTTTGGTATGAAAAAGCCTGCCCGGAAGAAGTTCTGCCCCTTCACACCGCTGGTCACTAAAAATGCCAGTGTAAATGCCACCACATTGACCAGAACCACTGCAATCAGTGAATAAATCAGGGTTCTTCCAAGCGCCTGCCAGTAGGCAGCATCTGAAAAGGTTGACAGATAGTTCGCTATGCCGACAAACGGCTTATTTGCAGAGACACCATCCCAGCTTGTAAAGGTCAGGTACAGACCATAGAGAAACGGTATGATGACCACCGCTGTAAAGATAATGGTTGTCACACCGGCAAACATGAGAAAGTTTTTGCACTTATAGGACATGGAATTTGTATTCATAAGCTTAACCCCCTTTTCACTCTGACGCCGCCTGTACTTAGCGGCGCCAGGAGCAATCTGCTTATTGTGCTACCGGTGTCGTCGAGGACCAGTAGCTCTCTATCTCAGCCGCAAGACCTGCGCGGTCTGTCTGCCCTGCCATGTATTTCTGGATAGAAGCGCCGCAGCGTGAAAAATGGTCGTCCGGCAGATAATCATAGTTGCCGATCAGCTTGCCTTCATCTGCATATTTCTTTACAGATTTGGACAGTGGATCGAGTGAATCTGCGCTGATATTGCTGTACGCCGGAACAAGCGCGCACTTCTCAGTCAGGAACTTATTTCCCTCCTCCTCAAGTACAAGCCAGTTGAGGAAATCCTTTGCCGCCTCGCGCTGCGCGTCGGAAGTATTGTCGGAGGAATCAATGAACATGTACTTGGAACCGCCGCCGACAAGCTTCTCGTTGGAACCGTCGTCCGTATTCTGCGGAAGCGGCATCATGCCCATATTTTCTGTATAATCATAGGCATTGATCATCGACCAGTCCCAGTTGCCGCCAAACATAAATGCGATCTCGCCCTCTGCAAGTTTTTGCTCGGAAATCTCCCGCTCTGCTGCAATTGGAGAATTTGCCGCATAATTGTATTTCAGAAGGGTGTCAAAGGTATCCATCATAGAGTTCCACTTTGCATTGTTCGCCAAATCTGCTGAACCTGCATACAGCGAGCTGACAAAGCCGTTTACATCCGGCTGCTCCTCGTACACCTCTGCAAGATAATGTCCGCCCAGCGACCAGTCCTCCTTCATGACACCTGTCGGCGCTGCCATGCCGCCGGCAACCAGCTCCTCAAGCAGTCCCTGAAATGCGTCCAGCGTCTTGTACTCGTCTGGGTTGAAATCTTTGCCTGTTACTGTTTTAACTGCGTCCGCATTGTAGATCAAACCTCTTGCTTCAATACACACAGGGAAGCCTACCACCTTGCCGTCCACAGAAATCTCATAGTCGGTCTTATCGATCCACTCCTCGCCGGTCAGGTCCACCGCGTGCTCCTTTGCAAGAGAGTAGATATCCTTTGCATCTACCATAGACAGTGTGTATGGGTCATTGGAAGAATACCTTGTCGCCATATGTGCAGCTACTGTATCATTTGAGTAATAAACTTCCACGTCCACGCCCTTTGAAGCGCTGTATTCCTTCGCCATCTCCTCAAATTGTTCCTGCACTTCAATCTTAGAGTTAAAAATGGTGATGGAAACCTTGCCATCAGCCGTATTCGTCCCGACAGATGTATCTCCGCCGCCGCTTCCGCCGTTTCCGCCGTTTCCGCCGTTTCCGCCGTTTCCGCCGCAAGCTGTGAGAGATAACGCCATCGCTGCAACAAGTGACATTGCCAGTAATTTCTTTTTCATTGTACATTTCCTCCTGATTTTAAATTTTGTTCGTTTCTGTCCTGCTGATAAATTGATTATAACATTCCTTCGGCAATATGTCAATCGTTTAACACATTTTTCGGCGTTTTAACATAAACCCGACTGATTATCACGGTCGTTTGGGCTGATTTTTTGTCTATTTCGACTATAATCTATGTGTTTTAGCTCCTTTATATCATGTCAAACCTTTAACATATTTCCTTGACATCTTACCTTCTCTGCATAGTTTGCGCATCAAAAAAGCGGTGGCTTTCACCGCTTTTTGTCTGATGATATGATCATGTCGTCTCCCGCTCTACTAGATATACAGGAAGCACTGTCCGTCTCGGCACTACCTTCCCGCTGACGGCATCGCAGAGCAGACTGATGGCAATTTCCGCCATTTCCCGCACCGGCTGGTGAACGGTTGTCAACTGAGGGGTCGTCAGTGCCGCAACATTGACATCATCAAAACCGATAATTTTCATCTGCGCTGGTATTTGTATCCCAAGCCTGCGGCAGATCTGGAGAGCATGGGCAGCAATCACATCACTGTTCACAAACAGCCCGTCTGTCTCCGGGTAATCCAGCAATGCCCTCTCGATCATCACACCATAATTCATACTGTTATACTGTGTTTCCTCCGTAAACACCTCCGCAAAGGCAATTCCCTGCTTTTCACAAACTTCCCGGAACCCTTCTGTACGCTGGTCTGCCGGCATAGACAGATCATTGATATTTCCCACATGAATCAGATGCTTGCACCCACAGGAGATCAATTTTTGGGCAGCCAGTGCGCCCCCTTGCCGGTTGTCACACTCCACTGCTGCCGTCCCATTATCAAGAAAACGCTCCATTGTGATCACTGGAACATGAATCCCGTCAAACAGCTCAACCGACACTGTACCGCTACACAGAATGATTCCTGCCACCCGGTTTCCCGTGCAGATATCAATATATTCCCGCTCCTTTTCCTCGATGCTCTGCGAATTGCACAGCAGAATGCGGTACCCTCTCTTGTACGCCTGATTCTCTATATTGCTGATCATCTCCGCAAAATATGGATGTCTTATATGCGGCACAATCAACCCGATTGTATTTGTATTCTTTCCCTGTAGTGAGCGCGCCACCTCATTTGGATGATAATTCAATTTTTTCATCGCACTGTATACTTTTTTCCGCGCGTCCTCACTGATATATCCCCTGTTATTCAGCACCCTCGACACGGTCCCCACCGTCAGTCCAGCTTCTTTTGCTACCTCCTTTAAAGTTACCACTTTCATTCCCCATTTCTATCGTACACTGTCTTATTACAACGAACTATTTATTTTATGAAAATACATTTGATATGCCTGATACTGCCCCATCTCAACAGGCAGCGGTATCCCCGTCTCCATCAGTGCATCCGAAGCATAAACCTTCCCGCTCTCCTCCTCCTGATACAGACAGTTTCTTTCAAGACCCTTCAGCCGAATATACTGAACTGTCATATTTCCGTGAACCTCCAGCATCACTGCACTGACCAAAAACTCCGACAAATCTTCGGACACCATCTCCCATGCGCATACTTCCTGTGAAAAAGGATTGGTCAGACGATAGTATAATCCGTTTTGTATGAGCGGCGCATACTTTTTGTATTCCTTGATCTGGTTTTTGATTTCCTGCTTCTCTTCCGCTGAAAGCTTTTGGGGGTCCAGCTCATATCCAAAAGTCCCTGCCATCGCAGTGACCGCGCGGGTACGCAGCGGTGTCACACGCCCGTTTTGATGGTTCGGCACAGCAGACACGTGAGAACCGACTGCGGAAACCGGATAGCCAAAGGAGGTGCCATACTGGATATCGAGCCTGTCTCTCGCATCGCTGTTGTCACTACACCAGATCTGGGGCGTGTAATAGAGCATTCCCGCATCAAAACGGCCGCCTCCACCGCTACAGCCCTCAAAAAGAATATTCGGATAGCGCCGAAGCAGCCTTTCGAGCAAATCATAAAGCCCTATCACATAATCATACAGTACCCGTCCCTGATCATCTGCTGACAGCGAAAAACAATCCGCCAGACTGCGGTTCATATCCCACTTCACATACTCGATATTACCCTGCTCCAGCACGCCGCACATCGCTTCAAACAGATAATCGACAACCTCTTTTCTGGAGAGGTCGAGCACTAGCTGGTTCCTTGACCGCACCGGCCGGCGTCCCGGAATCGTGAGTGCCCAGTCGGGGTGCGCCCGGAACAGTTCACTGTCCTCACTGACAGCCTCCGGTTCAAACCAGATGCCGAACTTCAATCCGGCTGCATTGATTTTCCCAATCAGGGCGCCCAGTGGTTCCCCTAGTTTATCCTCGTTGACATACCAGTCCCCAAGCCCGCTGTTGTCATCGTCGCGCTTTCCGAACCAGCCGTCGTCCAGAACCAGCATTTCTATCCCAAGCTCAGCCGCCTGCTCAGCCAGCTTTGTGATGGATTCCCCATTGAAATCAAAATACGACGCCTCCCAGCTATTCAGCAAAACTGGCCGCACACAGTCTCTGTACTTTCCCCGACACAGCCTCATGCGAAAGCATCTGTGCAGATTCTGCGACAACTTTGCAATTCCCGCACTGCTGTATGTCATCACCACCTCGGGCACGCGAAATACCCCGCCTGCCGCAAGCGGATAGGAGAACAGCTCATCTGAGAGTCCTAAAAGCGCGCGTGTCTGGTTGTACTGGTCCCTTTCCACCTCTCCCTTGAAACTCCCGCTGTACACAAACGACATGGCATAGCAGCTTCCTGCGTCCTCCGTTGCCTCCTTCTCCGCCAGTATCATCATCGGATTATACTGATGGCTGGAAGTTCCCCTGCGGCTGCCGATGACATGGGCGCCATGAGATACCGGCGTTCTCTGCATACTGCGCTCCATCGCATGACGGCCGTAAAAGCTGATCAGGTCATACTCTCCGCAGACCCAGTCCAGACATGTCGCCTGCGCTTTTTTCAAGTATACTTTTTCCGTCCCTGCATTCTTGATACGCGCACTTCTCGTGATCACATCATACGTCGGCAGCACGCCGTACAAGAGCGTCACCTGTATGTGGCTTACAGAATCCTCCATATATATTTCGAGCGTCTCCGCCTCGCCCTCCTCCGCGTAAACGGCGGGCAGCCCCTCTATGCCATACTTTCCTTTTGAAATTTTATACCCATGATAACGAAAATCACACTCGTAGGAACCATCAGCATTTTTGACAACGATTGCCGGACTTCTGTAATCCCCCGTTCCGTGGCAGGGCAGCTCCTGCGGCAAAGCGTCCATAGAATACGTGCGGTCTATCCCTGCATCATACGGATTTCCCGAAAATCCTCTATCTGCATACGTGAGCAAATAATCCATATTTCCCGTTGTCCTGCGTCCATAATACAAATGCAGCAGAAAACCAAACGCATCTACTTTCATCTGATAGGTAGTCTGCGCTGTGTGCAGTGTAAACAATTGTTGTTCTTCATCAAAAAGAATACTCATTTTACAATCCTCCATCCATTGCCAGTTCATTCTGTACTTTCCGTCTCGTACAAAATTTTCTGAATCCTTGTATACAAACTGTACGAAATATATCAAACGTTTGTCATATTTTTTATATTTTATCACATTCTTGATGATTTGACTATCATATTTTTGTACTATTTCAAACAAACATTCGTTCTCATTCCGACAGAAATCTGCCGAGTGCATGCAGCACAAAAAAACTGCCGCTTTCATCATCTGACTCATCATGAAAGCAACAGCTCTTTTCCTGTTTATGATAGTTTGCGATGCAGCACAAAAGCCTCATAGGGTTTGAGCGTCATCTTGGGGTTGCCATATTCATTCTCTACATTGCAGATCAGGCAGGAAGCCCCTGCAAATTCCGCCGGCAGCGTGAAGTTTGTATCATGGTCACAGAAACTGCACACGACTAGAAGGCTCTCATTCTCAAACGCTCTTGTGTAGACATACAGCTCTCCGCTGTCCTCCATCATCGCCTCATACTTGCCGTACACCACGACGGGATACGCTTTTCTGAGCACGATCAGTTTCTTATAATAATAAAACACAGAATCAGCATCCGTAGCCTCCACCTTCACGTTAATCTCCGTATCGTTGGGATTGACTGCCATCCAAGGTGTTCTTATAATAAAACCTGCGTGCGGCGAATCGTCCCACTGTACTGACATCCTTGCATTGTCTTGGCTCTTAAAAGTAATGCATGGTGTTAGAATATAAATAGTACAAGTTAAATGTATCAAGTTTCAGAGATAGTCGTATAATAGAAACGGATACAGAAGGAACTTTTCCATGAGCAAACAGTTTGATAAGCAATTTAAAGAAAACGCGGTACAGTACTACCTTGGCCATAAGGAGCTTGGATAGAATAAATGTGCAAAGAACCTGGGGATAAGCCGCAATGCCATTCGCAGCTGGGTAAAGGCTGCATCTGAGAACACTTAGAGAAGTCCCCACACGGGAATCCGGGAACTATGCAAGCGATGAGGAGAAAGAAAATGTCTGTCTGAGAAAAAACTCAGGGATACAAAGGATGCGCTTGAAATACGAAAAAAAAGCCATCGGCATTCTGGGAAACTAACAT
>ERZ779637.1414-NODE-1414-length-10007-cov-3.948352_pt1 | contig 10007 bp, 7 predicted proteins | sample MGYA00514196_ERZ779637 | MGnify/ENA primary metagenome ERZ779637 (study PRJEB29562, sample SAMEA4376700) | mouse gut metagenome | isolation source: Cecum | study: EMG produced TPA metagenomics assembly of the A DSS colitis mouse model was used to assess the... | reverse complement strand
CTCCAGAATCGCGGGTTCGGCATCCACGATTACCAGTGTATACATGGCATGTCCTCCTTCCCTCATCTGTATCACGGTATATCCTTCCCTGCAGCCGCTTGCAGGCCAGGAAGGAATACGGATATATGGAATCCCCCTTCTTTGCTATTGCCAACCTCCATGGAGAAACCATCCCCATAAAAGTATTGCAGCCTCATATATACATTCCGTAGTCCGATATCTGCCTTAGGATCATCATTTCCCTCCATCATGTTCCTGCGGATCTCCTCCAGGCGTCCAGGATCTGCACCTTTCCCATTGTCCAGGACATCGATCCGCACTCCCCTGCCGTCCCTGTGGCCGTTTACGATCAACAGATTGATCTCGCTCTCCCGCACATATCCATGGGTAAAGAAATTTTCTGCCAGGGGCTGGAGCCAGAAGTTAATGGTGGGAATCTCCCCGATTTTAGGATCCAGTTCCACCTGGTACACAAAATGCCCCCCAAACCGCAGTTCCATGATCTTTAGGTACATCTCCAGGAAACCGAATTCTTCCTGCAAGGTAATGCTGTCTGTCCGGTGCATACGCGCCCGGTACAAGGTTCCCAGCATGGCGATGGCATCTGCCATATCCCGGTCATTGTGTACCAGGGCCTTGGAGCGCAGCATCTCCAGGGTATTGTACAGGAAATGTGGATCAATCTGGTGCTGTAAGGCCCGCATCTGGCTCTCCTGCTCCTTCAGCTTCAGGATATACTCCGTCTCGATATATCCCTGCAGCTTCATGCCCACGTCCTTCAGCGCCACGGCAATCATTCCATATTCATTCTTCCGGTGCCTGACAGGCAGCCGGGAGCGTGAGATCCGGTCAAAGTCTCCTCCCTCCATGGCAGATAGCATCTCCATGATGGTAGACAGGAACACGGCATCTGCCCGTATCCCCATATAGCTGCTGGTAAGCACGCCTATATCCACCAGCACAAAGGCCGCCATCAAGGCCAGCACAATGTGGAAGTTGTCTGCCAGCACTGCCCAGGCATCCTTCTCCACCAGGAAGACATAACCGTTTTTCCCTGACACATGGCATACAAAAAATACCGGCAGTCCGTCTCCTATATCCAGCCACCCTGACTGACTCTCCTCCAGGGCATCTGGCACATGCTCCATACGGATCCCCGCCGCAAGCCCGGCATCTACCAGCAGCCGTCCCTCCCCATCCAGGATTCCCCAGTTGGCGGCAATGATATTGCCCTTATACAGGGCTGAACACCTTATCCAGAAATCCATCTTCCCCAGGGTCTGGCCCCTGTGCTCCGGATCCCGGACGGAACAGGTTGCCGCAACCATATCCCCCAGCCCCCCTATTATCCGCACATCCTCCTGGTCCTGGAAGTCAAAGCTCAGCCTGGCATCCCCGTTTTCGAACCACACCGCCTTCAGACTGTCCTCATCCCGCAGCGTCACCCCTGTGACCTGACTGCGGCTGTCCATAACCAGTTTCTTGATATTGGCAGGGAAATAGCCGATCTGGGCATTGCTTCCCAGACTGTTTCCCCTGCGTACCCACAGGTATTCCTTCATGTCCCGAGACCGGAACAGGGCCACCACGTCTTCCAGCAGCCGCACATCTCCATACATGTCATTGGTATAATTCAGCGCCCATTTCTGAATCTCCTCCAGGCGTCCCTCCCTCTCGGCAAATACCCTGCCAGACTGCTGCCGCAAGTCATCCACCCAGATATTCAGCAAAAAGTACAAAGTACCGGAGAATACAAGCAGGCTCACCAGGACTACCTCCGCAGCCGTCCCCAGATATTTCCTCCGGTAGATACGGTATTCCAGAAAGGCAGACCGTCTTCCCCTATTCTTTTGTCTGGACAATTCTGTCGTTTTACCCTGGGCAGCCATTTCCTTCATGCTTCATCTCCCCCTCCATCCTGTGTCCCCCGGTATCCTCTCTCCGATCCAGATAGACATATTATACCAGATGTGGCGCCATTTTCCTATTCTAACATGACATGATACCAGGGTCCCAGGGTCAGAATACCTTTTGACCCTTATGTCACGGCATATGGGCAGGGAACATGTTCCGGCTGTCGGCTTACATCACAAACAATGGAACCTGCCATGCATAGTTCCCTTGTCGTATTATGTCACTTTATGAAGATTTATGGCAGGATCCTCCAATCATTACTATGAAGCCCTACCCGTTGCTGCATTCTGCCTTATCGCAGTTACTTCAACTTATTTGAAGAATTCATCAATCTGTTTCTGGGCTTCCGCAATGATGGTATCCAGTCCTGCAGCCTTCAGTTCCTCCACACACTTAGGTACTGTGGTGGCAGGGTCAGATGCCCCTGTGAGCATGTCAAATTTGTATTTGTCCCAGACCGTATTCACATTGGATACTTCATTCTGGATATTGGTCACATCCAGTGCGAATCCCAGGCAGGAAGAGGCTGTTGCTTCCTCATTCTGCTTCTTCACTTCCTCCCACTGGTTGGGGTCTGCGCCTTCCTGGTTGCTCATGATGAAGAAGGTTCCCTGGGTATAGCCGGGCCAGGTCCAGTCATCCCTCAGCCTCTTCACAAATCCGTCTTCTGTATACTCAAAATGGTCGCCTTCCACACCGTATGCGCACATGTCACGGAACTTGGGATCTGTGTTGATCAGTTCCAGAACCTTCAGCGCCTCATCCTTATACTTGGAGTTCACGGAGACAGCATTCATGGAACCCTGGATGGTCTCTGTGGTATACAAAGGTCCGAACACCTTCACGGCATCATACTTCTCCACACCCTGCAGGGTCTGCCATGTCACCACTGCGCTGGGCCAGCCCTGGGCGTTGCCAAACATGTTGCCCTTGCTGTCCTCTGTCACTACATTGGCATCGGGGTTGATGATGCCGTCCACATACCACTGATGCAGGATCTCCAGGTCTGCCAGGATATCCTCCTGCTCCAGGGTACATACCACCTTGCGCTCCTGGTCATCAATCCTCACACCCAGGGCCTGGATACCGCTGGCCAGACCGTCATACTGATTGAAGAAACCGTTCCACAGGGCACCCTGGTTCAGTTTAATGGGGTAGAAGGACTTGCCCTCTCCTTCCTTTACCCTGCGCACAATGGAGTCCAGGGATGCGATATCTTTCACAGTGTTCATATCAATGCTGTATTTCTTTACAAAATTGTCATCAATGTAATAGAACTGTGTCAGGGAAGAATCCTTGTAGGTGGGAACTGCATACACATTGCCATGCACCTGCACACCGCTCCAAAGCAGCTCCGGAATAAATCCATACAGATCCGGTGTCACGCTCTGTACCTTATCCGTAATATTCTCAAAGGCACCCAGATTCACGAACTTACCGTAATTGGTGTTATTTACAAACATAATGTCGAAATATTCCCCGGTGTTCACGATGTTGTTCATCTTAGACTCATAGTCGGACCAGCCTGCAATATTCACATCCAGTCTCACACCAATCTTCTCTTCTGTATAATCACTGATCCGGGCGATGGCATCATCAAAATCATCTGCAGGGGTTCCGCCTACAGTCCACCATACAAGGGTGGGCACTTCCCCATCTGTCTTGGCCGTATCCTCACTGCCTTCCGCTGTACTGCTTTCCTCTTGAGAAGACTGCTCCTCCGTCTTCTGCTCCTGTGTGGACTGCTGCGCGGAAGAAGGATCTCCTTCCTTGTCGCCACAGCCTGTGAGCAGGCCGGCTGCCATGACTGCCGTCATCCCCAGCGCCAACAACTTGCTTAAAGCTTTCTTTTTCATACAAACCCTCCTAAAAGTTTATTGTCCAACCGCAGATATCCCGGCTGGTGTTCTATCTATTCCGGCAGCATTGCCGCCGGTCAGATATCTTACCTGTCATTCTGCACGGTACCCTCAAAGGCACAGCCCCCTTTACCGTCATCCCTTCACCGCACCTACCGTGAGACCAGAGATAAAATATTTCTGGAAGAAAGGATAGGCACATGCAATGGGTGCCACAATGATCACAACAATAGCCATGCGGGCAGCCTCCTGGGGCATCTTCGCCAGCATCTCCGCCGCCCCCAGTCCCATGGTTGCTGCATTTTTTGCCAGCATCTGGATATTGGTCAATATGGCGTTCAACAGTGCCTGCAGGGAATACAGCTTGGAATCTTCAATGTAGAGCATGGACTGATACCAGTCGTTCCAGTAGGAAAAGCACAGGAACAGCCCGATGGTGGCCAGTACGGGCAGGGAAATGGGCATAACAATCCGGGAAAAGATCGTAAACTGACTGGCTCCGTCCATTTTAGCCGACTCAATCAAAGATTCCGGCACTGTGCTCTTGAAAAAGGTCCTGCATATCACCACGTTGAAGGAGGACACACACAGGGGCAGAATCAATGCCCACAATGTATTCTTCAGACCAAGCAGCTGGCTGTTCACAAAATAGGTGGACACCAGTCCTCCGTTAAACACCATGGGAATGAACACCACCATGGTCAGAAAGCCGTTCAGTTTATAGCCTGGCCTGGAAAGCACATACCCCATCAAGGTAGTCAGGATCACTCCCAGTACCGTACCTGCTATGGTAACCAGCAGGGATACCCCCAAAGCCCTTACGATCATCTTGCTCTGGGACACCAGAAAGGTATATCCCTCCAGGGAAAATATCTTCGGAATAAAATGGTATCCATACTCCTGGATGGATTCCTCTGCGGAGAAGGAGATAGCCACCACCAGCACCACCGGTATGATACAGGCCATTGCCATAATAAAAAACACAATGTTCAGCACCACGTTGGCCGGTTTGGATACCCGGTTAAAGCGTTCAAAGCCGTCCGGTTCCTGTTTCCCTTTTATCCGTATCTGTCCCTGTCCGGGTTTCTGCCTTCCCATCTCATATCCCTCCGCTCAAAAATGTAATCAGATCCCTCTGTTTCAAAGCACTGTAATATACGCAATCCCGCTTTCCATTTACCATCTTCCGTCCTATATCATGGCACTCTCCCGGTCCACCTTCCGCACGACCCAGTTGGCCGTCAGAATCGTGACACAGCCTGCCAGGGACTGGATAAATGCCGCTGCCGCCGACATACCTGTAGTGGATGTCCGAAGCTGCTTATAGACATATACATCCAGAGTGTATACCACATCATACAGGGAATTGGAATCCCTGGGCACCTGGTAAAACAGACCAAAATCAGAGTAGAAAATACGTCCTACATTCATGATAAACATCATGATGATAACTGTTTTCATAAGAGGCAGGGTAATATAACGCACCTGCTGCCAGATGGTGGCTCCATCTATCCCTGCTGCCTCATAATAGGTCTTGTCTATCCCTGTGATCGTAGCCAGATAGACCACCATTCCGTAGCCCACTCCTTTCCAGAGATTCATGAACACCAGAAACGGCGGCCACATCTGGGGTTTCATATACCATTGCTGCCTGTCCATTCCCCAGGATTCCAGCAGGTTGTTCAACAGGCCTTTGTCAAAGCTTAAGAACGCCCACACAAGTGCTGTCACCACCACCCAGGACAGGAAGTAGGGCATAAACATGGCCGTCTGGTACACCTTCATCAGCTTCTTGGAATGCAGCTGGCCTATGGCAATGGCCGCAGCCACCGGCACCACAATCCCCAGTATAATGAACACAATATTGTAAGACAGCGTATTCTTGATGATCATCCAGATATCTTTTGTGGCAAACAGGAACTTGAAATTGTTAACACCCACCCATTCGCTGGTCCAGAAGCTCTTCAGGAATCCGCCGTTGATCCTGAACTCCTTAAAAGCAATCACAATACCAAACATAGGCACAAAGCAAAACAGAAAATACCAGATTGTAGTGGGCAGGGCCAGCAATGTCAGTTCTGTGTCATCCCTGTTCCAGCGCCTTTTCTTTCCTTTGGGCCGCTTGTTTCCTATAATTTCCTTCTTCACCGCAGCCTTATCCACTTCATGAGACATACCGTCATCCCCCTTCCCAGATACTGTCTCCATTATACCCAAGCAATTTCACGGTGAATATCCATAATACTTTATATATTAGTATAAAAATGTGAGGTGGGTATGATAATTTAAACGACCGATTTTGTATATTTTTACCAAGTAAATAAGATATGTTACAATATTTTTCGTGACAACTCCATTTTTTTCCGAAAAAAAACTGTGAAAACGGTTTTTTATACCCCCGTTTTCACAGCCCACCGGCCCCTGTGGCCAGCCTTTTAAAAGATTATGTCCAGCTGCACCCGTCCGCAAAAGCCGTGCCTTCCGGCACCCATCCATCGCTTACGCAGCACTTCCGGATTCCTGCCCTCTGGAAAATTGTCTCCAACGCCTTATGCTGCCGAAACAGAACAAAGTTCCCACTGCCGCCGCTGCTGCCCACAGCCAGATCACCACCATCCATCCCCACTGCCCGGCTACCCAGGCGATGCCATAGCTGGAGATGGCACTTCCCACATAGGTGCAGGAATTCAGCACACCGGACACCGTACTTACCTTGCCGCAACCCTTAAAATAGGGCGGCACCATGCTCACCAGGATCAGATTCACCCCGTACATGCAGCCTGTGGCCAGGGCCGACAGGAAGACTGACAGTCCTGCATGGAGGGATGGCAGAAGGGCCAGAAGCAGTGTACTGGAAAAGCCAGCCAGGAAAACCACCCCTGCGCACAGCATCTCATTGGGTATCAGCTTCCTGTTCAAGATGGACACCAGTTCCAGGCACAGGATGGAAAATATGGGCAGCAACACGCCGCTTAAGATGGAAATGGCGCTGCCCAGCCGGAAAGTCTCCGAGATGTAGCTGGGCATCCAGGTGGTAATGCCATCCCGCAGGGTTCCCTGCATGACAATGGCAGTCATGATACATCCCAGAAGCAGGCAGGTTTTCCCGGAGAACAGCCCCCTTCCACTGCCTGGCAATTTGTCACTCTCCCTCCCCCGGCTTTGCTGCCAGGATAGCGTGTCCTTGGTCTTTTCCTGCTTTCCAGTTTTCACATTCCCTGTGTCTGCACCGATCTCCCTGGCTTTCCCGCCTGCGCCGTCCTTGCTGTCTTCCCTCCCTCTCCATGTCACTTTTCCCCCGTCCGGCATCCCACATGCCCGGCCTATGCCGCGCACCCAGAGTACTGCAAAGCATAGGGCAATGCCTGCACACAGATAGAAGAGGCTCTTCCAGCCCTTCCACACAATGCAAAGGGGAGCCAGCAGATATACCGCAATGGTAGCCACCGAGGAACCCCATGTCACCCGCACACAGGCCTTCTTATACTGTTCCTGGTCCAGGCAGGCCGACAGGATCTTTACCATGGGGGGCCAGATCAGCGCCTGGGCAAATCCGTTGACACACCAGAAGGCCAGGATCAGTCCCGGCTCCGTGAAGGTGGGAACACACACATTCATGCCTGCGGACAGCAGGATGCCCGCCAGGATCAGCCGGTCCGGCCTCATCCGGTCTCCCATCCACCCGCTTACAAGCTGTCCTGCACCATATGTTACGAAGCTGCCTGTCACCGCCATGGATACCGCCGTCTTCGTAATGCCTTCTGCCCTCTGGATTTCCAGGATCACGGCCCCATAGTTGATCCTGGTGATGTAACTCACAAAATAGCAGGCAGCACACAAAAACACCAGAAGTTTCCCCGCCTTGTCACCCATGGCTATCCATTCTGTTTTGTCATCTGCCGCTGCCCTGTCTGTCGCACCAGTGCTGACTGCTGTTTCCGTTTTTTCTATGCTTTCCATCCCGCCTGCCCTTCCTGCTGTTTCCGTTTTTCTTGCCGTTCCTGCCTTCCTGTCGTTCCTTCTTTCCTGCCGTTTCTGCTGTTCCAGTTTTTTGGGTCGCGCACATCCCTGCTGTACCAGCTGCCTTCCCCTTGTTCTTTCGTTTGTTTTCTTGTCCTATCCTTTTTTCTCCTGCCGTTATCCTCTTATCACCTGCACCCCATTTTCCAGGTACAGGTTGTATATCCCGTCCTCTAGGGCCTGGTCCGTCACGACCCGGCACCCCTCCCCCACGTCTGCCAGCTTCAGCAGGCCGCTCTTCTCAAATTTACCGCTGTCTGCCAGGAATACCACCTGTGCTGCCTGTCCTATCATTTTCTGCTGTACTGCAAACAGTTCCCTGTCATAGTCCATGACGCCATACTGTAAGGAAATGGCCGAAGGGCACAGGAAAGCCGTCCCTGCCCGGAACCGGTCCAGCATCTCCAAGGTCCAGGGTCCATAGAAGGCATCCTCCTTCTTATGGTAAAAACCGGCACACAGGTACAATTCATAGGTTTCTTTCCCCCGCAGCACCTGGAAGACTTCCAGGGAATGGGTGATCACTGTCAGCCTCTCCAGGTGCCCCGTAAGCATCCGTGCAAACTCCACCGCCGTGGAACCGCTGTCCACCAGGATGGTATCCCCCTCCCGGACCAGCCCCGCAGCGTACCCGGCCAGTTCTGCCTTCCGCTCCCGGTTCTGCTCCCCCCGCTCACTTCTGGGCAGGAATTCCCCGCCCTGGGGAATGCGCAGCGCCCCTCCATGGACACGGCGCAGGCAGTTGCGCCGCTCCAGTTCCAGCAGATCCCTGCGGATGGTCTCCACGGATACGGAGAACAATGCCATCAGTTCCCCTATCTTCACTGCACCTTTTTCCTCTACCAGCCTGGCAATCTCTCCCTGTCTCTGTGTGGCAAACATATGGCCTGACTCCTCCTCTCCCGGCTGCAAAATCCCTTCTGTCATTTCCTGTCGTATTTTATTGTTTTCTGTCATTTTCTGCTGTTCCTGCGACCAGTGAACCATGCCCTTTTCTGCCTAATGGCGCAGGATGGATATTCTCCTCCCCATGCGCAGATGCAACTATTCACTTGTATTCGCAACTATTTCCACAATTATAGCAATCATTTCCACACAGTGCAAGGGTTTCTTTTCCTATATATCACATTTCAAGTATCGCATGTTACTGTGAACGGCATGGCCGTAAACAGTAACCAGTAGCATACGCGCGGAAAAAACAGTAGAATGTATGGCAAAAAAATTGCGCCCCCTGTGGCAGATATCCACATCTGCCACAGGGACGCCGTACTTTCCAGATTTCATTATAGATTCCATTATGGCTTGTTCAGAAACACTTCCGCACTTCACTGCCTTCCCGGACAAAGGCTGCAAACTCCCACAGTTCCACGGGAATCTCCACCCATCCTGCTCCCCGGTGGACACTTCCATCCTTTGTAAGGATCCAATTCCCCTTAGGCAGGTATACTTTTTTCTTCCGCTGTCCCTGCCTTACTACCGGGGCAAAGAGGATATCATCCCCGAACATGTACTGCTCCCCAAGGGTGTAACACACCTCATCCTCTGGGAAATCGAAGAACATGGGGCGCATAAGGGGGATTCCCTTCTCGGAGGCCTTTTTCATGTGTTTTTGCAGGTATGGCTTCAGACGTTCCCGCAGGAACACCAGTTCCTTCAAGATCTCGAAGTTCTCCTCCCCGAAGCTCCAGATCTCATTGTCCCCGCCTGTGGGTTCTATGATAGGTCTGGTATAGTCCTTGCCCTCCCTGCTGCCATGCAGGCGCATCACAGGGCAGAAGCAGCCGTACTGGAACCACCGGACGATCAGTTCCGTGAAATATGCCGTCTCAATCTGGCCCCCATAGACACCAGCAATTTCCGTGGTCCACCAGGGAATCCCGCACATGGCCATGTTCAGACCGGACTTCACCTGGTCGGCCAGGCTCTCAAAGGTGGAGGGAATGTCCCCGGACCACACCAGTGTGCCGAATCTCTGGGCACCCGGATAGGCACACCGGGACAGGGTAATAATATCCTCCCTGCCATCTGCCTTCATCCCGTCATACACCAGCTTCGCATAATAGTACGGATACAGCAGTCCCACTTCATCCCCGTTTCCCAGAGACAGCACCAGGTTGTCAAAATGCTCCGGGTGGATCTCCGGCTCTGCCTCATCAAACCACAGACAGTCCACACCCTGGTCTATGTAGTTCTCCTTCAGCTTCTTCAACACAA
>ERZ779637.1413-NODE-1413-length-10009-cov-6.959916_pt1 | contig 10009 bp, 9 predicted proteins | sample MGYA00514196_ERZ779637 | MGnify/ENA primary metagenome ERZ779637 (study PRJEB29562, sample SAMEA4376700) | mouse gut metagenome | isolation source: Cecum | study: EMG produced TPA metagenomics assembly of the A DSS colitis mouse model was used to assess the... | reverse complement strand
CATGATATCGGTATGATTAAAACTGGGTATTCCAAAAGGATCGTGGACCGGGAAACGAAGGGGGTATGGGCTCATTCCGTTTATGGTTATCTGTTTTTCAGGTATCTGTCTCCGATTGGTGACAAAGCGGAAATTGTGTTGTACCATCACCTTCCTTTCCGTCTGCATGGCATGATAAAGAGTCAGTATATGAAAATTGCGGAATATCTGACCCTTGCAGATAAAATGGATATGTATCTGTGTACGGACGGGGACGGGCTGAATAGAAATTATTTTTCGCAAAATGCCGGCGTGGAGTTTTCAGCCAAAGCAGTGGAATCCTTTAACAAAGCTCAGGCAAAATACAATATTATGGAAAAGCTGAATGACGGAAGCTACAAGGACGAAATGGATGCCCTGCTTGCAAACGCTCATTTTACGGAAAAGTATAAAAAAGGGTTTCTGGAAATGCTGATTTATACCATTGATTTCAGAAGTCAGCAGACGGTGATGCACACGCTTGCTACAACTGCCTTTGCGCTGGAGCTGGGAAGAATCCTGCGGGTTTCCACCAAGGAGCTGCAGCTGTTGTATTACGGAGCGCTTTTGCATGACATCGGTAAAATAGCCATACCGGTTGAAATTCTGGAGGCGCCCAGGAGACTGACGGATGAAGAGATGCAGGTTATGAAAGCGCATGTATCCGTTTCTGAGAAAATTCTCAGGGGAATTATCGACGACGAGGTTTTGGAGGTGGCTGTCAGACACCATGAGAAGCTGGACGGTTCAGGCTATCACCGCGGGCTTAAGGGAGAGGAATTGACCCAGCTGCAGCGGATTGTAGCGGTGGCGGATATTCTAAGCGCCCTTTACGGAAAAAGAAGCTATAAAGATTCTTTTGAACCGGAAAAAATAAAAGCTATTTTAATGAAAGATGCCGAAGCGGGAAAAATCTGTCAGGGGATCGTATCTGTGGCAGTCGGCAATTTTGATACGATCATCCGTAATTATGAGAAGCAGAGAAAGAATACGCTGGGAATTTATGAAACGATTCTGACTCAGTATGATAAAATCTATGAGCAGTTTAAAATTTATGAGCAATGATAAAATATTGTTAAGAATTCATTGATATACGCGATGCGGAAAAAATATATGTTACTATTTAATATGGTAACTTGTCAAAGTAAGTGCTTGCAAAACACAGAGAGGAGTTTCTGATTGCGGAATAATCAATTATTAAAAGAAAAAATTTTGGAATCCATTGCGGCTGTGGTGCCGATTACGGCAATTGTGCTGTTGTTAAGTATTTCAATAACGCCGTTTGGAACCGGCACTTTTCTGTTGTTTTTGTTTGGAGCGCTGATGTTGATACTGGGAATGGGGCTGTTTACCCTTGGGGCGGATATGGCTATGATTCCAATGGGAGAAGGAATCGGCGTTTCATTAAGTAAATCCCGGAAGTTGATCATACCGTTGGGGGTATGTCTTGTTTTGGGAATCTTGATTACGATGGCGGAACCGGACTTGCAGGTACTGGCGGAGCAGGTTCCCGCCATTCCCAATCTGACACTGATTCTGACCGTAGCGGCGGGAGTGGGGATCTTTCTGGTAGCGGCGGAATTGCGTATGATATTCAAAATACCACTTTCCTATACGCTGTGCTTTTTCTATTTGATTGTTTTTGTGCTGACCTTTCTTACGCCAAAGACCTTCATTCCGGTTTCTTTTGATTCGGGAGGCGTGACTACCGGTCCTATGACGGTTCCGTTTATTATGGCGCTGGGTATCGGTATGGCGTCCGTACGAAGTGACAAAAACTCCAGCAACGACAGCTTCGGTTTGATTGCGTTATGCAGTATCGGCCCCATTTTTTCGGTTTTGACTCTGGGTGTTTTCTATAGTCCCGAGGAAGCGGTTTATACGGCTAAAACACTGGCGGAGCTTTCCACAACCAAGGCGGTAGCGGCAGAATTTATGCGGGCATTTCCCATTTACATGAAAGAGGTGGGAATTGCGCTTCTGCCGATTATTCTGCTTTTCGTAGTGTTCCAGCTTTTATCAAGGCGTTTTCACAAAATCATGCTTCTTAAAATTATATCGGGACTTTTGTATACATATATTGGGTTAGTTCTTTTTCTGACCGGTGTGAACGTGGGATTCATGCCCGCCGGACAGTATATCGGGATGCAGATTGCGGGAAGCAGCCAGCGTTGGTTCTTATTGCCGATCGGTATGTTGATTGGTTATTACATTGTAAAGGCGGAGCCGGCGGTAAAGGTTCTGACAAAACAGGTGGAAGAGGTTTCCAACGGTTCCATTTCCCAGAAGTCCATAGAGCACAGTTTATCAATTGGCGTGGCTTTGTCGGTGGGCCTTTCCATGCTGCGGATTCTTACGGGCCTTTCCATTTTGTGGTTTTTAATTCCGGGATATGCGGTTTCTCTTATACTTACCTTTTTTGTACCGCAGATTTTTACCGGTATTGCTTTCGACTCCGGCGGCGTGGCGAGCGGGCCTATGACGGCAACCTTTCTTCTGCCGCTTGCCATGGGGGCCTGCGAGGCCATGGGCGGTAATATTTTGACGGATGCGTTTGGAATTGTCGCCATGGTTGCCATGACGCCTCTTTTAACGATACAGCTTTTAGGTTTATCCGGAAATATCCGAAGCAGAGTGATGAAGAAGAGGATGACGATCCGGTTAAGCAGTGTGGAAGACTGTATCGTGTATTTTGATGAGGAGGATTAAATGCTATGGGCGGTAAAAAATCAGTGAAAATGCTGGTGGCAATTGTAGAAAGAAGCCATGGAAAGCCCTTGGCAAAGCTTCTTTCCTCACAGGGGATTTCGTTTCATTACCAATGTCCCGCGGTGGGTACGGCGACGTCGGATTTGCTGAAGATTTTGGGGATCGGAAGTCCGGAACGGGATGTCCTGATCAGTTTTGCCGCAGGCGGTACGATAGACCGGTTGATGTATCAGCTAAAAAACGATGAGTTTGAAGGACGCGTGGATACAAAAGGCATTGTATTTGATATGCCTTTAACGGGACTGAATAATGTGGTAGCCACAATTCTTTTTGCGAAGGAAGAAAAAATGTTTTTTGACGGAGGTGAGAGAATGGAGCAGAAAGGGAATAACGGACTGATCCTGATGGCAGTGAATCAGGGACATACGGACGCGGTAATGGATACCGCAAGAAAAGCGGGGGCAAGAGGCGGTACGGTAATCCGGGCACGCTGGGCCGGAAGTGAAGAGTCGGAAAAATTATACGGCATAACGCTGCAGCAGGAAAAGGAAGTTATTGCCATTGTTTCCAGCGGTGAAAAAAGAAAAAATATCATGGAAGCCGTCAATGAAAAACATGGATTGTCTACGGAAGCGGGAGCCATGATCTGTTCTCTTAGAATAGATCAGATTACCAAATTAGGTTAATATTTCAGGCCGCCGCTTCGGATATTCTTCCTGCCGCTGCAGATACTAAGAGCGGAAAGGAGTGTTGCAAATGGTAGATACCATCGGAGGAGGCGGCGGATGGCCGTTAAACGGATTGCCGGTAGGACTTGGCATGGCTCTTGCCGCACACCAGTCGGCGTTAGATAATTATTCAAAACTGACGGAAGCGGAAAAAGAAAAAATCATAGCCGAAAGCCATAATGTAAAATCAAGGGAAGAAATGGATACGATTATTAATTCTTTAATGTAAGCGTACCATGTAAAAATTAAAGGGAGCCGCAGGAGGACTCCCTTTTAGTATACACAGGATGTATTGTATCATACACTTCGACAGATTTATGATTGCCTGTTTTTCTGTTCTTTTAAAATTTTACCGACACATTCCATGCGAAGCCCTGCGTCGATGAAGTCGCAGTGCTTACAGAAAGGATAATTCTGACGCCCGTTTTTGATCAGACTACGCAGCTCCTGATATTTAACCGTGTTCCATGCTTCGGAAAGCGGCGTGTCGTGAAGGTTGGCAAGCTCGGTAACTTCAAAGTTATCGCAGCAGCAGATTCCAAGCCTTCCGTCAGGTGTGATCCACATGTCTGTGTAAGGCATCAGACATGTTTCTTTAATGATTTTTCCGGTAGCCTGTTTGTTAGGGGCGCTTCCGGCGCGGTTGGTCAGTACGGCCTTGATATAGCGCATTTGGATGAGAATATCGACATCTTTGAATTCGTCCGGATTGGCTTTTACGTAATCCCAGATTTCTTTTATATTGTCGTGAAGCTGCATATCCAGACAATAATTGTTGATTATCAGCTGATTGACATAAGGGACGATAGCTTTTACTTTATCAATATCCAGAAGAAGTCCGTTGGTTGACATAAAGATGTAAGAATCGGGAAGCTTCTGTCTCGCGTATTGATGGAATTCAATAATACGGGTATCAAGCCAGGGTTCGTTGTTGCCGTACATGGTCAGGTGCCCTTTATAATTCCAGTCGTGAAGCTGGTCGATGATATTGTAAAAGAGTTCCGAATCCATTTTTTTGTAAGGTCTTTTTTCCGCGTATTTATTGGCGGTACAGAATTCGCAGGTGCTGTTGCAGCGGTTAATGGTCTCAAGATTGACGATTAAAGGCTGAGGAACCTGATCTTTTTCCAAAAAATATCGGATAAATTCTTTTTGGGACTTTCTTCTGGTAATGAACTGCATGGACAGGTATCCCTCGCTGGAAAGTCTGGGAAAACGCTTTTGCATGTTCCAGCCGAAACGGCCTAAAAAGTTAACCATTCTGATAGGCATATGAAAAACTCCTTATCTTTTGCTTATTTATAGCCATTTAACTATAGCATGGGATAATTCGGTTGTCAATTTAATACCAGCCGCCGTCCATGGTAACGATCTGGCCGGTCAGATAATCGGGAGACAACGCCAGCGAAAGAATCAGTCCGGCTGCCTCTTTGGGTGTTCCAAGACGGTCGGCGGGGATTTCATCACAGATAAGCGCAAGGTCTTCTGCGCCATAGCTTTTCATCATATCCGTATCGATGGCGCCGAAAGCGGCGGCGTTAACCTGTATGCCGCTGGGAGCAAGCTCTTTTGCAAGGGCTTTTGTAAAAGCATTGACGCCTCCTTTGGCGGCGGAATAAGCAACCTCCATGGAAGCGCCTCTGGCGCCCCAGATGGAAGACACATTGATTATTTTTCCTTTTTTTTCCTGTAACATCAGGGGAACGGCGAGACTGCAGGTATTGAAACAGGAGTTAAGATTGGTGCGCAGGATATATTCCCACTGCGTAGGCGTCATATCCGTAAAAAGACCGGTGAAAGAAATGCCGGCGTTGTTAATCAGTACGTCCAGACGGTTAATTTCGGAAAAAAGACCGGCGACCTGTTCATAATCGCCCATATCGCAGCAATATATATGGCAGGGAACCGCATATTCCTTTTGAAGCCTGTCCTGCAGATCCTGTAAGGCGCCGACAGAGTGGAGACAGGTCAGATACAGTTCAAAGCCCTCTTTCGCAAAACATTCGGCGCAGGCTCTGCCGATTCCGCGGGACGCGCCGGTGATTAATACCCTGGGTAACATGATGATCTCCTTATACGATTGTCTTAATTTTTAACAGTATAACACAGATTTCGTTGAAAATTAAAGGGAGAACTGCTAAACTGAAAAAAATGAGAGTCCGAAGGACAGATGGGAGAAGCTATGTATGATTTGATAATAATCGGTTCGGGTCCCGCGGGGTTATCGGCCGCGGTTTATGGGAAACGGGCGGGACTTGAGCTTTTGGTAATGGAAAGACAGCCTATGAGCGGCGGACAGATTTTGAACACTTATGAGGTAGACAATTATCTGGGACTGCCCGGAATGAACGGATTTGATATGGGAATGAAGTTCAGAGAACATGCCGACCGCATGGGGATTACGTTTTTGGAAGCAAAGGTAGAAGCGATCCTGCAGGAAGATTCCGTTAATAAAGTGGTAACGGATCAGGGGGAATATGAAAGCCGGACGGTCATTTTCGCCGCGGGAGCGGAACATGCAAAGCTTGGAATTCCCGGAGAAGAAAGACTTGCAGGTATGGGCGTTTCTTATTGTGCGACCTGCGACGGCGCTTTTTTCAGGAATCGTGTGACAGCCGTAATCGGCGGCGGCGATGTGGCTGTTGAGGATGCGATTTTCCTGGCGGGAAGCTGTGAAAAGGTTTATCTGGTAAAACGAAGGGACGAACTGCGGGCAGCGGCGGTTTTACAGGAAAGGCTGTTTTCCCTGCCTAATGTGGAGATCCTTTGGGAGCATGTGGCAGAGGAGATTCTGGGGCAGGATACGGTTCAGGGACTTCGGCTTAAAAATGTCAGATCCGGAGAGGAAAAAACGCTTCAGGTGGCAGGGGTTTTCATAGCAGTGGGAATAATACCCCAGACAGAGCTGCTTGACGGTCTGGCTGACCGGAATGACGGAGGTTACGTCTTGGCCGGAGAGGACGGTATTACCAGTGCCGAAGGAATTTTTGCGGCGGGAGACTGCCGCAGTAAGAACCTGCGGCAGATTATTACGGCGGTAGCCGACGGCGCCAACGCGGCGACAAGCGCATGGAGTTATTTATTAAAGAAGGAGAAATAAAAAGTTACATTTTTTAATAAATTTGAAATACTTGGCAATTGCCGATTCGTGTTGACAAAAGGAAATAATGATGTTATATTATTTAACAGATGTAATAAATTTGTAACATATGAATCGAAAAAGCATCATATAATGGTGAGCAGGAATTGCTAAGGAGAAAGTTATGCATACAAAAACTGTGAAAATTGCGGCGGGAATGGCTGCGGCCATGCTGGTATTTTCCAATATTAATATAAAATCATTTGCGACGGGAACCGCATTAAACGGAATTAATTCCGTGCTTCCCTCCGGCGGAGTGAACCTGACTCTTGCAAAAGGGCCTTCCCTGGACAGTCTGCAGGGAAGCGATGACAATCATAAAATTGAACCTACATTGGAGCTGTCTTCTATTGAAGATATACAGGCTGCTACGGCAGCCAGCGTAGAGGAACTGGAGGAAGAAGGGTTCAAAAATCTGGTTATAGCGCAGGTTGACAGGTATGTGAATGTGCGCAGTATTCCCAGCGAAGAGGGAGAGATTGTCGGCAAGCTTTACGATGATTCGGTCGGTACGTTTCTTTCGGAGCAGGATGGCTGGTATGAGATTCAATCCGGTTCCGTAACCGGATATGTGAAGGGTGAATATTGTGTGACCGGGGAAGCGGCCGTAGAACTTGCGAAGCAGGTTGGAACCCGGATTGCGGTGGTAGATACGACGACGCTTTTCGTTCGTCAGGAACCGACTACGGAGTCATCCATTCTGGGAATGGTTCCGGATGAAGAAGAATTGCTGGTAACGGAAGAGCTTGACGGATGGGTTAAGGTTAATATTGAAGAGGGCGACGGTTACGTATCCACGGAGTATGTTAATTTGAAGACCGAATTTGTAGAAGCCGAATCCCGGGAAGAAGAAGAAGCGCGTCTTAAGAAGGAAGAAGAAGCGCGCAGAAAGGCTCAGGAAGCTGCAAGGGCATCGCAGGCCGCGCAGACCCAGGATGCGCCGGCAGGCCAGGAGAGCACAGGAGGGCAGGCTGTTTCCTATTCGGGAGACGGCAGCATGGGATCAAGCGTTGTAGAGTATGCGCTGCAGTTTGTAGGTAATCCTTACGTATACGGCGGCACCAGCCTGACAAACGGCGCGGATTGTTCCGGTTTTGTTATGAGTGTATATGCCAACTTCGGCGTATCGCTTCCCCATTCTTCTACGGCGGACCGAAGCCAGGGATATGCGGTGGATGGTCTGGAGAATGCTATTCCGGGAGATCTCGTATGTTATTCGGGGCATGTAGGCATATATATCGGTAACGGACAGATTGTTCATGCATCCACATCTAAGACGGGAATTGTTGTAGGCAATGCAAGTTATAGAAAAGTGCTTGCGGTGCGCCGAATCTTCTAACCCGAATTATTAGAAAATTCAGATAAAAACCATGGCAAACAGCGGAATTGTCCGCTGTTTGTTTTTTTGATAAAAGGCTGGTTTCAGGTAAGGATTGTGCAAATGTACTAAAAACTTTAAAGCGCCGACAAAAAGTACGCAAATAACCTTCTCCGTTTAGAGCAGGTTATCCACATAAATTATTAAGCTTTTTACGATAAAATGGACTTATGCACTAAGTTATACACATTATCCACAGTTTTTTATTTCTTTTTGCCTATAATTTTATGGTAACCAAAAGGAACGGGTGTTTTGTGAAGTTGTCCTAAAGTTTTGCTTTTTACCTGAAAAGGGAGAAATAAGGGTTGACTTTTTCGAATTCTAAAACCATTATTAAATTTTCTAAATTGTTGCAAAAAGCTTAAGCAATATGGTATAATGCTTATACAATAAAAACGAAGGGGTGAGTACTATGAAGTTTATTATCGTCGGAAGAAATATTGACGTGACGCCGGGATTAAGAGAAGCAGTAGAAAGTAAAATCGGAAAATTAGAGAGATATTTTACCGCAGAGACGGAAGTGCATGTAACTTTAAGCGTTGAGAAGGACAGACAGAAGATTGAAGTAACGATTCCGGTAAAGGGGAATATTATCCGTTCCGAGCAGGTCAGCAGCGATATGTATGTATCCATTGATCTGGTGGAGGAAATTATCGAACGTCAGTTAAAGAAATATAAAAGCAAGATTGTGGACAGGCATCAGAACGGTTCCTTCTTTACGGAAGCGTATATGGACCACAATTATATGGACGAAGAGGAAATCAAGATCGTACGAAGCAAGAAATTTGACATTAAGCCTATGTATCCGGAAGATGCATGTATCCAGATGGAATTGCTGGGACATAATTTCTTTGTTTTCTACAACGCGGAGACAGATCAGGTGAACGTAGTTTATAAAAGGAAGGGAGATACGTACGGTTTAATTGAACCGGAACAGTAGGGTAGAAATATATAAGGGGGATATAGGATAGAAGGATCAGAAACAGAGAGTGCAGACGTGTGGGAGCGTTGGCGCTCTCTGTTTTCGCATCAAACAAAAAGAGGAATACGGCTGTTAATTATGACATGAAATTATGCCGTTTATTACAAATTGAGTTATTGCCACAGGAAATGCTGTATAATGCCTATGTGCAAACCGAAACTGTGCAAAATGGAATTTTGTGAAAGGGGATTCGTGAATTATTTCATTTTGTCCGGTCCGGATAAGCTGAAGAAACAGAGTATTTCCTTAACTGCGGAAGCCTCTGTTTCTTTAGTTGAGGGGTGTCAGGCTTTAACGCCCTTCTCAAAAAATGCGACCACAATTGCATTAGGTCCCACATGAGTGCCTATGGTTGCCCCGACTGAACAAATGGGAAGATGTTCCGTATAGCCGGTCCATAAGGCTTCGCTGTCCTTTATATATTTTTGCAGCATGGTATCGTCCAGGCCTGTATAGCCAAGACAGAAAGGTTTGTCAAAGTCAACGCCGTCTGTTTTTTCGATTTCTTTGATAAGAAAGTTATTGCCGTTCCGGGAACCTCTGGCTTTTCCGAGCATAACTACTTCTCCGCCGCTTACGGTGACGACCGGTTTGATGGAGAGGGTTCCGCCCACAAAAGCGGCTGTTTTAGAGATACGGCCGCCCTTTTTCAAATATTCAAGGGTATCCAGAAGACCGATAATATGTATTTTTTCTCTGGCATGTTCCAGAATTTTTACAATTTCCGAAAGCGGTGTGTGGCGGTCAAGCAGAGAGAGGGCATAGTTGACTAAAATCTGTTCTCCAATGGTTGCGTTCAGGCTGTCGATTACATAAACGTCGCCTTCAAATTCCCTGGCGGCAAGCTGCGCACTTTGGAAAGTGCCGGAAAGCTTGCTGGAAAGCGTGATAATCAGAACTTTTTCCCCGCTTTCGACAGCTTTTTGGCAGGCCTCCTCAAAAACGGCGGGGCCAATGAGGCTTGTAACCGGCAGCGTATCGCTTTCAATCAGTTTTTCATAAAATTCATGATGGCTGATGGTAACGCCGTCAAAAAATTCTTCTTCGCCAAAGCG
>ERZ779637.1412-NODE-1412-length-10009-cov-27.408780_pt1 | contig 10009 bp, 10 predicted proteins | sample MGYA00514196_ERZ779637 | MGnify/ENA primary metagenome ERZ779637 (study PRJEB29562, sample SAMEA4376700) | mouse gut metagenome | isolation source: Cecum | study: EMG produced TPA metagenomics assembly of the A DSS colitis mouse model was used to assess the... | reverse complement strand
ATTTTACCGATGTGGATGATAAGATCATTAAGAAGGCGAATGAGGAAGGGGTGGACCCTTCCGTGATCTCCGAGCGCTATATCGAGGAGTGCAAAAAGGACATGCAGGCGCTCAACGTGAGGCCGGCCACTACGCATCCGAAGGCGACGGAGGAGATCGGGGGCATGATCGAGATGATAAAGACGCTGATCGACAAGGATCACGCCTATGTGGCGCAGGACGGCACGGTGTATTTCAAGACCAGAAGTTTTGGGCAGTACGGGAAACTGTCCCATAAGAATCTGGATGATCTTCGCAGCGGCGGCCGTTCCCTTCTGGTGTCCGGGGAGGACCAGAAGCAGGATCCGCTTGATTTCGTGCTGTGGAAGCCTAAGAAAGAAGGAGAGCCTTACTGGGAGTCTCCCTGGTGCGAGGGACGTCCGGGCTGGCATATCGAGTGCTCTGTCATGAGTAAGCGGTATCTGGGAGACGAGATTGATATCCATGCCGGCGGCGAGGATCTGATCTTCCCCCACCATGAGAATGAGATCGCTCAGTCGGAGGCAGCCAACGATAAAGAATTTGCAAAATACTGGATGCACAACGGGTTCTTAAATATCGACAATAAGAAAATGTCCAAGTCAGAGGGAAATTTCTTCACGGTCAGAGACATCAGTGAGAAATACGATCTGCAGGTGCTGCGTTTCTTCATGCTCTCGGCCCATTACAGGAGCCCGCTGAATTTCAGCGCGGAGCTGATGGAGGCGGCCAAGAACGGTCTGGAGCGGATCGTCACCAGCGTTGCCAATCTGAATTATCTCCTGAAAAACGCGGCAGACGGGGAGATGTCTGAAGATGAGCGGAAGCTGATGGAAGAGGCGAAAAGGTATATCGCGCAGTTTGACACAGCTATGGATGATGACTTTAACACAGCGGACGCGATTTCTGCGATCTTTGATCTGGTCAAATTTGCCAATACTCATGTGTCGGAAAGCGCCGGCAGAGCTTTTGTGCAGGCAGTCAAAGACGAGATCGTGCTGTTGTCCGATATCTGCGGGCTGATCGTGGATAAGCAGGAAGAAATCCTGGATGCGCAGATCGAGGAATTGATCTTGGAGCGGCAGGCGGCAAGAAAAGCGAAGAACTTTGCGAGAGCGGACGAGATCAGGGATACGCTGGCGGCCCAGGGTATCATACTGGAAGATACGCGCGAGGGTGTGAAATGGAAGAGAGCGTAACGATACTGGAGGCCATCAAGCGGGAGTTTGCTTGCAAGGAGACGGATATCAGAACTTACTCTCCGCTGACTCTGGCTTATATCGGGGATGCCATCTATGATCTGGTGATCCGGACTATCGTGGTGGAGCGGGGCAACAGCTCCGCCAACAAGCTCCACAGAAAGACGGTGGCCTATGTGAATGCCAGAGAGCAGGCCAGAATGATCGATGCGCTGGAAGAGGAACTGACAGAGGAGGAGACGGCGGTCTATCATAGAGGGCGCAACGCCAAATCTTACACTTCAGCCAAGAATGCCTCCATCATCGAGTACCGCAAGGCTACCGGGATGGAGGCGCTGTGTGGTTATCTGTATCTGCAGGGCAGGCAGGAGCGGATGCTGTATCTGATCCGGGAGGCTATTGTCAGGACGGGAATGGAGATATAGAAGTGAAAGCAGTGCTGACGGATGGTATATCGTGAAATCGGTAATGGCTTTGAGAAGTGCAGGGGAAAGTCCGGGAGATTATGTGGATAAAAGAGAGGAATCAATGAGAGAATGAATAACAGAAGTTTTCATAAAGGGGAGGACCGTGCGGTAAAGCGGCAGAATGCCCATGATGTGGAAATGCGGGAAGCAGGAGACGAGACGGAGCGTTTTGCAATAGAAGGTCGCAATGCCGTGATCGAGGCTTTTCGTTCCGGCAGGACGATAGACAAGCTGTATGTGCAGGATGGCTGTAAGGACGGGCCGGTGCTGACTATCAAGCGGGAGGCAGCCAAACACGGCACTCTGATCAAGTATGTGGCGAGAGAGCGTTTGGACCAGCTTTCGGAGACAGGGAAGCATCAGGGTGTGATCGCCTATGCGGCGGCCTGCGCCTATGCGGAGGTGGAGGACATCTTGTCTGCCGCGAAGGATAAGGGAGAAGCGCCTTTTCTCTTCCTGTTGGACGGCATAGAAGATCCTCATAATCTGGGGGCCATCATTCGCACGGCCAATCTGGCAGGCGCCCATGGAGTGATCATTCCGAAAAACCGTGCTGTTGGTCTGACAGCGACGGTGGCGAAGGCTTCTGCCGGGGCACTCAACTACACACCGGTGGCCCGGGTGACGAATCTGGGGCAGACGATCGAAGAACTGAAGAAAGAAGGATTGTGGTTTGTGTGCGCGGATATGGAAGGGACGCGGATGTATGACCTGGATCTGAAGGGACCTGTCGGGTTGGTGATCGGCAGTGAAGGAAACGGTGTGGGCAGACTGGTGAAAGAGAAGTGTGACTTCACAGCTTCCATTCCAATGCGGGGGAATATTGATTCTCTCAATGCTTCGGTGGCGGCGGGCGTGCTGGCGTATGAGATCGTGAGACAGCGTTTGGGATAAACAGGAAGTGAGTCCAAGTAAATAGATGAAGAAGTTAAATGAAATCTTAGTAGTGTTTATCTTTATGCTGACAGCAGTTTTAACGGCGGCTGTCGGCCTGAAAGCCTATGACATATACGATACAAGGAGGCAGCTTGCCAGAGAGCAGGAGGAACTGGAGCTGGCCCGGATGATGGTTCGGAATGAGGAGGCACATGCGCGTGTGGCCCAGATGAGGACGGAGATTCTGGAGCTTGCAGAGGATAAAGAAGAATTAGAGCGTTTTATCAGCAGAATACAAAGCAGTGAACAGACGGTATCCGGGAACGGATCGGTGTCTTCAAACGGCACGGTATCCGGGAACGGATCGGTGTCTTCAAACATTACGGTATCCGGGAACGGATCGGTGTCTTCAAACATTACGGTATCCGGAAATGATTCGGTGTCTTCAAATGGGAGTGTTACGGGAAATGGGATCGTTTCTTCCAATGAGTTCATTACAGGAAATGGTACAGTGTCGGCCAATGGCACGGTATCCGGTAATGTGGATATATTTGGCAATGAGATCCCCCGGATCGGAAGAAATGTTTCCGGCAATGATGAGATCAATTATTATGATGGCACCATGACGGACAGCAGCATATTTGATGAATGGAGATCGATCTATAAGCAGGAAGAAATGTCTCTGAACGAACGCAGACAACTGCGTACCTCCTTGGAAGAAACGCTGGAAGTCAATCAGGCGGACAGGGAGCGGATCGCCGAGAATAAGACGGATTTTTCAGGGGTCAGGATCGCCTGTCTGGGAGACAGCATCACGGCGGCGGCCAATCTGGAGGGAGAAGAAGGATACCAGCAGTATGCATATCCGGCCCGCCTGAAAGAATTGCTGGGAGCTGAAGAAGTCTATAATCTGGGAATTGGCGGTTCTTCGATCGGCAGATATTGGGCAGATGCATACGTGGACCGTTATCAGGAGATTCCGGAGGATACGGATATCATTATCGTGATGGGAGGGACAAATGATGCTTTCTGTGCTTCCGATAAGGAGTTCGGGAATCTGGAAGAGAGGAAGTATCGTACTTTCTGCGGTGATCTGAATGAGTTGATGAAAGGAATTAAAGAAAAATATCCCGATACGGAGGTTTTCTTTGCGACACCGCTGCCAAATGTGCTGCAGGATTATCTGATGAAGGAAAGGGATTATCTCTTGCCACAGCAAAAGTATGTGGATGTGATCAAAACATTGGCGAAAGAATATGATTATGACGTGATCGACTTATATAACTCCAATATTCTGGATTCTCATGACGCGAATGTTATCGCGGACTATATTCCGGACGGTGTGCACGGAAATCATGAGGGATATCAGATCATAGCAGAACATTTTGCGTCCGAACTGGTGCAGCATTATGAGGAAGAGACAGTGGAGACAGCATCGGTCTCTGGAAACAATGCGGACGGTAATTTATGAAGCGCACCAAACTTAAGAAAAGGAATAATGTGAACGCAAAGTTATGGATAAAGAGTATGGCAATTACAGTGATGAAGAGCTTATCGGCCGACTGAGAGACGGAGAGGAAAGTATCACGGAATATCTGATGAATAAATATAAGAATCTGGTCCGCAGCAAGGCCAGATCCATGTATATTCTGGGCGCGGACAGTGACGACCTGATCCAGGAAGGGATGATCGGACTTTTTAAGGCACTGCGAGATTATGACAGTGGCAGAGATGCCAGCTTCCTCACATTTGCGGATCTGTGCGTGTCAAGGCAGATGTATACAGCGGTACAGGCATCCAGAAGGCAGAAACATATGCCGCTAAACACTTATATATCCCTGCATGGAAGTGTGGTCAGAAATCGCGACGGGGAAGAGGAAGAGCTTGTCAATATGATCTCTGATGCGGCGGGACAGAGCCCGGAAGATATGGTGATCGACAGGGAAAACGTGATACAGTTAGAGCAGACGATAGAGCGGGAATTGAGTAATTTTGAAAAACAGGTACTGGATCTTTACCTGACGGGGATGGGCTACCAGCAGATTGCCAAGGTGCTCGGAAGGGACGATAAGTCCACGGACAACGCGCTGCAGCGGATCAAGACAAAGCTAAGGAAGGTAATAGGAAGAGACGCCAGATGATAGACGTGAGCAGAAGAGAGATCAAATATCAGATAAGCCCGCATGAGATTGCCGGATTAAAACGGAGATTGGCCTCGATCATGCGATGTGACCGTCATAATGGACGAGACGGGTACCTGGTGCGGTCATTGTATTTTGACACGCCCTTTGATACGGATTATGAGGATAAGATCGACGGGTATAACGAACGACAGAAGATACGACTTCGTCTGTATGACCCGCAGGAAGATACGGTAAAGCTGGAATTGAAAGAAAAGAAAGGAACTGTCCAGAGAAAACGATCCCTGATTTTAAATAGAGAAGAGGCAGAGCAGATGATCTGCGGCAGGTATAGATTTCTGCAAGACCGCAATGAGGAGTTTGCGCTGTGGCTTTATACTTTTATGGTCACAAAGTGCTATCGGCCCAAGTGCATTGTGGAGTACGACAGGTTTGCCTATTATCTGGAGCACAACGATACGCGGGTCACGTTTGACACTGGATTGCGTTCCGGGGAGGCAAATTACAATATCTTTGACAAGAATCTGGTGCTGTATCCGGTCAGAAGTGCTTTGGAAAATACTCTGGAAGTGAAATTCAGCGGATTTCTGTTCACCTCTGTCAAAAATGAGCTGAATCGGTTTGAAGGCATGCCGGTATCCAGCAGCAAGTACTGTCTGGCAAGAATGGTCAGCAAGAGAATATGAAATATAACTGTCGGTCAGAACAGTGCACTTGCTGCGCTGTTCGAGAACATAAAGGGTAAGAATCCGAAATTCTGCCCGCGTCCTCAGCGTAAAACGCTTCGGAATGGAGGTAAGGTTGAATAAATTCTCTGATGAGCAATTTATTCAACCAAGAATTTGTGCCGAAGCGTCACAAATTCTATTGATCGCAGAGCAGAATCTGAAATTCTGCTCGCGTCCTCAGCGCAAAGCGCTTCGGAATGGAAGAAAAATGCGTATAGTTAACGACATTAGAAATTTCGTTTTTGGCCTTGCAGGTGCTTCCGTATATGGCTCCTGCAAGAGACGGAAACAGAAATTTGTTATGTCGTTTACTATAGTACTCCGTACTTGAAGTTCCTGTGCAAATTTTCGAGGATATTTTTTCGAGTGTACAAGTTCAGAAACGGAGGCGTAGCGGGCTACGTTGAGTATTCTGGGCTTGTGCAATCGGGAAAATAGACCGAAATATTTGCACAAGGGTTTTCAGTACGGAGTACTAGTCTACATTGATGTTTTCTTTTCCCTGCCAGAGCTTACCTGCCAGAGCTGATCCCCACCAGCAAAATATCACTTCCATAATTCTTAAATGCCGCCGAATACCGTCCGTCCCTGATCTGTTCCAAAGCGCCTTCCACCCACTGATTCCATTTCAATTCGACAGTCAATATCGGTAATACGGAATCCCTCTTTGGCAGATACACAATATCCGCATCTCCCTTGGTATTCATTATACCCCTACTTATATTATTGCACAATCACATATTTTGAAGCGCAAGAATTTCCACCTGTGCGGTTGCAATCCAATGACCAGTCTGCATGCCATTTATGGCAAGGCAGGCAAGGCATTGGATTAGCAACCCACTTCCAAATGAGCAAAATGCGGATGCGCAAGCAGACGCAAAAGCGCGTAAGCGCGGGTTTTGTGAATGTGGAAGTCGGGTTGGATGCTCCTTGGAGCGTCCAACCGCACAGGTGGAAAAAGTGTCCGTTGCCGAAGGCTGAGCTGTTACTCCTGCATCCGCAACAGACACTTTCTGCTAGTACTCCGTACTTGAAGTTCCTGTGCAAATTTTCGAGGATATTTTTTCGAGTGTACAAGTTCAGAAACGGAGGCGTAGCGGGCTACGTTGAGTATTCTGGGCTTGTGCAATCGGGAAAATAGACCGAAATATTTGCACAAGGGTTTTCAGTACGGAGTACTAGTATGTTGCTGTAGTACAGTCGGTAGAGCGTCGCATTGATAGAGATCCACTACAGTTTAATTATTTGTTAGATAAGCTGATGTAGCACAGTCGGTAGTGCGTCGCATTGGTAGTGCGGAGGTCACGGGTTCGATTCCCGTCATCAGCTTTGTAAAGGCTATAAATGAAGGCGTTTCAAGGAATTTACTCTTTGAAATGTCTTTATTTTTGTTCCCGGTGCCTATAAATGTATTATGGAAAATTGCGGTTCATCATGCAAAGTGGTAAAATCGATGTTGATGATGCACGGAAAAGGATTAACGGAGAGGCATCCGTATAAAGCAGGGAAGGAGAAGGCTGTGAAGTGATATGGCTGATCTGACCACAAAATAAAACCAATCAAAAGTGTATTTGATTGGCTCGTTGATAGATCTAGATATTCAACTATTCTGAAAATTCTGGAGAATCAAGAGTTTCAGCAAGCGGATAACGGGAATCGAACCCGCTGTAAAAGTTCAAAGAATGCAGTAAAACTAATGGGTTTCGCGATTTTTGCTTGATTACTTTTGATTACTTTTTGCGAATAGGTAATCAGTATGGATTTTGAACCAGATAATTTGCGTAAAGAAAGGAGAAGTTCTGTACATCGTGACAAGTAAATATGTTGTTAGGACATTTAAATAAGTCCTTTATCAGTTGTAGAAATATGATTGATAGAGGGCTTATTTATGTGGTTTAACAATGAATCACGTAAAATCCCCACAGCCAATTCTAAAACGCCTGTATGAGCCTTACAGAGCCTTACAAGGGCATTTCAAACGTAACTTACTAACACATCATTCATATTCACAATCCCACGCAACTTAAAATATCGATTTCATAGGGGCAAAAATTTCAAATCATAAACATGAAGGAGGTCTGATTATTGTACGGTAGAGTAACAAGATATTTCCATGACAGAAAATTTGGATTTATCAGAGGTGAGGACGGTAACACATATTTCGTCCATCATTCACAAATGAATGGGGAATATATAGACTCTGGCTATTATGTATTCTTTAAGCCATTCCAGAATGACAGAAGTGATTACAACGCAAAAAATCTTATAGTGATTGAAGCAACAGAGAGGAGGCACAAGCATGGCAGTACACATAAAAAACATGAAAGAGCTTGCAAAAGCACTACAACCAACACTATTAAATATGACTGACCAGTTGGCAGACAGAGTATATGAAACATTGAATTACTTCCTGTTAGACTACTATGCAGGTTATGATCCGTCAAGTTATCAGAGAAAAAAGGATTTTCTTTATTCAGCGGTAAAAGTAGATGCACAGCCATATAAAGGCGGTGTGAAAGCAAGTGTATTTATTGATTATGATTCTTTAAACAGCTATAGAAATGTAAGCGGCTATCAAGTGGCAAAGTGGGCTGATGAAGGTAAGCATGGAGGAATCGAAGTAGATCATAAGCCTCATGTATGGCAGGATACTATGGATATGACAGTCAATAATGGTGATCTTTTAAAGCTGGCAGTTGAATATCTGAGGAGTAAAGGATTTTCGGTGAGAAGTTAGAGAACAGAAGGGAGAAATACAATGTCAGTATTGAAAAAAGAATTTATAGACAGGATGGCAGAAACAGGCGGTATTACAAAGAAGGACGCCAGATTAGGATTTGATTTATTTATTGAAACTCTTATGGATTGTATGTATGAGAATGAAAAGGTAATGATAAAAGGATTTGGAAAATTTGAAATGAAGACTTATAAAGAGAGGAAAGGCCGAGTGCCTTTAAGCGGGGAAGAATGTATTATACCAGAACATAAGAAGATGAGGTTTTACGCAAGTGAAAAATTGGCAGATAAGATAAAAGAATTGCAGGAGGACTAAATACATATGGGATTGAATGACAGAGCGCAAAATTGCGCTGAATGTAATTTTATGAAAAAGTATGATTACAGTAAGAAAATATATTATTGTGACCATGTAGACAGAACTGACGATATGGGGAAGCTGGGTGTGGATCATCCACCTAAGATAAGTCCTGAGTGGTGTCCATTAAGAAAGAAGAAAAGTGAGTGAAAGTATGAGTTGCGAATAGGTTTAATCGTACCGGGCCATTTTTATGATAAAAAATGCTTAAAACCCTTGATTTATAAGGGATTAAGCCAGACCACATATAATTAAAGGAGAGTACCATATGCAATTCAAAGAATTAGAGTGGAAAGACCATATTTCAGATGATGTAATTGTCTGTAGCCATTGTGAAATCAATTTGTGTGGTGTGATAAAAATAGAATTCCGTATAAACCATGAACCAAAAGAAAATAAATATTATCTGTATTCTTTCGGGAAAGGAAGTATCAGGAGATTGGAGCCTGAAAGGTATGATTCTGTTGAATCTGCAAAGAATGCAGCATATAGGATATATAGTAATGAAATGTCAAGGATAAAGAAAGCTGTTGATTATCTGGTGGCTACTTAGAAAAAAGTAATGTGAATGATTGACAACCATTTCGTGGTGGTTGAGTATTTAGCTTAGTAAGAATAATACAGCCGAATTTTCGGTTTTACAAAAATAATTGCTATTACAGAGCAATCAAAATAATCTGTAAATCCGAAATTTAAGAAATTCTAATAACTATCAACCACTTCACTGTGCAAGTCTGCACAATGATATTCCAATAAATAATGATTAAAAACTAAATATTTGAAAATAGATGTAAGGGCTGAATGTAATGTTCAGTCCTACAAAAATAGAAGTAGTATTTATGGACTTCAAATTATTTGTAGTCCTATTTATCATGCAAAAAAGGTGGTGTAGTTTGAAAGGATACGTTTACAGATTTCTCAATAAAGATGAAAAGATAATTTATATAGGCAGTTGTGGTGATCTATTTAAAAGATTACGACAACATTTTGAACATGGACATTTAGGAGATTATTGCTATGACCAAGTTTTATATGTAGATTATGCAGAATTTAGAAGCCGGACAGAAGCATATATGTATGAGCAATATGAGATTGCAAAGTACCAGCCGGAATTTAATGACAATGGCAAGATTGATGAAGATGTTGACTTAGAATATTTTACACTAATCAAAAATCCTACATGGAACAGGTTATATGCAGAATCCAATTATGGGTATCGTTATGAAAAAGTATATACGAATTTTCTGACAGAGAATCCAAACAGGAAAGAACCTAACAGGGCAGATGTTATGTATGAAGCAGAAATATTGAAGCGTTTTAAATCTGAATTACAGAATAATAAGAAGATATTGCGTGATATGAAACTGTTACAAGAAAAATGTCCTACATATTTATCTTTGATAGATAAAGCAGATTTAGGGATATTGATTCAGCCTGAGTTCCCGGGAAAAAGTGGTTCTACTTTGACTGGTGGTCCTACCGCAAC
>ERZ779637.1410-NODE-1410-length-10025-cov-4.734102_pt1 | contig 10025 bp, 9 predicted proteins | sample MGYA00514196_ERZ779637 | MGnify/ENA primary metagenome ERZ779637 (study PRJEB29562, sample SAMEA4376700) | mouse gut metagenome | isolation source: Cecum | study: EMG produced TPA metagenomics assembly of the A DSS colitis mouse model was used to assess the... | reverse complement strand
AGGCATACCCCCAGTCAATCGTAATGTTATCTCCGCTATTTCCTAGAGGCTGCTGTGCCGCCCGCCCCATAAAGGCGTACTGGAAGGCTGCTCTTTCCTGTTTCTTTACCATACGGTTACTGCCCCCGATAAGCTTGTCATCCCCACGTTGCACCAAATCGGAATAGACAAGGAAATCCGTGTGCACATTACACGCCGTCTTCTTATGTACTTCCAGATCAATATAGGTACAGGGTCTCGACACAAGTGTAAGATCATCCAGCAGCAGGGGAGAACAGAACCGTACCGTAAGCCAAATCTTATCATTTTCAAAATAATACTCTGTAGCCGTAGCCGTCACATCCACATATTTCTGCTCTATGGCCTGATGGAACTCCTTGTCTCCCATAAAACAATATACCGTCTCATCCACCGTCACATAACCCCTGATCTTCTGCCTGCATCCACTCCAATGCGCTGTGTCCGCCTCATATAAAGCATCCGCTGGTGACCAGACCGAAAAATAGGGATCACTCACGATCAGCGGAATACTGGCCGCTCTTTTGATCTTCATATTTCTTTCCTCCATTTTGAAATATTTTCTCCGTCGATATAATATATAGACTTTCTTTCACCATACCAGCTTTCCATAAGTACCGTCAAGACCATATCCATTGATAAATTTTCTCCTATATGAAAGATTCCTTCCCAGCATTCTCCATAAGTGGTATACTATAAATGTTGACAAATCACTCCCCAACGTAAAGCAAAAACGGGAAACTTTTAAATATAAGGAACTAATCATGATCGAAGTAAATTTCCATAAGCAAGTCCAGGACGAACTCCTGCGGTTTGCAGTCATTATCGCAAAAACTGACGGCAAATGGGTGTTTTGCAAGCATAAAGACCGGAATACTTACGAATTTCCAGGCGGACACAGGGAATCCGGTGAAACCATACTCGAAACCGCCAAAAGAGAGCTGCAGGAAGAAACCGGCGCTATTGATTTTACTCTCACACCAGTCTGTGCCTATGCCGTCAAAGGGAAAACAGCTGTGAACAAAAACGAAGATGATGAAACCTTCGGTATGTTATTTACTTCCAATATCCACTCTTTTGAAAAAGAACTGCACAATGAAATCGAAAAGATCCTAATCACGGATACGCTGGTGGAGAACTGGACCTATCCATTGATCCAGCCCAGACTGCTCGAAGCCATAGGTGTAACAATGTCCTGAATGCACAAATTCCAGTCCTCCCTAAGCTCCGGTGGAGAATGCTGCCGCCCTACAGAGTCTGCCACGTAACAACAATCGTTGTGCCTGTTCTGGCACTACTGCTCACTGTAATCCTGGCATCATGGATTCTAGCAGCATGTTTCACAATGGAAAGTCCAAGTCCTGTTCCGCCTACCGCCTTGGAATGACTTTTATCTACCCGGTAAAACCGTTCGAAAATACGCTCCTGATGTTCCGGTGCAATCCCGATCCCCGTGTCCGTAACAGACAAACGAATCGCGTTTCCCTCTTGCTCTGTTTTTATGCAAACTTTACCGTTTTTATAATTATATTTAATCGCATTATCGCACAAATTATAAAGCATACTGTACAACAACTGTGGAATCCCATGCACGAAGACCGTTTCGCCGGACAGTTCCAGCCCGACTCCGGCAGCCTCCGCCTGAGGTTCCAGACTCTGCATGACCTTCTGTGCCAATCCATAAAGGTCGACAGCTTCCCACCTCTCGTCCTGTGCCCCTTCATCAAGATGAGAAAGACTGATAATATCTTCCACCAACCGTATCATACGCTGTGCCTCATCATAGATCTTCCCAGCAAAAGGAATCCTGTCATTTTCTTTCACCATATCATTTTTTAAAAGTTCCGCATAACCGGAAATCGAATGCAGCGGCGTTTTCAGTTCATGAGAAACATTCGCCGTAAATTCACGGCGTATCTGTTCTGCCTTCTCCTTCTCTGTCACATTGAAAAACAGAAACGCCGCTCCTCTGACGCTGTCCTCCGAAATAACCGGACTGGCATCAACCTGATAACTTTCCCCATGCAATGACAGTGTCCTCTCTATCTTTCTTCCTTGAAGAGCTTGTGATACAATCTCCTGCAGTGCAGTATTCTGGCACAAAGGCAGCAGGTACGCATCCGTACAGACAATACCAAGATCTAATAATTTTCTCGCAGCAGTATTTATCGTAATGATTTTACCCTTTTGGTTTAAAAGGACCATCCCCTCATTCATACTGCCAATAATCGTATTCAACTCATTTTCCTTCTGTACGAGTTCCTCCTTCTGTCTGCGGAGCTGTCTCTGCTGACTGTCAATGCGCAGCAGCAGCGGAGATAATTCATCATATCCCTCGTTCGATAACGGTTCATCAAGGTTGATCTGATTCAATGGCTTTACAATTCTCTTTGAAATCCTGACCGCTAGAACCGTAGACAAGATTAGCGCAATCGCAAAAATGATGCAGATCGACTGTGCCATTCCCATAAGAAGTGTCAAAACAGACATTTGAGATATAGAAAGACGCAGAATTGTTCCATCAGTAAGTCTCTGCGCCGAATACAAAGAACGTTCCAGCAGGGTTGCAGAGTACCGTCGGCTTTCCCCATACCCTTTTGCGATCGCCTGCTGTACTTCTTCCCGTTCCAGATGGTTCTCCATCTTTGTTGTATCCGACATACTATCATAAAGGACATTTCCCTCCCAATCAATCCACGTAATACGATAATTTGTTACCTTAAGATCCTGAAAGTAGAGAAGTCCCTCATGCATAACGCCCTGCGCAGCTAGATTCGTCTGCATTTTGAGCTGTTCCTGACCGACACTGGTAAAATATTCATACAGTACCCCCATGATCAAAATAACAGATGCAAGGAAGACTGTGAGTGCAACAAGACAAATCGAACGGAAAATGCGTTTTGTCATCGTTATATCACCATGTCCTTTCAGCAGTTTTTTTCACCATGCGGTATCCAACGCCCCGCACTGTCTCTATATAATCCCCACATTCCCCCAGCTTCATGCGTAACGTACCGATATGAACATCAATTGTCCGGGTTTCTCCTACGTAATCGACTCCCCACACCGCTTCCAAAAGCTGGCTGCGGGTAAACACCCTGTCTGGATTTTCCATAAACAGCTGCAGCAGATTGTATTCTTTTAACGTCAGCTGAACCCGTCTGCTATGCACAAGTACCGTGTGAGTATCTGTATTCAATTCCAAACAGCCGGTCCTCAGACAGTGTATTGTCTCTTTCGGGATCGTGCGGCGCAGCACCGCTTTGATGCGGGAGAGCATCTCCATCATACCAAAAGGTTTGACCAGATAATCGTCTGCGCCTGCATCCAACCCGGTTACCTTGTCATACTCAGTCCCCCTCGCAGTCGCCATAATAACCGGAATCTCCTCCGTTGCCGTCTGCATGCGCAGCTTTTGCAAAATCGAAATGCCATCTTCACCGGGAAGCATGATATCAAGAAGGATCAGCTGCGGCTGCTCCTTCTGTAGCGCCTCAAAAAGACCGGCACCATCGTTGAATCCTTTCGCGTCAAATCCGGCAGCATTTAAAGTATATATCATCAAATCACGAATAGAACGATCATCTTCGACACAATAAATCATGCTTTGCTCCTCTCTCTTTCTGCCTCCTGTTCCAACACCCTATCCAGATCTGTGAATAGTCAGCATTTGCAGTCCATGTAGATTTGTCATAGAATTACGTCGGTTTTCAGTAAAATGATACCACAAAAAACCGCAACTGTAACTGCCAAACACTAACAAAAGCACTTGCCCAAAAGAAAACCGTACCGTATACTATATTTATGTCAAAGCACTATAAATTTGGTTGACCACAGAGTCAGAAGGGGAGGAGAAAAATGTTTCTTGATACCGCTTTTTTGGTAAATGATGAAATCCAATTATGTCTGCAAAAAACAGTCGCTGGCGACCTGGAAAAGGACTGGCTGCCTGCCTATCATTTTATTATTTGCAACAAATCCGGCCAAAACATAGGTGACTGTGATCTGCGGATTGGCCACAATGCAAAGACCTACTACGGCGGCAATGTCGGCTATCAGATACAGGAAGAATACAGAGGGTATCACTATGCTGGAAAAGCATGTCTTCTGTTGCTTGAACTGGCCAAAAAGCATCACATGGATTACCTGATCATTACCTGCAATCCAGACAACTATGCTTCAAGAAAAACCTGCGAATACGCAGGAGGTCATCTCGTCGAGATTGTTGAACTGCCAGAGGACAATGATATGCGTCTTGAAGCTGGTGAAACCGAAAAATGTATCTATCGTTTTGATCTGTAATTCCCACTTATAGAAGGAGAAAAATATGGATTTTCAATCAATGCTGGTTTCATCTCTGTGCAAAGTTTTTCCTGACGGCACAACAATAGAAGAGCTACATTGCAGGCGGTTAACCGGCCTAAAAGGAGAGACACTTTCATTTCAGATCGCCTACCACTGGAACGGAGAAAGTATAGAATACGGCCGTATCGATGTGCTGTCCCCTCTTCGTAATGCAGTGCATATACGCATGGTGGAACTTGTGCCCTGCGAATATCCCTGTCACGCCAGAAGAGACGACGGATATCTTGCCGTGAATCCTGGCATGTATCCCGACCGATTGGTCGAAATCCCAGAATGGGGCTTTCCTCTCATCCCCGGTCAATGGCGGAGTCTGTGGGTCACGATCGAGTTAGCAGAGCCTATGAAGGCTGGGGAATATCCTGTTAAACTGCTCCTCAAAAAGGACGAACAGATACTCTGTGAACCTCAAATCCTGTGCGAAGTCCTGGATTTACCGCTTCCGAAGCTGCCGATCCCACATACAGAGTGGTTCCACAGCGACTGCCTGGCGCAATACTATCAGGTGGACGTGTTTTCCGAAAGATACTGGGAAATTACAGAAGCATTCATACAAGAAGCTGTAAAACACAAATGTAATATGCTGCTCACTCCCGTCTTTACCCCACCGCTTGATACAGTAGTCGGCGGAGAGCGGCTTACAGTGCAGCTGGTAGACGTCACGGTTGAAGAAGGCCTCTATACTTTCGGTTTCGACAACTTTCACCGTTGGATCAAAATGGCTCTGACATGCGGAATTGAATATTTCGAAATATCCCATCTGTTCAGCCAATGGGGAGCTATAGCGGCACCCAAGATTATGGCATACAAGAACGGCCGTTATCAACAGATTTTCGGCTGGGAGACAGATGCTGCCGGAGAAGCATACCGGGAATTTCTGCATCAGTTTCTGACAGCATTGAAAAAAGAGCTACAGGCATCTGGGATTATGGAGCGCACCTATTTTCATATATCCGACGAACCACAGATGGAGCAGATAGAAAGTTTCCGTAAAGCCTGGGAAGGTGTAGCCAAAGATCTGCAAGACTGCAAAGTGATTGATGCTTTGTCGGATTATGTCTTCTATAAGGAAGGGCTGATCCGCCAGCCTGTCTGCGCGCTGGATCATATCAATCCGTTTCTGGAAAACCGGCCTGCACATCTTTGGGGCTATTACTGCACGGCACAATGTGTCGATGTATCAAACCGCTTTATTGTGCTGCCGGGATACCGGACACGCATTCTTGGTACACAATTATATAAATACCAGCTGGACGGTTTTCTGCATTGGGGATACAATTTCTACAATTCCCAGTTTTCGCGCTATCCCATTGATCCATATCGGTGTACAGATGCCGGCTGGGCTTTCTGTTCCGGGGATCCCTTTCTGGTATATCCCGGCAGGGACGGCCGCCCGGAAAGCTCTATACGTCTGATGCTGATGGACGAAGCCATGACTGACTACTGTGCTTTCATAGCATTAGAACAACTGACTGGAAGAGAAAAAGTCCTGGAATTGATCGATGTACAAAAAGTTACCTTCGACGACTATCCACAAGATGAATCTTATCTGCTTGACCTACGTGCACGGGTAAATCAGGAGATTAAGAATCTGTTAGACAGTAACAAATCTTTTGTAACGAAGTGTGACCATTAGCTTAGAAACCACAATCCGAATACTGCTATCATGAAGCTATGTTGCCTTTTTCTTTACATCATTCTGTATGAGCCTATAAACCGCTGCCGCTGTCGGCACGCCCAGCAGCATACCACCGATGCCCATCACACCGCCGCCCACCGTCACAGCTGCAAGCACCCAGATTCCCGGCAGGCCAATGGAGGAACCAACTACCTTTGGATAGATCAGGTTACCTTCCAACTGCTGTAAGACTACCAGAAATACAATAAAGATAACCGCCTTGACAGGGGAGACTGTAACGATCATGACCGCTCCCACCACGGCGCCGATATAGGCACCGGCCACCGGGATCAACGCCGTAAATCCGATCAGACAGCCGATCATCGCCGCATAGGGCAGACGCAGCAAGAGCATCCCAGCCATACAGAGCACACCCAGAACCACTGCCTCCGTACACTGCCCCACAATAAAGCTGTGGAAACAACCGTCAAAGACATGCAGCACGTAAAAAATCTTATCTACCAGTTTTGCAGGCAGATATTTCCGAAAGAGCAAAGTCATCTGTCCGCCGATCTTCTCTTTCCCCGCCAGCAGGTACAGTGCGAAAATAAAACCGACCACCACCGTGACCGTCGTAGAGAAGACGGATGATACGATTCCGGCCGCCACGCCCATTGCGCCGCCAAGGCCGCTCCACAGGAACGAGGACAGCTTCGTCACCCACTCCTGCCAGTCTCCCATGCTGTCCATAGCCAGCAGGCTGTTTTCGCCCTCCAGATACGAACTGATCTGCAAATTATCCTCCAGCCACTGCATAGTATCCTGTAGAACGCCCGGCAGTTCCCGGAACAGAAGCTGCATACAGCTGAGCAGTTCCGGCACGATCATCCGAACCACCAGAAAAACGATGAACACCAGGCTGACCAGTGCAAGTACCAGACTGACTGGCCGGCAAAGCTTCTGCGGAAAAACAATTCTCACTCCCTTTTTCTTCTGCTGAAGCATCTGCGCTCCCTGCGCATCCCGGCTCAGCTTCTGTAAATGTTTCTCAATAAAAGTCATTGGAATATTGACTGTATAAGCAATGACACACCCCAAAAACAGAGGCACGGCAGCTCCCAGCGCAATACCCGCAACACTGACAAAATCCGTCCAGTAATGGATCATCAGAAAAAGAATGATCACCGTAACACCGGCCCGCAGGCAGCTTTTCCATTTTAATTCCATAGTATGCCCATGCCTCCTTCTTAGCGTTTCCCTCTATGCAAGATCGTCTGCGGACAATCGCCTCTCTGGCCAGCTGTTAATCGGCAGACGCTGAAAAGTGCTCAATCTCCTGCTCCAGAGTGCCGCTCACACCACGACATACGTTGACCGCATTCTGCACCTCATTCATCTTTTCCACAAGGCTGGACGCATTCTCTGCGGAGATATCCACGGCAGTAGAACCCTCACCCACAGCATTGGTGATGCAGTCAACAGAATCGATGATCTCCGCCATGCTGTCATTAAGCCCTTTCGAGCTGGTTGAGAAATTATGCAGGATAGAGTAAAACTCTTCCATATTCGTCACATATTCGTCCATCGCCGCTACAAACTGGTCATAATCCTTGAGGACATATTTGTTGATATATTCCAACACCTCGGAAGTATTCTCCGCCATTTCATGCACGGTATCGATCACTTCCTGATTGATATGCTGAATGTTCTTGGCCGTCTCCTGACTGTTGTTGGCCAGCGAGTTGATCTCACCCGCCACGACAGCAAATCCCCGGCCCGCTTCCCCGGCTCTTGCCGCTTCAATCGAAGCATTCAGAGATAAAAGCGTAGTCTCGTTAGCAATATTCATAATAGTTTCCGACAACGTATTGATCTTGGAAACCTTTTCGCTGTTCTTGATGGAACGGTTCAAAAGCTCGGAGATCTCGCCCACTTTCTTTACCGTGAAGCTCTTCACCTCAACGATATGCTTCTTCATCTCCCGCGCCTCTTCAGATACTTCAACAGCCTTACGCGATCCCTGGTCTGCTTCCTGCCAGAGAACCTCCACCTGCTCCTTAACGCCGCCAATCGTATTCTGTATATCCTCAGAAGTATTGGCAACCGCCTCCATATTGGCCGACAACTCCTCCATAGCAGCGGAAGATTCCGTGATATTGGTGTTAGCGGTATCTACCATATTGACGATCTGATCATTGGAATCGGCCAGTGTCTTTGCACTCACCGACACCTTGTCTATGATATTCTGCAGTGTCGCCAGAAAGTCGTTCATACCGCCGACCAGAATCGAAATCTCACTTCTTGTTCTGGTCGTGATCCGCGCATGCAGATTACCATTGTTCCTGTTGATCTCATCGATCATATGATGCAGTTCCAGCGAAGATTTCCTGATCGGACTGATCACATTGCGCTGGAACAGTACCTGGTTGATACCAATGACTACGATCATCAGGATCGCACCCAGTATACTGGTTCGGATAGTGCTGTTATACATATCCTGCTGCTCCTGCCGCAGCGAAGCTACAGACTGTTGAAAATAGGCATTCGCCAGTTCCAGATTGCTGTCAAACTTTTCATCCTCTGCCTCCAGTGCATCGATCTCGGCAATAACAGCCTCCGTGCTTTTACCGGATGAGGACAGCAGCGCGTTCTTTGCATTTTCCGTATATGCCCTCAGTCCGCTTTCCATCTCCGCAATATTTACCTCGCTGCCATCTTCCAGATAATCGTCCACCTGATTGATGTCCGTAAGCAGCTGGTTATAACGTTTATCAATATTTTCCAGCAGATGTTCATGCTCTTCCGCGTCATTTGTCGCCAGATAAGCATATATGTAGCGCTGAATCTTCTCATAATCCTTCTTCATGTCACCTCTGAGCACCATCGCAGAAAGGTATACATCACTGATCTTGTTACACTTTTCAATGGTGCTTCGGAAATCATTTATACTATTTCCGAAGTAAATCCCTAAAACCACAATCAGTGCCAGGTTCATTAAGCTTAATTGCGTTGTGATACGGCTCCAAAAGGAAACCCTGGGTGCCTTTTTGTCCATCGTTAGAATTCCTCCAATTTTATTCCCTTCTTTATTTGCATTGGTGTAATGCCTAAATTATTATATACTAAAGAAGCCTCAAAATCAACTTTCTATGTCACTTTCCACGCCCACATCTTATCCCTGAATCCCCTCTGATTAAAGACCATAGGTTGATTTCCGGATAGCACAAACTTCCAAAAAATACCTTCTTCTTTTCTCGCACCAAATCTGCTCATACACGCCATCTGCTCACAGTCAGAGCAGATTCTTTCGCCAAATGGCTTTTGCTGGAATTACGATGAATCCTGTGATAGAATAGTACCAATATGGAGTCTGCCGACAGACACAAATATGCCGGCGTCAACAAGAACACCTTTCACAACATAACAGGACGGTGAACGATACCATGAAAAAGAACACAGAAAAAACAAACGTCATGCGGCTGCTGGATCAGAAAAAGATCCCTTACGAAACCTACTGCTATGCAGACACCGGCGTTATCAGCGGCACCGAAGTTGCAGACGTTCTCGGACAGAATCCGCAGCAGGTGTTCAAGACGCTTGTGACGGTCGGGAGCTCGAACAACAACTATGTCTTTCTGATCCCCGTACACCAGGAGCTGGATCTGAAGAAAGCCGCCAAAGCAGTCGGCGAGAAAAGTATCAGCATGATCAAATCCAAAGAACTGCTGCCCCTGACAGGATATATCCACGGCGGCTGTTCCCCGGTGGGCATGAAAAAGCAGTTCAAAACCGCGATCGACGCATCCGCCGCAGATTTTGACACGATCATCTTCAGCGCCGGCAGGATCGGTTATCAGGTGCAGCTGTCTCTGGATGCCCTCAGGCAGATCGCCAGATTTGAACTGGCGGATCTGACCGTCAGCCAGCCATAAGCCGGCATTTGGAATTGCCAGACTGTACAGACCGGTATTATCTTAATTATAAGTAACCCGTTATTTTGCACCGCAGAGCAGCGCAGAAATGGAGG
>ERZ779637.1409-NODE-1409-length-10025-cov-8.209529_pt1 | contig 10025 bp, 9 predicted proteins | sample MGYA00514196_ERZ779637 | MGnify/ENA primary metagenome ERZ779637 (study PRJEB29562, sample SAMEA4376700) | mouse gut metagenome | isolation source: Cecum | study: EMG produced TPA metagenomics assembly of the A DSS colitis mouse model was used to assess the... | reverse complement strand
AATTGAGCCTATTTTTTTCGGCTCAGTTTTTCATAGATTACTTGACACTACCTTTTGGGGTATACAAAAAAACTTAAAACCATTATACCATAAAAAGGGAAGTTTTCAATATCCGGCAACGTATGGCACTATCCTACTTTATATCCCGTCCCCCATACCACCTTCAGGTAATGCGGCTCCTTCGGATTCCTTTCAATCTTTTCCCTGATATGCCTGATATGTACCGCAATTGTATTGTCTGCGCCGATTGCCTGCATATTCCAAATGGACTCATAAATCTGCCCGATGGAAAGCACCTTGCCTTTTTCCTTTACCAGCAGCCGCAGGATTTTATATTCTATGGGCGTCAGGCTGACTTCCTTGCCTGCCACCGTTACTTTCCTCAGCACGTCATCGATAATCAGCTCATCGACGCGGTAAATCCGGTTAATGTTCTCGCACATATTGGCGAGCTGGGTATAACGCTTGAACTGGGAATTAATCCTCGCCATAAACTCTAACGGATGGTACGGATGAATAATATAATCATCCGCCCCCGCGTTAAGCGCCGCAATCTTCATCTGCTCCGTATTGTTTGCCGACAGTACGATAATCGGCATCTTATCCGCCCTCCGTATTGCCTTTAACTGTTCCACCCCATCATGTTTTGGGAAATCCACATCCATTACCACTAAATGGATGTCTTTTTCCGCGACCCTTGCCACTACGTCTTTCAACTCCTTTGCAACCATCACCTGGTAGCCTTCCTGTGCCAGGAAAATCTTCAGCACTTCCATGTTTGTCTCGTTCTGGTTGTAAATCAATACATTTTTCATTTTGGTTTCCTCCTCTCAAAAAAACCCTTCCGGCGGTATCCCCGCCGTTTTCTCCCTACTCATATACACTTAAGTCAATACTGTCCATAATCTCTTTTGCTTCTTCTTCCGTATAACCCATGAAATCGATAAAAGCCTCATAATTCCCCACGCTCACCGCCGCATGGATTTGGAGCGTTTCCTCCCCTGGCTCCCTTACGGAATCAATCAGGGTATAGGTGTAACCCTGCGGTGTGGTATGGCTTCTTTCATTGCATACGCCGCCGGGAAAAACCTTAGACGATGCATGTCCCTGCGTGTTCCCGTAATCGGTCCGTTCCAGCCAAAGTACTTTCCCTTCCGCGTCATAACGCGCCATCACCCAATCCCCGCAGACCGTAATGTCCGCATATTCCACATCCACCCCGATATCCGCAGCAGGCACGGAGAAAATAAAATCTTCCTCCGCCATACATGCTTCCCATGAGGAATAATTTTTCACCGGAATTTCCTCTGTGAAAACTTCCTCCTCGCTTTCCGTTTCCGTCAATGCTTCTGCAGCACATGCATCCGCTGCCTGTGCAGTTTTCAAGGCCATTTCCTCCTGCATATCTGCCGCACCCGCACCTGCCGCTTCCGGCGGCATCTTCTGCATGGATATCCCGTCCGCGCCTGGCATATCCGCCATTTCCGTATCCGCCGTCGCAGCAGCCACGGATTCCGTGTCCTCCATATCCTGCATTTTCCGGCTGTCCGCGGAGCCGGGTGTCATATCCGGCGGCACCCCGGCGGCAATCCCGGCGCCGCCGTCCTGTGCCGTCATGTTCCCGACTGTCAGGACAGGGGGTTCCAGTGTCTCCTCCCCGTCTTCCTGACCGCCTGCGGAAACCAGTTCCACTTCATCAACCAGCACAAAAGACTGGCCGGTTCCGCCTTCGCCACGCGCCATGGTTGCGCTGTCCCCCGATTCAAATCCCCATTCGTTCACCTTAATGACATTGCCGATGTACTCCGCCGCTTTCACCGTGCCAAACCCGCACAGGAAAATGACGCACGCCGCCGAAAATGTCACGGCAGTCGCCCGCTGCACCCTTTTTACCACACGCCTTCTGTGCCTTCTTTCATCCAACACGGAAAAAGCATCGATATGGATTTTTTCCATGCCAAACAGTTCCATATCCTGTACGGCCAATTGGTATTCGCTTTTAAAATCATTCATACCGATACTCCTCCTTCAAATTTTTCTTCAGCATATCCCGTCCCCTGGTAAGCTGGGATGTTACCGTAGACTCTTTGCGCCCCGTGGCAAGCGCAATTTCCTTTATACTCATCTGCTGGTAGTAAAACAGATGGATGACTTCACGGTATTTCACCGGCAGTTTCATGACCGATTCCATGATTTCCCGGCTCCGCTCCTTTTGCAGAACCGCGTTTTCCATACTGCTCTCCGCCCCCGCTTCCCCATCCACGGGCAATTCCCTGACAGGCAGGCCTTCCCTGTGCCGGTACCAGGCGGAGCGCCATACTTTCCGGCAGCCGTTTAACGTCACTTTAATCAGCCACGCCTTTTCATGTTCCGCCGTACCAAATTCCTTCCTGCCTTTAATAAACTGGTAAAATGTCTCTTGTACTACATCCTCTGCATCCTGACTGTTCCTAAGCTGTAAAAATGCAATCCGGTACAGCATGTCGCTGTATCTGTCTATTTTCTGCTGCAGCAAATCCATGTCACCGGACTTAGAAACGGTCTCCTGCACTCCTTCGTTCTTTTTCTCCATATGTACCGTATCCCGTATGCTTTCCTCTAAGTTGCCATGCCTGATTCCCGGTTCCCCACCGCTTCGCTTATCCGGTTTTACCTGTCCCTTTTATCGGTCCAAACATCTTTTCCAATATCTGTTCAACATCTTCCAATAAGTAATATCCCATACAAATCAAAAATACTGCAAAATTATTTATTATTTTTTTCTTATTTTTACCGTAAGTTTTCCAGACGTGTGTTGGAAACATTCCCCAAAACCATTTCCTCTTTTTATATTAGACGCATAAAACGGCGGAAAAGTTTCATAAATTTATATAAAATTTAATTCCATTCCATAAAACACCATACTTCCCGTAAAATTTAACCGGAAAACAACATTCCCCACTGCCGGTCAGTGGGAATGCCGTCCCCTAAATTCCATGACGAGCCCCGTCAGACAGGTATCCTCATAAGTTGTTCCCGCGTAAACGTCCACAATCTCGAAACGGCACTCCAACGTTCCTCCGTTCAGCACCTTAATGTCATCCTCCGGCAGCAGAAAATACTGGGGCAGTATGGTATCCTCCAAATCCAGATAGGCATAGGGCTTATCCTCCACATACATAAGCAGTCTTTTCACCCTCCCGTTTTCTTCCCATGTCTTTTGGTTTTTCGCATAACCGTTGACAATACAGATTTCCGAATAACGCATGAAACCGTCACACTCTTTTTTTTCCGGTTCCCGGAAATCCCAGCGCAGTGCTTCCCACTTATTGTCGGTGGAATAGGTGCAGCTTTGCCGGTACGTAATACTCTCACCGATTCCCGCTCCTTCCACACCTTCCGCCCACGCTCCGAAACGGTCCTGATACAGTACGTTTTCCGCCTCATACCTTCCGGTGGCAGAAGAAAGCTCGGAAGACGCTTCCGCTTCCTGCGAAAAATCAATAACGCCACACCAGGACGAACAACCGGGCCACTGCCAGTCGCTGTAACCGAAATTGGGCGCCTGTTCTTCCTCCTCAAACGAACACCAACGCTCCTCATAATAAATGCGGCTTAAATCTTCGTATATATTATCCCCGTCATAATAGTCCCCATAGAAAAAATTCCGCACCTCTGACTGCAGTACCAAAGGCTCTGCCGGATAACGGACTACCGGCTCTTTGGACAGGACGATTTCCATGGAATCCATCCCGTTTTCCTGCGCATACCTGCGCACCAGGTTGTCCTTTCCCTGCGGATTCTCCCCATAACACAAAAGGAAAGATTCCCTGCATCCTTCCAATGCCCCTTCTTCCAATACCGTTCCCACATCTTTTGCCAAAACCGCCCAAAGTTCTTCATTTCCCGCAAAAGCACGTTTCCCCACATGAACCGGATGGGCGGGCAGCTCCACTTTGATAAACTTACAGTTTGCAAACGCTTCCTCCCCGATTTCCCTTATCCGTTCCGGGAAAACAGACCTGCACCAGCTCGGATCCCCGTATTTTTCGGGAACGGTAAAACAGCAGCCCGTATCCCGGAACGCTCCGTCCGCAATCACTTCCACCGAGTCCGGCAGCTCCACCTTTCCAATCCGCAGTCCCGCGAAAGCATTTTCACCGATTTCCTTTACCGTAATTCCCAAAATCTTCTCCGGAACGGAAATGGTAAGGCTGCACGTATAGCCGGTCCTGCCTTCCGCCGCTTTTTCCATATACCGCTCCACATACTTTCCGTATTCCTCCGACAGTCCGGTAATCACCAGATATTCCCCGTCACCGTCCGATTTTTTTTCATAGGCAAACAGGTTCTTTCGGTTCCGGCTCCAAATCCCCGGCATCATCTTTTCTGCCGCCGTCTCCCAAACCTCTGTGGATTTCCACGGACGCGTCCTTACCGTTTCCGGTTTGGCACCCGGCGCCGGCATCTTCCCCTGTGGCTTTCCTGTCCGTGCCGCTCCTTCTTCCCCGTCCCCTCCGCAGTCCAATCCCTGCATATCCAGTGCTTCCGCCTTCCCTGCCGGCAGAATCATCCAAAAGGCTAAACACAGGCAAAACGCCATTATGATTTTTCCCTTCCACTTTTTATTCCATTTCCCGCTCTTTTTGAAAATTATTTTTATGTTCTTTTTCATCCCCATCCCCCCATCTTCCGTATACCGCTTCCCGCCGGACTGCACGACTGCTAAAAAAACTTTATCTTTTATTATAAACCCAAATTGCATCATAGTTGCATCATAACAGGGGATTTGGGGGGCTTTTTTTGTTTTTCCGCCTGTTTTCCCGTACTGGGTAAATAAGAATGGGGCAATACTTTTGCCAGCGGATAGAAAAATGTTCCCGTTTATGGTAATATGGTGAAACAGTAAAATAATAATACGGTAAGATAAAATCAGTCAATACCCCCGATACAGGAGACAATCCTGCCCTGAAAAAGTATGAAAAAACATCTGATTGGAGGACACAAAGCATCATGAACGACTATAACGACATCATCAACCTGCCGCACCACGAATCCACTTCCCACCCCCGTATGTCTGCCATAGACCGGGCGGCGCAGTTTTCACCTTTTGCAGCGCTTACCGGACATAAGGCTGCAATCAGAGAAACAGCGCGGCTGACGGATGCAAGAACGGAATTGGATGAAATGAAAAAAGAAGAACTGGATGGCAGGCTGAAGATTCTCCGGGAACATCTATCCATGGAACCGGAGATTGCCATCACTTATTTTGTTCCCGACGCGAGAAAAGAAGGCGGTTCTTACCTCCGTACAATCGGGACGGTTAAGAAACTGGATGATATGGAGCATAAAGTCATCATGGCAAACGGGACATCCATTCCCATGGATGATATTTACGAAATTGAGGGTTCCATTTTGGAAGACACCGGAAATGCATGAGCAGACAGGCTTACCCGGCAGGCTGCATCCCGCCTTCAATTAATTTCTTCGTCTTCCATTTTCCCCCATAATAACGCACCACCGGTATCACGCAGCCGCAGCCCCATGACAGCGGCGTGGCAATCCATATGCCCGTAACGCCGATTACGGAAGAAAGCAGATAAGCAAATACGATACGCCCTGCAAGCTCGGTCAGCCCCGCCACCATACAGGTGTTAACATCGCCGGCTCCCCGGATGACATTCTGGTAGCTCTGCATCACACCGGCAATCAGGTAAGCCACACCGATGACGGACAGGTAAACCGCCCCGATTCCCACTGCCTGCGCAGACTCGGAAGGATCCAGGAAAATTCCCATCAGTTCCCGCCGGAACGTGAATACCAAAACAGCCACCATACTGCTCGCCGTAAGCATCATCCCCAGCGTCTTTTTCAGCCCCTCATGGATGCGCCCAAAATTGTCCTGTCCCATATTCTGCCCGGTAAATACGGACAGTGCCGTCCCGATGGAAACAATGATTTGTATTGCCATGCTGTCAATGCGGTTCGCCGCCACATACGCCGCCATAACGGATGCCCCGTAAGAATTGACCAACCGCTGGACACTCATACCCCCCAGGGAAATCATGCAGGACTGGAACGCCGCCGGGAACCCTGTTTTCATAATAAGCAGGACAAAATGACGGTCCGGTTTCACCCCCATGCCGGAAAGTCCCAGCAAGCGCCGCTTTTTCACCAGATAAACGATGCAGATTACCGCCGATAAAAGCTGGGACAGCACCGTGGCGTATGCCGCACCTGCCACTCCCAATCCGCATACCGTAATCAAAAACAGATCCAGCCCCACATTCAGCAGGGAGGAAGCCGCAAGCGCCGCAAGGGGCGTGCGGGAATCCCCCGTACTCCTGAGAATGGCAGCCGCGCCGTTGTACGCCACACTCCCGCACACGAAACTGTACAAAATATGCAGATATTCCGCCGAATACCCGATGACATTTTCGGGAACACCCAAAAGCGTCAGGAAAAAACGGGACGCAACAATACCGAGCAGGGAAATGACTGCCGTCATGCCCCCTGCTACCCAAATCAGGGAAACCACTGTTTTTTTCATTTTTCCCGTATCCTTACAGCCGAAACACTGTGCGACAATCAACCCTGCTCCATTGCACAGCCCCATCACAAGCGCAAGCAGAAAAGCGGTCAGCGTCCCGGTACTTCCCACTCCCGCCAGCGCTTCTTCTCCCAAATACCTTCCCACAATCATGGTATCCGCCACATTGTAAACCTGCTGGAACAGGCTGCCCGCCAGCATCGGCGCCGCAAATCCAAGAATTAATTTTGCCGGCGCCCCCTGTGTCATGTCCTTCATTTTCCCTCCGTCCTCCATTCCCGCGGGTATATCCGCATTTCCTCTTTTATGTATTTTATATTTTACAGCATTCCGCCCCGCAGACAATAAAATATACTGACCTGCTTTTTGTATGATAGCGACTTTTTTACTTTTCACAGATAAGGAAAACTGCTATAATACCTGTTATCCCAAAAAGTTCCGCAGATGGCATAAAATCCTCTGCCATGGAACCGGATACCATGCAAGCAAAACAAAAATACATAAAAAACAGGGAAAAAAGGAGGTCTCCCATGACAGAAACGTCAAGACATACGCGGATTTTCATGGATTATCCACAGATACCGCTTATTTCGGCCGCAGACTTTGCATCCGTCAAACCGCCCTATGTACATTTTAAGCGCCGTTACCACGAATACATTTTCTACTATATCCTCTCCGGCGAAATGTTCCTTACGGAAGGCTGGAAAGAATACCATTTAAAGAAAAACGACACCCTCCTGTTAGAGCCTTCCATGGAGCACCATGGAAACAGACCATCGGTATGCCGCTTTTTCTATGTCCATTTTTCATGGGAAAACGTAAGAATGCAAGACGGGCAGAACCGGGAAAGCGGCATCTGCTTTCCCAAATCCCACACCATGGATACCGCACAGGGCATCCTTCAGGCAAGAGAGGGCACGGAACGGATTGCCGCGGCTTTCCACGGCATGGAACCCCATGACAGACAGCGGGCAGCCTGCCGGTTACTGGAACTGTTTTTCACGGTATCCGAAGACTATGCCCAGGGACTCTCCCACAGGGACATTCCGGTCAGCGGCAGGGCGAAGCAGGTCATCCCCGAGCTGCTCACCTACTTAAACCGGCATTACGCGGACCCGCTGTCCGGGGACCTGCTTGCACAGCAGTTTCACTACCATTTCGATTACTTAAACCGGCAGTTCCGCAAATGGACAGGCAAGACCATCTTCGCCTACCTGAACGGCATACGCACCGAAAGGGCAAGACAGCTTTTGGAAACAAATTTTTACACGGTGGAAGAAGTGGCAAGGCAGACAGGCTTTCATGACATTTACTATTTTTCCAAAGTATTCAAAAAACAGACCGGCATGACGCCGGGACAGGTACGCAGACAGGCGCAGGGCTATCCTGTGCCGTAAAGCCCCGCTCCTACCCGGGCGGGATATGCAGTCACAGGTTCCGGCAGTTACCCGCAGTCCTTCTCTGCCTGCCTGACCTTCCGTTTCGCCCAAAATGCCTCCCACTCCACGTAAGCCACCCATCCCATCACCGCCCCCACGCAGTTTAACAGGATATCATCCACGTCGAACGCCCCGAACGCGCTGAACAACTGGAACACTTCAATTCCCAAAACAAAAAGGAAGGCATTCAGTAACAGCACAAAAAAGCGCCGGCTTCCGGGCTGTACATAGGGCAGCAGGAAGCCGAAGGGAATAAATGCCACCACATTTCCCACCAGGTTTTCAAAACTGTTCAGTTTATAAGAATAATCAATGTACATCTTTATGGTCTTAAACAATGTAAAATTCGCGGTATCCAATCCCTCCAAAATCACGTCTTTCTCCCAACTGTCCACGATGGCGCGCAAATCCTCCCACGGATACTTAAAGATGATTACCTTTATAACCACCGCAATATATAGAAAAAACACAATTTTCATGCGTTTCGACTTATTCACTGATAACGAACCTCCACTAGCGTTAATCCCACGGCAGGCGCCAGAAAACCGGTATCCTCCCTTGTTCCCGCGTCAAACAATCCCTTTATCTGTTCCACATCCCGTTTGTGCATCCCCGCCTCCAGCAGTGTCCCAACCATAATACGTACCATATGGTACAAAAATCCGTCCCCCTTAAACGTAAAGCGCACCTCGTCCCCACAGCGCTCCACATCAATGGAATCCACGGTCCGCACCGTGGACTTCTTACTACGCTTATTTGACGTAAACGCCCGGTAATCATGGGTTCCGCACAACACTTCCGCACCGCGGCGCATGGCGTCCGTGTCCAGCGCGTCCGGCAGGACATAAACATACCTTCTATCAAATATATGTGGCACGTCACTGTTTAACACCCGGTAAAGATAAGTTTTGCCTTTGGCATTTAAACGGCTGTGGAAGCGTTCCGGCACTTCCTCCGCATGAATCACCGCAATGTCCTCCGGCAGGTAGGCATTCATGTAATCCATGATTTCCCTTGGTGTCTTATCCGTTCCGATATGGAAATTCGCCACCTGCCCAAACGCATGGACACCGGAATCCGTCCTGCCGGAACCGTTCACTTCCACTTTTTTTCCGCACATCTTCGTAAGCAGCGTCTCCAGCTTCCCCTGAATGGTATTGCCCGTGCTGTCCTGCCGCTGCCATCCCTGATACCTTGTCCCTTCATATTGAAGTATTACTTTTATATTCCGCAATTATGCAACCCTCCATGGATTTTCTTTCCCTTCCAGGAACAGCTTACAGCCCGTCAGGGAGTCTCTTACCACCGTTTCCACACAGTCATCGGTATAAAATGCCATGTGATGGGTCACGGTAACATTGGGAAAGCCGCGTAAAACCGCCAGCTCCCTGTTATCCAGCACATCCGATTTCCTGTCATAATAATAAAGCCCGAACTCATTTTCCACTACATCCAGCCCGGCAGCGCCGATTTTCCCCGCTTCAATCCCCGCAATCAATGCCTGCGAATCGATCAGGCCGCCCCGCGCCGTATTGACGATTACCACACCGTCCTTCATCCGCGCAATGCTTTCCTCCCCAATCATATGGTAATTCTCCTCCGTCAGCGGCGCATGGAGCGTAACCACATCCGCCCGCTTCCACATCTGGGCCAACGTCACATATTCCGCATATTTCTTCACTTCTTCTTTTTCGTACAAATCATAAGCCACCAGTCTGCAGCCGAACCCGGACAGACTGCGGATAACCGTCTCCCCGATTCGTCCCGTCCCGATGACTCCCACGGTCAAATCTTTCAGCTCCCTGCCCTGTATCCCTTTCAGGGAATAATCCTGGATATTCGTCCTCTCGATAATCCGCTTCGCGTTGCGGATGGACATTAAAATCAGCATCACCGCATAATCCGCCACCCCATGGGGACCGTAAGGCGCATTCGCCACCGTAATCCCAAATTCCTTCGCCGCTTCCAAATCAATATGGTCGTACCCAATCGTCCGCGTCACCAGATAACGCACCCCCCTGTCCCGAAGCCCTCCCAGCAGCTCCCTCGTCATCTTC
>ERZ779637.1408-NODE-1408-length-10034-cov-5.179276_pt1 | contig 10034 bp, 12 predicted proteins | sample MGYA00514196_ERZ779637 | MGnify/ENA primary metagenome ERZ779637 (study PRJEB29562, sample SAMEA4376700) | mouse gut metagenome | isolation source: Cecum | study: EMG produced TPA metagenomics assembly of the A DSS colitis mouse model was used to assess the... | reverse complement strand
TTATCTTTTCGCATTTGTTTATTGCATTTTTTAGCCTGATGTTATTGTCCAGGAGTTGTTTTGTAGACCGGTTAAAATTGTCTGCATGGTTTGTATCTGTTGTTTCCAGTATTGTCACATTGTCCGAAAATACAGGGCTGCTGCTTGTATAGTTTTTCATAACATGCCACCTTCCTTAAAATACATCATCAAGTGTGAATGTCATTTCCATGTCGCCGTCCTTGCCTTTGCTCTTAAAATTCTTTATGCAGGCAATGTCCCCGTTTTCATCATACAAGCCGATTTCACTTATGTCTTCCCCTGCAAGTTCTGGTTCTGTTAATGTACATGTATACCTGCATGTAGTATCTTTCACAAATTCAAAACTATTTATTTCCTTGCGGTATAATTCATTAGCAAGTTCCGCCTGGTCTTCCTGTGGTGTTATGACATTCCCTCCTGCATCCACGCCGCCATTCCCAAATGCCATCCCTGTAATTTTTGGAAGTGCAAGTGCGCCTGCCCTTGCCTTTACCATGTTTTCCCTTGCTTTTTTTGTGATTATTACGTTTTCTGCCATTTATTAAATATCCTCCTTTCCATAAAATGCATTTACAAAACTTGACCCGTCAAGTGTCTTTGACCCGTCAAGGTAATGCAGGTTACGCCTGTAAGTTACTGTAACATCCCCTATGGCTTCATGTACCCGTACGACTGCCCTGTGCCTTACCTTTGTTATAACCTGCCATGCGCTGCCTTCCCAGAAATTAACAGCAGCAATGTAAGCTGATGCCACATCTGTTTTTTCCTCTGTATGTACTTTTATACTGCCATTAGCAATACAAGAGACAGCCATATCCTGCACTACATTTGTATGTACTGGCAGTACCATTTTTAAAGGCACGTCATTATTTAAAAATTCCCAGAGACCAGAACATCCAAGCTTAAAAACTACCTTTAAACCACTGGTAATTTCGCGGACATTAAAACATGACAGGATTTTTATACAAACCCTGTCTGCGTCCATAACTTCTTTTACATAAACCTTTATGCCATTCTTGATGTTAAGTACTAAGTTATACCGTCTTTTGTCATCAACCAGTACAGAACCATCAAGTAACCTTGTGCCATTTAAAACGTCACATCCCCAAAACGGAAGCTGTGTATGCATGTGGATTTTTGTTACATCCATTTCTTCAGGGAAACGGATTATAAAATCAATAATATATTCCACAGCGTCAAGTACAGACCTTGTTGCTTTGATGCGTTTCAGCATTTCTTTAAATTTATTATGCGTGTCTTTTACAGGGCTTCCATACACAGAAACCCTGAAATGGTATGGCTGCCCTCCATATTCGTACCAGGATGCAATCTTTCCCTTTCCGAATAAAGTTTCTAAAAGCCCGTTTACTGCGCCATCTGTCCCTGCTTTTAAATACCATGGCAATGTATTTTTAACCAGCTCCCTTTTCTTTTCTGGAGCAAGTGCACTGTCATAAAACTGTGTGCGCCATTCCAGGGCCATAAGGTCTGTAATTTTTTCATCCTGTTTTTCTATATTATAATAAACCATTGTATTTTCTGACATATCCAGAACAAGCCTTACAGCATCCCTGATGGTAAGGGCATAAGCTTCCATATCGGCTGTACCAAGCAGTGAATGCGGTGCTATATCGGACAGTAATGCATCCCTTAGCTTAATCACTCTCAATACCTCCATAATCCAGCCTGATATCCGGTCTGCCACTTCCATCATTTGCCAGGTTTGCAATCTGGTTCTTTTCAAGCGGCAGGTAGACAGGCGAAGTTATTATAATCCTTTTTGCGCCAGCCTTTTTACACCTTGCAGTAAGTTCGTCAGGGTTTAAATCCCTTCCAATGCGTGCGCTTGCCGCAGAATCCCGGGCTGCTATGTCGGTATCATGCGCACCCTGCCAGCAGATATAATCATATACAGCCTGGGCCACTTCTTCCTTGATGGCAGATGCGGCAGTTTTATTGCTTTTCGAAATATAGTAAACAGCCTCAATATTGTAATCTATGGTTTCAGGTGCCTGTACTTTTATACGGTCAGTTGTAGGTTTCCTGTCTGGCTCTGACAGGTAAGCAAGCAGCCCGTCTAAGAAACTTCTGCCAGGTATCTTTCCATCTTTCAGCATTGTGCAGATATTCACTACTGAATCTTCCCCTGCCCAGACTTCTACATCACTTACACTGGAAGAATAATCTTTTACCAGTGCTGCCCATGCATCATCCGGGCCAGCAACACTGTATCTGGACGGGGCCATATATATCTTCTCCCTGAGCTTGTCATCTGCAAGTGTGTCTTCACCGCCTTCACTTTCTGATGTATTAGCAACACCTGCAATAAACCCCACAGGGTCGCACAATGTATTGATTTCACCTGGGGCATACCTATTCCCAACCGTCCCTTCAGCCGTGCATACAAGGTCTAGTGTTATACTGGTTTCCCCTGCTGGTATTTCCGCATACTCCTGAACGGCGAAAAAAACTTTCTGGTCAGCAGTTACAGTTATGCCCTTGTCTATGCCTGTTGCCACTTCCCTTGGCTGCGCCAGTGAAAATTCCACTGGCACATGTGCACGCTTTGCCTTTGTACGCAGTACATTTTTAAATGCTCCCATATGCTCCAGGTAATCCCCATAAGCATATTTAAGGAAATTCATTTTCCCTGCCCTGTCAACACACTGGAGCGTATAATACATCAGTTCTGCAACAGCAAGAAGTTCAATGCGCCTTGGTGATGCTTTCTGTAAATTTATGTTCTTTCCAGTAACAGTTTTATAATTTTCCTGGTATTTTGTTATCAAAAACTGCTGGCAGTCTGACAGGCTCATATTGTCTATAAATGATATGTCAGGCAATGCCATTATTGCATCTAGTCCTTCCAATTTTCAGACATCTCCTTCCCCGTCCTCTTCCCCATATGACGGTTCAATATATAATACGGCAGATAAAACACCCTCTTCCTGGACTGTAAATTCCACATCCACAAGTTCTAGCGATGGTATATATCTTTCTATTTTTTCCGTTACCGCCATCACGTAATCTACCTGCTGCGATTCAGAAACCCCGTCCAGGATATCTGGCGGCAGCCCAAAACCACGGTCGCCCGGGCAGCTTCCTTCAAATGTGGCACAGAGAAACCTTAACCCTTCAATCTTTTCTTTCCATTCTGTGCCATATTCGCCATAATCAAATTCTATATCTGTTTTTAAAAAACCTGACATTATAAATATTCCTCTAATGTTAATTCCACGCTTGCATTTAAAATCTCGCCTTTGTTAAGGACTATGTTGTGCATTTCAGACATTTTGGAAATATACCATTTACGCTTTCCAACCTTGTGTTTTCCTATCACCAGCGTATAAACCCTGCCCCTGGCAACCGCCCTGCGCATTTCGTGCATAATCTTCCAGGGCTTTACACCTAATACTGCATCAAGTTCAATGGTAAAAGTTATCTGCTCCTGCCCGACACCAAGGAACTCTGCCTTTGGTTTTTTTCCTATCCTTTCATGCACTGCCCACCTTGCAGGTATTTCACGCTGGTAATCCTGGTAGTTAAGTATACGTTTGTCTGATGTCTTGAAAGTGACAAGATCTCCAAGCTTGCCAATCTGCTTTTCTTTTTTCCCCATTATATTTTCCCTTCCAGTGCTTCCAGCCTTTTCATGATATCCACGACTGTAACCAGCCCATAACCTGTGCTGAATACAATATCCTCATCTTCAAATTTCATATGTTCTGTGTCGGATGCAGATATTGCAGCTGTACTGCTTAATTTTTTATGGTACACACCTTTGCCGCTGCGCCCTGGCTGGCTGCCCCTGTTCCAGAGTTTTCCCAGCACAACACCGCTTCCTGTTGAAAGCCTTCCCACAACAACCATTTCCCCAATTTCCGGCATTTTGTATTCATCACCTGTATTAAGGCACGGAAACAAGTCTGTAGTGCTTTTTTCGCCGTCAGAATAAATAACAGCCACCATCCCGTTAGTATAATCCACGTCTGACACAATCCCTTTTCTCACGCTGTTATCCTCCTCTGGACTTTATGCATTGACAGATGTGTTGTATACCCGCCTGAACCGTCCACCCTGTGTTCTGCCTCATCAATAAAGTATTTGCCAGACAGCCGATTAAATCCTTTTAACATTACCGTTGATGTTGCAAAACACTTAATGCTGCCCCTTATTTCCAGTGAAATTGTTGTAGTTCCCCTGTTTTCATTGTTTACCCTGGCTGCTGCCAGTTTCTTTGCTTGTGTTATGTTATCTGCACTCCCGGATACATGGAGCCATCTTGGCCCTTTGCCCACAATGCATGACACTTCCCTGCCATCATCATTTGTATATCTTATTTTTGCTCCTGTGTATGTGCCCGACATAACTGTTTCCCAGTCATAACCTCCCGTAACCTGGTATTTATGTATAGTGCCTGATGGCTCTGCGTCTTCCATTTCTGCTATATCGTATACCAGTATTTTATTACGGTATATCTTTATCCCATAGCCATATTCTTCTGCTGTTTTGTACAGGAAACTATAATCTGTTTCCCATGACTGCTCTACTGTCCCGATATTGACATCGCTGCCTGTAAATACAAGCCCGAGTTTATATTTATCTGCAACCGTGCTGGCAATGCCTTTAAGGGTTGCCTTTTTCCATGTTTTACTTCTTTCCGCTGTGCGGAATGAAGTAGTTTCCGGTGCACAGATACCCCCTATTTCACAAATGGCTGGCGGTCCAGAAAAACATATTTTGTCTACCATAAAAGTACCACAGCGCATTTTCTGCTTCTGGATGCCGTCCCAGCTGTCTGTTACAATAAACGCTGCCATGCTGTCCCTTTTTCCAGGCATCCATCCCTTGCTGAACCGGGAATCAGAATTATTTAACACAATGCTTATGGTGTCCATGCTCCCTGACGCACAGTCTGAATATGTAAAGCTTTCCATAAACTCCTTCATTACATCCCTGGCTCTTTTTACAGGACCGCCTGATGAAGCTTTCCTGTATTTTGTATACGAAAGATTGACCCATGCACGCCTGCCTTTTTTACCTGTCATTAATAATCCTCCCAGCTTTCTTCATAGAAACCATCTTCCCCTGTATCATTATCAATCTTATCCCTCCAGGGCGGCAGACCGTAATTCACGCCACTGGCTTCTGGTATATTTAATATAATCCCTGCCGGAAAGATTACAATATCTGCATATTTTATATTCGCCTGCATGATGCTTCCTGTATAATCCTCACTGCCAAATAAATTATAGGAAATTATATCCCACTGGTCACCTGATACTGTTGTATAGCTTCCCATGGCGTACCCCCTGTCCGGTAGTCCTCCGCAGGTATTCTTCAATATAACTGCCCATATGCTTTTTAAAATCAGCATAAGACATTTTTATTTCTTTTCCTGCTTCTTTTATTTCTTTCCTGTCTGCACTGCCATAAATATTTACCACTGGCGAAAATGGTATTTCCAGCGTTATGTCCTGCGTATTTTTTGTGCTGTTGTTAATTTTTGTACTGCCAGCGGCATTTATGCTGCTACCACGGCTGCCTGCTGTAACTTTGCTGCCATCCAGCCGCCCCAGTGCTGCCACCGCACTTTTTTTAGTATTTCCCTCCTGCAACATGCCAAGCCTTCTGCCTGTTTCTTCCCATAATGCCTTGGAACGTGCAGAACCATTAATAGGTATTGCTGCTTCATCATAGCCTGCCTCTGCAATCCATGCAAGTGTTGGCTTTGTCAGTATATCCCCTTCTGCTTCCGGGACCGGGAAAAATTCCTTGCTGCCGTTGTCATGTTTCTTTGTATAATTTTTTCCTTTTCTGGTGGATTTCCTATCTCCAAGTTCCATTGCGGCCGATACAGCTTCTGCCATAGCAGAAGCTTCCCTGGCTGCTTCTGCTGTTTTATTTTTAATCGCCAGGATATAAGCATCCATTGTAGCTTCCGCTGCTTTGCCGGCAGTCCCTGACATATCCATGTCTTTTACCGATTTTTTCAGTCCGGAAACAATGCCTTTCATGGATTTGTCAAAGTCTGTTTCCATCTCTGCGACAGTACCTGAAAAAGTTTCCTTGCTTCTTTCCACTTCCTTAAACTGCTGGTTAAATTGCTTAATCCATTTTTTAGCCGCCTTTTTGCCGTCACTGTTTTCAATTTCCTTATATTTCCTGACAATAGCATCTAACTGCCCTGCCGCTTCCTGGCTTCCGTCAGACAGTTTCTTAAGCACTGTATCGTCAAGCCCTGCATTGCTGGCTTTCTTAATATTTTTACTGTATTTTTCAAGATATTTTTCCTGCGATTTCCAGGCAGAAACCATTTTATCAGTAGTCATTTTTGTTTTAGTCCCATACCTGTCAAAAAGCCCCATCTGCCCGTCAATGCTTTTATACGCTTCACCATAAGCTTTATCATAAGAAGCTGCAATTTCATTAAGTTTCCCGGAAATGCCCTGTGCTGCCTCTGATGCTTTTTCCATGCCCCTGGCATATTCTGTGTTAATTTTGCCAGCACTGTTTAAGCTTTTAGAACTTTTTTCTGCGGCATCAGAAGAATTTTCAAGGCTATCAATGAAACTGTCAAGTTCTTTGCCTGTATAGCCTAACTGCGAGGCATATTCCCTTATGTTTTCAATACTTTCATTGTAAGACTGTCTGGCATCAAAAGACTTATTGCTAAGTTCATTAAACTTTTCCCTTGCCTGCATAAGTGGCTTGCCTGTAACGCCAATACTCATAAGCACAGGATGTTCACTTTCACGTTTATTGTAAAGGTCCATGTACTCTTTAAATGCTACATCCTCTTCTTTTTTTGTTTTTTCTACACTTTCCTTTAAATCTGGAAAAACCTGCAATGATGAAACCAGTGATTCCCTGGCAGCTTCCTGTTTCTTTTTTTCTGCTGTCTTAGTGACATACTCAAATAATTCATCTGTGGAATAATTTAATTTCCCTGTAGTTTCGTCTATTGTAAGTCCAAGTTCGCTGTAATTGCCATTAAGTTTCCCGACAATCCCTGCCATTGTCTGCATTTGTGCTTCTGTTATGCCTGACTGGTTTTCTAACGCCGCAAGGCCACTGACCAGGAAAGCTGAACCGTCTGATAACTCCTGTGTGGATTTTATGTTTTCGCCATATGTCTTATATGTATCTGAAACAGACTGGGAAAGCCTGTCTATCTCTGCTACAAACTCCCCTATTTTCTGTTTAGTTTTATCATATTCCTGCTGCAGTGTTTCTACTTCCAAAGCAAGCCTGCTGGCTTCTTCTGAACTTTTCCCATATTTCTTACATGCTTCGTCATACTGCCTGTTAAGGGCTTTAAGCTCCCTTTCCATATCCCTTGATTCAAAAGTAAGCTCTTCTGTTACATCTACTGCATCATCCGTCAATGAAACATACGCCGCAATGCCTGCCACTGCACTGGCTATCCCGGCACCAGCGGCAATCCATCCTATGCCTGACACTGCATTGAGGGCAGTTTTTGCTATTGTAAATGCTTTCACGGCGGCAGTTGCAATTGTTATTGCTGCCGTGAATGTCCCGGCAGCGGCTGCCACGGAAGTTATTGCCGCTACAGTGTCAGGGTTCTTCTCTATAAATTCCTGTGTGCCTGACAAGATGTCTGCCGCCATGTCATATACATTTTTCATGACAGGGTTTAAGTTCTCACCAATGCTTATCTGGAGGTTTTCTGATGCTGTCTGCATACGCTGCTGCGAAAACCCAACTGTTTCTGTCATAGTCTGGTATGCTTTTTCAGTTGCGCCTGCCGAATTTCTCATTTCGCCAAGCACTTCATTATATTTCTGTGCTCCTGAATTATACAGCGAAAGCGCTGCCGTGCCTGCCTCTGAACTGCCCCATAAGTTTGAAAGCGCCACAGTACTGCCATCCACACTGTCGCCAAGGATCTGCATGACATCACCCAGCGAATACCCGGCAGCACCCAGTTCTGAAAAAGATTTCCCTGTCTGTGCCGCCAGTTCCTTTGCAACTGCACTTCCTGTATCGGAAAGCTCGTTTAACATGGATTTTATGTATGTAGCCGTTTCTGCGGTCTGGATGCCGTTGGCGGTCATTACAGCGAAAGCTGCTGACAGGTTATCCATCTGGATATTGTAAGCTGCAGCAACAGGGATAACCTTGCCAAGTGAAGAAGCCAGTTCCCCGACAGTAGTTTTACCTTTATTCTGCGTTGTTATAAGGTAATCACTGACCTGTGCTGCATTGTCTGCTTCCAGCCCATATGCATTAATGGCAGTAGTCAGCACATCAACAGCAGAAGATGCATTTGTGAACCCTCCCACAGCAAGCTGGTTGGCATTATTTACGAAACCAACTGACTTTGCCGTATCAACTGATGCCGATACCGCCTGGTATGCCGCCTCGGAAAGGTCTTTTGCCACAACACCTGTTTCATTGGACAGCTGCATTATGCTACTGCTGATATCCTCCATGGATACACTTGAGGTATCTGCTATTGTCTGTACTTTTTTTAAGCTTATTTCGTATTCTGCCGCAGCGGCAGAACAGTCCATGAAGCCGTCATAAATATCACCAAGTTTCTGCAAAACCCCTGCCGCAGCCATAACCTGCGTAAAGTCTTCCAGGGCATTCCCTGCACTGCCTGCCTCATCTGAAAAACCATCCATTTTTTCACTGGTTTTTCCTGTTTTGTCCCCCAGCCCTTCAAGGCCGCCACTTGTACTGCCTGCCTCTTTTTCAAGGTCACCAAGCTTTTCTTTTGCACTGCTTATGCTTTGTTCCAGTGACGGGTCTATCTGGCCTTCAATTTTTATGTCAACGCTTGTTTCTTTCTGTGCCAGAACCACCACCCCCTGTCAGCTTTCTCTTTCCTGCAGTTCTGCTATGTCATCAACTATTTCACACAGCATCCATACTGGCATGTCCATAAGTTTTATAAAATCTGCACCAGAAACCATTCCTGTTTTTACCGCAACCTTTCTCCATGCCTTTCCGTCACCTGGCTTTAAACCGGTGAAAAAAAACCTCTTCTGACTGCTGTTTCTATTTTTATGAAGTCTGCACTTTTCATTTTATAGAAAAAATCAATTGGAAGTTTTGTAACATGCGCTGCCACACATACGGCGTACATTGTTGTAACAATAGGGTTCTGGCTTTTGACGGGTTCTAAGTTTTCATATATGCGGTCTATGTCAATTTTTTCCTTTGTGGTAAGGTCACGTATTTTTTCCAGGTCCACACCCTCATATTCTTTGCCTTCATAAAAATACGGATGAAGGAATTTAACATAATATATCCCACCTTTTTTATCTGTTTCCTGTTTATTTATTTCCCTGTCCTTTTTTTCTGTCCTGCTTTCTTCCATAGCAACTACCTCCTGCTAGCATAATTTCCTTAAATTTTCCATAATATCCACACCGTTTACCTTGTACACATTATTAAACTTATCCAGTTCAAAAAGAATTTTACCATCGATTTCAACTTTATAATAAACTGCTTCAATGCTTATCCCTGGACCCATCTTCTTGCCCTGTTCAACTTCGCCTAATGAAAGTTTTGAACCCATCCCCTTTGCTGTCACAACAATGCCTTTTTCGTTCATTTCACCAGTCGATTCATTCAGGCGGAGTATGCCGCCCCTTATTTTTACTGCGGCGTATCTCCTGGCAACAAAAAGTTCTGTCACCTTTTCACTGAGCATACGGAAAGGAATATCCAGTACAATAGATTCAAACATGCCAGGCACTGGTATTTTGACACTTCCCAATATCCCCGAACCTGAGAGCTCTGTTGATGCCGGTGTCAGGTCTGGAAGAGTGACTTTTTCCCCGTCACCAATAAGTTCATCCCTGCTATTGTATACGTTATAATCATGTATAATTAAATCTTTCATTATATCCCTCCCTGGTTATGAAGCCGTAAAATATTCTGATAAAATTGCAGGGTCATATTCAAACTCACCTACAATGTACTCACCTGGAACAAAGAAAGCTACTTTGATATCAAAAATAATTTTACCATCTAAAATA
>ERZ779637.1406-NODE-1406-length-10059-cov-10.714314_pt1 | contig 10059 bp, 10 predicted proteins | sample MGYA00514196_ERZ779637 | MGnify/ENA primary metagenome ERZ779637 (study PRJEB29562, sample SAMEA4376700) | mouse gut metagenome | isolation source: Cecum | study: EMG produced TPA metagenomics assembly of the A DSS colitis mouse model was used to assess the... | reverse complement strand
ATAACTCCAAAAAAATACCGCGAAAAAAATTATGAAGTAAATAATTACATTGAATCTGTAACGAATTCAAATTAGGTACGCTATAACTCATAAATACCATAAAATCAATGCTTTCAAGAAAATTTAGCCTTATTATAGCGTACCTAACAAAAAGCGTTACAGTTGAATACAATAACCTTTTCTGATTATGACAAGAAGTATAAAAGCAACGGACAGTTTCGGCTGCTTTTTCTATTTCTCCAATCTCATGTTTCATATTCAGTTTTCTTTGTAAATTCTATAATGCCCTGCCGATCATGCTGTTACTGAATAGCGAAATGCCTTGATTTTTCTTGATTTTTTGATGTATCGCTTAGCACGTCGTTCTTCCGAGGGACGCCACGGCACATCTAAATGGTGTAATGCGATAAGCCTGTCCTGCACGTTGGTTCCTGCACCCATTTTCTGTGTGGATCCTAACAAAAAACGAACCTGTCCGCTTCTTACCTTGCCAAACAGCTCCTCTTTCCTTAACTCCGTATTTGCTTCATGGATAAATGCGATTTCTTCCGGTGGGACACCCTTTTCAATCAGTTTGTTGCGAATGTCCTCATAGACATTAAATGTGCCGTCTCCCTTCGGCGTCGATAAATCGCAGAAGATAAGCTGTGCCGACTTCCGCTCCATTGTCTGTTCCCATATCTCAAACGCCTTATCGACACAGGTTGTCGCTTTTGAATTTTCGTTGTCCGGCAGCATACCGTTGATAAGCCGCTGATCCAGAGCTAATTTCCTGCCATCATTTGTGATTTTCAGCATATTGTCCTCATGCGGCTCCACAAGCCTGTTACGCACCTTTTCTGCTCTGTCCGCAAGGGAAGAAACCATTTCCTGCTGGTACTCGCTCGGCTTTAATACCACATTCTCATACTCCGCCTCCGGCACGGGCAGCTTTAGCATATCCGGTGTCTGAATGTCTGCGCTCTCCTTGAAAAGCGCAATCAGCTCCGGCAGATTGAAAAACTTCGCAAACCGTGTCTTCGCACGGTAGCCCGTACCCTCCGGGGCTAATTCTATCGCTGCCTGTGTCTCCCCGAACGCTGCCGCCCAACTGTCAAAATGCACAAGCCCTAACTTTTGGAGCGTACCGTACTGGAGATAGCGCATATTGGTGTAAAGCTCCGTCATGCTGTTGGAAATCGGCGTTCCAGTGGCAAAGGTCACGCCCTTTCCGTTTGTAATTTCATCGAGGTACTGGCACTTCGCAAACATATCCGAGGATTTCTGCGCCTCACTCTGTGCAATGCCCGCTACATTCCGCATTTTCGTGTATAAAAAGAGGTTTTTGTAATTGTGGCTTTCGTCTACAAAAAGCCGGTCCACGCCAAGCTGCTCAAAGGTCACTACATTATCTTTCCTTGATGTGTCATTCAGCTTTTCAAGCCTTATCGAAAGTGATTTGCCGCAGAAAGTCACTCGCCCACTGCTCCGTCAGGTGGTTTGGCACGACAAACAGGCTCTTTTGGCACAAACCTAACCGCTTGCTCTCCATTGCCGCCGCTGTCATTTCAAAGGTCTTTCCTGCCCCCACACAATGCGCCAGCAGGGTATTGTCCCCGTACAAAACGTGTGCGACTGCGTTCTTCTGGTGTGGCTTTAGTTCAATGTCCGGCGTCATGCCGGGGAATTTCAGGTGCGCCCCATCATATTCCCTCGGTCTGGTGGAATTGAACAGCTTATTGTACTTTGCCACCAAATCCTGCCGCCTGTCCGGGTCACGGACCGGAAGCAGATACACGCCGTCCTCCATGTAGGCATTTACCCAATACCTCGCGTCGTCCCATGACAGGGTCGTCTCATTTTCTACCCCCCCCCCGGTTCTTCGGTCATGTTGATATTAATCCCCTCATCATTGGCATAGAAACCTATGGCAGTATCTGCAACCTTCAGCCCGTAATATGTGCCAAACCGGAAACAGTTCTTGAAGTATTCCGTTTGCAGGCTTGCATCCTGCTCCATCTGGAAATATCCGGCAATCTCCGGTCTTTTATGGATCAAAAAATTGTCGGAGCATAAAACGCCTTTCTGAATCTCCATCGCTTTTTGAGCAAAGTCCAGATTATCCAAAAAAGAGCCGGACAATGAATCTTCTCCATTATCCGGCTTTTCCGTTTCCCTGTTCTGTTGTGATTCGCTTCTTACAGGCTGTAAACCAGCTCCGTCAGTACCGTTTCCTCCACCGAGTGCCTGATGTTGTTCATCAGCCGCACCCATTTCATCTGATCGGCTGCTTTCAGTTCCTCCGTCACGCCTTCCGCTTCCGCCATCTGCTCTGTCAGCACGTTCATCCGTTCCTCTGCCTGCCTCTGTCTCTCCAGACAGTGCGCTTTCAGTCTGCCCTCCATCAGAAGCCCGCTGTAAATCCCCCTCCGGTGTTCCTTCAGGTAATTCTTCCGCATCAGCCCGTACTTGGTCAGCGGCTCCTCCGGCTCGCTGTCTGGTATCAGGTTGGGTATCAGGTAGTCCCCGTTCTTCTCGTATGTCAGTTCCATTTGCAATGCCCTCCGTTTCTATATGATTGGTAGCTGTTTTTTCCCGTGCCTCCATGTCGCTTTCGCGCTTTAACGCATTATAGCGTGTCTCTGGCGCATTTGCAAGCACTTTTTCGGGATTCTTTTCCGTGCTGCCAATCTGTACCTCATTCCTGCCCTCTCTTGCCTTATTTACGGCTTTCTGCCTTGCCATCCGGCGGTCATAATCTGCAACCGTCCTTTCAATCTCCATAAGCAGGGGCTCACTCATATCCGTGGTGGCATCGCCAATAACAGACAATGCCATCGTTGTATTAAACTCACTGATATAATCAAAATTCAGCTCGTCCCTCCACACATCCATGTCAGCGCCACACCGGAACAGCAGGGTATAGGCAGTGCTTGCGGCAAGCGTCTCCCGCAGGCGCAGCCCCACATTCAGCTCATCAAGTTCCTCTAAAAAACTGCCCTCCTTTGCATAGGACATATCCTGCATAAGTTCCCCGTAATAGTCTCCCGCAATCTTGCACGCTGTCGTGATATTCGGCTCACTAATACCCGCTATCACGTTCAGAAGGGTATTCTCCCGTATGCCTGACAGCGCCGACAGCCCCTGAATACCCATATCCATTTCTTTCATAAGGTTTAATATCTTATCTCCCGTGCTTAAAACGACTGTACCCATCACACGCCCTCCTGTCCTGCTTTTGTCCCGAAAGAAAAGGAAACCGCCCTCATTGGGTTTTTCCGCCGCAAACTTCTCCTTGACCTGCGCCACACGCTGCTCCAGCACCGAGAACATGGCTTCTGCCTGTTCCTGCGTGTATTCATAGGCTGACTTGTTGGCAAGGTTCTCCAGACGCCCGATTGCGTCTATCGCCTTATTCATGCGGTACTCCCCGATCCGTACAAACTTCTCCGCCTTGGTTTCTTCTGATTTTTCCGTGTTTACTGCATTTTCCATCATTTCACTCATTGTCATATCCTCCATTTTCTTAAAAATTGAAGGGCATACAGATTGTTCCGTATGCCCCATAGTTCCTATATGCTTTTATCATGCTTAGGATAAAGCCGCATCACTGCCAGCCGTCCGGCTGCTGCTGATATATTCAAGGAGATCATCCGGGTATTGTGTCTAACCCCGCCTTTTCAGAACCCCGTTTCCTGCGGTGTCCGGCTATGATTTCATAGCCGCCCTCCGCCCTCGGTCTGACAATTCCGGGGACAAGCACACCATATTTCCCGATACTCTCCGTGGTTTCTTCCATTTTTTCATCGTCAAGGACACGAAACGGGTGCCCTTTGAATGTATACAGGTCTTCCAATTTCGCATGGATAATCTGCTCCCCTGATGTGTTATCTGCGCCGCCGAACAAGTCCTCAAAACTGTTAATTTTGACTTTGGCTGCGCTCCCCGCCTTACTGCCCATTATCAAGCACCTCCTTTGTCAAGGATTGGTATGCTCCCGCAACCTTGCCCTTCGGATCATGCCTGTAGATGCTAACGCCCTCTGCGGATATCTCTGCCGCCCTGACTGACATCGGTATGCTGTTCTCAAATATCCGCACCCTGCTTCCGTATGCTTCGATAAGCAGCGCCGAAATATCCCTGGCATAATTGGTACGGCTGTCTACCATTGTCAATAAAATGCCCTCAATCGCCAGTTTGGGATTGATCTGCCGCTTTACCTTGCCTATGGTTTTGATAAGCTGCTCCAGCCCCTTTACGGGCAGATATGCGGCTTGTACGGGTATCAGGATACTGTCGGCACAGGCAAACACATTTATAGTAATCATACCGAGTGAGAGCATACAGTCGATTAAGATATAATCGTATTCTGCCCGTACCCTCTCTATGTAGGAGCGCAGTACAAGCTCCCTGCTCATGACATTCACAAGCGATACTTCCAGACCGGACAATTCAATGTTCCCCGGCATAAGCGAAATGCCCTCGTCATGCTTTAAGATACCGTAATCCGGCTCTATTTCTTCATCGTTGATAATGTTCGTCATGACCGTCGCAAGCGTTTCTTCCAGCTTGTCCGGCTCCGTAAAACCCAGACTTGCCGTGAGGCTGCCCTGCGCATCGGCGTCAATCAGCAGCACCCTTTTTCCCTGCTTCGCCAGTCCTATACCTAGGTTGCTTGTGGTGGTGGTCTTACCTACCCCACCCTTTTGGTTTGCGATTGCTATAACTTTACACATGGTTTTATTCCTCCGTTTAGTTATTTTTTTCTTTAATGTTGGCTTTCTGTACTTCCACATAAGCCCGGTAAAATCTGTTTGTACCCTTGTTCCGATACATTTCTGAAACTTCCGTCACAGCCACTTTGGGCTGTCGGCGCAGAATCTTCTCGAACCACTTAATATCATTCTTTGTTCCCATCAGTCGAATTTTCAGCACGCTTTCTCTCCATTTCCGCAAAAATTTCCTCGACGGACTTCTGCTTCCTACAGTATTCCGGATAACGGAGCCTGATACCTCGCCCGTTCCAGCTTCTCATAATAAAATTTCTCATGTTCCTCGTTTGCAAAAGCCATGTGTGTGTTGTCGGCGCTCCGCGCCTCTGCTCTTAACGCTGTGTTTGTCATAATCTTTCCTCCATAATATAAATTTTTTGTTCATGTTCCCCAAACAGAAAAGCATCCACCTATTGGGGATGCCTTTCTCTGCAAACTCATATGCTATTCTATAAAAGTACCATTCTGTATTATCCGGTACTACTCAAAACAAAAATTGTTGTCAATTTGTTGTCAACAGACCTTATAAGTGCTAAAATATACCGTAATTACGGGCTTTCCAGCTTCCATACTTTTTCATTATGCACAAGACAAGCCCCCACTTGGACGGCGCTTATGCGGCGTTTGGGAAGGTGATTGAAGGGCTGGAAAACGTGAATAAAATCGCTGAGACAGCGACCGATTACGAGGACAGACCGCTGGAAGATCAGATCATGCAAACGGTTACCGTTGAGACATTCGGAGTGGATTATCCGGAGCCGGAGAAACTGTAAGCAATCATCCTCTATAATAAGTGGCAAACCCGGCTAAAAGGCAGTGACATATTCAAAAATCCGTAGTAAAAGCCAGCGATCCCACCCCGGAATCGCCGGCTTTTTTCTTTTCCCCGTATGTTTTTTACATTATTTTTGCATACTTAAGATGAGCCGGAATACAAACACCCCGTTGTCGTTTTTGAAGTCATATTCCCCATTGTATTTCTCCGCCGTCCTGATGATACTGGAAACCCCGACGCCTCCCGTAAATTCGCTCCCGGGCTTCCCATCCTTTAGCGCCGCCTCCTTTTTGCACGTATTGCTGCAGGAGATAATCAGTTTATTCTTTCTCTTCTTAAGCAACAGATCAATAAAGCACTCCCTCTCTTCCAGGCTTTTTTTCACCTCCATGCAGGCGTAAATGGCGTTTTCATAAGCGTTGGCAAGAATTGCCACCAGATCAATGCCCGGTATCTCGGGGTTCTTCCCCAACTCCACATCCATTGTCACCTTAATTTGTTCCTGCTCCGCCTTTCTGGTATAGGCGGAGAGCAAGTTATTGACCGCCGTATTGACACAGATCATCTTCAGCGCGCTTTGATCTATTTCCCGGTCATACTCCTGTAAATACTGCAAAAGCTCCTCCGTCTGCCCCCTGCGGGCGCACTCCGCAATGACCGCGTTATGATGCCTGATGTCATGGCGCAGCCGTTTGCCGGACTCCACCGACTCTTCCAGAATCTCCAACTGCCGCTCCAAAAGCCGATAGTTCATCTGGATCAGTTGGTTTTCCCTCTCATATTCTTTTTCCTTCCCCACATGCAGATAAAAACGGAAAATAAGGAACTGCAATGTTCCCGTCAGGAAAAAATTCATCAAAATCTGATAGATTCTATGGAATGTCATTTCTCTGTTCAGACCCGGATTTAAAATATAACCTATGCCAAACAAAATACAGATAATCATCACGGCAACACTGAACTTATCCGCCTCGCTCTCCACATAGTCACCAAAATCTTTAACAGTCTTTCTGACATATTTATTGAGCAGGAAGGCAATCAGCCCGATCAGCCCGATGCGTGCAACGATATCCGCCCATACATTGCGATCAAAGAAAAGGATGGAAATTTCCAGCGCCCCGACAAGAAATACGGCGAGCAGATAAAATACCAACGCCAGCTTATATATGCTCAGATAAACGGAATCCCTGCTCATAAAAATGGCAAAAGCGGCAAAGCAGAGATACATGACAAAGGCCACCATCCGCGCACAACTTTCCCAATCCGCCACATACCACACACATGCCAAAATAAGCAATACCACGGAAAAACAGCTATAGCAGACGACCGTCTTCTTCCTGCCAAACCGGGATTCTGTGAGCAGAGAAAACAGCGCAATCGTCCCCGCAAGACTGATTGCAAACCGAATAAACGCTATGTACACGGAGCCACCCAACATGTAAATTCCTCTTTTCCCTCACGACCTGATTTCGGCAGATTTCCAGTTTCTATAACGTTATTCTACAATAATTTTTTGTTGAAAAAAGGGTTGGCCCGCGATTGTTACCTGACGTTTATTTTCGCGGTCGATTTCGGCGTGAAAAAAGCCATCCGACCGATCTTTTTATGCTATACTGAATCAAAGACGCCGCCGCAGACTACGAAGTATTTCACCCTCGCGGCAATCGCCGGAGCTAAGGAAACACAACTTTGGCTCGCTGCTCGTAGAAATAAAAATCAGGGATATGGGTATGGCTATGTATAACGTTCTGATGGTGGATGACGATCCGATGATATTAGAAGATAATAGGACATATTTCCGTGCAATGGGTTACGCAGTCGTCTGTGCAGATACCGCGGAGGCAGCAGAAAAAATCATTTTATCCAACGCCTTGGACTGCGTAATTCTGGATGTTGACCTGCCCGGCATGAGCGGTTTCACGCTATGTGAAAAGATACGCACAAAAACCGGCCTTCCCATTGTCTTTCTTTCCGGCTATACCGAGGAGGAAAACCGAATCCGCGGACTGGCTATCGGCGGAGACGACTATGTATGCAAGCCTTACAGTTTGAAGGAACTGGAGCTGCGGGTGCAGGCGCGCATACGTTCCGGCAGGGCTGCCGAGCCACCAAAAACCCTTACTTACGGGCCGCTTTCCATCTGTCCTTCCTCCTGCAGCGCAACGTATGAAACGCATTCCGTAGATTTTTCCTCCTACGAATTTGACGTGCTGTATTTCCTTGCAAGGCATCCCAACGAAATCTATACGCCCGAACAGATTTATGATTCGGTGTGGAAGGCCCCGATCAACAAGGGCCGAAAGTCCCTGCAGGTTATTATGGGGCGTATCCGCAGGAAGCTCTATGATATCTGCCCCGGCCACGACTACATCCAGACCAAGCGCTACAAGGGTTATCTGTTTGTCCCTGACCATGAATGACGGAGATGTGCATAAAAACCCGCTATTCCGGCAAGTACCGCCAGCAGGACAACCCCTGCCGCAATCGCCATATCATTGGCTTGGCGGCTTTCGGCGGGCGGTGCAAACCCTCGGGTAAAATCCACACCGTTTTCCCCATATGCGGATAAAGCTGCGACGGCCTCTTCCTTTGCAAAGACATCGGAACCGCAGCGGTTTACCTCTTCTGTCACGGCTGCATCCGCCTCTACACACAAAGCCGACTTGTTATCGGTTTCCGTAAGCCCGTCCATTAACGGCCGCTCCCTTTGGGTTTCCGTGGACTGCACGCCAAGCCTCTGGGCCGCCTCCGCCTTGGAAGCTTCTGCGTCTGACAGCCGTCCCGCATGTACCGCCTGCCCTCCGTTATTGCCTGAATCACCGGCATCGGTAATCGCCTCGTTCTCCGCCGGGTCTGCATCCGGCTGCTTCCCTGACCCGTTCTTGCCCGGATTGGCGCCCCGATCCGTCCCTTGCTCCGGCTGTTCCTCTTCTGACGGCGGGTTGACAACGCCCTCCTGCGGCTCGTCCGGCGGGTTGGTAATAGAAGTACCGCCGCCTCGGCTGCCGCCTATATCCTCCATGACGTCCAAGTTGTCAGCCGCGTAGCATAGCACATTGGAAAAATATTCGGTTCCGTTATTGTTACACTTCAGACGGATATAGATATACGGATGAGCCGCCCTGTCGGACTGCTTCTCATCAACAACGATAATAAAGCCTGCGTATGTACCCTCCACCATGGTTTCATCGGATACAAGCCAGTTTTCCGCGTCGAAGGAATACTCCGATATTAAGGTATACGGGGATTCCACCTCCGGCCTCGTATAACAGCCCTTGAAGATATAAAAGTTTCCGCTCAACGACGCACGTACTTCCTCAAAAGTCAGCGGATAGTCATTATAAACAACTGTGCACCGCACCGATTCCGCAGAGGCCGCCTGCGGAAAGAAGCCCTGTGCCCGAAAGCGCAGCCTTTCCTCCTGCTGCTTCTCCGTGCCTTCCAGATTCCACACCAGAGGAAGCGAATTATCGGAGCTTACCTCTCCCTGCCGATTGACCCGGCAGCGAAGATATTTCGGCAGGACATCATAAACCGACTGTCCCTTCTCCACAACAACGCAGACAGGATCCGGCTCTATCACGAAAGGGGTCTCGGCATAATGGATGCTCCCTGTGGTATGACAGCCGGAAACAACCAAACCTGCGCCCTCCTCCTGCCACAGTGCGCCCGTTTTGCTCTCCACCGTAATGCCCTGCATGGAGAGCATACCTTTTTCCGCCACATAAAATATCCCTTTACCGTCCGGCTGTCCTGAAAAGGTGAGATGATTGTCACTCATAAAATCCACCACGCCCTTTACCGTGACGGTATATCGACCCGTATCAACAAACACGGCAGGCATATGCGGCGCACCGGGGAAATAGCCGTAATCCCCCTCCAGAACGACATGGTCAGCCAGCTTTACCCTGCCTCCGGTGTTCTTGTGCGACTCCAGCCAATCGATCAACGCCGGGCCGGTGGACACGCTTTCCCACGGTTCCACGACCTGCACCGCTTTCCGCCCGGCGAAGGGCTCGTCGTTCCCCTCCGCCTCCGTGTTCGCTTCCGGCTCGTCCTTTTCTCCCGGCTCCGAATCGGCGGCAATGGCAACACCGGATTCCGGATCGGCGGCAGGCTCAGCGTCTTCCTCCGCCTCCTGGTTCGCCGCCGGCTCATCTTTTTCTCCCGGCTCCGAATCGACGGCTGGGGCGTCATCAGATTTCGGGACGGCGACGGAATCATCGCTCTCCTCCGGTTCCGGATCGGCGACAGGATCCGTCTCCGCTACAGGTTCAGCGGCAGGCTCGTCATCTCTCCCTGCTGCGGGATCGACGGCAGCTTCCGCATTTTGCTCCGCAGCCATTGCGACGGCAGAATCGACTCTATATAATGGAAACACAATGAAAAGGCTCAGTATAAACAGGAATATATGCTTATTTTTCATTTTTACCGCCATTCCGAAGCGTTTTAAGCTGAGAACGCGGGCAGAATTTCACATTCTGCTCTGCGATCAATAGAATTTGTGACGCCTCGGCACAAATTCTTGGTCGA
>ERZ779637.1405-NODE-1405-length-10060-cov-18.287056_pt1 | contig 10060 bp, 9 predicted proteins | sample MGYA00514196_ERZ779637 | MGnify/ENA primary metagenome ERZ779637 (study PRJEB29562, sample SAMEA4376700) | mouse gut metagenome | isolation source: Cecum | study: EMG produced TPA metagenomics assembly of the A DSS colitis mouse model was used to assess the... | reverse complement strand
GGTTTTTGTCTGTGCACTTCTCTATGTTCTGGTGGTTGGCGGCGTTGCCTCGATTCTGACTTTCGTGGGAGCGCCTTTTCTCGTGTGGAAGAATCAGAATGCGGTGGTGGCGCTCCGTGTGCTGTCGCCGACTATCTTTTTTTCTGGATTCTTAGGTGTGTTTCGCGGTTTTTTCCAGGCGCATGGCTCCATGGTGCACACTTCCATATCCCAGATTTTAGAACAGATTTTAAATGCGGCGGTCAGCATTTTGGCGGCAAAGCTTCTGATCGGGCTGGTTGCGGACGGCGATGCCACGACGCGCGCCATCTACGGTTCGGCGGGGTCGGCTCTGGGAACCGGTGCGGGTGTGCTGATCGGTCTTCTCTTCATGTTCGGGATGTACCGTCTCAACAGCGGCGTGATCAGAAGACGGGTGGAGCGGGACAAAACATGGCATGAGGAGAGTTATAAAGAAATTTTCAAGGTGATCTTTACGATTGTCACGCCGTTTATTCTGAGCACCTTTATTTACAACTGTACGACGGTGGTCAACATGACGATTTTCTATCATGTCATGGATTATAAAAAGGTGGACGCGATACTGGCGAGCAATCATTACGGTATCTTTTCGGGGCTTGCGGTGGCGGTGGTAAACATTCCGATCGCTATCGCCTCCGCCATGTCCTCCGCGATCATTCCGGGTGTGGCGGCTTCCTATGTGAAGGGGACGGTGGCGCAGACGAGAAAGCAGGTGTCGCGGGCGATCCAGATGACCATGCTGATTGCGATTCCGGCAGCGGTGGGGCTTGCCGTGCTGCCAAGACCTATCATGCAGTTTATTTTTCCGCAGAAGGAATCGCTTGACATTGCCTCCGGGCTGCTGGCGGCCCTCGCCGTGACGGTCGTGCTCTACAGCCTCTCGACGCTGACCAACGCGGTTTTGCAGGGAATCGGAAAGGTGAATACGCCAGTGACCCACGCATCGGTCGCGCTGGTGATTCAGGTGGCGGGACTGATCGCGCTTCTGCTTTATACGGATCTGGAACTCTATGCGCTGGCGGCGGCGAACGCCATCTATTCGCTGGTGGTGTGTATCTTGAACCATATATCCGTGAGAAAGCATCTGGAATACCGTATGGACGTGGTGAAACTGTTTCTGAAACCGCTCTTTGCGGCGGTTATTATGGGAGCGGCGGTCTATGGCGTTTACCACGGGCTGATCCTGCTCATTCCGGTGAGCCGGATGGTGCTGTTAATCGCTATCGGCATCGGGGTGTGCGTTTACGGTGCGGTGCTGCTCCTGATCGGCGGGGTGAGCCGGGAGGAGCTGCTGGCGTTTCCCAAGGGGTACACGCTGGTGCATATTGCAGAGAGATTACATCTGTTATCTGATAAGCCGGAGAGCAGGAAGAAAAGGAAGCGGAGAAAAAAGAAGAAAAGGCGGAAAAAGGAGCGCGAGTTTTATGAGTAGGAGAAGGCGGCTTCCTGCGCTTCTGCTGTGCCTTGCGCTATTTCTGGCAGGCTGCGGCGGCGGGAAGGAGAGCGGCGTTTCCCTGAAACTGACCTTTCTGGATACGGGCAAATCGGACTGTATCGTGATAGAGGCGGGGGAGAGCGTTGTGCTGAACGATACGGCGGACGCGGACGACGCGGCGGCGATCTGTGCTTATCTGGATGAGCGGGGGACGACGCGGATCGAATATCTGATCCTGAGCCACTTTGACAAGGACCATATCGGCGGTGCGGCGGAGCTGATTACCCGGTATGAGGTGGGATGCGTGCTGATGCCGGATTACGAGGAAGATTCGGAACCCTACCTTGCGCTGGTGAGGACGATTGAGGAGACGGACACGGCGTATGAGCGGTTACAAAAAGATGTTTCGTTCTCGGTGGATGGAGTTTCTTTCTATGTGGATGCGCCCCATGAGAGCGTGTATGAAAATGATAACAACTATTCCTTGATAACGTGTGTTACGAATGGAAAAAATCGGTTTCTGCTGATGGGGGACGCCAAGAAAATACGGACGGGGGAGTTTCTTTCGTCCGCTGCGGCAAAGGAGCAGTATGACCTGATCAAGATGCCCCATCATGGGAATTACACAAAGAATCTGGAAACCCTGTTTGAGACGGCGAAACCCCGTTATGCCGTCCTCACCGCAGACCCGGAGCGTCTGCGGGTGGAGGAGGAGACGGTGGCGCTGCTAAATGAATATGAGTGTGAGGTGTATTATACGGATGAAGGTGTCGTGACGGCTGTCTCCGACGGGGAGCAGGTGCAGGTAAGTCAGACTTCCGTCAGACCAGAGATATCCGAGTCGATCGCCATGGAGTAGTTGGTATAGTACACCACAAACCCGGGCTTGGCGCCTGCTGGTTTCTTCACATGCTTTTTCTGCACATAGTCGATTTCCACCTTGTCCTGCTCGCGTCCCTTGGAATAGTAGGCGGCAAGTCTTGCCGCTTCCTCGAAGGCGCGGTCCGGCACTTCGGCGCCCTCGGTTTTTAACACCACATGGGAGCCGGGAATCTGTTTGGCGTGGAACCACCAGTCGCCCCCGTTTGCGAATTTAAAGGTGAGCTCGTCGTTCTGGAAGTTGTTTTTCCCCACATAAATATGGAAGCCGTCGCTGCTTACATAGTGGAAAGGCCTGCTGGTGATCTTTACTTTTTTGGAGCCGCCTTTTCTGCGGATGTAGCCGCTCTCGATCAGTTCTTCCCGGATCTGCACCAGGTCTTCCTCCTGCATGGCGATATCCAGCGCGGCGAGGATGGATTCGAGATGTTCGATCTCCTGTTTGACCTGAATAGTCAATTCTGACAATGCCTCGTAAGTCCGTTTCAGTTTCCCGTACTTATCAAAATATTTCTGGGCGTTTTCATGCGGCGTCAGGGTGCTGTCAAGAGGAATCGTGATAGTCTCATTGGTATAATAATTGAGGGCTTCCATGGATTTCGCCTCCGGCTCCACGTTGTAGCCGTAGGTGTTGATCAGTTCGCCGTAAACTTTGTACTTGTCCCGCTTTTCGGTGTCTTTCATCTGCCGCATCTGCAGGTCGTATTTTTTCACGTTGCGCTCTAAGGCGGTCTGCACAATTTTTCGCAGATCCACGGACTTCTGGCGGATGCGGGTAACCACGCTGCGCTCCGCATAATAGCGCTCCAGCACACCGCTGATGGATTTACAGGGCTGCATGTCCTTATCTGCGTAGAGCGTCAGGGGAAATGCCGCGTATTCCAGCGGCTCCCTGCCGTCGTAGACGATAACGGGAGAGAAACTGCCGCAGGCGGTCTGCTCCATCAGATCCGCCAGCGTTTTGTGCACTGCCAGTAAAGCGGGCTCATCCAGTACGTTTGCGGGCATGTCCGCGTCGATCCCGGCACGGCAGCAGAGTTCCTGCGCAATGATGGGCGACAGTCCTGTGTAAGTTGTATAGAGTGCCTTGTAAAGGGGCATGGGTTTTTCCTTCATATGGGCGCATAGGTTTACATAAGTCAAATCCTCGCTGTCTTCCGGCGATTTGAAGAAGAGGGAAGAGCCCTCTTTCGTGTACCGGGCGGAAAAACGCAGGGGGTTCCATTTATTCTGGGTCTGCGGGATAAAGTAGGGACGGCCGGGCAGCACCTCCCGCACGGAGCTGACCATGCCGGAAATATGTTTGATGCTGTCGATGATCTGATCTTTGTCGTCACAGAAGATAATGTTGCTGTGCTTGCCCATGATTTCCACGATCAGCTTTTTTTCACATAAATCGCCCAGCTCATTTAAATGCTCCAGACGCAGATGGATGGCGCGCTCGAGCCCGGGCTGGGAGATTGCGGTGATGCGGGCGTTCTGCAGATGCTTGCGAAGCAGCATGCAGAAACCCGGTGCGGTCATGGGGCTTGGCTTGTTGGTTTCCGTCAGGTAGACCATGGGGAGGGAGGCGTCCGCCGACAAAAGCAGGCGGTACTGGCTGCCATTATTTTTGATTGTGAGCAGCAGCTCGTCGCTTTCGGGCTGGGCGATCTTGTAGATGCGTCCGCCTAAAAGTGTCTCCGAAAGCTCCTTTGTGATGTTTGCTATGGTGATGCCGTCAAATGCCATGATTTTCCCCGCCTTTTCCTTTTATATCGTATTTTCCTGTGCGTTCCCTACTATAACACAAACGGGGACGCATTTCAATTGCCGCCGGGATTTCCAGTGATCGAGCTTTTGCTAACTATTCAGCCTTCGGCTTCATAGTTACCAGTTACTGAATCCGGCGTTTTCTCTTTCTTGACTATTTATTCTCTTTACACTATAATAAAAGCTGTATGCGTGGGTCTTTCTGCGCGCATAAGCAGAGTCAGAGAGTGGCGGCGGTTTTTTACTTTTAAGAGAAAGAAGAGTATGGCGATGATTAAGAGCATGACCGGTTTCGGGAGATGTGAGGTGACGGAGGACGCACGGAAGATATGCGTGGAGATGAAGTCTGTCAATCACAGGTATTTGGATGTCAGTATTAAGATGCCGAAAAAACTGAATTTTTTTGAGACGGCGATCAGAAACGAACTCAAAAATTATATTCAGAGGGGAAAGGTGGATATTTTTATCACCTACGAGGATTTGACGGAGACCAATGTCTGTGTGAAATATAACAGGGAACTGGCGGCAGAGTATATGAAATATCTCTGGCAGATGTCTGAAGATTTTTCTCTGGACAACGATGTGCGGGTATCCACGCTGTCGCGCTATCCGGAAGTGCTGACTATGGAAGAGCAGACGGTCGATGAAGAGGAACTCTGGCAGTTTCTGGGTAAGGCGGTGCGGGGCGCGGCGGAGTCCTTTGTGGAGACGAGAGTCAAAGAGGGAGAAAACATCCGCGACGACCTGCTGGCGAAACTGAACGCAATGCTTGCAGGGGTGGAATTTATTGAGCACCGTGCGCCGCAGATTATGGCGGAGTACAGGCAGAGGCTTAAGGACAAGGTGAAGGAACTTCTGGAGGACACCCAGATCGACGAGTCTAGGCTGCTGACGGAGGTGACGCTCTTTGCGGATAAAGTGTGCGTGGATGAGGAACTGGTACGCCTGCGGAGCCATATTGCCGCCATGAAGAGAGACCTTACGGAGGGCGGCAGTATCGGGCGCAAACTCGATTTTCTGGCACAGGAGATGAACCGCGAGGCAAATACGATCCTCTCAAAGACCACTGATCTGGAAACCTCGGACAGAGCGATTGAATTGAAAACTGAGATCGAGAAGGTGCGGGAACAGATACAGAATATCGAATAGGAATGCTGCTATGGGTAAACTGATTCATATAGGCTTTGGCAATGTGGTAAACACAGGGAAGATTATCGCGATTGTCAGCCCGGATTCCGCGCCGGTGAAGCGTATGGTGCAGAAGGCGAAGGAGACGGGAATGGCGATCGACGCCACGCAGGGGCGCAAGACCAAGGCGGTGCTGGTGATGGAAAACAGCCAGATCGTGCTTTCCGCGCTTCTCCCGGAAACCATTTCGGGCAGGGCACAGACTGAGGATGGGCAGACAGATGAGGAATGAAGGGATATTGATTGTCGTCTCCGGATTTTCGGGGGCGGGTAAGGGTACTTTGATGAAGCGGCTGGTGGAGGAGTATGACGGCTATTCGCTGTCGATCTCAGCGACTACCAGAGAACCGCGTCCGGGAGAGGAGGACGGCAGGGAATACTTTTTCCTGTCCAGGGAACAGTTTGAGAAACGGATCGCGGATCACGCGCTGATCGAGCATGCGGAATACTGCGGCAATTATTACGGGACGCCGAAGGATTACGTGGAGCGGGAACTTGCCGCAGGCAGAGATGTGATTCTGGAGATTGAGATTCAGGGGGCTCTTAAGATCAAGGAGCAGTACCCCGACGCGCTCCTGCTGTTTGTATCGACGCCGGATGCGGCAGAGCTGCGCCGCAGACTTTCCGGGCGGGGCACGGAGACGGCGGAAGTCATTCGGAAGAGACTTGGCCGCGCCGCAAAAGAGGCGGAGGGCATAGAGGCGTATGACTATATTGTGATAAATGACGATCTGGAGACTTGTGTGAGGGAACTTCATGGAATTATCGCCGCGGCGCATCACGCGCCCGGGCGGAATGAAGCGTTTATAAAGAAAATGAGGAGAGAATTGGAAGGAGAATAATCTATGTTACATCCATCTTATGCAGATTTGATTAAGGTAGTGAACAGCGGTGTGGAAGAGGGGGAAGACCCGGTAGTGAGCAGCCGCTATTCGATCGTGATGGCGACATCTAAGCGGGCGAGACAGATAATCGCCGGGGATGAGGTGCTGGTGGACGGCAGGGGCAAGAAGCCTTTATCCGTTGCCGTGGAGGAACTGAATCAGGGCAAAATACAGATTCTGACCGATGAGTCTGCGGAGGAGACGGAAGAGATTTCGGAAGAGGAGACGGTGGCGGAAGTTTCCGACACAGAATCTCCGGAAGCAGAAGAGGCGGTCGAAGAATAGGGTTCGGGTATTTATTATATGAAGAAAAAGGTACTGTTCCAGTCTCTGGGATGCGATAAAAATCTGGTGGATTCCGAGATGATGCTCGGTATGCTTGCAGAGAGCGGTTATAGTTTTACGGACGATGAAAACGAGGCGGACGCCGTGGTGGTGAATACCTGCTGCTTTATCGGGGACGCCAAGGAGGAAAGCGTCAACACGATTCTGGAGATGGCGGAACTGAAAAAGAGCGGACAGGTAAAGGCGCTTGTTGTGACGGGATGTCTGGCACAGAGATATCAGGAGGAGATTCGAAAGGAAATCGAAGAGGTGGACGCCGTGATCGGCACTTCCGCCATAAAGGAGCTGCCAGCGGTTCTGGATGCCGCATTCGAAGGAAAAGCGAAAGACTGCTATTACTGGCTGGACGAAAAACCGCTTACGGGTAAAAAGCGCATTCTGACCACGGGCGGTCACTTTGCCTATCTGAAAATCGCGGAAGGATGCGATAAGCATTGTACCTACTGCATCATTCCGAAGGTGCGGGGACCTTACAGGAGCGTTCCCATGGATAGTCTGCTTCGTGAGGCGCAGGAACTGGCAGACCAGGGGGTCAGGGAACTGATTCTGGTGGCGCAGGAGACGACAGTCTACGGGCAGGATCTCTACGGGCATAAGGCTTTGCCGGAACTTCTGGAACGGCTCTGCCGGATAGAGGGGCTTGTGTGGATCAGGATTCTCTACTGTTATCCCGAGGAGATAGACGATGCGCTGATTCGGGTGATCCAGAAGGAAGAAAAGATATGCCATTATCTCGATATACCGGTGCAGCATGCCTCCGATTCCATTTTAAAGCGTATGGGCCGGCGGACGGACAGGGAAGAGCTGACTAATATAGTCAAAAAACTGCGGCGGGAGATTCCCGATATCTGTCTGAGAACGACGCTGATTGCGGGATTCCCAGGGGAAACAGAGGAAGATTACGAGACACTGCTTTCCTTTGTGGAGGAGACGGCGTTTGACCGGCTCGGTGTATTCCCCTATTCGCAGGAGGAAGATACACCGGCGGCGGAAATGCCGAACCAGATTTCCGACGAAGTGAAGCAGGCGCGCTGCGATGAGCTGATGGCACTGCAGCAGGAGATCGCTTTTGACGCGGCGGCTGATATGGAAGGACGTCCCCTGATGGCTATGATAGAAGGTAAGGTGGCGGACGAGGACGTCTATGTGGCGCGAACCTATAAGGACGCGCCGGATGTGGACGGATATTTGTTTGTACAGACGGACAGGGAGCTGATGACCGGCGATTTTGTGCGGGTGAGGATTACGGGTTCCCACGAATACGATTTGATGGGAGAGTTGGAAGATGAATCTGCCGAATAAATTAACGATTTTCCGTGTGATATTGATTCCTTTTTTTGTGGTGCTTCTGTTGTTTGATATCACGGCTTATGACAAGTGGATCGCGCTGGCGATTTTTATTGTGGCGAGTCTGACGGACTTTCTGGACGGTCATATCGCAAGAAAATACAATCTGGTGACGAACTTCGGCAAGTTTATGGATCCGCTGGCGGATAAACTTTTGGTCTGCTCCGCGATGATCTGCATGGTAGAACTTTCGCGGATTCCGGCATGGGTTGTGATCATAATTATCGCAAGGGAGTTTATCATCAGCGGATTCCGCCTGGTGGCCTCCGACAACGGCGTGGTGATCGCGGCAAGTTACTGGGGGAAGTTCAAGACGACCTTCCAGATTCTTATGATCTGCCTGATGATTGCGGACCTTCCGCCGCTTGCCCTTGTGACGCAGATTGTGATGTGGGTGGCAGTGGCTTTGACGGTGGTTTCCCTCGTGGATTATCTGATAAAGAACAAGGACGTCATGCTGGACAATAAAAAGTGAGATACAATAACAAGCGGAATGTTTTTACAAAGAGGGTGATGATGTTATGACAGTTGAGATTATTGCAGTCGGAACAGAGATATTGCTGGGAAACATCGTGAATACAAATGCCGCCTATCTCGCGGAAAAATGCGCGGGACTCGGGCTTTCCTGTTATCATCAGGACGTGGTCGGCGACAACGAGGAGAGACTTTCAGAGACGATCCGTCTGGCGCTCACCAGAGCGGATATCATCCTGCTCTCCGGAGGCTTAGGTCCCACGCAGGACGACCTGACCAAAGAGGCGGCGGCGAAGGTGATGGGGAAAGAACTGTATCTGCATGAGCCGTCAAAGGAGGCGATCCGGCAGTTTTTTGCGGAGCGGAACATGGAGATCACGGAAAATAACTGGAAGCAGGCAATGGTGCCGGAAGGCTGTATTGTGGTGGAAAATCCGGGCGGCACCGCACCCGGCATCATTATCGCGGAGAACGGTAAGCATGTGGTGCTGATGCCGGGACCGCCGGGGGAACTGATCCCCATGTTTGAAAGGTCGATTATGCCCTACCTTGCTGGGCTAACAACGGGTGTTATTTATTCTCAGACCGTGAAAATCTGCGGGGTGGGAGAGAGCAAGGCGGAGAGCATGGTGGAGGATCTGGTGAACGCGCAGGATAATCCCACTATTGCAACGTATGCCAAAACCGGGGAGGTACACCTTCGTGTGACAGCCACGGCGCCGGATGAGAAAGAGGCAAAAAAGCTGGTGAAACCCATGGTCAAGGAGCTGAAAGGACGCTTTGGCAACCATGTTTACACGACGGACAGCGAGGTGACGCTGGAGAAAGCCGTGGTGGATCTGCTTATGGCAAATAAGCTGACGGCGTGTACGGTGGAGTCGTGCACGGGCGGCATGCTTTCCGCCAGGCTGATCAACGTGCCCGGCGTGTCGGAAGTGTTTAAGTCCGGCTATGTGACGTACTCCAATAAATCCAAGCGAAAGCTCCTGGGAATCAAGAAGAATATCCTGATGAAACATGGAGCGGTCAGCGAACAGATTGCCAAGGAGATGGCTAAGACTGCGGCGACCCTTGCAAGAACCGATGTAAGCGTTTCCACCACGGGCATCGCGGGACCGGACGGCGGCACGCCGGATAAACCGGTGGGACTTGTCTATATCGGCTGCAACGTGTGCGGGAGGGTTACGGTGAAAGAGTGTCATTTCCACGGGACCCGGGAAAAGATTCGGGAGAGCACGGTATCCGCGGCTCTGTCCCTGATGCGGGAATGTATTTTACAGTATTACAGTGAAGTGACTTTCGGCAGTAAGGAGAAGTAGAAAAAGGGTATCAGTTCAGCCCGGGGACAAGTAAAAGGAGAGAAGAATGAGCGAAACTGACAAGTTTGAAGGGCTGCAGGACGGAGAAAGCAGGGAAAATGACGTCTATACAGGATCCTATGTATCCGAGAGCAGCGATGATATTTATACAACGCCAGAAGTGGTTGAGGTCGCCGATGTGATAGAAGAGACGGAGACTGTGTCGGTTGTGACAGATACGCATGGTCTCTTTTCCGGGAATCATGCGGACAGCCAGAACCCTTATGGGAATCAGAACGGAAATTATGACGAGCAGCCCCCTTACATGAATCCAACGGGAAACTATGGCATGCAGTCGCCTTATGGGAATCAGAATCAGCGGGATAGCTATGGTGTGCAGTCGCCTTACGGGAATCAGAATCAGCAGGGCGGCTATG
>ERZ779637.1404-NODE-1404-length-10083-cov-7.784603_pt1 | contig 10083 bp, 12 predicted proteins | sample MGYA00514196_ERZ779637 | MGnify/ENA primary metagenome ERZ779637 (study PRJEB29562, sample SAMEA4376700) | mouse gut metagenome | isolation source: Cecum | study: EMG produced TPA metagenomics assembly of the A DSS colitis mouse model was used to assess the... | reverse complement strand
GTCCATTTTTCTCTAATTTCTTTTCCTGCACGATATTCAGTTGTCAATCTTCGGTTAGAATCTCATTCATTGAGATTCCGAGAAGTTATTGTTTTCCAAAGTTGCGGACGCGCCGTTTTGGGGCGGTTTCACCATGCGGATCATATCCAGCAGTCCCCGCAGTTCCTCCGGCGAAACCGCCATGCCCCGTACCACCTGCAAGATTTCAAGGTTTTCCTGCTCGGTAATCTGTTTCTTCAAATCCCGCACACGGGCCTGCCACTCGGCGGCTTTTTCCTTGGCTTTCGCCAGTTCATTTTTTAATCGGTTAATTTTCATGCTGTCCCTCTTGTTTTGTTTGGAATGTAATCGGAAAAGTTCTTAACGGTATAAAAAATCCGCTTGGTGTTCACCCAACGCTGAAGCTGGCGGGTGATTTTCGGGGCGGTCGGGCGGGTGTGTTCCACCGCATCCGGTAAATTTCCCCCCAGGCCGTAGCCCGTGCCGCCTAAAATGACGGCATCCGCATTGCCAACGGGAATCGTGTCTTTTGGATTAAGTCAGCAATCATAACCCTAACATTCTCAATATTCAATTTTTAAAGCAGCTGCCGAAAGATGGCTTGTTTGTGTTGTGGTCAAGGTAATGGATAACCTCTACTTCTCATTTTCAATCTTTGTTCCTCCTAATTTTTTATTTTTTTGCGCATTGTTTTTTCCCGTTTGCAAGATTATAATATATCCGTAAAGAAAAAACGTAGAGTAAGCACTTTATTGTGTCATAGTTACTAAAAAGAAACTATTGTGAAGAAATGGGGATTTCTATGGAAAAAAATTTACCTGCCTGCCCGGTAGAAATGACTTTAATGCTTATCAGTGACCGTTGGAAAGTGTTGATTATCCGTGATTTACTGGACGGTACGAAGCGGTTTGGGGAATTAAAAAAAGCTATCGGAAATGTATCGCAAAAGGTTTTGACGGCAAATCAGCGTTCAATGGAAGATAGCGGACTGCTTACCCGAAAAGTATATCCTGAAGTACCGCCACGGGTAGAATATACCTTGACGGAAACAGGATATAGCCTAAAACCGATTTTAGACGCTATGGTAGTATGGGGGACGGAATATAAACAAAAACTATAAAAGAATCGCGGGGAGGAGTATTTGATGGTGGTTGGAATTATTGGTGAAAGCTGTACAGGGAAAAGCACGCTTGCAGAAAAGTTAAGAGTTATACTGAATGCTGAGGTTTATACCGGAAAAGATTACTTGCGTCTTGCGAAGAATGAAAACATGGCGAAAAAAATCTTTCAGAATAAAATGAGTGAGGCAACATTTGAGTTGCCTATTATTTATGTGGTTTCCGAAAAAGAACATTTGGAACTGTTGCCGGAAAAGGCATATAGGATTCTTGTCACAGCAGAACTGGATACCATCAGGGAAAGATTTGCAGAGCGGATGCATGGGAAATTACCGGCTCCGGTGGCGGATATGCTGGAGAGAAAACACGGATGTTTTGATTCGGAAAAATATGATATCCATGTAAAGTCCGGTGAAAGCGATTTGGATGAAATATGTTTATCCGTTCAGAATGCAGTGAAAGCAGCAGAGTAGTGCTGGCGGTCTGGCCTGTTTTTAGATATACACGGGCACCGAAAAGAAAGATGTCAGCGAAGCTGACGGGTGCCCGGCGCGCGGGTAGGGAAGATGCCTTTCCGGCTCGATTGATATTGTTGCAGATTGGAGGCAGGATATGTTTTTTTGGAAAAGCAAAAAATCCATGGCACAGGCATATGATAAAACAGGAAAAATCCCCGTAATCCGTGCCAGCATTTGCACGGGGGAGAAGGTGGCGGGATTTAAGGATGCGGCGACCGGAAAGTTTGAGGAATTGATGTTCATCCGCAGTGAGGAGGATATCAGGCAGTTTCTTCTTGCTTACGGCATCCGGGAAGGGGAACTGAAAAAGGAATGGTAGAAATCCGTATTTTAATGGCATTGCAGGAATTACATACACCGGTTTTGGATTTTGTTTTTGCACATATTACCATGCTTGGGGACGGGGGGATTTTTTGGATTTCAATAGGGGTGCTTTTGGCATGTTCCAAAAAATACCGCAGGCAGGGGGTGTTGCTTCTGCTTTGTCTGCTTGCCAGTTTTCTCATTGGAAATGTATGCCTGAAAAATCTGGTGCAGCGTTCCCGCCCCTGCTGGATGTACCCGGAGGTGCCGCTTTTGGTAAGGGAACCGGGGGACTTTTCCTTTCCGTCGGCACATTCCATGGTGGGCTTTGCGGGTGCGGCGGCGCTATGGCTGACGGACAGGAGGTTTGGGGCTGCAGCGTATACGCTGGCGGCTTTCATCGCTTTCTCGCGGCTGTACCTGTTCGTGCACTGGCCCACGGATGTGATTGCAGGGACGGTTATGGGAATTGCGGTGGCATATGCCGTATTTGGGATTGCGTATTTTGGCAGCGGGATGCGGAAAAGGAAAACAGGTGGAGAATAGGGAAAGAGCAGGAAGGAGATGTTTGCTATGAGGATGTATGACCTGATTATGAAAAAAAGGAACGGCGGAAAGTTGTCGGGAGAAGAAATCAAATACATGGTGGAAGGGTTTACCGCAGGGGAAATCCCGGATTACCAGATGGCGGCGATGATGATGGCGGTCTACTTCACCGGGATGGACGGGGAGGAAACCCTGCACCTGACCATGGCGATGGCGCACAGCGGGGATATGCTGGATTTGTCCGGGATACAGGGGGTGAAGGTGGACAAGCACAGCACGGGAGGAGTGGGGGACAAGACCTCCCTGGCGCTTGCCCCCATGGTGGCGGCATGTGGCATTAAGGTAGCAAAAATGAGCGGCAGGGGGCTTGGGCATACGGGAGGAACTATCGATAAACTGGAGAGCTTTCCGGGATTTACCACGGGAATTTCCGAAAAAACATTTATGGAAAACGTAAACCGCATTGGTATCGCCATAATGGGACAGACGGCGGACCTTGCCCCTGCGGACAAGAAACTGTATGCGCTGCGGGACGTAACGGCGACGGTGGATAATATGTCCCTGATTGCCAGTTCCATCATGAGCAAAAAACTGGCTTCCGGGGCGGATGCCATCGTCCTGGACGTGAAAACGGGAAGCGGCGCCTTTATGAAAGCCGAAAAGGATGCCCGCGCCCTGGCGGAGGAAATGGTGAAGCTGGGAAAAAATGCGGGCAGGAAGACGGCGGCGGTGATTTCCGACATGGATGAACCTTTGGGGTATGCGGTGGGCAATGCCCTTGAAGTAAAAGAAGCCATCGATACGTTAAGGGGGGAAGGACCGGAGGATTTTGTAAAACTGTGCCTGACTCTCGGTTCCCGTATGGTAGTGGCGGGGGGAATGGCGGAAAGTGCGGCAGAAGCGGAGGAAAAGCTGCGGCAGGTTATTGCGGACGGAAGCGCGCTGCATAAGCTGGCGGAGTTTGTGGAAGCCCAGGGCGGCGACCGGGAGGCGGTGTATCATACGGAGCTTCTGCCGCAGGCAGCATACCGGGAGGAAATCTCTTCCCCGCAGGCGGGTTATGTGGAGCGGATTGTCTGTGATGAGATTGGCGTCTGTTCCCTGATGCTTGGCGGCGGCAGGGAAACGAAGGAAGGCCCCATCGACTTGTCCGTGGGACTGCTCTTAAGGAAAAAAGTGGGGGATTACGTGGAAAAAGGAGAGGCGCTGGCAGTGATTCACGGCAATGACAGGGAGAAAATGAAAGCGGCGGCAAAGCGCTTTACGGACAGTTATGCGTTTTCCCCGGAACCGGTGGCAAAAAGGCCCCTGATTAAGGCTGTCATAGAATAAGTATACGGCGCATATATTGTTCCATGATGAGAGCAAGAAAAAAGACCGGCAGACAGACCGGCAGGCAGAGACTGGAACGACAAAAAGAAATCATAGTGGAATCATTAAAACTTCCCAAGGACTCCATGTTGGGGGCTTCCATCGTGACGGTAACGGGGAACGCGGATGCCTTTGTGGAAAATTACAGGGGGATTTTGGAATATTCCCCGGAATGTATCGTGCTGCAGGGAAAAACCTGCCAAATCAGTATAAGCGGCAAGCGGATGACCATTGATTATTATACCAATGAGGACATGAAAATCAGCGGGTGCATCGAATGCATCCGCTATCACTAGGGCGTGTTTGGAAATTGCGGGAAAAAGAAACGGGGGAATCGCCATGCTTCAGTTTATACAGTACCTGAAAGGCTATGTCTGCATCCGCGTGTGGGGGTATTCGCCGGAGCGGTTTATGAATCTTTGCAGCAACCACGATATCTTTCTATGGGATATCCGCAACTGCGGGGAATATTATACCATGTGCATTACGGTGGAGGGATTTTACCGGTTAAAGGGAATCGTAAGGAAAACAGGGACAAAGGTAGCCATACAGAAGCGCTGTGGACTGCCTTTTTTCGTGCCAAGGGTCAGGCGCAGGAAGATTTTCCTGTTTGGGCTTTTGGGGAGTCTTGCATTTTGGATATGGATGTCCACGTTTATCTGGTCGGTGGAAGTCCATGGGAATTATTCGGTTTCCGAGGATATTTTCATGGATTTCCTGGAGCAGAACGGGATTTATGTGGGAATGAAGCGGGAAGATGTCAATATTGAGGAATTGGAGAAGAAAATCCGTCAGGATTTCGGTATTGTGACGTGGACTTCGGCCAAAATCGACGGGACGAGGCTGGAAATACAGATTAAGGAGAACGAGGTGGCAACGGAGAAGGACGGCGGGGAAGGGGATGCCGGTTTCGGAAATACGTATGGCTCTGATTTGGTTGCGGAAGAAGATGGACAGATTGTCAGCATGGTCACGAGAGCGGGCGTGCCGCAGGTGGCGGTGGGGGCGGAAGTGAAAAAAGGGGATGTGCTGGTATCGGGAAGCGTGCCGGTGTATAATGAGGATGCCACCGTGAAAAAATACCAGTATTATGACGCGGATGCGGATGTGTTCATCAGCCGCACCCTGCACCGGACGGAAGAACTCCCCTTTACTTATGAAAAGAAGGAGTATACCGGGGAGGAAAAAAAGGAATGGCTGGTTGGTGTGATGGAAAAGGAATTTGCCCTGCGGCTCGGAAAGGTACAGTACGGGAATTATGACAGGGTGACGGATAAAAAGCAGGTAAAGCTGCTGGATAATTTTTACCTGCCCGTTTATTACGGCAGCAGTGTGAACCGGGAATACGTGCTGACGGACAATATATACACAAAAGAAGAAGTAAAAACCATATTTTCTGAAAAATTAATAAAATTTATAGCCGGTTTGGAAGAAAAAGGGGTACAAATAATGAAAAAAAATGTTACAATAACAAGGAACAGCAAAAATAAAAAGTGGCTGATGGATATGGAACTGCAGATTGTGGAACAGACGGGAAAGAACATCCCGATTGTGCCGCAGGAGACGGATGAACCGGCGCCGGAAGAAGGCGGGATGGAAACGGGCGTACAGGCAGCAGGGGAATAAGCATGTGTCCGGTACCAAAGCCGCCGGATGGACGAGACGTCGGGTTACGGTTGGCGGGAAGAAAAAGAATGGAGTGTTTATGGAATTGACGGAGCAGCAGATTCATGTTCCGACGGAACATATGCAGAATGTATTTGGGCAATACGATTCTTTTTTAAAGAAAATCGAACGGAGTTTCGGTGTGACGGTAGTAGACCGGAACGGGGAAATCAAGATTACGGGGAGCCGGACTGCGGTGAAGCGGGCGGAGCATACCGTAAAGCAACTGGTAGGGTTATCAGAGAGAGGAAATGTAATCCAGGAGCAGAACGTGGATTACGCGATAGCAGTGGAAATGGAAGCGGGAATAAACAATAAGGAAGATATACTCATAGAAATAGACAGCGACTGCATTTGCCATACCGTAAGCGGGAAGCCGGTAAAACCAAAGACTTTGGGGCAGAAGCAGTATGTGGATGCCATCCGGGATAAAATGATTGTGTTCGGTCTGGGACCTGCAGGGACGGGGAAAACGTATTTGGCGATGGCAATGGCGGTAACGGCATTTAAGAGGGAGGAAGTGGAACGCATCATACTGACGCGTCCTGCCATCGAAGCGGGAGAAAAACTGGGGTTTCTGCCCGGAGACCTGCAAAGCAAGGTGGACCCGTACCTGCGTCCTTTGTACGATGCGCTGTACCAGCTTATGGGGGCGGAAGGATTTGCCAAAAATATGGAGCGGGGGCTGATTGAGGTGGCGCCCCTTGCCTATATGCGCGGCCGGACGCTGGACAATGCTTATATTATCCTGGACGAAGCGCAGAATACCACGCCGGCGCAGATGAAGATGTTTTTAACCCGTATCGGGTTCGGTTCCAAGGTGGTCATTACCGGCGACGTCTCGCAGAAGGATTTGGCGCCCGGCGCCGTGTCGGGGCTGGACGTGGCGGTAAGGGTGCTTGGCAAAATCGACGATATCGCATTCTGTAAGCTGACCAGCAAGGATGTGGTACGGCATCCGTTGGTGCAGAAGATTGTCAAGGCGTACGAGGATTTTGAAAAAACGGATGTGCGCAGACAGGCAAAAGGGAAAAACGGCAGGGAGAGAAGACGGTCATGACTTGTTATGTGGAATATTCCGAAAGGGTGGAGAAAGAAGCAACTACGGTTTATCCTTTTTCTTTGGAGGAGACGGCAGCGCAGGTCATGGAAGCGGTTCTTGAGAGTGAACAGTGTCCCTATGATGCCGTGGTGAACGTCCTGTTGACGGATAATGCACAGATACGGGAATACAACAGACAGTATCGGGAAACGGACCGGGAAACGGACGTGCTGTCCTTTCCGAACCTGGAATACGGGAAACCGGCGGATTTTGGGTTTGCGGAGGAGGAGCAGGCAGACTGTTTTGATCCGGACAGCGGGGAACTGCTGCTTGGGGATATTGTTCTGTCGTTGGAGAAGGTGCGGGAACAGGCATTGCGTTACGGGCATAGTGAAAAGAGGGAATTTGCGTTCCTGATTGCCCACAGTATGCTCCATTTGTGCGGCTATGACCATATGGAGGAGACGGAAGCGGCGGTCATGGATAAAAAGCAGGAAAAGATACTGGAATCGCTGGGAATTACGAGGGATAACGGATAACCAAAAAACAAAAGGAACAGGGATGACATGAGGCAGGAAACAAAAGCAAAAAACAGCAATAACAGCGGAAGTGGCAGAAACAGTATCAGAAGCAGTGCAAAGAGCGGCGGCAGGGGAAAACGGCGGGAATGGATGGTGAATGTGGGGCTGGTGACGTATTTCATCGGTTTTGTGCTGCGCATTCCGTTAAGCCGTATGATGGGGGATACGGGCATCGGTTTTTTTGCCGGCGCCATGGAGTTGTTTATGGTAACCAGCATCGTATTTTCTTACGGATTTTCCAAAGCGCTGGCGGTACAGATGAAGTACAGGGCAAGAAGGGACATGTATAAAAGCGCCAGGCGGGTGTACCGCAATGTGATGATTGTTACCGTGGCGGCCGGTGCGCTTTTGGCGGCGGGAATGCTTGTTTTTTCGGAGCAAACCGCAGCAATCCTGCTGCTGGAGCCGAGGGCGTACCTTGCGGTGATGGCAGCAGCGCCAGCCGTTTTGCTTGCGGCAGTGATGGGTGTGATGCGGGGGTACTTCCAGGGCATGGGGACGATGGTTCCCACGGTGCATTCCAAGCTGGTGGAGAAAATCATACAGTTTGGGGCGTGCCTGTTTTTATGCTCCGCTTTTTATGCCTACGGGGAGAAAGTGGCAGCCTTAAGGAAGACGCAGGAATTTGCACCGGCTTACGGTGCCATGGGGGCAGCGCTTGGATTGACGGTTGCGTGCGGTTTCGGGCTTCTTCACATGGTGCTTATGCGCATGGTCTATGCGAAAACCTTTAAGCAGCAGCTTGAGCGTGACTCGTCCAAGTATGCGGAGTCCGGCGTGCAGATTTTCCTTGTTTTTTTCCAGACTGCGCTGCCGTATCTGCTTTGTGCCCTGCTGTACAACATGAATTATGTCATCGACCAGCGGATTTTTAATTATGCCATGAACCGGAAGGAAAAAGGCAGTATCCGGGTGGCACACTGGGGCATATATTATGGGAAATACACTACGGTGGTCGGAATTGCCGCGGTACTGTGCGCCTTTTTGGCGGCATCCGTGGTGCCGAAAATCGTGCAGTTACAGGAAAAACAGGAGGGAAGGGAAGCGCAGTTCCGGTTCGGGAATCTGATGCATTTCCTTGCCATCCTTACGATTCCCTGTGCCGTGTGGCTGGCGGTGCTGGCGGAGCCGTTGGTTGGAATCCTGTTTACCGGGGACAAGGAAACGGCAGTTTCGTTAATCCGGACGGGTTCTGCCGTGGTGGTTTTGTTCCCGTTTGCCCATCTGTTCATGAATATCCTTCAGCGGACGAGGAAACAAAGAACGGTAATTTTCGGCGGGCTTGCTGCGTTTTTGCTTCATTTGGCGGCGCTTCTTCTGCTTGTGACCGTTACGGATATGGGCATCCATGCGGCGGTCTGCGGTACGGTGGTTTTTTGGCTGACGGTCTGTGTGGCAGGTTTCATCGGGGTGTCGGGTTATCTGCGGTACAGCCCGGATTGGCTACGTTTCTTTGCCATCCCGGCAGCATCGGCGGGCGTGTCGGGGCTGCTTGCCCTGCTAATCTGCCGGCTGCTGCTTGGTGTGGCGGGGAATGTGGTTACGTTTGTGGTGTGCCTTGCGGTGTGCCTTGCGGTTTATAACGGTCTGCTGTTTTTGTTTAAGGCGGTGAAGGAGGAGGAACTCAGGGAAATGCCGGGAGGCGGTTTCCTGTTGCGGCTGTGGGAGCGGACGCACATGGTTTAAACCATATTTTCACGCGCCGTGGAATGCGTAAAAAGCCATTTCTGTATAAAAACGTATAAATAAGGGAAAAATGCGGATACTGACTGTAATCTTTTAAAAGGAGAACGATCCATGAAAGTTGCGAAACGTATCAGCATTTTTTTTATTATACCGGTGGGAATGTATTCGCTTGGTTTTTATTCCCATATGAAACTGCAGGAGGAATTTTATCCGGGAAAGTATCCGTCCGTCCAGGTACAGGAGCAGGCACAGACACAGGTAAAAGAGCCGATTGAACCGGAAACGCCGGCAGAGCCGCAGCCGCAGGTTATAGCCGCAGCCGCTGAGGAAGAACAGGTAATCTGTGCCGATACCCAGTACATCATACAGGAAGTGGATATCCGAAAGAATACGTCCGTGGAAACGAAATGGAAGGTACCGGATATGTACATTGGCATGGACCGGACGAGTTTTGTGCGGGAAATGGAACTGTACCAGCAGTCCCCATCCTTAAAGGACCAGGAGCTTGGTTTCGTGAGCGTGGAAGTGGTTTCGTTTTCCAAGGCGCGGGTGGTGGTGCGCAAAAATTATATGTTCCGGGAAGTGTTTACCAGTTTTTATCTGGTGAACGAGAAGAATTATGTGGTGGTTTACTGCGACGACCTGCAGACGGTCTATATGAATACCAATATTTCCCTGGATTCCCTCCCGGACGGGTTAAAGCAGGAGATTATCAGGAATAAGTATATTGCCTCGGAGGAGGAGCTTTATAACTTTTTGGAGACGTATTCCAGTTAAATCGGGAGACTGCCTGCGGTTGTAACAGACAGCCTGAACGGTATTTCTTATTGTTCCCAGAGGGCGGTTTATGACTATCGGGAAAACCACAGAAATAAAGGCATTTGGCGGTATTGGATACCGTCGGTGTCTTTTTCTTTTTCATGGGTACAGTTTAGGCAAGTTTAAGTTGTCTCTTAATACGGGGAAGTTTCAGAAATGCCAAATAAAATGATAAAATTTCCGATACAGATAGGGATTTACAAGTTGCCATAATACATTTATCCCTAAACCTCATTGACAAGAGAAAATATTCTCTATATAATTAAACTATAAGTTTAATTATTGCAAGGAGGAACATATGGGACGGAGAAAGAAAGAGCCTAGAAGTGTACACCGGGAAAACATAGTGTCTGCGGCATCTGCTTTATTTATGGAAAGGGGAATTGCCGCGACTTCTATGGACGATATAGCGAAAGCCGCCGGATACAGCAAGG
>ERZ779637.1403-NODE-1403-length-10105-cov-5.965075_pt1 | contig 10105 bp, 11 predicted proteins | sample MGYA00514196_ERZ779637 | MGnify/ENA primary metagenome ERZ779637 (study PRJEB29562, sample SAMEA4376700) | mouse gut metagenome | isolation source: Cecum | study: EMG produced TPA metagenomics assembly of the A DSS colitis mouse model was used to assess the... | reverse complement strand
TTCTACAGCTTATTGCATATTGGGCATTTAGAATCTACAAAGTGTTTTATATAAAAAGCTCCCAATAGCATTTTATTGATTCAATTTCGCATGGCTGAGCTGTTACTATTTGTTATAATTAGTTTGATTACAAAGCCTGTCAAGCACATCAAAATAAGTCTCAAATGTTTTTTTGCAACACATAGGATTAGAAATTTCTATTCCTTCCACACATAGCCCAATCAACGCAAACGCCATTGCCATGCGGTGATCTTCATATGTTTGGATTACTGTTGGCTGTGGCACACCTGGATGGATGGTAATAGCATCCTGTTCCTCCTCGCAGGAAATGCCAAGACGCAAAAGCTCTGTCACAATCGCATGAATGCGATCTGATTCCTGTAATCGAATATGGCCAATATTTTCAATACGAACAGTACTGTCCACAAAAGGCGCAAGCGCTGCAAGCGTCATTGCCTGATCAGAAAAATCCTTCATGTCTACAGTGGTACCTTTTAATTTGCTATCTGCAATCCCTCTTATTTCAATTCCATCAGGTGTATCGTTAACAATACACCCCATTTGCGATAGCAATTCTAGAAACTTTAAATCACCTTGCATGCATTCCCATGTAACATTTTTAACTACAGTTCTACCTCCTGTAAGTGCTGCTGCTGCGTAAAAATAACAAGCGGCCGATATGTCTGGTTCAATCTGATAGCATCTTGCAGTATAAGAAATCCCACTTTTCATATAATATTTTTCGCCATCAAAATTCACTACTGCGCCAAACTGCTCCATCATTTTACGCGTAATTTGTATGTACGCACCATCTTTACGCACACTTGTAATCTCAATGCTAAGTCCTTGTTTTATCATAGGCGAAATTAGCATCAATGCACTCAGAAATTGTGTACTTTCACTGATATTAAGCTTTACATTACATATTTTATCTGTGGGTAGTTTACCGCCAATTCCTCTGACACGAATGGGCAGAAATCCCTCTTTTTCCAGACAGATAATCTCTGCCCCTAATTCTGTCAACACTTCAAAAAGTGGCTTCATTGGGCGTTTTTTCATCTGTTCAGAGGCATTTATTACAAAAGTTCCCTCCGCCATAGCAAGCATTGCCGTCAAAAACCTTGCCGCAGTACCAGCACTACCAACATTGATTTCTCCCTCTGTAACAGGGACTTTTCCATTCAAACCTTCTACTATGACTACTTTTGCGTCTTCGTCAACATTCACTTGAAAACCAAGTGACTTTAACGAATCAAGAAAATTTCTGGAATCATCACTGAATAGTACCCCTTTTAGAGTTGTCATTCCATCAGCAAGTGCTGCCATCAACAATGCCCTATTTGTCATACTTTTTGAACCTGGTACTTCTACAACCCAATCAACAGGAGTATCCAATTTTTGTACTTTATACTTTTCAATCGTCACGATATCATTCCTTTCATATTTTATCTGTCATAGTATCAGATTGTTTCATATAAAGTCTATCATACTCCCCTACTTTTCACAAGAAACTATTTTACTACAAACAATTCATGTAATGCTCGCGTAGAAGCCACATACAAAAGTTTTGCCAATTTGGGATTCTCCTTGTATCCCTTTAAATCTGGTTTCCACAATAACACACAATCAAATTCAAGCCCCTTGGTTTCTGGTACGGTAAGCACCATCACTCCCTTGCTAAAACCACTCTTATCCGAATCTGTCAATGTTATCTGATTGCTAAGTCGCCTGATAACACTTTCTTTCTCTTTGTCGGAAAAACAAATAACTGCCATTGTCTCATAGCCTTTCTGCTGCATATCAGTTAAAATATCGACGGATATGCCCGCGGCCTCCTCTTTGGAGATACTCTCTATAAAATGAACAGGTGCACCATGCCTGATAACAGGTTCAATCTTATATGCTCCTCTTGAGGCGCTGCTCAATATCGTTCCAGCAAACTCCGAAATCTCAATTGTATTGCGATAGCTCTTTGCCAACACTCGAAACTGATCTGTATTACCATCAAAAATTTTCTCGCGCATGTCGTTCCATTCATTCATCCCACACTCATAATTGACATTCTGAGACACATCACCCATAATAGTAAAATAGCATTCTGGCAATACAGTGCGCAAAGCATAATAGACAATGGGGCCAAAATCTTGTGCTTCGTCAATAAAAATCTGTCCAAACTCGTCATCTGGTTTCTTTTGTAACGCCCTATAGTAAATGATAAGCATTGCGGCAATATCATACACATCAAAAATACCCCGTAAAACTTGTTCTATAACGGACGTCATATTAATATAATACGCACTTCCATATACTTCTAGAAATTGCAAATATAGATTCACCACAGTTCCTTTATAACAATGATTGGAAAAATAATTTTTATATTGTGCAAGTTTTTTCTTGTATATTCCAATCTCCTCACGCCCTTGACACTGCAACTTAATACGAGCGCGCAATCGCTCATCGAGTGTTACAAGAAGTCGATTGATAGAATAATTTGGATTTCCCTTAATAAAATCATCATTATTTTTCTGAGACAACAGCATACCTAGTTCTTCATCATACACCACACAATTGCCAAGAATATGCCCTCGCAGTCGTTGCATATGCTGTTCTAATTCTGATGTAAATAGCATCTTACTTTTCCACGCAAGACTTGGAGATGGTGAAACTATCTGATATTTTTTCTTCCATTCCTTCTTTAATAAATGGACAAGCAGTTCATCCATGCGCATATGTTTCACATCATACACGTCTAACTCTGGAAGTCCTCCTGTAATATAATCAATTAAAATGTCACTTCCACCCACAATACAAAATTCATTGGAAGTAAAACGCTCTTTATAATTGTACATAATATAGGAAATGCGATGCATTGCCACTGTTGTCTTTCCACTACCGGCAACTCCCTGTACAATAATGTTATGAAATGGACTTTCTCGTATAATCTCATTTTGTTCTTTTTGGATTGTTGCAATAATATCGCCAAGCACAGCATCTCTATTTTTGCTTAAATATTTTACCAGAAGTTCATCATTTGCCGCTACATCACTGTCATAAAATCCTTGTATACGCCCTTTTTCAATATCATATGTTCGTTTCAAACTTAGGTCAATGCGATATTCACGCCCTTTGCCATCATTTTGACTATCAGGAATGTTGTAAGTTCCTCTACCCAATTCATTCTCATAGTAAACAGTGGAAATTGGTGCTCGCCAATCCACAATTTCCACATCTGTTTTATTGCGTAAAACGCCATGTTTTCCAATGTAGATTGATTCAAACAATCGTTCATCTAAATTGCGATAATCAATCCTGCCAAAAAAAGGCTTCTCATATGCTGCCTTATTTTTATTTAATTGATTTAAACTATGTTCCTCAAGACTACGCGAGGTCATCATTTGATCGTAAAGCTCCACATTGCCGCTTTGCACTTCATCAAACAACGCCTTCGTCTCCTTATGGCGCTCCTCATACTGTCGCTCATACTCCGCAATATTCGCGGCAATCAGCGATCTACATTCTTTAAAATGCACATCTTCCTGTTCCCATTCTTTACTCTTTGTCAATTTTTGATTCGACATATCGTACCCATACCTTTCTAAGAACTTTTGTTCTCTCCCCTTTATTGGGTTTGCATACGTACTTCCCATTACAGGGTTGCGTATTATGATTGTTCGGTTGTGATTTTGTCACGCTTTATAATACATTATTTGTCCTTAATCAATTATTTCTAATGGCTTAGAAACTGTTCAGAAATAATATCTACAATTTGTACAAGATATTTCTTTGAAAATATATCAAAAAAATCCCTAAGATTCCGCTTCACAGAATCTTAAATCAAATGTGAAACTTAGTACCTCTCCACGAAATGGCCTTTGCTGTGAGTGAAAACTGTCATAAGCGCTTAAAAGTACTTCTCACACAAACCCTCATCTGTCCGCTCTTGCGGACATACAAATCAGGATGGTGAAATCTTTAATTTCACACTATAATCTGTATTATTTTTACATGACAAAATTTCTATAAGTGTTTACATTTCATTTGATTTTGACAGGAACTATTCAGATTGCCATTCACACCAGATTTGGAGATATCTATACGCATTTTTGATGTAAACAATAACATATATGCTCACAAAATACAAAAGAACAATCATTCCTGTGTACTGCTCTTTCTACTTTTGCGTGGATATGAAAAGTAACACTCATAGTGTTATTATATAATTTAATAAAAAAATTACTAGACTTATATTTTTGATTATGATATACTGTTATATAGAATTATAACAAAAAAACACTTTAGCCACCTAAAGTGTTTTTTTATATAAAATCCTATTCTATATTTAGGATATATGATATGCTTTAAAAAAATATCTTACACAATCTGTATCGACTATTTTTCTAACTACTTATTGCGGAAATCCCGCCTCTTGAGCTGTAATTCCTGCATTGTACAACAGATTCTCCGCATCTGTTACCTGACTCGTATTGAAATTGCTCAAATCAAGGCTTTTTAAGCTAACACAATCATAAAACATTGCATGCATATTAGTAACACGACTTGTATCAAAACTGCTTAAGTCAATTTTTTCCAAACTCGTACAGTCATAAAACATAGAATTCATATTTATTACCTGTTCTGTTTTAAATTTGCTTAAATCCAATTCCTTTATGACTCTACAATCATTGAACATAGCAAACATATTTGTTACCTGACTTGTGTCAAAACCACTCAAATCGATTTCGGTCAAAGCTATACATCTGCTAAACATATGCCCCATATTCGTCACTTTGCTTGTATCAAAACTGTTTACATCAATTTGTTCTAAATGATTACAATCATAAAACATACAATACATATCTGTTACTTGGCTCGTATCAAAATTATGTAAGTCAATATTCTTCAAACTGCCACAACTGTGAAACATCGTGTACATATTTGTCACTCCATCTGTGTAAAAACAGTTGTTAAACTGAATCTCTGTTACATTCTCATAACCTGCAAACAGAGAATTACCAGAAGATGCCCTAATTCTGCCATCTGCTGTAATATATAAATCATACCCTTCAAAATCCAACTGTGTCTGCTCTGTTAGTTTAATCCATGCCATTACAGTGCCATTCTGTTCCTGAGACACATCCCATGCTTCCTCTTTAGGCATATCCTTCAATGCATCAAGAAAAATAATTGTCACAATTGAAGATCGTGCAATTTTATTGTTCCCTAATACCCATCTTTCTTCTCCCTCCTCAAAAGTCAACTTATCTTCCATCAATACTTTTGTTGTTGATGGTTCATTTGAATCTGGTTTGGACAGCGTTGATCCACATGCAGTTAACAAAAACCCTATTAACATTAAGACTACTACGCATTTGAAATAGTTTTTCTTTCTCATAAAAGAATTACTTTAGAGTGCTATCTCTTTATAGCATCTAAACCTATTTTTCCAAAGTAATAATTATAACATAAATCGTCATCTATTTTCAAAACTAAGCAGGAAATACATACTATGTACATAATAATTCAACCATGTAAAATTAAATATATAAAATGCTGTCGAAATCTTGCCCTTATAAGATATTTTGTATCTTTAATTTTATAGAGCAGACCCCAGTATGAAATAAACTATTGAAAATAACTTAAATAAATCGTTAGAATGTACAAATTGATACCTTATAAATAGGCATAGCTGAATGTAATATTTTTTGACATTTTAAACTTTATTTGGACACTCGTACACACGAGTAAAGAAAATTCCTTCCCCTATTTAAGCGCCCTTGTGCATAAAAAAACACCACAATACCATGTGTTTGGTATTTGCAGTGCTCTATTGGGTTGGGCTGTTTTAAACAGTTAACAGCTCGTAGGGGAATCGAACCCCTGTTTTCGCCGTGAGAGGGCGACGTCTTAACCGCTTGACCAACGAGCCATAACTGTTATATGATACTGTCTATTTTCTATACCGTCGACAGCTATTAAATCATACAACAGTTTTTATAAAAAAGCAAGTACTTTTTTATAATAGTTTTAATTCAAAGAAATTTTTGTATATATCAAACAAAACTTAATATATTTAAAATTAATTTTTATTTAAAAATCACCATAAATTACTTTATCTATATTTCAAAATCCATACAAACTCTTGTCTTTGTATAGGGACGTACTTTTCCATCTGCAACGGCAACATGTTCTGGGTGCACCGCATATCCTTTCAATGCCTCTACACTCTCAAAAGTAGAATCTAGCATTACATCTGCATTGGAAGATGACAGTTGATTTATTTGCACTTTTATATCAATCAAGCCTGATATTTTTCCATAAAGTGCCTCAAGTCCTGCCTTAATATCTTCCTTTACTTGTGTTTTCTGGCTGTCGGTTAGTTCATCCTTTAATTGCCATAATATTACATGTTTTATCATTTTTCTCTCCTATCCTACAATTTTTATTGTACAAACAATATTACCTTTCATGGGTCAGAAATGCACATTCCACAAGAACATACTTCAGGCATAAGAGGCGATTTTTGTATAGCAAAACTATATATCGCCTAAATTGTTACTATTATAATCCGACTTTCACATCATAATAGTAATAAAATCATCTACCTTACATAAAATGAACGTTCTTCTTCCTCGAGTGGTATTTCCTTTGTTTCAATGGAATCAATAGTAATATAATCACTTTTATTTATCATCACTAACATTTTGTTGATTGCCTTTTCTGTCCCCTGTGCTTCCATCTCGACAGAACCATCGTATTCATTTTTTGCCCAGCCGGTAATTCCCATTCCATTTGCAGCATACTTCGCTCGGTAACGAAACCCCACACCCTGTACTTTCCCTGTAAAACGAAAATGTTTTCTAACAATCATTCCTGCCACCTTCACTCTGTCAAATCATACTTCTTTGCCGTCTCTCTATTTCTGTACGCATGCTTTTCATAATATCCTATCAACTTTTTATCCTCATCTCGCAGCGCAACCATATAGACATCTTTATTTTCTTTTTCATTATAAAATGTATAAATTCTATTGTGATTGGTACTCTCTCCAAACCACAAGACTACTTTCTTAATCTTTTCAATGGACTGTGGATTATGACAATCCAATAAACTTTGTCCTACAAGCGCCTGTCCTCCTCGCTTCTCATAACGAATAATGGCTGCTGGATTCATATAAATAATCTCATGTGCCACATTACAAATAACAACGGCACATGGATCTGTATCAATTATGCTTTTAAAATATTTTGTCAATTCCATATTTTTATTCCTTATCTTTTAATTAACTCTAATTTTATCGTGATAGTTCCTTAGACCAACTGCCAAAACGCCACTGCACTTGCCGCCGCTACATTTAGAGAATCAACACCGTTGGCCATCGGTATACGAACTGTATAATCACAGGAAGCTATTGTTTCTACTGCAAGTCCATCTCCCTCTGTGCCAAGTACAATCGCAAGCTTCTCCTCTCGTTTTAGTTTCAGATCATCAATATTGAGTGCATCCTCATTCAACGCTAGTGCTGCTGTCCGAAATCCCAAATTTTGCAACAATTTTATCTCTTGTTCCTCTGTAAAAAATGCCCATGGAATTTGAAATACGGTTCCCATACTTACACGGATTGCACGCCGATACAAGGGATTGCTACACGTGGGCGTCAGCAGTACTCCATCAACTCCCAATGCTGCGGCCGATCGAAAGACAGCACCGACATTTGTGGGATTCACTACGCGTTCAAGCACAGCAAGCCTGCGCGCCCCTGCGCAGATTTCTGAGACAGTCTTAGACGCTGGACGATACATTGCACATAACATACCACGTGTCAGTTTAAAACCCGTAAGCTGTGTCAACACATCAAATTCCGCTGTATACACAGGAATATTTCCACAGCGCCCAATCACATCTTTCTGTCTTTCTATCTGCCTTGTCTCAATTAAAATAGAAATAGGAACACATCCATAATTCAGTGCTCTCTCAATCACACGCGGACTCTCCGCAATAAATATTCCTTTTTCCGGTTCATGGCGATTCAAGAGCTGCCCCTCAGTAATTCTAGCATATACGTCCAATTGTGGCGCATTAAAATCTGTTATTTCTACAATATTTTTTGTACAATTCACATTTTTAGCCTCTGCATTCATCTTCTGTGGTCGCCGCAATCATGCTCCTTGCTATTACAAGAATGTCCATTGCATTTATGTTCCTGTCCATGATGGTCACAATGTACCTCTGGATTATAAGAAAGCGTTCCTGCCAGAAATGCCTTGACTGCTGCATCAACCTCTCCAGAAATACCGCCATAAAGTTGAATCCCCGCCGATGAAATGGCATTTTGTGCACCACCGCCAATTCCGCCACAGAGCAACGTGTCGACATTATGTTCGATTAAGAAGCCTACAAGTGCCCCATGGCCACTTCCTTGCGTGTCTACAACCTGCTCTTTTTGAATTACGCCATTTTCTACATCAAAGATTTTAAAGTACTGTGTGTGTCCAAAATGCTGAAAAATAATTCCATCTTCATATGTCACTGCAATTTTCATTTTAATCCTCCTTGCCTACTTTGACATGCATACCAATCAATCAAAAATAATTTTATTTTAAATTTCTTTCTAACTTTTCTATTATTTTTCAAACTCATGCGCATATTTCTTAAAAAAAGTATAATATGCTTCCACATTTGCTAATTCTGTCCAACGTTTTACATCCACTATTTCCTCATCTAAATCATAAATTTTTGCACCCTTCATGGAAAGTAGAAAAGGAGAATGTGTCGCAATCACAAACTGGCACTGAAAAAAGCGAACAGAATCTTCCAAAAAGCACAATAACTCTTGTTGCTTTTCCGGTGATAGACTATTCTCTGGCTCATCTAGTAGATATAATCCATTTTCTTTTATCTTGTCAACAAAATAAAGATAGGCGCTCTCCCCATTAGAATGTTCTCTAACATTGTCTTGTAAATTGTCACGCACAAATTTTGATTGTGTATTACGGCGTGTTGCATTTGCCTTTTTTAGTTGTTCATAATCTTTCAGTGAATGCATCTGAAATTTTGTATATTTCGCTTCTTGATATTCCTCAAACAACTCCTCACGCCTTTGGTCAATTCCTTCATTAATATAGCGCAAATTAAGCATAAAATCAAATACATCATCACTCGTAATAATTCTACTATTCTTTGGAATTTTTCCAATAGTTTCACAGGAACACATCTTTGTATAATCCGTAAAAAAATTAGAACGATTATAAAGTGTATCTCTCTCAAGATAAAGCTTCTCCGCAATCACATTTAATGCTGTTGTCTTTCCTGAACCATTTCCGCCATACAGAATTGTCACTGGTTCAAAATCAAGCATTTTCAATTGATGTTTTGAAAGAATGAGAAAGGGATAAACGGTATCATAACAAGTGTGCTTTTGTCTCATTGTAAAATCATATTCCCTCTCTCTATCTGGAAATTCAAAATGAGATAAATATATCATTTTTATACTCCTTGTGTACTCTAACACACATACATATTAATTATTTAAATACGATTTTCTTTCAAACGTTCTTCTTAATATAATGGTCTCTCCCATTGATAGTGTTGCATATCCACACAACCATCCACAAACGCCACCCCCTCTGCTTTCAATAGCTCTACCTGACGATTACCACCTCCAAAAGCAAAGGCATCAGACACTCTGCCCTCTTTATTGACAACTCGATAGCATGGAATCTGATCGGGATCTGGATTGACATGCAGTGCGTAACCAACAACCCTAGCCCAATGCTTATTCCCCGCGAGTGCAGCGACTTGTCCATAAGTTGCCACTTGTCCATATGGAATCTGCTTAACAATCTCATATATTTTTTCAAAGGTTGACTGTTCCACAGAAACCCTCCCTTAATATATAAATTTTCTCTAAGAAATTATAAAGTTATTTCTTAGTCCTACAAGTCTTTTATTATCATAGCATTTTGGGCGCTCTATTCCCTAACGCTTGTACCTTCATATTGATAGTCTTCTATATATCATAGCATTTTCAGCGTTTTGCATCAACCTTTTTATAACAAATCTCTTTGCAATCACAGTTCTAATATACCATTTATAAATTTCCAGAATA
>ERZ779637.1402-NODE-1402-length-10109-cov-23.422618_pt1 | contig 10109 bp, 9 predicted proteins | sample MGYA00514196_ERZ779637 | MGnify/ENA primary metagenome ERZ779637 (study PRJEB29562, sample SAMEA4376700) | mouse gut metagenome | isolation source: Cecum | study: EMG produced TPA metagenomics assembly of the A DSS colitis mouse model was used to assess the... | reverse complement strand
AGGCGGTGAAAAGCTCCCCAAAATGGACGCGCTGAAAAAACAGCGGCGGGAGCTGTCGGACAGAAAAAAGGCCCTCTATGCCGAGTATCGGCAGGTCCAGCGGGATATGCGGGAGGCCGTGGCGGTCAAGGCCAACATCGACCACCTGCTCGGCCTTACGGACGGGCGCGATAACAAGGAACAGACGCGATAGCGGCGGTGACGCAGCCAACCTCTTTGGGACATTTGGTCCCAAAGAGCCGGGTTTGGGGAGGCTCCCCAACAAGCATTTTTGCGGGCCCCCGGCCCAGCAAAAATTTCGGAGTGTGGCCACACCCGAATTGCTTGCCGTTTTGTGCAAGCCACGGAAATGGCGCAAAGAAACGGAGGTACACGCTTTTCTTACGAATCCTCCGTTTCTTTAGCCGCCTTCATCGCTTGGATCGTGGCTTCTACAATTTTTAATTCTTTTTCGTCCAGGGCGTTGAGCATGGTGTCAATCCGCTTTCTGCACTCGCTCCCCTTATTCTTGGACGGATAAAAATACTGATCTACCGATATATCAAACATTGTGACCATCTGATAAAAGGTGTTGAGGCTGGGGTGCTGGCCGTCATTTTCGTTATACATGATGGTGCGTGGAGCCCGGTCAACAATATAGGCCAGTTGTTCCTGCGTCATCCCGCTGGCCTCCCGCGCCCGCTTGATGGCGAGCCCTATATCGTGAAAATCAAACCGTCGTTCATTTCTCTCAATCTTCATAACATAACCTAATGTAATTTTATATTTCAGATGATATTATTTGAACGATTGTATATTTCATACCACTGACTGTTTAATTTCATATTGAACAACAAAAACAACTTCTACACGCTTGACTTTCACGTAACGTCATAGTGTATTATAGAGAAAACAGGAAAGGATGATCAAAATGAAAGTAAAGTATATTCGTTCTGACGGCGTTTATCAAAAAATCGCAAATGCGTCCATTGAAAAGAAAAATGACATCTATCGTTATGAGTTAATGATGCCTTTCAAGAAAAAATGGGACTGTTATAGTGTCCCAATGAAAGCATCAACGCCTAATGGATATGATGTAATAATGGCAAGCAGTATGCTTGGTCTTATTGCTCCAAATAAAGTAGACAAATCCCAGCAGAAAAATATCGAGCAAATTTCTTCTGATTTACTGTGGACTGCTTGTCAACAATCTATTCAGAAATCTTTGGATTGCTTTGCAAACAGTGGTATTGAAGTACCAGTACAGGAATATCTTTTTACAATTTTGTTAGCAGATCCCGAAAGTCCCTATATTTCACTTAATGAAGGGTATTGTGGCGATGGAGGTATTCCCGGCTATATTTTTGCATGGCTTGTTCCCAATCAATATACTTTGGAGCGGTTGCCAGTTGCTCTTGCACATGAAGTTAATCATAATATTCGATTTCAATTTATTCGATGGAGAAATGATATTACACTGGCCGAAATGATGGTTAGCGAAGGACTTGCTGAAAATTTTGCAACTTATTTATATGGCGAAGATAAAGCGGGGCCGTGGGTAACTAAAACTGATATAAAAACCTTAAACGAATATATTAAACCGATTATTTATGATGGGTTAAATGTACAGGGCCTTGAAAATCTTAATGCCTATTTGTATGGAGATGAAATGGCAAAACTGCAAAGCTATCCGGCTGTCGGTTTGCCTTATTGTGCAGGATATGCTTGTGGGTATCATTTAGTAAAGCATTATCTGAAAAAGACAGGCAAAAGCATTGTTGAAGCAACCTTATTGCCCGCAAGCGAGATTTTGGAAGTTGCGGAGGATTTTTGGAATGAATAATAAGCCTATGACTGTCCATGAAGTCGCCACATTATCCGGGATAACAATACGAACGCTCCACTATTATGACGAAATAGGCTTGCTAAAACCTACTATGCTTACGGATGCGAAGTATCGCTTATATACAGAAGATGATTTAAGTCGATTGCAGGAAATATTGTTTTTTCGTGAAGTGGGATTTGCTCTAAAAGAAATAAAAGAGTTACTTAACTCTCCATATTACAATCGATCTGAAGTGCTAAAAAAGCAACTTGCAATTTTAGAAGCACAAAGAGAGCGGATAGATGCTTTGGTCAAACTGGTAAAAGCAGAAATCAGTGGAGAGCAAGCCAATTCCTTTTCTGCATTTTCACATTCAAAAATAGTTGAATTACAGGAGAGCTTCAGAGCAGAAATTTTTGAAAAATGGGGAGAAACTCATAGTTTTAAAGAGTTTGAAGCTGTGTTTTCTACAAAAAGTAAAAAAATCCAAAATGAAGAAATGGAGAGGTTCCTTTCAATGGCGCAAACGATATTCGAAAAACTTGCGCTATATGAAACGCAATCTCCCGCTTGCAAAGAGGTTCAGCAAATTGTGCAAGCATGGCGAGAATACATTTCAGAACACTTTTATAGTTGTAACAAAGAAATGCTTTCATATTTAGGCCAACTCTATATTTCTGATGAACGGTTTTCCTCATATATAAATAGATTTGGCTGTGGAAATTTAGCTAATTTTTTTAGTGAAGCAATTAAAATATATTGCTCATTATCAGAAGGATAGAAATTGGGGACAAATCAATTTCGTTGTTACTCTTGCTAAAAAGGATATTCTTAGAATAGAACAAATGAGCCCCGAAACAACGGCATATAAAAAAAACGTTGTTTCGGCGGCTGGATATTCACGCGCCAAAACAAAATACAGTAGCCTTACGGCGGTTTTGAAATAGCAAATTTCAAGCCGCCGTTTTCTTTTCAAAAAATGAGATTGCGGGGGGTGTATTAAAGTCGCCCTTTTTTAAGGATACGGCGGTATCCGGGAGGTATCGCCGTGTCTTTTTTCCTTTTCCATCCCCCTAACCTGTCAAAAAAAGCCCACCCGCCCAGCAGGATCAGTCCGGCGGTAAATGTGCAATTTGGCAGTACATAAATAAATTTGTCGTTTCATGCGCTTGCGTGGCTTTGTGTCGCGCAGGCGTTTTTTGTTATCCGTACTTCGAGACAAAATGTCCCGAGGCATCGACATCCTTGTTGATACCCCCGGGCAGAGTTATAATATAAGTGTAATGTGATAGGGAAGGAGGAACAATGGCACGAACAAAAAACAGAGGGTATCAGCAGACTTTGGCCCCTACCTATACGGCCCGGCTCTGGAAAATGGGCGGCTACATCCGGCTTTCCCGAGAGGATTTACAGAAAATCAACCGGGGGCTTGACGATAGCAACAGCGTGAAAAACCAGCGTGACATTCTCAACGATTTTCACCATAACCACATTGACGAGTTTGAAAGCTATGTTTTCCTAATAAAACGCAATCTTATTCTGACTGGTATGAGCAGCTTGGCGGAGATGACAGCCCACTTGCCGATGCTATCATAGACAGAATCGCTCATGACAGCTATATGATCAATATCACCAGCATTGATCCCCAGAATGACAAATCAAATGCGTGAGGTATATGGCTTAGATAAAGCATTACGCGAGTAAACTCGCAATAGCGGTTTCCCACATGCCGGACTGGCGGTTTCCGCCAGCCTGGATATGCGGTTTCACTGCACAAGAATATTCAAAAAATTTGGGAAGAGGAGGGGAAGAGAGAGTGGAAAGGGGGAGAGGGAGGAAAAATTAAAATCTGCATATAGGAAAAATGAGTTCTGCGACCACATTTGGTGTTCTTGCAGAACAAGATTTTCCTCCCCGCAGATTTTAATTTTTTCTGCGGAGTAACAAAAAAAGAGTAATAATCAGGGCCTTGTGGGTGTCTTCCTCCCTCGAACCCTTTAGAGAGTCCAGAAATAGAGGCTTTTCGGGGAAAGGTGCCGCTGCACAAGGGGATGATTTGAAAACATTATTGGAATATAATGCACCACCTTACATGCCGCAAAAAAGCATATCGGCGTATGGGGACAGAGACATGCAAAGTATTTGAAACTATGTTTTTTCGGCTGGTAGCGGAATATTCCGACAGGCAAAGCGTGACAGAACAGTTGAAATCAAAAAATCAATTCTTATGGATTCAAAAGATGAATAACATTTTTGCGTGTGTAGGGGAAGCTGTTGAAAATGATATAATTTATTCATAGGTAAATGACAGTGTTTCTGTAATAAGCGGCAGTGCCATCCAAAGCTAAGCAAAGACAGTAATATAGAAAGACAGTTTGAAGATTGAAAAATCCCATGTTTTCATGTATAATTGGAAAAAGAAGTTAGACTGGAAAATCGAAATTTACAGGAGGAACGAAATGAAAGAAATATAGGAATTTAACTCTTCCAGTTTATCGCTATAGGTTATCTGCTATAATTTCCCATTTATCGGGCGGACAACATATCACCAAAAAGACAGACACATAATGCGCAGAGTCGGCAGGCTTGTGGGCAATCACAGCCTGTTGGTTCTGTTCTTTTTTCCAAAGTAAAACGTACATGATTTTTATTTGATATTAAATAGTGTCTGCTGATTAAGTTCAGAATTTGGGAAGAGGAGGGGGAGAAGAAGGTGGAAATGGGGGAGAAGAAGGCGGAAATGGGGAGAAGAAGGTGGAAATGGGGGAGAGGATGTGGTAGAATGGGAGGAGGGGGAGGAAAAATTAAAATCTGCATACGGGAAAAATGAGTTCTGCGACTACATTGGGTACTAATAGGCAAACGTATTGAGTAATGGATTAATACAATAGAAAGCAGGATTTCTATTGTCATGAATTAAGGGATTTTGAGGTTTGGTGGGGGTCATCATAGTGGGAGGTGGACCCCGCTTTTTCGTGTTTTTGGATGCCGCTGATAGAGGGGGGGATTGGGCGGTTTTGGATACATGGAATTTAGTTGGAATAATCAGAAAACAACAGTGAGGTTATTATGATTTATATTATAGACAATATATCAAATTATTTCGTTTATCTTTTTATAATTCATTTTGGATTCAGATTAAATCCAAGAAAAAACAAGTTTTTTCTTGGCGCATCGGTTTTGACTATGTTGTCTGCAGGGGCTTATAATGTATATTTTGATACAAATTCTCCGATTATCTATATAGTATGGAGCGTACTTGCCATATGTTTATTTTTTGAAGATAGAATGTGGCATTTGTTTATACTGAGCGCAGTCCTTATGTATTTCACGGGAATCATTGATACGTTCAGTGTCATGTTGATACAGGTTGTTTTAATAGGCGGAGGAGTTGGCGGCACGGGTATAACATGGTGGATGGAACCTGCCTATCTGCTCTCATTTTTGGTGTATCTTCTTATATATTTGCGGCTTTTTAAGAAAAATGACATATATTTGAGTGATATAAAATTTAAGTATAAGTTTGCACTTTTAATACAGGCCAGTATTTTCCAGATGTTCTATGATTATGTTTTTTATTTCTTTGAAGAAAATCATGCAAGGTATGGCTTGGATGCCTATGCAGTATTTTTTATCAGCATAGCAGGGACACTCTATTCCATTTTTCTTACGCTTAATCTTGCCATCAAAAATATATTATCAGACAGGCAGAGCAGGGAATTGCAGTCTTTTATGTATATGCAAAAGCAGCAGTACGATTATCAGTTACAGCAGTCGGTAGCTGTACGGCGTTTTAAGCATGATTTGGTAAATCATATTGGTGTTGTTAGAGAGTTAATAAATGAAAAAAAGACAGATGAAGCCAAAGAGTACATAGATACTATCTGGAATATTCAGGATGTGTTTGATTTAAAGATTCATACAGGAGATAGTTTTCTCGATATTATTGTTAATTATTATTTATATTTGGCGGTAAAGGAAAATATAGAGTTTGCTGTTTTGGGAAAGCTGACCGAAAAAATGCCTCTTGAGATGTTTGATATTACCACATTGATGGGAAATATATTGCAAAATGCTTTTGAAGCGGCGATAAAAGCAGATGTTCCCAGAATACGTGTTGAACTTGTAGAACATAAGGAAGAAATTTTTATTGTTGTTAGTAACAGTGTAGCCAAAACAATCAATACAAAAACAAACTTTTTTATGACATTAAAAAAGGATAAGCAAAATCATGGTTTTGGCCTGAAAAATATTATTGCAACTGTTGAAAAGTATCACGGTGAATGTTATATGGAATCTATAGTGGAAAATAGAGAAGTGTTGTTTCAAATCAGTATTGCTATACCAACTGCCAAAGCAGAGGAGAAAAAGGAATGAAAATAGGTATTGTAGAAGATGAAGCAGTATGGAGAGATAAGATACAGACTATTATCGAAAAATATTGTAGGGATAAGAATATTTCATCACAAATCAATTCATATAACAGTGGAAAAGATTTTATGAAAAATGCAGATGCAGATCTGTTGTTTTTGGATATTGAACTTGCAGAAGGGGAAGATGGTTTTGAAATAGCGGAACAGTTGATGAATCTTGGAAACAAATGTAAAGTTTGTTTTTTAACATCACACACAGAGTTAGCCAGAGTTGGTTATAGAGTGAATGCCTTCAGATATATTGATAAAAAGCATTTAGAGGAAATCAATGAAGCGATTGATTTTTTTCTTAAAACTAAAATTCAGGATCGGATTGTATTTTGTAATGGTACCACCGGGATACGCATAAAGATAAGCCTGAATGAACTTCTTCTTGTTGAGACAAGTGGAAGAAAACTGAAATATCTCATGTTGGATGGCAGTGAACATTTATGTGAGGGGCAGATATCTGAAGCCGCAAGAAGCTTGTCTCAGTTTGGCTTTTTTCAGATACATCGGTCATATATTGTCAATTTAAAATATATTGAAAAGGTAAACAGTCATGAAGTTACGCTTTGCAATGGATTAAAGGTAGTAATTGGAAGGATTCACAGTAAAGAGTTTAAGAAGGAGTTTTTTAAATGGAGAATGTGGTTTAATGATTGATTTTGTGTCGTTTATGCAAAATATGTGCTGTTTATACAGGGAGTATTTTATATTCCTTCTCACTGTGATATAAATAGGGTGTTAAACATAGTACAGGAGGATAGCAGAAGTGGTACAAGGCATTTTACTTAAGGATTGGCATTTTAATGGAAAATCAGTAATGAAAAAAGCGGTAATGGCAATGATAATGGGAACTGTTTTGTTAACAGTTTCATCGTGTGGGCAGGCAAAGAATACAGAAGACGCTCAAACGGATGTAATAAGCAGCACTGCGGAACCAGGCGGCAGCACTGGTGAAGTTCAGAAAACACAAAACGACATCAATACCGGTTCAAATTTGGCAGAATTGGAAAACCTGACAGGAGAATATGAATATTTATCGGATTATGGAACCGGTAAGTTAATGATTCAAAAATCATCCAATGGATATGATATTTCCGACTATGAATCGGAATTTTCCTATCGCTTTTTAGCTGATTCATCTAATATAGAAAATATAGAAAATAATCGGATATATGTAAAGTACCCCGAACAGGTATTTTCTGATGATACAGTTAACTTTAGCTATTATATTTTAGAATATAGTACAGATGAAATTAATGTGTATTACGGAGAAGCAGGGTTTGAAGAGACTCAATTTTTATATCATGCCACAAAGAAAATAGAGGTGAGGGCGGACGTATATGAGTATGAGTATGAGGGTGAGTATAATAGTTATGATATAAACGAGCCGGCGTTAGAAATAAAGAAAAATGATGATGAAACTTATCAGATTCAGATAGATTTATTCAGGATTTGGGATTTTTATGATGGTGCGGGAAAAATTACGGAAGAAGGGTTGGAATTTACAGCAACAGGCCCTGGTGGAAATGAGGTGAGTGGAGTCATAAAATTGGAGGAGGATATGGCAGTAGTAACCATTTTTGGCCAGGAATGGCTTGATTTTGCAGGATTGAGTGAATATAAATTCTACAAAACCTCAGATGTTCCTAACATAGATGATTTTCTGGCAAATCAGCAGGAAAGTAATATGCAGGATGCTGCGGATACAGGTTTGGAAGCAGCGGCAGATGAATTATTAGATTCCTTTATCAATGGATTGGCAGACGCAGTTGACTCTGAAGATTCGGCATCGACATTTTCTGTTAGCGATTTAAAGTTGGATTCTGAGGAATGGGATGCATATTCTATTGGAGAGAAAGTCGATCTTGACAATGATGGAGAAAACGAACTGATTATTAACGGGCCTTATGGGGGGATATACCTTGATGCGCGTGATGATAAGGTATATGAATTTGCAGCAGGAGAGGGCACTGTTCTCGTTCTTTCTTATACCTATTATAATGGAGCCGCATGGATTATGTACAGTAACAGTTCGAGTGCAGGATTTGAATTTTACCATATGGAAAAATTTGAAGGAGCTGATAACTTAACTGCAGAAATGAATTTCGGTGAGGAATTTGACCCAAACAATGCGGAAGCCGGAATAAAATATACATTGAATGGAACTGAAATTTCATATGATGAATATGCAGAATTATGCAGCAAAATTTTCGCTGCTGAAGTAAGTACAGACTAAAAGAAAAAATGAAAGTTTTGGTAAAAGGTGTATTATTTGCATGCAATGCTGTTGAAATATGGGGGACATTGTCATACTTCATCAGAGTGTCTTAGTTTCCGGCAGATGCAGACACGGAAAACCGAAAAATTCCGTAAACACGGCTTTTTTGGCACTACATAGCTTTCAAAGCTGCATTATTTCCTTGTGCTTTTAGGATATAAAAAATGAAACGGATAAAACAGAAATAGCACAAAACCATCAGGCGGGCATCCAAGAGTCAGAAGCGAGAAATAAAAAATTTAATAAAATTTCAAATCTACACAATAGATTCAAATTGCCCTGTTATAATTATGGTTAGGAGGTGCGCTATGAGTAGAATCTTAGTTGTTGAGGACGATCTATCTATACAAGCATTACTGCATGATTTCATACAGGAAGCAGGGCATAGCGTTATACTGGCATCTGACGGAGTGGAGGCTCTTGCGAAATATTCCGAACAGGATTTTGATCTGGTACTGCTTGACATTATGCTTCCTAAAATTGATGGTTACGGTGTCTGTGAGGTTATCCGGCAGAAATCAGATGTGCCTATCATCATGCTCACGGCTTTGGATGGGGAAGAAAACCAGATAAGAGGATTGGACCTGCAGGCTGATGATTATATTACGAAGCCTTTTTCCATGTCCGTCCTGCTTCGGAAAATCGCCGCCGTCCTGCGCCGTTCATCAAAGCTTAAGTGTATTCCGCAGACTATGAGCTATAGGAATCTGAAACTGGACTTAGCCGGATACAAAGCCTATGTAGGGGGAGAAGGCATTGACCTTACTCCGCGTGAATTTGAAATACTGCGGGAACTGTTGGTCAACAGGGGCAGGATTTTGACACGTCAGAACCTTTTGCAGACAATCTGGAAATATGAGTTTTTCGGGGAAGAACGGATCATTGACACGCATATCAAGAACCTGCGGAAGAAGCTCGGAACGGCTGACTATATAGAAACGATCAGAGGGGTGGGATATAGAATTGATAAAGATGATTAAGAGCCGATTGTCCGTTAAAGTTTTTCTGCTGACATTGTTGTTGATAGCGGTGTGCTGTTTTACAACATATAGTTTTATTTTACAGGCAGCACCCAAAAACTATCAGTATGACATAGAAGATGTCGATTTGGAACTTAGCTTTTTGCCAAATGAATTATCGGGGGTTAAAAAGGAATATGCTTATCTTTGGCTTGAACCTACGTCTGAATGGATGGATGAAATATATGACAATGAATTTGAACTGCATTTTTTTCAAGCTGACGGGAAGGAAGTAAGTTTACATGATATTAACCAACTTGTCGGTGGGCAGATTACGGATTTTGATAAAATTGAAAAAACAAAGCCCTACACCGCTTCATTTATAGACAGCGATTCAATTTATACGTTATTGGTAACAAGGAATACTGCAAAACATACCCAGACAGAAGAAGCTATACAAGGAACGCTCCCAGTGCTTTGCCTTGTCGTACTGTTGGGTTCTATCATTTCAGCCTTTTTCTATTCATGGTATATGACTGCGCCTATTAAAAAAGTGAGCATACTTTCAAAGCAAATGGCAGGTATGGATTTCAGCGGATTTTGTTCTGCCGGGCGCACTGATGAAATAGGCGTGTTATCTGACAGCC
>ERZ779637.1401-NODE-1401-length-10110-cov-5.377424_pt1 | contig 10110 bp, 10 predicted proteins | sample MGYA00514196_ERZ779637 | MGnify/ENA primary metagenome ERZ779637 (study PRJEB29562, sample SAMEA4376700) | mouse gut metagenome | isolation source: Cecum | study: EMG produced TPA metagenomics assembly of the A DSS colitis mouse model was used to assess the... | reverse complement strand
ACAAGCATAATGTACGCGTTGCCTGAGGCGGGGCGTTCATTTTTTGCACGATGGGACTATCGTGCATTGATTTCACCGTTTGTACCGATTTCGGTATAACCCGTTTTCCTCATGCCCGTATATGTTTGCTGGTACTCTGAATCTAAAGTAAAAAATTTAGGGGAATCCTGCAACCAACTCCGATTTTTTCCGAGTAGTTATGTGAAGGGCCCAATCAAGAGTTCAAGGAGGTGTTTTAATGGAAGATAGCCGCATTGTGGAACTCTATTATTCTCGTTCAGAAAATGCAATCATCGAAACAGCAAATAAATACGGAAAATATTGTTATTACATTGCTTATCATATTTTAGACGATGCCGGAGATGCGGATGAGGTTGTTAATGACACCTACATGGGAGCATGGAACAGCCTGCCACCCCATCGCCCGTCTGTCCTATCTACATATCTTGGCAAAATCACAAGACGTATTTCCATTGACCGCTGGACCAAACGAAAGGCGGACAAACGGGGAAAAGGCGAAATCCCGCTGGCTTTGGACGAATTGGCGGAAACTATCCCATCGCCAGATACGCCGGAACAAGCTGTGCTTGCTGCGGAACTGACAAAATCCATTGACCGTTTTTTGGCATCTCTGCCGAAAACGGAACGAGATATATTTGTCTGCCGCTACTGGTTTTTTGCATCTGTTGCAGAAATCAGCGAGAAATTCAGCATCAGCATCAGCAAAGCAAAATCCATGCTGTTTCGTACTCGGAACAAGTTGAAAACTCACTTAGAGCAGGAGGGATTCATTTGAACAGTCACATTTTTCTGTATGCCTTTGGGGATATTCACGACGAGTACATTATTAGTGCCCAACAGTGCCTGGGATATGAACCTGAACAGAGAAAGTGCCGAAACAAGTCCATAAAGCGGATTTTCACAATGGCGCTGGCGGCGGCGTTGGTTTTGGCCTGTGCCATGGCCACAGCTATGGCGGTAAGCCCGGAACTACGGGCCACTATAATTTCTATGTTCCGGCTGGATGAAGCCGAGCAAGTGCCCGACATTTCTGCGAAGGTGAACGAAGTGCGCCAGATAACCATCGGGGAAACTGTGAGCGCAAACTATGTGAAGGTTGACGGGATTTGGAGTTGGAGCACAGACGGAGCGTTGCTGTGCAATGGTACATGGGCTGGTGATGGAAGCAGTTTTTACAAGCTGGACGGCGAGGAACTGACAGAAATCGGCGCGGACGCCCCGGTGGTTTCAGCCCAGACCAGTTGGAATGGCCGGGATTATACTGCCATGTTCCGCTGGTTTGTGTATGACGGCATCCTTTATACCGATGAAATTGCCACCCGAAAGCTGTTTGACGGTATGGCTGATGCGGTGTTGATTCCCAGCCGACTGGGTGAGCGCACAGATGTGGTTCTGCTTACTGCCACTGTTTTGGAGCCGACTATGGAAAACTATACCTGGGTGTATGATTTAGAGTCCGGTGAAGTAACCGATGTACTGGAGGACTGCGGAGTGGAGGTTCTTGGGCCCATTCGCGTGGTAACGATAGCAGACGATTTGAAGCACGCTATTGTCCAGGCCGGAGAAACCTCGGAAGGTATACCTTACTTGGCGGATTTGGAGGAACAAACCCTTACGCCGTTGAGTGAAGTATTTGGAATGGAAATCAAAGAGTGGCAGTTCCAAACCGGCGAGGGTGGGTATCGCGCTGGGTTCTGCAACAGCGATACCATTCTGCTCACTACAGGCGAAAGAAATACTACATGGACATACCACATCCCCAGCGGTGCATTGGTGTGTACTGTAGCAGATGGGACGGGGCTGCGTCCTATTGATTCCCGGCGCGGAATGTTAAACCTGTCAGTGGATGAGGCAGGCGGCGTATCTGTTGTGGATTTGGCCACCGGGGGCCGGGTCAAGCTGGAAGGCATAAATGGCAATGGAGAGTTTATCTGTAAAGCGAACAGTACCGACACAAAGCTGCTATGGGCGGAATGGAGCGGGTCAGATGAGCATCGCTCCATCAGTATCGAACGTCTTGGTGTCATTGACTTGGAAACGGGCGAGTTTACGGCCTTTGACCGGGTACATCAGGAGGAACTACGAGATGAATGGGTTTATTGGCTGGGGGACAGTCGGGTAATGATTGTCAATGACCTCCATAGCTCGGAGAATTCAGATCCAGGACACTCCCCGGAATATTATTTGTGCGTTTACGAATTTTGAGATAAGCTGCGTTTGATAAATGTGGAAGGGTAAAACCTTTATTGGCATTTGTGAACATGACTGTCTCATCTTCCGACGAGACAGCCATGCTGCTTGTTGATAGCAACACCTATAATCCTATCGACACACAAGAATTTATGTGGTTATGTGTCCGTGGTGGATCAGTAATCAGGAGACAGATTATGAATAAAAAATCTCAGCAAATCATCGTTAGCATTTCGGCGGTGGCGCTGTTGCTATCAGTAATGGTTCCAACACTCAAAATGTCCACCCAAGCAGCCAGCGTTACCCAAAACGACATCCAAAAAATTAAAGACGAACTCAGTGACATTCAGGCTCACAAAAAAGATGCAGATGCCAAATTAGCTGCCATTCGTGATGATTTGTCCCAAGCAAAGGAGCAGATGAAACTTATCGAGAGCCAAGTATTGTTTACTGAGGAGGAGATTAGCGCCAGCCAGTTGTTGCTGGACAAGTATGACCAGCAGATTGGCATGAAGGAGCAGGAAATTCAAGAACTTGAGATCCAAGAATCGGAGCAGTTGCAGGAGTTTTACCGTCAAGTGCGATGGCTGGAGGAGACAGGGGGAGTATCTTATCTGTCCATTTTATTTGAAGCCAGAACTTTCGCTGAAATGTTAGACTATGCTATGCTCATTACCGACATCATGGACTATTCAGATCGTATCATTCAGAAGTTAGAAACCACTCAGGCAGAGCTTGAAATTGCTCGTGAGGTCCTCCAGACAGATCGAGATGCCCAAGCTGCTGTTCAACAGGAGTTAGAGGAGCGCAAGGCGGAGTTGGTGGCAAAGAAAGCAGAGCAAAACAGGGTGCTCCAGCAGATTGCTGCCTCGGAGAGCGAGTATGCTAAAGAGGCTGAGTTGCTGGCCCAAAGTGAGGCGCAAATTGATAAAGAGCTTAAGGAGGCAGAACGCAAGTATGCCGACCAAATTGCTGCCCTCCAAGCTCAGCAGAAAGCCAGCGGCATCAATATTAACGCCACCAGTGGAAACTGGTGTTGGCCGTTGCCAGGGCGGTATTATTTATCCTCCCTATTTGGCGGGCGTATTTTGTACGGTGTCTATGATAACCACACCGGCACCGATATTCCGGCCCCATCGGGTACACCAATCTACGCTGCTAATGATGGGGTAGTGACCAAAGTAAATCGAAATAAAGATTCCTCGTCCTACGGTTACTACTGCACTATTAACCATGGTAACGGATATGTCACTCTGTATGCCCACCAATGCCAAGTGCCCATAATCAACGAGGGAGATACCGTTAGTAAAGGACAGGTCATCGGTTATGTCGGCACCACGGGCAACAGTAGCGGAAATCATTTGCATTTTGAACTGCGAATCAACGGTGTGCGGGGAAACGTACTCAAACTTTACCCTGGCATGAACTTCACATACAAGTCCAATGGGCAGACAATTACAATCCAAGGTGGCTAAATAATTTAGCAGACCTGTAGTCTGTAAGCTTTTCCCGCTATAGATATAACAATGAAGGCGAGGCCATTGGACAAAAAGTGGAGCAATGGAGGACTAAATGAAGCGAAAATTCGTGCAAATTGCAGCGTTATGCCTGTCAACAACCCTTATACTGGCCTTTGGCGGGGAAAAAGTTGCTGCTGCCCCCATGCCCTTCTCCCATGACCAGATCATCTGAGTGGGTCTGCATTACGGCACTGGGTCCATGGAGGGGCTGAATCTGCTCAACGACGTAGGCTCCGGCTTCCGCTTCGGTTATTATGACAGTACGAACCAGTTCGTGGATCTTGGCTCTACCCAGCAAAAGGCCATCTCCGTGGTGGAAACCATGAACGTCTATTACGGCACTTACAACAAATATACCAGCTACCACTCAATGCTGCCCACCTCCAATGTGGCAGTGGGCGAGTACCATTTGGAACTGCCAGGGGCCTATCAGACCTTTGCGGAGGCGCAGGGGATGGCTTCCTTCTATCCGGGAGGATTTGCGGCCTATATTGGCGGGATGTTTTACGTCCGCGTAGGCAATTACACCACCCGAGATAGGGCGATGGCGGCCCAGAGTGCCCTCGTAGCTCAGGGCGTGAGTACAACATTGGTGGGCACCTCGAAGTATGGCGTCAGTGTGGTGGTCACCAGTACCAACAACATCCTGTTCCAGTTCGACGATTTAGGTAATGGCACCGGCCTGGGTATTGAGCCAATCTCGGTCAATGGGGAGAAGTGCGCCACCTGGAGCAAGGACTGTCTGTACAACGGCGGCTTCCGCTTCGAGCGCATTAAGGGAGACAAGCTCACGGTGGTGAACATCGTGGAGTTTGAGGATTACATTGAGGGCGTTGTGGCCACCGAGATGAACAATAGATGGCCCATCGAGGCATTGAAGGCCCAGGCGGTAGCGGCGCGCAGCTATGCCGTTTCGCTGGGGTCCAAGCATTCCGCCCATCACTTCGATATCTGTGACGACACACACTGTCAGGCATACGCTGGTCAGACAAGCGCAGGACCCAACACCAGGACCGCCGTGGAGCAGACCACTGGGCTGGGGGTACTCTACAACGGAAAGTCGGCTCAGTCCTTCTACTACTCCAGCAATGGCGGGGCCAGCGAGAGCGTGTCTAACGTGTGGGGGAGCAATCAGGCCAGCTATCCCTATCTGATAGGTAAGGCGGACCCCTACGAACCCACACTCAACCTTAAAAACACCTGGGAGCGCACTTTCACCAGCAGCCAGATTATCTCTAAGCTGCTGTCGGCCTATCAGGTCACTGCTCCTATCGTGTCGGCGGCGGTAACCTTTTACACCGACGTGGGCAATCCCAAGACCATCACCTTCACCGACAGCGCCGGGAAAAACTTTTCTGTCAGCGCTGCCAGAGTGTACCAGAGCCTGGGCCTGCCCTCCTTCCGTTTTGGGTTCAAAGGCGCGGGCGGGACAAGCCAGCCAGTCCCCACCACACCCTCGGTTGACGTCACCATAAACGACTCCGCCGTAGTGGATAATCTTGCCGGACTGTACGCCATTGATGGGAAAGGGAACATTTCTGCCCTGGGTGGCGACCTATATGTTATCACTGACAGCGGCACCACCCAACTGGGGCAAAGCGTAGATCAGGGCCAGGGGCAGGGAGGCCAGAGCGCTGGAAATGCGTGGAGCAGTTCCGCCACGATGGTAAACGGCTCCATCACTTTCGCAGGCAGGGGCTGGGGCCACAACATCGGCTTGAGCCAGTTTGGTGCTAAAGCCATGGCCGAACAGGGATATACTTACCTACAGATTCTGCAATTCTACTATACTGGCATTACAGTGGGATATATGTAAAAACCTCAGGTTTTTATTTCGACGTGCCTGTTTTGCAATTAGCTGACACGTTAAAAAACTCATGATTCAGAGAGTGATTAAAGGTGAGGCCATTGGACAAAGTAAATTGGGTATTATGCCCCGCTTGTAATAGTAAAACGCGGACAAAGATGCGGGATGATACCGTACTTGAAAATTTTCTACTCTATTGTCCAAAGTGCAGGCAAGAAACACTAATCAACGCTAAACAACTACATATCACCGTTATCAAAGAGCCAGACGCTTAGACGCAGAGCCGATAACAAGCAGATTTTGAACTGCTGTTATCGGCTTTGTGATTCCCAGATTCACTTTAGACAGGCTGCGCGATATCAGCTTCCATCAATTCATGTACCATGGCGCGGGTTGACGCTAAAATCAGCCGTTGTCCTTGCTTCGGACAGGCCCGATATAACCCAATCAGCTCTTGGAGGCCAGTGTCCTGATCGTTAGGGGATGCAAACAGGAAATCGAACGATATGCCCAATACGTCAACCAGCGCGGCCAGCACCTCAAAGGACGGGTTCATCACGCCCCGCTCAATGCGGGAAATCGTGCGTACCGCGAGACCCGAAATATCAGATAATTTCTGCTGGCTCCATTTCCGGCCCTTCCGAAGCTGTCTGACCTGTTTACCGAGCTTTTTCAAGTTTTCATCTGGCGTAAATCTCTTATCCGACATATTTGTCACCTCGACCTTATTCTATCGGTCCAGAACAAGGAATAAAAGCACCTTATCAGTCCAGTAAGCAAGTCCTATCAGTCTATATTTTGAAAACTTCCATTCCGGGTAGCTGTAAAAAAAACGGCAGCTTTACGGAACGCTTTCCTATGCTCAAAAAGCCATAACTGCCGTTTTGGAGGCAGCTATGGCTTTTTTATTTAGCTTGCCTGCTCTAAAGTCAGGCCAATCGTCAAAAAAATCTGTGGCAGCAATGTGTCCCCTTGTCCCCATGATAATGACCAATCTGTCCAGAATACAAAGACAAATTATTCCATGAAGCAGGAGGCCGGATACTCGCCAAGGGTATCCAGCCTCCTGCTTTGTCGAATAACAGCAAATCCTGTCGGCTCCTGCGGGTGCCGAGGCCCACCCTTCGTTTCGATGCAGCACCTTCCCCAGCCCCACCTACGAACGAAACGGAGGTAAACACAATGTTTGACCCCAAGAGCGATTATGCTCTGAACAAGATGGACCCGGAGGCCATCGTATATATTGATTCCAGGGGCACCCTGATTCGGCTCACTGTAGACAACTTCGCCAGCCCGGAGGAATTTTGGCGTTGGAAGGAGTGGTCTGACAGTGATTACCACAAAATCGACAATGCGGGCGTTGCTTTTTCCAAGCGCACCTTGTCATTGCAGGGCTTGTCGGAGCAGACCATAGCTGTGCAATCGCCGGAGGAATATCTAATCATGCTCCAGGAGCAGCAGGAACGTGCAGAACTGCGCCGCTTACTCATGGAAGGAGTGGATAGCTGCCTGACCGCCACACAGCGCCGCCGTTTGTGGCTATACTGCGTAAACGGTCTGACAGTACGGCAAATTGCAGAAGCGGAGGGCGTCCAGCATCCGAGCGTTGTTGAGTGTCTGACTGCGGCCAAGAAAAAACTTTTGCTATTTTTGAAAAATATGGCCTGACATCCCTACCAAAACCCCATTTTAAGGACGTTAGGTGAAGGGCACGTTTTCCCTTCCCCCTTCACTCGTACATCGACAACTGAACATACGGTATTGCGGGTACAAAACCCATGCAGCAGCGGGATAGGGCGCGCCGCCAGGACGACAGCTTGTGAAAGGGGGAACATGGACAAGCTGTAGGAGCGATCAACGAGGCCCTTGTAAACTGGAGTCGCGCCCAGGACGCATTGACCTGCATGGGGGACAATGAAACTTGCTCACGCCCGTCCATAGACTTGTGACGGAACCCTGCGGCATACGTTCAGAACGGTGCTGCGGAGTTATGACAGCCGCGCCAGCGGCGGCCCATGAATAAGAGGCAATACCCCCTCTCGCCGGGGATGCGTGGCAAATACGGCGAAACTGCATCGAAACGGAACATACAGCCGCGCCGGGACATGGCCGCAGATGTTTGCGGCACCGCTATACCCCGGCGCGGCTGTCCTCATTCAATGGGAGGCACCTATGAAACACATTGCTGCCCCTGACGCTGGGGCACGGGAGGCACCCAATTCGCTGGATGTGACCTCCACCTACCGCTTTGATGGCCGGACCTTTGTAGTCCAGCCTGTGTTCCAGGAAACCGGGGAAACGTCCCTGGCAACGTTGCTGCTGAATCTGATGCGTACCGACGCATCGTTCCAATAAATACTGCCGCATCCGTGACATTACCGGCCAGACGTGGTAAAGTAAACCCGTAAATACTGCTGTTTGGCTGCCGGAAAGGAGGCTGTGATGAAACAGTCAAAGAGCAAAAAAGGCCGCGAGGCCACGGCGTTCCTCTATGAGCGCCTTTCCCGCGACGATAATTTGGATGGGGACAGCTACAGCATCCAGAATCAAAAGAAGCTGCTCACCAAGGTCGCTAAAGAAAAAGGCTACACCAACCTTGTCCATTTTTTTGACGATGGGATTTCCGGCGTCACCATGGATCGTCCAGGCTTCCAGTCCATGCTCCAGGAGATTGAGAAGGGCAAGGCTGCGGCGGTGTTCGTCAAAGACCTCTCCCGCCTGGGGCGGAACTACATTGAGGTGGGCCGTCTGACCGAGGAATTTTTCCCGGAACACGACATCCGGCTGGTGGCGGTGTCTGACGCCATCGACACAGACGAGGGTGAGAACGAGCTGGCCCCGATCAAAAATCTGTTTAACGAGTGGTATGCCCGTGATATTTCCAAGAAGCGGCGCATCAGCAACAAGATCAAGGGGAATGCCGGTGAGCCGATGGGTCCACCGCCCTATGGGTATGAGAAGGACCCGGACAACCCCAAGCGGTGGATCATTGAGGAAACCGCCGCCGCCGTGGTGAGGCGGATATACCGCATGAGCCTGGACGGGATGGGTGTGGTGCAGATTGCCGACACCCTCAGCAAAGAGAACATCCTGACCCCACGCTTTTATTGGCAGGCCAAGGGCGTCCAGAAAGCTGGAAAACCGTCTAAATATGGTCCCTGTCATTGGTGTGGTTCTACTGTTACCAAAATTTTGGGGCAGCAGGAATATTGTGGTGATGTACTCAACTTCAAGACCTACTCCAAGTCCTACAAAAACAAGCGCCGCATTGAGAATGACCGGGAGAACTGGGCAATTTTCAAGGATGTGCATGAGCCGATCATTGACCGGGCCACCTGGGAGAAGATCCAGGAGAAGCGGGGGAAGATCCGCAAGCGCCGCACCCATGAGGGGGAGCGGAATATGTTCTCCGGCCTGCTGGTCTGCGCGGACTGCGGCAACAACCTCCATTTCCATTTCAACCAGGGCAACCCGGAGATCGAGTATTTCAACTGTTCCAACTACAAGGGCAATCGGGGGACCTGTTCCTCCACCCACTATATCCGGGCGGATTTTTTGGAGCAGGTGATGCTGGCTGAGATCAGGCGGCTGACCCGTTTTGTGTGCCGCTATGAGAAGGAGTTCGCCGCCATGATGATGGGCTTCACCCAGCAGGCGGCGGAGGATGAGCGCCGGGTGATTCAAAAGGAGCTGGACGCCGCCACAGCCCGCGACAGGGAGCTTGATTCCTTGTTCGAGCGTATTTACGAGGACATGGTGGCGGGACGGCTGACGGAAGAACGGTTTGCCCGGATGTCCACCAAGTACGAGGACGAGCAGAAGGAGCTGCGGAGTAAGATCAAAGCCTTGCAGGAGGGCATTGAGCGCACCAGGAGCAAGGCTGTGACGGCGGATATTTTTATGTCGGCTGTCCGCAAGTACACGCGGGCCAAAAAGCTCACGCGCCGGATGCTGGACGAGCTGGTGCAGTACATCGAGGTCCATCAGGCGGAGAAGATCAACGGAACCTGGGTTCAGCGCCTCACCATCCACTATAATTGTATTGGGGCGATCAGCATTCCCGAAGAACTGACCCTCCCCATGCCGGACATCACCGTGAACACCCGCAAGGGCGTGTATGTCAGCTATCAGCCTGACACGAAAGCGGGGTAGGGGGCATGGCAAAACAGAAGCGGGCGTGGCTTTATGGCCGCGTTGCCCATGATGATGGTATCACACTGGTGGTTCAGATGGACTATCTGCGGCATTGGGCGGCAGAACATGGCTGTACCATTGTGGGTGAAACCGCTGAAACAGGCAGCGGCATCCGTCCAGACCGTCCCGGCCTGTCCGCAGTTATGCAGGCCGTCCGGGGAAAGCGGATGGACGCCCTGGTGGTGAGAAAGCTGGATCGTCTGACCAGGAATCCCCCAGACGCCTGCGGGCTTATGGAGACACTGAAAGAGTGTGGCGTTTGCCTTATCTGCACCGACGAAAATTTTATCCCCGACCTGCTTGTTACTCGCTTTTGATATGAAAAAGGCGAGTGTTCTTACAGCATCTTTCAAATGCTATAAGAACACTCGCCATGGT
>ERZ779637.1400-NODE-1400-length-10136-cov-12.275072_pt1 | contig 10136 bp, 12 predicted proteins | sample MGYA00514196_ERZ779637 | MGnify/ENA primary metagenome ERZ779637 (study PRJEB29562, sample SAMEA4376700) | mouse gut metagenome | isolation source: Cecum | study: EMG produced TPA metagenomics assembly of the A DSS colitis mouse model was used to assess the... | reverse complement strand
GACTGAACTGATCTCTTCTGGTCTTAAATTCATGGATCATACGCACCTTTCTTCTAAATTTTAGTTTATAACTGAACTTTCAGCAATTCCTTCTGCAGTTCGTTTAATTTTGTACTGATACTACTGTCCACCACTCTGTCACCGATACGGATTACCATACCGCCGATCAGAGACTTATCCAGCAGATAATTCATTTCCATCTTCTTATAGGAAGTCGTATCAAGCAGTCTCTGCTCAATCTTCCTGCGCTGTTCCAACCTCAGCGGAACGGCCGTAGTCACGGTCGCAACCCCGATTCCCTTATATTGCTTCACTTCTGCAATAAAATAATCAAGGATCGCGTCGATGTCTTTATAACGGTCTTTGGAAATGATGATGGTCACAAATCCCAGCAGCTCACTTGACATCCTGCCTTCAAACACATTCTTGGCAACCTGGATCTTCTCCTCTTTAATGATCTTCGGATGATTCATCAGTCTGCCGAATTCCTCATTCTCTGAAAGCACCTGTCGCAGCTGCTCAATTTCTTCCAATAACGCGTCTACTTTATCCTGCTCTACCGCAAGTTCAAAGAGCGCGTCGCCATATGTCTTTGAAATTAGCTTAGCCATGTGCTCTCACCCATTTCTTTCAAAGTTTCTTCGATCAAAGTGTCCTGGACAGTCGTATCGATAGCTGCATTCACAACCTTGCCTGCCATCAGGGATGCCAGTACTACCATCTCGCGTTTCACTTCATCTGCAGCCTTATTTCTCTCCAGTTCAGCTTCCACGCCGGCTCTCTCGATGATCCTGGCCGCTTCTTCCTTCGCTTCTGAAACGATCTTATTCTCGTTCGCCAACGCTTTCTTGCGCGCTTCGCCAAGGATTTCTTCCGCTTCCTTGTTGATCTCTCTTAACTTAGTCTCATACTCTTCCTTCAACGCTTTCGCCTGCGCCATATCTGCCGCAGCCGTGTCGAGTTCGCTCTTGATCCGATCCTGTCTGCCCTGCATCATATTCCGTACCGGATTAAACAGGAAGTGGGACGCGATCAAAAACAACGCAAACACAGCGATGATCATCAATACCGCATCGCTCAGCAGCTGCATATCCAGGTCAAAAAGCCTGGGCTCCATTTCCGCAGCTGCCATCACCATCTGTGTAGCTACTATATTCAAACCCTCGTACCTCCTTTCTGTGATCATCATACTTTCTCAGTCTTGGAAGAATACATGTTATCCGCATCCTTCCCCTGCATTCTTTGCAGCGATAGTACAACTTCATATTCTATTAGGGTACCAAAGGTTTTACGAACAGGAGCAGCATCGCGATCAACAGACCATACAGACCAGTCGTCTCTGCAACGGCCTGGCCCAGCAGCATCGTAGAAGTAACATCCGACTTAGCGCCAGGATTTCTTCCCACTGCTGCAGCAGCATGACCAGCCGCAATACCCTGACCAACACCAGGTCCGATACCTGCGATAACCGCAAGACCCGCGCCGATTGCCGAACATCCTAAGATAAAGTTTGTGTTAAATTCTCCCATTTTTATTTTCCTCCTTTTAGTCTTATAATTTAAAAATGGTATGATATTAAAGTAAATTTGCTTCGCAAACCAACTATGCGAGATTTGCCTGATCTATTCTCCTGTCGTGCAGGCATCTGTAATGTACGTCATGGTCAACATACAGAACACATACGTCTGTATCGCACCGGAAAACAGATCGAAATATACATGCAGTGCCGCCGGCCATACGATTGCAATCTTTGAGAGCAGACCATAGACAAGCGCCAGCATAACCGTGCCAGACAGTACATTCGCGAACAAACGCAAAGATAACGATATCGGCACAGCCACATCACCGATCACATTGATCGGCGCCCAGATCGGCCACGGATCACACAAGCCTGCGATAACACCCTTGACCTTCTGATGCTTAAACTTGTTAAAGTGGATCAGCGTAAATGTTATGATACCGAGTGCCAGCGTCACACCGTAATCCGCCGTGGGCGGTCGCAGCCCGAATAATCCGGAAATATTACTGAGCAGAATAAAAATGAAGATCGTGCCGATGTAATTGCGGAATCTGGGGCTGAACTTGCCCATAACGCCGCCGATCATCTTGTCAAGCATCTCCACTACCATCTCTGCAATATTCTGGAAAGTACCCGGAACGTCTGACGCATGTTTCGCGGCACGCCCTGCGGCGATACTAAACCCGATGATCACAAGCATGACGATCAACACGCACACATGGGTGGTCGTTATCCATACAGTCTGGCCGAACAATTCATAGGAAAAGACCCCGTGAATCATAAAATCGATATCCTGGCTTGCAGATAACATAATTCCCTGTCCCATACTTTCACCCCCTTACACTAGAATTTTATTTTTAAAATAACAGTCTTCCCGAAATTATCTTCCGGATAAACCGTTATATTTTAAACTGCATCGCTCTATTGTTTCACCCCATAGAAGTAACCGACGGTCAGGACTGCACGGTTGCTGCACCAGCGCATACCGGTCATTGAATCTTAAATACCCACGCATTCAGTTTCTTCATCCACGGGTTCATATAAGCCGATACCTTCATGCCCATATAGCCGCAGAAAGCAAAGATTGGATTGGCAAACTCGGTGTAGACCAGCACACCCATGATCACCACCAACACGAAATACCGGATCAGGCTGTTGGCGCCCACTGTCTTCACCGCTCCTTTGGCTGCCTGGTCAAGCCCGCGGTTCAAAGACCACCACATATGTATCGCCCCCGCTACCGCAAGCACGATTCCGATCCACAGTCCGACACTGTATGAAAACTCCCGGGAAAAGAGAAGTAAAACAAGCTGGAATGCGATACCGTACAGAACAATACCCAGACACAACTCAAACAACGTCGGGTCAATCTTCTTCTTCATAACTCGCCTCGCTTCTGCGCATTCTGATCATCTGCTGCTTCCTGCTGCAGATCTGCCGCGCTTTCGCCACTGTCACGGACAAACGCCGTGCTTCGTCTGCGCGTCACCGCCGGCGTCTCATAGATTCTCTTCGCGAACCGGAACACGTTCGTAAATCCTGCCAGCGTCCCGACAAAAAACAGCACGATCATCCAGAAGGAAGTGCCCAGCTTCTTATCAAGGAACATTCCTGCAAAAGAGCATAGAAAAATAGGAACCAGCATATTAATACCGAACTGCGTTATCATCGTAAGCGCCTGATAAACATTTCTATTATATTTCACTGCTCTTCCCTTCTTCAGATATCCTGTCATACCGTATCTGCATACTTCCTCTACGGTATGATTTAATTATAATGTGGCAAAAAATACCCACTTATCAAATTATACCCATTTCCTCTGTTTATGTCCAGTAAAAATATGAATTACATTGACTTTTTCCCACTGCCTGTGTCAAAATATTCTTAAATGATCGCACTCCAAAAAATCTTCGACATTTGTAGATGACGGCACCCAAAGGAGGTTATATGTCAAATCCGACCCTATACCGCAAAAGACTTATTCCCGAGGAATGCATTCTGCTCAAGGACGATCGTATTCTTCATCGGGATGACCAGATCATCGTGACCGGCTGGTACACTTTAAAGCCTCGCAAAGACCTTCATCATGGATTTTCCTGCTACTATCTTGCCGAAGGATTCAAGATCAGCCGATTTTACAAAGACAATGATTCCATGGCATTCTGGTACTGCGATATCGTCGATCATACCTACGATGCGGATACTGATACGTATGTATTCACGGACCTCCTCGTTGACGTGATCGTCTATCCCGACGGCTTCGTGAAGGTCGTGGATCTGGACGAACTGGTCACCGCCAAGAATTCCGGCATTCTTTCGGACGCGCTGTTAGATACGGCACTTCTACGGCTCGATCACTTACTGCAACTCATCTACCGCGGAGAATTCCCGAAGATGCAGAAGCCGACCGAAACTTATATGGATGCCATGATCTATTAGCATTATATTTTGCCTCACAAGACGATCCCTTTTGCGGACTTGACGCCTGACTCATTACTCGCAGGAATACGCAGAAATTTCCCCGCAAAACATAATAACGTTCTCGGAAATCCGGTTTCTTTCCCTCACCGGAATTCTGAGAACGTTTTTGGTCTGTCTCCGCTTTCCGAAACAGATAAACAACTCAATAGAAAATATGCCCTCCGATCCTGTATTTAGGTGTGACACCGTCTACAGGTGTTCTGAAATATACACAATTCCCCACGTTAGTACTGCCTTTCATGGCTTCATCAGCAGCTTGATAGCAGCTGGCAGTTGCCTTTCCTTCTGCAAGTGCCAATGCCAGACGTCCGCTGGCTACCGGAGAAAACTGTCTGGACTGATATATAACGCCTGTTACAGTATTCGGAAAGACCGAACTCAACACTCTGTTCATCACAACCGCCCCTACTGCCACCTGCCCATTGTAAGGTTCTCCGCCCGCTTCACAGTAGATCAGATTTGCCAGCAGATATCTGTCGCCCTCTGCAAAGCTTACTTCCGAGATATCCCGCCAACTCGACTCCGATGCCAGCTGTGCCATCCGGATCTCCTCCGCCAGCTTCGCCTTCAACGCTGTAATATTCTCCTCCTGCTCTTTGATCTTCTGCTCATAAGCAAGCGCCTCTGCCTCTGCTTCTGAAATCTGGCTGGCAGTCGCATTAATCGAGTTGGACGTCTTGCTGACAAGTCCTGAAACACGACTCTGTTCCGCTACGACCTGCACTTTATATTCATCCAGTTCTTCTTTGTCTTTCTCAAGCCGTTCCATGGCCAGGTGCAGCTCCTCTTCCTTCTCTTCCATCGCCGCCTGCGCATCCTTATACTGCTGAAGCACTTTCTCCTCGTAAGCCGAAAGCTGCTCAATATAGTTATTCTTATTCAGGAAATCCGAAAAACTTCCCGCAGAAAAGAATAATTCCAGATACAGATTGTCGCTTCTCTCATAGATGAACTTGATCTGCCTTTTCATCGCTTCGTACTGCTCGTCCTTCAATTGAATCGCTATATCCAGCTCTTCCTGTACCTGTGCGATCTCTTCATGCAGTGCCTCGATCTCCGCTTCCTTATCCGTGATCTTCATCTCCAGATCACTCAGATTATTGCTCACCTGAGACAACTCTGTATTCAAAGTTGACAGTGCCCCCTGCAGAGAATCCTTCTGCTCATTCAGCTTGTCAAGATTCTCTTCGGTCTCATCCAGCTTGGACTCTGTCTCCTTCTTCTCTCTCTCCGCCTTATCGATCTTCTCCCTGGTCTCCTCCGTCGCATGTACCGTAAACGGCACCGCCACAAGCAGCAATGCAAACAGCATACAGACCGTCACATTACGTTTGCCTTTCATAAGTCCCTCCGACTTTGAGCATATTAATCCTGTTCGATCAGGCCTATTCTTCTCTGATGCTTCTCTTCTTCGGAAAAGGCCGTCTTCAAAAAGGTATCCACGATGCTGACCGCCAGGTTTGGTCCTACAATGCCGCCGCCCATCGCCAGCACATTCGCGTCATTATGCAGCCTGGTCATCTGTGCCGTCAATGTATCCGCACACAATGCACAGCGAACGCCCTTTATCTTGTTTGCCGTAATAGAGATCCCGATTCCCGTCGTACAGATCACGATCCCCTTCTCACACTCTCCGGCGGCGACTGCCTCTGCAACAGCCCGCCCATAGATCGGGTAGTCGCAGGAATTTTTATCATAACACCCCAAATCTTTACACTCGATCCCCTGTTCCTTCAGATGGGCGATCACCACTTCCTTCAGGTCAAATCCACCATGATCACTTCCAATTGCTATCATTTCAATCCCTCCTGTTATTTAATTTCCTTCCCATGCATCCTGTTTATATGCTTATCACCTTATACCCGGCTGCCTTAAGAAGCCTGTTCATGATCGCCTGCCCGATCCCCGAATCGTCAAAAGCTTCCGCATAAATGACTTCCACGTTCTCGTCGTCAAACTCCCGCAGGATACGGTACAGATCTCTGGCGATCGTCTCTTCTTCCTCTCTGCATCCCGCACTCTTGCATACATCGGCGCAGTAACGGCCAACCGTTGTATCCGTTGCTATAACGCCCGTTTTTTTATTGTCTCTTTGCTCCTTTGCACAATGCGCATTGATATATGCGATCACATTCTCTTCCGAACCTTTGATAATGGTAAGATCGCCTTTCGGAGCATAATGTCTGTATTTCATTCCGGGCGCTTTCGGAGCCTGTCCGGAATCATCCCGCATCAGCGTATTGTCCTCTTCCACTTCAGACAGTACCGTCTCCAAATGCTGTCTGGTAATATATCCGGGCCGCAGGATCATCGGCTTGTCCGATGTCAGATCCACGATCGTGGACTCCAGTCCTATTTCCACATCACCGCCGTCTATGATCATCTCGACTCTGCCATCTAAGTCCTCGGACACATATTTCACGACCGTCGGACTGGGCCTGCCGGAACGATTGGCACTGGGAGCCGCCACATAACCGCCTGCTGCCCTGATCAGTTCCCTCGCGATCCTGTTCGCCGGCATCCGGACCGCCACTGTATCAAGCCCGCCCGTCGTCTCATACGGGACTTTGGGTGATTTATGCAGGATCATCGTCAACGGTCCCGGCCAGAATCGTTTGGCCAGTCTCTGCGCGCTCTCCGGTATCTCCTTTACAACCAGTGACAGTGCGTCCATGTCCGCAATATGAACGATCAGCGGGTTATCGGACGGCCTTCCCTTGGCCGCGTAGATTCTCCTGGAAGACTGCGGATTCAGCGCGTCCCCTCCCAATCCATACACCGTCTCGGTCGGAAACGCAACCAAGCCCCCATCTCTGAGAATATCCCCCGCCTCTCTGATCTTTTCCCTGTCAATCTGTGCTTCCGTCATCCGGACTACTTTAGTCTCCACGCTCTGTCTTCGACTCCTTTATCTGCTGCCGCACCGCCTACTGTGCTTATTTCTCTTCATTCAGGAACTGCATGACCGCCATGTGGATCGCCCAGGCCACTTTCTCCTGATACAACTCAGAGGACAGTTTCTGCGCTTCCTCATAATTGGATAAGAATCCACACTCCACGATCACAATAGGCGTCGATGTCTTCTTCAGCAGGTAATAACTGTCATTCGCCTTAGCCTGCCTGGCATTCTCCCGGTCCAGCTCAAATGCCATCACCTGCTGAATCTTCTCCGCCAGCTCCTTACTCTTCTCACTGTTCGCATAATAGAACACCTGTGCGCCGTGCACGTACTCCTCATGGTAGCTGTTCTGATGTATGCTGATCGTCAGGGCGGGCTGCCTCTGTTCTATCAGCTCTACACGATTCTTCATGTCCTGTACTTTCTTATTAGAGGCATTCTCATCATACAGGCCGTCATCCGTCTCCCTGGTCAATACTGCATCCACATCTGCCATCAGCAGGAACTTCTGCAGCTTCCGTGCGATCACCAGATTGATATCCTTCTCCAGGCTTCCGTCAACACTGACTTTCCCCGGATCCGCTCCGCCATGTCCGGCATCTATGACAACGCATGGCCGCTCTTTCTCCGCCTTGATCCTGATCTGTCCTGAAGATACCATTCTGACTCCGCCCCGCACGATAAAACATGCGGAGACAAGCATTAACGCCAGCAATACCGTTCTTACAAGTCGTTCGTATTGTTCCGGTCCTCTCTTCTTCATACCCATTCCCAACGCAACTGCCTTTATAAATGCATATGAAAGAACTGCCAAAAAAATACGACCCATCCGTTCCGGATTGCTTCAATCTTCACTGATTCCTTACTGGTTCATATATTCCTCGATCACGTCCCATACAGAATCCACCGCAAAGGCAAGCTGCCATTCTGCCACGCCTGCGATCTCGTACTTACTCATGATATTCAGCTTCACACGGATTGATTCTTCATCCTCCATCCATACCTGATAGAAACTGTCTCCCGCCTGATACTCCCCGTAATTCTGGCAGGTCACCTCATCCCACGTAGTAGTAATGCCGTGATCTGCAAGATACTGTTTCGCTGTCTCGATCCCTACCGCCTGGCTGTCGACCGTTGTGCCTTTGGTCTCCCATATCCTCGTATAGAACGGGATCGCATTGATCACTTTGTGGGCAGGCACCTGTGCCACGGTATCCGCGATCCCCTTCTCCACGAAATCAATGGATGCCACCGATCCCGCGGTATCGCTGCCCCTGTGGTGCTCGTCATAGCCCATGATAATGACATAATCCGCCACCACACCCTGCTCTTCTCTGTCATAGTGATCCGTATAGCCCATCGGCACATAGTTGTCCACCGAGAGTACGATTCCATGCTCTCTACAGGGAATTGACAATTCTCTTATAAATTCAACAAAAGGTTCCCCGGCATCCAGACTGATATTCTCGAAGTCAATATTGATCCCGTCAAGCTTGTACTGCAGGGCCGTATCGATCAAACCATTGATCAGATACTGCCTGGTACTGAATCCGGCCAGCACCTCATACGTATCCACTCCTTCATGGCTGAAATTATCGATCAGCCCCCAAACTTCCAGCCCCATATCGTGCGCCGTTCCCACATAGTTCTCCGACGCAAAGCTGGTAAAATTACCGGCGTTATCGCTCAGCGCAAACCACGTAGGCGACACCACGTTAATACTCTTCGTGCCCTGCATCAACGGCACCAGCGTATCATTACCCGCCGCACCTGCCACTACATGCCATGCCAGATTGATCTTATGGTCACGCGTGTTGGAAGCATACACCGGCTCCGTATAATCCGTTACCGGCGTCGGTTCCACCGTAGTCTGCTCACTAAGCTTCTTATTCTCCACATATCCGATAAAGGCGTCCTGCGTCTTAACCTTACTCCAATTCTCCATCTCTTCCAGGACGGTGACCTCCGTTCCTTTCGGAACATCCGTCAGGATATCACTCTTGACTCCGCCCTGATAACGTACCTGGGTGTTCTTCAGAACGGTGGCCGTCTGCCGCGCATTCCACTCCGTATAGACCTGCATCCGGTGCGGTTCCGTAAACAGCTCATAGGAAAAGTTGGCATACTCTTTCACAAAATCCGCCGCCACATATAGAATGTCTCCCTCATACCTGGCAGGCACATAATCCCGGCTGCTCTCCTCGCCTCCTTTTGTCACCGTCTGCGTACCGATCACCGTGCTGACGATAGCATCCGGCAGCGTGTAAAGCAGCAAGCCTTCCTTCTTATCTTCATAGAATCTGTCATTGAAATATTGATGCACCGTGGCCAAATCAAAATAGCATACGCCATCCATAAGCTTCGCATGCTCTTCTATCCGTTCATCCTGCAGAATAACGGGTACATCTCCCTCGCCTCTGACATCAAAATATTCTGTCAGATCCGCACGTTCCTTAGAATAGGAATATTTCTCCAACAATCTTGATCCTACTCCGATCACCGCGATCACGACGATAAGAAAGACCGCAACCAATACCGGGATTATTTTCTTCATCTATTATGCTCCTTTTAATAATTGATTCTGCTAAACGTTATAATTATAACAAACTATTTCCTTTCAGTCATTACTAATTTGACATTTTTCGCAAGCAGTTTTAACGGCGCCGTGCAATAAGATACACGGCGCCGCCATAAGCAAAGTCAAATCCAAAATCCTGCACTCTGTTTATCCATTCACCGACTGAAACTCCTTTTCAATATGCATCAAAGCGGGAACCTCTTTGCAATTGATACAGAGTTCTGTCAAAAATCCCATACGCCGGACCACTTTAATACCATTGTGTCCCGTGCAATAACATAGTCAACATTTTCCGTCGATATCATCCTGAAATTAGTCTGCCAAAAAGAGCATCGTGATATACTAACTGCATAAGATATATAGAGTGCAAAATCATTTCCAAGACATCCCAGACATGCAAAAATATATAAAATAACTGTATAACCTACTCATTCCCTGTGAATTATAATTGTGAAATATAGAAAGAAACAAGAGTGGTTCACGACCAGGCACATCGCCTATAAGACTTCCTCCTTCGATCACATGATACCGATTCTTCGGAGGAAAAGATGTTATTTATGAAATTTTGTGCTATGCCTCCTTCCACTGCCGATTATCCGGAGACATCTTGTAGTTCGATTATAGGCATAATTTGACAAAAAAGCAAGTAAATTCTAAAA
>ERZ779637.1399-NODE-1399-length-10138-cov-3.940990_pt1 | contig 10138 bp, 9 predicted proteins | sample MGYA00514196_ERZ779637 | MGnify/ENA primary metagenome ERZ779637 (study PRJEB29562, sample SAMEA4376700) | mouse gut metagenome | isolation source: Cecum | study: EMG produced TPA metagenomics assembly of the A DSS colitis mouse model was used to assess the... | reverse complement strand
CTAAGGGAAGTTCATATTCAAAATCTGCCGGGCTGCGTATACCCCTTACTATTGTATCCGCACCTGTGCTGTCCACAAAATCAATTAAGAGCCCATCAAATGATAACACCTCTGTGCCTGGCATATCCTGTGTAAGTTCCTTTAACATCTGGACACGTTCTTCAACTGTGCATAACGGGGTCTTGCTGCTGTTGGCAAGAACACCTATTACCAGATTGTCAAATATTGCTGCTGCCCGTTCTATTAAATCCATATGCCCTGTTGTAACCGGGTCAAAACTTCCCGGAAATACTGCTGTTGCCATAATTCCCCCATTTATGCTGTTTAACAATTTATCTTATAGCTTAACCCTTAAAAAAATATGCTGGTTATTTTTATATTCCTTTACCTTTTCCAGACTGCATGGAAAGCTTTCAATATATGAAATGTCTTCACCCTTTTTTGTTTCTATAATTATAAGGGTATCTTTTTCTACAATATGTGAATTTAACAAAAACCTTGTTGCTTCTTTCTCAAAGCCTCTTCCATAAGGCGGGTCCATAAATATTATGTCAAAAACCCTGCCAGCATTATCCAGTTTTTTTAAAGCATGCATAACCTCTGTACGCATAACCTGTGACTGGTTTCCAAACCTGGTTTTCCTGATATTTTCATTAATGCAGGCAAGTGCTTCTTTATTATTATCCACAAATACTGCTTCTTTAGCCCCCCTGCTTAATGCTTCAACTGCAATGCTTCCGCTCCCACTATATAAATCAAGGAAACGGCTGCCTGGAACATCAGCCTGTATTATGTTAAACAAGGTTTCCTTTATCTTTCCTGTGGTGGGTCTTGTATGCTTTCCCTGTGGTGTCGCAAGGTTCATTCCCCTTGCTGTTCCTGCTATAACTTTCATATGCACCTCGTTTATAACAATTTGGTAATCATCTCATTGTAACACATCATGTTATTGTGGTCAAATATGTTTATATCCTGTAAAAATGCGCTGTCAGTTATATTAAAGCGTCTAAAATGGCGAAAACAGACCGTTTTTATCCAGAATCCTATTATAGCACAGCTATCCTGTAACATCCTGTGCCACTATTGTCATTAACTGTTCTTTTGTAGGTGTTCCAATCTGTACAAGCCTGTTTGCCTGGTTTGTTACAATCTTCTCAAACATATTCCTTATTCCCCTTGCATTGCCAAAATCTTCCCACTCTTCCTGCTCCATGCTGCCAAGCTGCTTTAGTACAAGTTCTTTCGCACCTTCTTCTATTTTAAGCCCTGCCCCGTCTGCCATAACTTCCATAATATCTATAAGTTCGCTCCTGCTGTAATCAGGAAAATTTATAAACTTATTAAAACGGGATATAAGCCCTGTATTGCTTTTAAGAAATGTTTTCATTTCATCTGTATAGCCTGCTACAATTATTACAAGGTTGTCCCTGTGGTCTTCCATAAGCTTTACAAGCGCATCAACAGCTTCGCTTCCAAAATCATTTGGCACATCAGGGTTTATAAGAGAATATGCCTCATCTATAAAAAGTACACCACCTATTGCCTGTTCAATAATTTCATGTACTTTTATCGCAGTCTGCCCTACATACCCGGCAACAAGCCCTGAACGGTCAGTTTCTACCATTTTTCCATCCGAAAGTATGCCAAGCGCCTTGTATATCCTGCCTACAATACGTGCCACAGTGGTTTTGCCTGTACCTGGATTGCCTGTAAATACCATATGGTAAGACATGTCCATTACTGGCATCTGCATTTTTTCACGCAGTTTCCTAATCTTAATAAGGTTGGTTAATGACTGTATCTCACCCTTGACATCATTTAACCCGACAAGTGAATTTAATTCATCTAGAATTTCCTTAATCTGTCTTTCCTGTTCCTCCTGCTCTGCCCGTTCCCTTTCTTCAAGCCTTTTCTTTACTGCAAGGAACTTTTCCCTTGCGAGTTTTTCTTCCCTTTCTTTAGCAAGCCTTGCATCTTCTTCTACACGTTTAAAAAATGCTTCTTTTAACCGTTTCTTTTCTTCTTCTTTCTGTTTCCTGTCCTCTTTCTGGTTCTTTTCCTCTGTTGCTGCCTGTCTCTCTATACCAGCCTTTACAGCTATTGTATTGCTCTTATTTTCTTTACTCTTTTTTTCATGTTTATTTTTTGCTTCTTTTATTATAGCTTCCTGATGTTTTTTTGTTTTTCTGCCCTGTCTTTTAACTGGAGGCTTTGTTCCATTATTCCTGTTTTCCAGCTGTATATTGTTAGTGTCCATAATATTAACAGGCGTGCCGGCATCTTTTGTTTTACTGTTTACTTGTGCCTGTTTTTCTGTATCCTTTTCTTTGCCTTTTTTGTCTTCTGCCGTCCAGTTTATGCTGCAGTTTAACCCATCTGGCATAAGTTTTCTTTTAATATACTCTTTCTGGCGTTTTATATCCTGGTCTATAATAAAATTGCTTATTTTCTCATAGTATTTCTGTATAAAACTATTTACCTGTACATCCTTGCCATGGTTAAGGTATGCCATGCAAAGCAGTATATTCAAAAATGCATCCAGGAAATACAAGGTCATATCACCTTTATGTTCTTTGTCATACAGTCCGCAAAGCTGCAAAAGCACTGGCGGCAGTTCATAAAGACGCTTGCTGTCACTATATACAGACCTTTTTATCCTGCCTTCTTCCGGAATCCCAAGTGGGTTACTTACAGTAATTACACGCATAAACTCACGCTGGCTGTCCAGAATTTCCCCACAATGTACTGCAAGGTTCATAAGTACAGACTGTACATAGAGGTCTAAAACCTCTGTGCTCGACTGTTTCATAACCTTCTCTGCCTGTGTCCAGAACCCTTTTTCTTCCAGTCTTGTACAATATAAAATAAGCTTATCATAATTAACCCTGCCAAGCTCAAATAACTTTTCATCTGGGTAAAGTGTGTCTGCCATAGGCCCGCTGCTCCTTCCAAAACAAATTATTACTATCCACACTGCGCTGTCCATAGTAACAACAGCTCTTCCAGTGCCAAAGATTTACAATATGCCTATATAATTTTACTATGTTTAAATTTAAAAATCAATGCTACATTACACCATGCCCACGTCCGTTTCATAAATTTCCAGTTATCCTGTGTTTGTGTAAAAACGGACGGTTTCCGTGCCAGAGCCATTTTTACAGAAAAACCGTACCTGTATATGACATTATTTTCTCTTTTAATTTGTCATGTTTCTTACAAAGCTCCATTATATCCTTGTCTTCAAAACGTGCTGCTGCTTTATTTGCCGCAACTAATATATCTGCATCCTGGTATATATCTGCAAGTTTGAAATCCAGTTCCCCACTCTGCCGTATTCCAAAGAAATCACCTGGCCCACGCATTTTTAAGTCCTGTTCTGCAACATAAAATCCATCATTGGAATTTCCAATAATTGAGAGCCTGTCCATTACTTCCTTTGAATTATTTCCTGCCATAAATATACAATATGACTGCGCATCCCCACGTCCTACCCTGCCACGTAGCTGGTGGAGCTGCGCAAGCCCGAAACGCTCAGAATTTTCAACCATTATTACAGTTGCTGATGGCACATTTATCCCTACTTCTATAACCGTAGTTGATACAAGTATATCTGTCTTATGCGCTGCAAAGTCTTCCATAATGCTGTTTTTCTGTGCAGGCCTCATTTTTCCATGAAGACAGGCAATCCTGGTCTCCGGGGGCATTTTTTCACGTAACATCTGGGTATAGTCTGTTACATTTTCAGCTTCCATGTTCTCACTTTCATCTACCATAGGGCATATTACATACACCTGATGGCCTGCTTTTATTTCCTGCTGCATGAATTTATATGCCTGCGGCCTGTAATTTGTGCCTACAACACAGTTTTTAACAGGCTTCCTGCCTTCTGGCATTATATCTATTACTGATACATCAAGTTCACCATATAATATTATTGCAAGAGTCCTTGGAATAGGCGTAGCACTCATAACAAGCATATGAGGCTCACTGCCCTTTGAATAAAGTGCCTCCCTCTGCTTGACACCAAACCGATGCTGCTCATCAGTAACTACAAGCCCAAGGTTTTTAAACTCTGCCTTATCTTGTACAAGTGCATGTGTGCCAGCCACAATATCAAGCTCCCCTGCTGCCATTTGTGCATATATTTTTTTCTTCTGTGCAGCAGTTAATGAACCTGTAAGCAGCCCTGTTTTTATCCCAAACGGTTCTAAAAGTGCCTGGAATGTTTCATAATGCTGTACTGCAAGCACCTCTGTAGGTGCCATAATTGCGCCTTGGAAGCCGTTTTCTGCTGCCATAAGAAGTGCAAGCAGTGCAATTATTGTCTTTCCTGAACCAACATCACCCTGCACCAGCCGGTTCATAACATTCCCCGACTGCATGTCATGCTGTATCTCCTTCCAGACTGCCTGCTGCGCTGTTGTCAGTTTATATGGCAGTAAGTCTGCAAGTTTAAGTGATATTGTGTTTTTAGACATTATATACTTTGACTTTATCTTGTTTTTTGTTTTTTTAACCTGGCCAAGTGCAAGCGCAAAAAGAAAAAATTCATCAAAAACAAGCCTGCGCCTTGCCTGTATGCACTCTTCTTTGTCTTTGGGAAAATGTATTGCACTAACTGCCTTTTTCCATGATACAAGGTTATTCTCTTTCCTTATATCTGCTGGCAGGAAATCCCCGTTTAAATCTGTTTCTTTTAATGCAATCCTTGCCGCCTTTGCAATGGCATTGCATGTAAGCCCTGCTGTAAGGCGGTATACAGGCTGGAGGCTGCCTGTAAGGTTTACATATTCCTGCCTTGATAAAATCTTTGCTTGTACAAGTTCTAAAAAACCATTCCGGTTCACTGTCCTTCCACGCAGTATATAATGCGTGCCCATACGCAGCATTTTTGCCATAAATGGCATATTAAACCATACTGCTGTTATACTTCCGCCTGCATCCTTAAATACTGCCCTTACAAGCTTAAGGTTTCCTGATACAGAAACTTTAGGAGAAGATTTAAGTACTGCTTCTATTATCACCATCCTGCCTTCTGCCAGTGATGATACAGGCTCTATTTTTCCAAAAACATCATATTCACGTGGATAAAAGCAAAGAAGCTCCTCTACTGTATAAATCCCCAGTTTATTAAAGAGCTTCTCACTTTTTCCGCCAATACCCTTAATATTCCTTATGCTGCCGTTAAGTTCCACCGCTATTAATATTCCACCTCACTTTGCCCTATTCTACAGAGATAAAATAAGAATAGACTGGCTGCCCGCCATACTGTACTTCCACATCTATATCATTGTATGCAGCAACTATCCCATCTGCAATTTCCTCTGCTTCTTCCTCTGTTGCATCTGCACCGTAATACAGGCTTATAAGTTCTGAATTGTCACTAACCAGGCTTTCTACAAGCTTTTTAGCTGCTTCTTTTGCACTTTTTGCTACAGATACAATAGTTTTATCTGTAAGCCCCATAAAATCGCCTTTTTTAATATCCTTGCCATCCATATTTGTATCACGTACTGCATATGTTACCTGGCCTGACTTAATACTTAGCATTTCATCTGACATATTTTTTTCATTATCAGCTATAGAGCTTCCTTCAACATAGTTTATAAGTGCGGCTATGCCCTGTGGTATATTTTTAGTTGGTATTACAATAATATTTTTATCTTCTGTAAGCTCCTTTGCCTGGTTTGCGGCAAGTATTATATTGCCATTGTTTGGAAGGATAAATATATTGTCTGCATTAACACTATTTATTGCTTCCAGTATATCATCAGTGCTTGGGTTCATTGTCTGCCCGCCCTCAATAATATAATCAGCTTTTAAATCCCTGAATATATCTGCAAGACCTTCCCCAGCAGACACTACTATAAACCCTGTATCTTTGCGTTGTACAGCCTGTGCCAGCTTTTCCTTCCCACTTTCCTTCTTCTGCTGTGCTGCAATCCTTGCTGCATCACGTATAACCTTTTCATGATGCTCCTCACGCATATTGTCAATTTTTATGCTTGTAAGTGCACCAAATGAAAGTGCTTTCTGTATTGCAAGCCCTGGGTCGTTTGTATGGACATGTACTTTTACTATTTCATCATCTGCAACTACAACTACACAGTCACCAATACCCTGCAGGTATTCTTTAAGCTGTGGTTCTGGTGTATCTGCATTCCGTTCAAGGATTATTATAAAGTCTGTACAATTACCATACTTTATATCTGCTTCCGCTTTTTCTGGCAGGCTTGTTTTAACTGTTTTTACACTGCCCCTGCTTGTAATTGTAAAATCAGAAACCCTGCCCTTTAAAGCGTCTGTTGCCCCACGCAGGAAAGTCATAAGCCCTTCACCGCCAGAGTCCACAACACCTGCCTGTTTAAGTACAGGGAGCTGCTCAGGTGTCTTCTGGAGCGCCTCCTCCATGCTTTCTGCTACAACATCACAAAATTCAATTATATCTTGTATATCATCATTTATTATTATCTCAATTGCCTTGTCTGCACCAGCACGTGCCACTGTAAGGATTGTGCCTTCCTTTGGCTTCATAACAGCCTTATAAGCTGTATCAGCCGCATGCTGTACAGCATTGGCAAGAATATTCACATCAAGTTTATCATTGCCCTTTATCCCTTTAACAAACCCACGGAAAATCTGTGACATTATTACACCAGAATTTCCCCTTGCGCCACGGAGCGAACCACTTGAAATTGCTTTGCCAAGCTGGTAGATATCAGGGTTTTCAAGGTTTGACACTTCCTTTGCTGCTGCCATTATTGTCATAGTCATATTAGTGCCTGTATCACCATCTGGCACTGGAAATACATTTAATTCATTTATATAATCTTTCTTTGCATCTAATGCCTTGGCGCCTGATAAAAACATTTTCTGCAGCATTGCTGCATCTATTGATTTTAAACTCACTTTTCTGTTCCTCCTTGCTAATCTTCATCCATAACCCTGACGCCTTCAACCACTACATTGATTGTATCTATCTCCAGGCCTGTAAATTCTTCTATCTTATACCTTACATTTTCCAGCACATTCTGTGCAACTGCAAGTATGCTTACACCATATGCAACTATGACATGGAGTTCTATTTTCAGCTTATTATTTACTATATATACATTTACTCCCCTGCCTGCATTTTCCTTTTTTAAAAGTCCTGCGACCCCGTCTTTGACATTTAAAGACGCCATGCCGACAATTCCTATACATTCCATAGTAGCTGTGCCTGCATATTTCGCCAGCACATCACGGTCTATTACAATATTCCCCATATTGGTACTCATTTTACCTTTCATAAGACATCCTCCATTCATTGGGTTATATTCAGGTTCAGTTTTCCAACCCTGCATCATATAATATAGTATAACTTATTGCTTCATCCAAAGCAAGAACAATAACATGGTGGTAATTATGCGCAAAATGGCTGGTTTTATCCTCTTCTGGATAGCTATTGGAATGACAATAATGCTTTTTCTTAATAATGGGATTATAGCAGTCCTTATAATACTTTTATGCCTTATACTTGGCTATAACCTTTTTTGTAGTTAAACAGGCTTATGGTCCTGTAAGAATACAAAAGGGCAAAGCCATGCTTTGCCCCCTATGCAAAAAGAACCGGTTTATGCACCGGCTCTCCTGTCTATTTACTGGATGTGCTTACGCACGCTCTACAGCTCCAGAACGTAAACATCCTGTACATACTGGCATTTTCTTTGTTCCACCATTAACCTTAACCCTTACAGATTTAATATTTGGCTTCCACATTTTATTACTTCTTCTATGTGAATGGCTCACTTTATTACCAAAGTGGACGCTTTTTCCACAAACTGAACATTTTGCCATCGTAAGCACCTCCTTATAATTAATACATTATTTCTGTTTCATTTGCACAACACGACTATTCTAACAAATAATTGGCATAATTGCAAGAAAAATTTTCAGTCATTCCTCTCCATCTTCGTAATCTTCCTCATCATATTCTTCTTCATAGTCTTCATAACCATATTCTTCTTCATCTGTATCTTTGTTTTTTTTCTTTTTGCCATATTTATCTATAAGTTCAGGAACCATATCAAGTATTTTTGTAATGCCATCCTGGTTCTTGACATTGACAAGCTTTGACTGCCCGTCTTTTATTACAAGTATTGCACTTGGCTGCACCTTGCCACCCATTCCGCCTGCGCCGTTTTCTTTTTTGCCAGGTTCTGAAAATGCCCCTGCTGCCACGCCAAAGCTTACATCAACAAGCGGCAGTATTATTGTGCCATCATCAAACTTTACTGCATCACCTACTACTGTCTTTGTTGTAAGAAAGCCATCCATCCCCTTAAATAAAGACTGGACTGTTGAACTGAAATCTCCCATTTAAAATTCCTCCTTAATTTTCATTGCTTCTTTATAAAAGCTTTTCCACTCATTGCTAATAATTACCCTTAAAGCAGCAAATGCCAGGCTTGCTGCCCTTATCTGCCCTGAAACAATAAGCCTGCCACGCAGGACTTTATTTTCAAAATCAGGTGTTATGTTAAATACCGTGCCTGCCATAGCCATATATACTGCAGCCAGTCCAAGTATCTGCCCTGTCTGGCAGGGGTCGCCAGTTCCAAATAAAATATCACTTTTTATCTTACGTGGTTTTAACTTTTTCAGCAGGCGGAACAAATTATTCTTTGCCACGCCAAGCATGTTTTTAGTAATTTCTGAAAAAACAAATTTACGTATTGTTGTAAATTTATCCTTTACATTACAGGCTTTTTCCCGTGTTTCTTTTATATTGCTGCCTATTCTGCCCAAATTATGTTTTATATTTGATGGCATGGATTTTATTTTCTGCCAAAAAGCTTTAATATTGGAGACAACAGCATTGCTGGCCCTTTTATCCTTATCTGTTCCACCGTCCTTGCTATGTTGTATATCCTTTTGATTTTCCTTATGCCTGCCTTCAGCTTCTGCCCTGGTTTCTTTTTCCGGTGTTTCTTCTTTTTTAACAGGCGGTGCACTTTCTTCACCAGACGGTTTATGTTCTTTATAAACTGGCTTTTCTTCTTTCTTCTTCTCATTGCCATCTCCCCCACTTTCATCCCTGGCAGTTTGTTCTGCGCTTTCTATATCAAATACATCTTTTTCTTTTTTCTTTGCCCTGTTTGTAAAAAACTCTGTTAATTTCTTATAATTTGCCCCAAATATCTTTAATTTATAACTGCTTTTGCCATCATTATACATAAACGAAACATGTATTATCCCAAGAAGCCATGACACTTTGCCTTCTGCTTTTATAATATCATACTTTTCTGCACTTATATTATACTTTAATGGTGTAAAAAACACCAGGCACAATATTGACAAAAGCACAATGATAACTGCAAGAAGCAGGAATAAAAACACTTTAAGGATTGTTAATAAAATCTTTGCTACTAAAGCTATAAGCATTTCCTGCCTCCTTCCTGGGTTTTACAGATTTATAAATAACAATTTTTATGCAAAGAATTTCCTGACAGCAGCTGGGGAAATATCCCCATACTCCTTATAAATATCCTGTGCCATTTCTGCCACAAGCTGTACTGCACTTTCCATTCCAGATGCCATGCCTATTATCTCAATGCCGCATGCTGCCCTGTATTTAAACCAGAGTTCCCTGGAAGAATATATATCCATAATATTTTTACTGTTGGCAGGGAATGTAATACAAAAGCACTGCCTGAAAGACTTTTTCCTGCCAGCAATTCTTTTATACCTGGCAGGTTTTTTCCTTACTTTTTCATCCATATACATCTTTTTATTCCAGACAAACATGCTTTTGTCCTTTCTTAACTGCTAATCCTGCACCTCATTAAATATCCTGTATTCTTCTATTTCATTCATAATAATTTCTTTTGAAGCATATTTCTCTGCTTCATCATCACATTGCAAAAGTGATAATGAGATATAATCCGCAACTTCTTGTGGCGTATTAAAAAATTCAGGTATTTTTTCAAGGGTATTTGCCATAACTGCCCTTCTTAATATGCGGCTGCTGCTTTTAAAAAGTTCTTTAACTTCGCTTATAAGCCTTCCTGCCGCTTCATCTGCCATTTGCGGCGTCACTTCCACATCTTCTGCATCCCTGTCCTCATCAAGTTCCGCAAATGTGCTGTTTGAATTAAGA
>ERZ779637.1397-NODE-1397-length-10150-cov-8.969391_pt1 | contig 10150 bp, 14 predicted proteins | sample MGYA00514196_ERZ779637 | MGnify/ENA primary metagenome ERZ779637 (study PRJEB29562, sample SAMEA4376700) | mouse gut metagenome | isolation source: Cecum | study: EMG produced TPA metagenomics assembly of the A DSS colitis mouse model was used to assess the... | reverse complement strand
TGCGGTACATTTCTATCCAGTCCGAAAACTTTGCTTTATCCAAAATAAGACTCTCCGTTTCAATCATGCTCAAAGTCCTCCCAATCTTCCGTTGCTACTTTGTCACCTTTTCTTAATTTTCTTGCGTATTGCATAACTACAATCCTTCCATTCATAGCGCGGACCTCCGGCCGCAACCCAAAATAGAATAGAGCCAAAACTCTGTTGACTGTGCTACAATGCACATAGGCTAATACCAACAAGGAGGTTCGGCTCTATGTGCAAAATGATAGACCAATACGCTGATAAAATCAAGGGGCAGTTTTCTTTCTTTGATCGGATGATCATAAACGGCTATTTTCGTCCCCTGCTCTCTGAGCAGACGCGGATTGGCTATCTATATTCAATGGGGATCCCATTGAGGGATTTCACCGAATATTTCAAGGACGTCACTGACCGGCTGCTGAAACAAATCGAAGACAGCGCCGGGGAACTCGGACGGCCCGTTGTATACCTCCCTTCCGCCAAAGACAGGAAAGAAGACATCGCCAAAGGCTTCCTTCTTTCAGACCCTGTGGATGAAGGTCTCATCTGTGTCCTGAAGACACTGGAATCCTGTAGAACCGCAAAAGTTGTCGGCAGGGAAGGAAAGCATTTCCTGAAATCTTCCTATACCAAATGCCTCCACTATTACCTCTACTATCTGGACAGGGAATTCGGCTTCATGTTCGTTAAGATACAAACATGGTTCCCTTTCAATATCCAGGTCTACATAAACGGCAGGGAATTGATGAAGCATATATTCGACACCAACGGCATCTCCTACCAGTGCTATGACAATTCCTTCACCGATATCAGCGATGTGGCAAAAGCACAGGAACTGGCTGACAGGTTCGATTCCACAAAACTCTGCCGTCGCCTTGATGCCTTTGCCAGATCCCTCAGCCCTTTTCTTGACACTGTCCAGAAAAATTTCGGGCAGGGCTACTTCTGGTGTATGGACCAGTGCGAGTTCGCAACCGACATCATGTTTAAGGAACGTTCCTTTTTAGAGGATATCTATCCATCTCTGGTTGGCCACGCATTTTATGATTTCTCCTGCACCGATATCTTCACCTTTATGGGACGCAAACCGGACCCGCGGTTTCAGGGAGAGGCAGTCTCCGACTATAAAAACCGCCCCATTGGCTGCAGGGTGAAGTTCAAGTTAAAGTCCAACAGTGTGAAGATGTATGACAAATGCAGCGTGCTCCGGATAGAAACCACCATCGACGACCCACGCGAGTTTGGAAGCTATGCGATAAATTTGGAATACTACCGCAGAATATTCTCGTAATCCTGCAAGTCGTGATAAACACCGATAACATATGCACAGTCATCGACAACTTTATACAGCATAAAATATCTGTGCCGCCTAAAATGAATCGTCCGGTATCCTAAAGCCCGCAAGTCGGCATCATCACATAGTTTCAGGCTGCCCGCCATATAGGAGAGCTTGGCGGCAGTATCTTTCATGTCCTGTTCAACGCTCAGGGCAGCCTGCATGTTCTCCAGCTCATAGGCAATATAGTCGAGAATCTGTTGTGCCTGTTTTTCTGCTTTGTCCGTGAATATAACTTTAAAATCCGTATCTTTGTTCCAGCCCATCAAACACCTCATCCGCGCTTTTGTATCTGCCGGCCGCAATATCTTTTTCTGCAGCCCTGGCATCTTCCATGAAGTCAGCTTTTGACAGACGTTTCAGAACCTGGCCAACTGCAGCATCAGTTGACTCGGACTCGTGTTGGCGGAAGAGTTTTTTGATCAAGTTTTGGATTTCTATCAGGTCGGTTTCCGGCAATTTTTCCATCATAGAGATTGTATTCTCCAGCATCGTCATTGTACCGCTCCTTTCTAAATAATCGTTAGGTTCTTTTTATTTTATCTATAATTATAGCATTTTATTTATCAAAAAGGAACTCCTTCCTTTCAGGTTGACGGTGTTCCCGGCACAGTACATGGAAAAGACCCGCGGCTGCGGGTCTTTCTCAGAATAATGTACTCGGGTCTTTGACAGCTCCATAACGCAAAAAGTATCCACAGGCCGCATAAAGCCTGTATTTTTTTGTCAAATTTTCTGTTGCAATATATAGTGAGACGCTATATGGAGGAAATACGACATGAAAGTAACGACATCTAAATCTAAAAATTCTGAATCCTTTTATATAACCCAGTCCTACATAGACAGCAATGGCAGAAGCACTTCCAAAAGAATCAGGAAACTTGGCACCCTCAAGGAACTTACCGAAACGCTCGGCACTGACAGGGACGGCGTGATGGAGTGGGCGAGGGAGCTGAGGAACAGCGGCATGTAGAGGACGGGGCAGACGGGGGAGAAGCCCGCCTCGTATGCCAGGCGGCTGTAGCGGGTTCCCATCTCTGTGTCCGTCCGTCAGGTTGCGGATGATACACGGCATGTCGGTGAACCCGGCAAGCTCGCTGGCCTTCTGGCGGCGGTGGCCGGACACGATCTCATAGCCCCCGTCCTCACGGGGCCTTACAATGGCGGGCTGGGTGACGCCCTTGTCCTTGACGCTGGAGACCATGGCCCGCATTTCCTCGTCGTTACCGTTTTTTCCGGTGCGGCGGCTTCGGGCGCTTTCTGCTCCTTCCCCGGAGCGGGGGAGCCGCCCGCCTCGGGCTGCGCCGGATCTTTGCCCGGACCGTCTGCGCCAGTCAGGTTTTTCGATTTTTCATCGGCCATTCGCAATACCTCCTTCTTGGTTTTCTGGCATGAAAAAAGGGCTTGACCTCTCTTGTCAAGCCCCGATAGTTGGGTTGCCTCCTTTCCCTGCGCCCATGAAAAAACCGCCCTTCGTTGTGAAAGAGCGGTTTTTCAGTAGGTTGGCAGTCCATTATTTTGTTTTTTTATATGTGTCCCTTTGTACACTGTTGCAAAGCATAACCAATACATACTTTTTTATCATTTAACTCAATCAATTCGGGTTCAAGTACCTTTTCAAACAAATGCCTGATTCTCTCTTTATTCCTTATTATATCTTCATTCTCAACTTCATCGCCTATTTTTATAATTGATTTTTCAATTTTAATTTTCTGAAATATATCAAACAAAATTTGTCGTTTATTCTCATCAGCCTCTCTGTTCTTTAGAAATACGGATATATCTTGATCCGATATTTCCATCATTTCTTCTGAATAAAACATTTCTACTTCCTTACATGCCAATATTTCCTCAGTAATTGTCGTTTTTTCCAGAAGCGTACATATCGTTGAATACAGATCATCAAGTATCACAGTCCAACCTCCTCTTCTGCCTTTTCACTGTCCTGTATTACAAATAATCCTTAATTTTCAGCATTATTTGTTCCTCCTGCTTTTCACTTACAAGCTCAAACAAATTTTCTTTCGTAACAAACAAATTCTTCGGATTCCTGCCAATTATTAAATACTGATTCTTATCATCAAGTGCAATATACTTTCTTGTATCATCATCCAAAAGTATATCTGCATTATCAATCACTATCAACTTTTTTTCTGTAGTTCGAATAATATTAGCAATATTCTTCTGGTAATCTAAATAGTTTAAACAAACAATATCGGGATTCAATGCCATGCACTCTTTTATAAATGAAAAGGACACCGTTTTTCCTGTTCCGGAATCGCCCGTCAATATTGTAATATTATTTGTAAATTCAAAATCTAAAACAAACGAAGTATGCTCTGTGAAAAAACGCTCCATTACAACCGGCTTACTCTTCATAACTCCACCACTCCTTTAATTCTTCATAATCACAAATTTCTTTCTTTCCCGAAGAAGTCTGTACACTCACCGCTTCCATTTCAAAAGGAATCAACGCATAGTCACTATAAACATTGCCCGCCTCAAGATTATATAACACCTCCAATGCATTATTTCCACATTCCTTCAGGCAAAACACTTTGTCTGGATTATATAGTACATTTAGTACCGTTTTGCAGCCGGCTGATAACTTGTCAACATCCAGGACAATGTCGTTAAATTTAGAGCATATTTTATACTTGCTGATTAACTTCGCCTCATCTATTATTCCAATAACTTTTTTGGCTCTGTCATCGAGCTTACGTGCGGTATTTTGATTAAAATAAATATCATTCAATTCTACATATTCCACATCTTGCGGAATATCATTTTTATTCTTAAAAATTGTTATCACAATACCACCTCCAAACCAATACTTTGAAATTGCATGAAAAGACTTGTTCCCTTGCAAATATGCTGCATCTTTTCTTTAAGCTGTAATCTGTCTGCATCAAGACCGCAAATATCATCCTGCATTCGTTGTCTCCATTCACAGCAAGATTTTATCCAGCATTCACCAATATTACTTTTTGATACTTCAAAACCGGTATTTCTGGTTAAATCAAACAAAATCTTTGCGGATAACTGCTCTACATTATAGTTATCTGCATTTTGATTATATTCTACAATTTCACGAATATCTTTATAATTCAATTCTCCATTTTGAATGGTTTTTACAAGCTTTTCTCTTGCAGCAATTGCGTTTTTACGTTTTGTTAAAAATTTTTCATCTGATGCATATATCCATTTTATCAAATCCTTGAACTCAAGTAAAATGTATTCAAAACATATAATATCCAGCAGAAGAACATTGTCTTTAGCTTTTGCATATTTTCTCAACAATTTCTGTTCCATAACCACCTGCAGATTATCGAAAGAATTATCAAATACTATGACATATCTATTCTCATTATCCCCTAGCGCATTAACTGCTTTTACCAGTTCACTATTATTTTTCTTACTTTCTACTACTATTCCCGGACACAACTGTTCCATAAATATCTGCCAAAATATATAACTGGATTTCCCCTTTCTGTCTTCAATCCATAGATATGTTTTCATCAATACACTTCCTTCCATGCCAGTTTTACCGAACCTATTAACAAATGATTTTCACGACAATATCAGTTAGAAAAATTCCTCTTGGAACAAATCATTATCATCCAGCTCCAAATCCGTATTAACTACAAGATTATCAATATACTCCTCAAAAGAATCTGTTACAAATGTCTCCCATAAACCATATGCTTTCATTTTTTCTGCAATCTTGGTCACTGGTACTCTGGTCGAAAAAGTGTCATTAAACAACGACGCCAAATTTTGTATTGTCATTCTTCCATTTTTCTCTACCAGCCACTTGCATATTAATCCAAAATTGAGTTTGCTATATTCTCTACACAAAATAATTCCGCCTGCCACCTGCAAAGAAGCTATCGCATCCTGCTGCCTAAATATACAGGTACACATCCACTCATTATTCTGTAACTTTGCCGAGCAGCCTAATTTACATATATCATTCCACAAACTGTGTGCATTATAGTACCTTTCTTCACAATCCAATACCCAATCCTGAAGTTCTTTCACATCGCTCAGGGTTATTCCATACACAGATTCCACCAAAGATATTGACATCAATATCTTTGGTGCTACTTCTATATATTCCAGATCCATTTTCTTTTTATATAATGCCGAATTGAAAGCCGGCAAATTCACCAGTCGTCTGTCTAACTCGTTCAAATCTACAATATCTGATGAAAATACCTCCGCATCAAAGTAACTAATTACAGAACTATACATATTATTGTATGCGTACCCCATGTTCAATGAATATCCGATTCTTTTAAAAGCAGCACTGTTAAATGCATCTGCAGAGGAATTAGCACATACCCTTTTGAACTCTCTTTCAAGTTCATCTGTAAACCAAAAGTTTTTTATTGCCAATACCTCTTTGAATGCAGCAACATCTCTTTCATCAATTGACGGAACATCAATGGCATATATACCTTCTGTATAATAATTCGCCAAGATGCCTGAAATTGTCGGATTGCCTTGCGCACTTTCTTTTCTTACCCCAAATCTTTCTTCATATGCTTCATAATAAGATTGAAAATCAATTGGGGAAAGTTCTATTAATAATTGAACAGCCTGATGTTCCTCACTGCCATCCCCCATCACAATAACCGGAACTCTGCGGCAATTTATCTCAAATCAAGAAGTATACCAGTTCTCGATAGAGGATTTAATCACATAAAAAAGTTCATATCCATCCCTAATGTCCAATTCTTCCATCAATTCAGCATAATCCCTGTATATCAACTCAGTTGATATAACAAGATTCCTATACTGTGTAAAATCAATCTTTTCCCATATTACTTTTGGATTTGCCTCACAATACCTGACATAATTTTTTCTATCGAATATAATATACTTAGCATCTCGCAAGTGATTTACCACAGTTCGTTGATTAATATCTTCTATTTGTTCTTCTGAAAAATTCCTTTTTGAAAAATTAACGCTATCAACAGGAGTAAGATTTTCCAAATCTTCTATGCTCATGTCACCTATATTGATTTGTCTTACTGCACCTTTAATTTCTGCAATGGTTTTCACTCCCATATTCCGCTGTTCTGCTATATATTCTATCAACTATTTTTATCTCAATTGTGCTTTTCCCTCATATCTCCTACGATAATAGTCCATAGTACGGTATTCCAAAATATCCTTCATATGTTTCTTAAACGCATCATTCCTTATTATTTCTTCCAAATCATCCCGAATTGCAATCGCATAGCCATCTTTCTCAATAAAGAACCCTTTTCCGGAAGCCTTTAAAAATTTAATCGGCATACTTTTCGCCTTACTTAAATGCTGTTTATCCGTCATAGCTTTATAATCAGTATATGATATGTCCGCCGCAAAATCTTTCCAATTTGTTCCATTATCAAAAAATGTTTTCCATGCTACTAACACATCTTCATCTTTAACTGCCAGTCGTATATCCCCATCATTATAGAAACTATATAAAATTGGCATCTTATAAACCTTCTGCATATCAGTAGTCTCAATCAAGGAAAGAAATTCTCTTCCTATCCCCGAATATACCACTTCTTCATCTACCGAAAGTTCGTGCATTTCATTTAAAAATTCCATATATCTTCGAAATGGATTTTCCTTTGCGTGTTTCATACAATATTGATAAATATCATCATCCATATATGTAAACAATTCTATACGAGATGGAACTTTACCATCTAGTAGTTCTTTTACCCTGTAAAATTCCTGCTTAATTCGCTCTTTCACAGATAATGATTTCTTCTCCAGTTCCTTGAATAAATCAATCAGTCTCATATCGAAATCCACAATACAATCATCAGGATACTCAATATCAGCATAATTGCAGGCACTTTTTTCTCCAAGATCTTTCCCACCACTTAATAGTAATGGTGCTCGTCCTGCTTTTTCATAGTTACCAATAAAGTCTAAAACATTTAGATGTTCTTTACCTTTACTGATACGAAGCCCACGCCCTAACTGCTGTAAAAATACAATTGGTGACTCGGTTGGTCTTAAAAACATAACCATATCAAGAGCAGCAATATCTACACCTTCATTAAACATATCTACAGAGAAAATCATCTTTATTTCCTGTTTCTTTAGTTTCTCAATTGCTTTATCCCTGTCTTCCGAAAACTCTCCATCCGCATTACTATATACTGCAACAGCCTCAATACCTCTTTTACAAAATTCCTTCGCCATTTCTTCTGCATGTTGTTTGGAACAGCAAAAGCCAAGAGCCCTTTTAGAACGATATTTCATGTAGTATTTATAAATCAAATCATAGCGTTTTATATTGCCAATATAAGTTTCATTTAATTCCTTTTCGTCATAACGACCTTTTACAAGATGCAATGATGAATAGTCTGTCTCATCATAAATACCATAATAATGAAATGGAACAAGCATACCTTTATTGATTGCTTCTTTTAATGAAATTTCATATGGTACATTATAATCACAGATTTCATAAATGTTTTTTCCATCCATTCTTTCAGGTGTCGCAGTAAGCCCCAGCAAAAACTGTGGCTTAAAATATTTTACAATCCTTTGATATTGTTCATTTACCGCATGATGAAATTCATCAATAACCACATAATCGAAATAATCCGGCACAAAAACATCTTCTGTCAAATACTCTTTTCTCCCAAGTGTCGCTACAGATGCAAAAATCACAGCTTTATCCGTATCCTTCCGTTTTCCGTAAAAGAAACCATAGTCATCGGAATGCCTCACATTTTTAAAGGATATTGCTGCCTGTTTTAATATCTCTTCTCTATGAGCCACAAATAATACACGTTCATATTTTTCTGAATCAAATGCCGCAAGATATGTCTTACCCACACCAGTAGCTGCCTGCACCAATCCCTTCGTCGCCCCTTCCGATCTGCTATCTTCCAATGCATACAAAGCTTCTATCTGTGCTCCTCGCGGTTGAAACAATGATTCAACCTTAGTGTATACATCATCTTCCAAATTATCATATTTCGCTAAATCTTTTGATACAGCTGGCTTGTGCCAGTTCTTAGAATATCTTATGAGTTCATCGTCATCAATCACAATGGAGTGATTTTCAAACAACTCTACAAACGTATCATAAAACAAATTAAAATTCTTTTTATCATAAAGACTACTAAATCGGTAATTCCATTCTATTCCGGAAGTCAATGCACTTCTCGAAATATTAGAAGAACCAATATATATTTCTCCAACATTTTCATAATGAAATATGTATGCCTTCGGATGAAATGAACGGTCTTTATCATTATAAAATCTTAAATCTACCCTGTTGCCCAATTCTTTTTTTATCAGACATAAAGCTGACGGCTGGGTAATTCCGAGATAATTTCCGGTAAGAATTCTCACCTGTACACCACGATCTAACGCCGCCTTTAAATCCTTCAGAATCATTCTCACTCCCGATTCCATAAGAAAAGACACAATAATATCAATCTTATTTGCTTTTAACATACTCATTTTTAACTGGTAATATAAAAAACGATTTCTGTTTTTATCTCCAGTCATGACATCAGTATATTCTATTTGTAATCCATCAATATCTAGCCTTTCCGCAAAATCAGATTGAGCCATTTTTCTTCACCTCTTCCCGGTCGCACATCCGAAGTTATCCACTGATCTTCTTTCTCCAAACCATCTATTCTACTCAAAAATTCTGCAAAAGTCTCTTCTGTCATATCTGTAAAATACCGTCCGTTTCTTTCACCTTCGAAAATACCATATTTGAAAGATGTGTATATAACTCCATTTTTCTTTAATGCAATCATCATCTTTCTCATTACCTCAAGCAATTCTCTAACTGGTAAATGCAATATGGACGAGCATGCCCAAATACCATCGTACTTATCTACTTCCGATAGGTTCTGAAAAAAAATGTTTCTCACTTTAATGCCAGTGTATTCACTGGCCAATTTACACAACTCTGCCGAACCATCAATAGCCTCTACATTATATCCTTGTTCCAAGAAATATTTTGTATCACGCCCAGAACCGCAGCCGAAATCAAGTATATTGGAACCTTTTTTCAACTTTGTTAAAAAATGTTCCTGCATTGTTGTAAAATCAATATTTACTGTGCTTTTATAAAATTCGTCAGCATAACTATTATAATAGTCAAGAGTATTGTTGTATTGCATGATATTCTTTTCCTTCTTAATATTTATAACTGTTATCATTTTTATATCAACTAATTTTATTACTCAAACTATCTGCATCAGCAAGCTGAAATGTTTTGCTTGATATGGCAATACTCTTTCCATCTATATAATATCTACTATTTGCAGCACAAACCGATTTTTTAATAAATTCGTTTGGTTCCTTATCCAGCAAAAGTTCCAGTAACAATCTCTCTTCTGGAAATACTGGTCTAAGATCCGCGGATAAATATTTTATTATTTCTCCACATAATGGACATATGCCTTTGTCTGCTTGAGTAACATTCTGAATTATTGGTGTTTTACAGTGTACACACCAATGGATTTCTATCGGAATATCTTCCACCGTAGTTTCACTGCAAACAGGGCATATAGTATCATTGGTTTCAATGTTACAATTTCTGCACCACATAATACACCGTCCTCAACTTTCTTCTGTATCACTATTCATAGCTGATAATATCATTCACACTGCATTCGAGATATGCACACATCTTCTCTAAGACTTTATTAGATACCGGCTCTCCTCTTCCCATTTTGGCTACTGTTGCAGAACTCTTCCCGAAGTTTTTATCTGCAACTCACAAATGCTGATATTTCCTACATT
>ERZ779637.1396-NODE-1396-length-10153-cov-25.204100_pt1 | contig 10153 bp, 9 predicted proteins | sample MGYA00514196_ERZ779637 | MGnify/ENA primary metagenome ERZ779637 (study PRJEB29562, sample SAMEA4376700) | mouse gut metagenome | isolation source: Cecum | study: EMG produced TPA metagenomics assembly of the A DSS colitis mouse model was used to assess the... | reverse complement strand
GGCAGGCTGGATGAGAGTAGGCCAGCCGGGCGGTGAAGGAACTCCCGGAGCGGCAAACGGCAGTGTCTGCCAGATTACTTATGAGCAGATTGCGGCTCTGTGCGGCGAAGACAAGTCCACCTGGGGCGCAAGAATGCAGTGCGAAGCATCCAGCGCATGGGAAGTTTACAGTGTAACCGTAGGACAGACTCCCGATGCCGAGTAATGTGCGGATAGTGTGAGAAGAAAGTGCCGGCATCCGTAACCGGGTGCCGGTACCTATAGAACAGCGGATTCCCGTGACAGTACCGCGTACTTGCAGGTCGACAGGGAAACTGCGAAACAAACTGAAAGGAGTAGTTAAAAAGAATGAAAAACGTGAAAAAGTTACTGGCTCTGGGTCTTGCAAGCGCTATGACGTTGTCTCTGGCATCCTGCGGCAACGAAAACAACAATCCCGCTACCGGCAATGAGGGGAGCAATGCCTCCAATGTGACAGAGAATAGCTCCGGTGCGGGGAGCACCGAGAACAATACGCCCAGCGGAACTTCCGCGGACGGAAAGAGAATTATCAATATTGGTACATGGTGGGTGCAGCACTATGACAGCGGCGATACCGCGCTTGAGGACAGTGAGGACTACGCGAACTCCATTGACAAGGAAGGCGACGATGAGGCAAAGCTGGAGGAAAACGCGCTTAACCGTCAGATTTTCGAGTGGAAATTTGCCAATGTTGACACCCTTGAGCAGAAGTACAATATCGAATTTTACTGGAAGAATCTGACTTTCACCGGTGTGCAGGAGTCTATCAACACCTCCATCCTGGCAGGTACTCCCGACTGCGATATTTACTTGGTGGACTTGGGCATGGCACTGCCCGCGCAGATGAATGGTCTGGCGCTTGACTTAAAGACTGTACTGCCTGCGGACGCGGATGTGTTTACTGACCAGAAGATCATTTCCTATATGGATTTGGGAGATGGCAAGGTAAGTATCTTAAAGAGAGTGGAAGCGCAGTCCGCTGTAGAGGCTACTTATCCTCTGGCCTTCAACATGCAGATACTGGAGGATTACAATCTGGAAGATCCCCGTGATCTGTATGCCAGAGGCGAGTGGACCTGGGATATCTTCAACCAGTACTGCCAGACTTTGACCGATGATACGGATGGCGATGGACAGATCGATCAGTATGGCTACTGCGGCTATGAGTTTGAGACCTTCGAGAATCTGATGATGAGCAACGGCGCGTCCATCGCCACCGGCAAGACCCAGACGCTGGATTCCGCCGGAGTAGGCGAGGCTTTGCAGCAGATGTATGATATGTACAATGTCTACAATGTATGCTATCCCTACGACTTTGAGGGTAATGCATCCGACAGCATGAGAAATCAGTATACCCAGGGCAATATCGGTTTCTTCCCCATGGCGGCATGGATTTCCGCCGGCAATGGCGACTATGACTGGGACGGCAGCATCGGCTATACCCTGCCTTTTGATATCGCATATGTACAGTGGCCTGTAGGTCCTTCCGGCAACCAGGAGACCAACGCAGGTAAGAACCAGACCTCCGGCGAGTTCTATATTATTCCCGCGGGTGTCAAGGATCCGGAGACAGTTTATGACTTCCTGTATGATTACTGGAACTGGGGTCCGGATGAGGAGACCACTGCCGAGTACAGAGATAACAGAGCCGCTCTGAACTGGTGGTACAGCGTAACTGCTAAGAACGCGGATCTGCAGGAGCAGAATTTTGCGGTTATGAATGATATTGGTTCCAGAACTATATTTGATTTGTGGAACAGTATGGGCATTTCCTATGATTTCATATCCCTGATCAGAGGCGAGGTTACTCCCGCGCAGTTCCAGGAGACCTACAAGCAGCAGATTCAGGATGGCCTGGATGCTTACTTTAAGTAAGACCATACCAATAAGAACGTGATTACTAGTTAGTCCCTGGGCAACCGGCCGAGGTTCCTGGCCGGTTGCCTTTTTAAACCAATTTTATGGCATTTTATTAATGTGGAAAGGCATGGTACCAGCAATATGAGCGATATTAAGATGATAGCTCCTGCCGTAAAGAATGTTCCCTGGCAGGAAAAGCCCGAAGGAATTAAGGGCGCTCCGATCTGGAGATACAGCGAGAACCCCATTATTGGCCGAAACCCTGTGGAGGGCGTGGCCCGTATTTTTAACAGTGCAGTGATGCCCTATGGCAATGAGTTCATCGGCGTGTTCCGGGGCGAGCAGACTAATGGCATCCCCTACATCTATCTGGGAAGGAGCAAGGATGCGATTCACTGGGATTTTGAGAAGAATAAGATTCCCTTTGTGGACGAGGAGGGAAATCCCTTTATGCCTATCTATGCCTATGACCCCAGATTGGTTAAGGTGGAGGACACCTATTACATTATCTGGTGCCAGGATTTCTACGGCGCATCCATCGGCATGGCGAAGACCACAGATTTCAAGACCTTCGTAAGGCTGGAAAACCCTTTTATTCCCTTTAACAGGAATGCGGTGCTTTTCCCCCGCAAGATTAACGGCAACTTTGTGATGCTGTCTCGTCCTTCCGACAGCGGACATACTCCTTTTGGAGACATCTTCCTGAGTGAGAGTCCGGATATGGTGTACTGGGGCAAGCACAGGCACGTGATGGGCCGGGGCCGGGAATGGTGGGAGTCCGTGAAGATCGGCGGCGGCGCCGCTCCCATTGAGACCAGCGAAGGGTGGCTGCTGTTCTACCACGGTGTCAGCGGCACCTGCAACGGTCTGGTGTACAGCATCGGCGGCGCAATCCTGGATCTGGACAATCCGTCCATTGTGAAGTACCGCTGTGAGACCTTCCTGCTGACGCCGGAGGAGTGGTATGAGGAGAGGGGATTTGTCCCCAATGTGACTTTCCCCTGCGCTACCATCCATGATCCTGTAAGCGGAAAGATTGCTATTTATTATGGCTGCGCGGACAGCTATGTTGGGCTGGCGTTCTGCTATTTTGACGAGATCGTGGATTATATCAAGGAGCACAGTGTGGTGACTCAGGAGGATACTGAGATCGGCAAGAGATAAATACTGAATGAAAGAGCGGGAGACAAAGGCTGGCATGTTTCCCGCTTTTTTATATGTTGGAAGTGAGTTGTTTACAAACATAAGCGCAAACACAATATTATAAACGAGGTTTTAAAAAACAGTTTACAAACATAACAAAATATGATACAGTATATTGCATAATACAACATAGACACCAACTAATACATACCTTTATTACTAAATTTCATATTATGAGTATTGGGGTCTCAATTTTTTTACAAAATTTTCAGCAGAAAACAGATAGCAAAGTACCATTTGTACTTACATAGATATTATATCATGCATGGTAAATATAATAAAAAAATGGAGGCATAATCATGAAGAAGAAAATGGCTATACTTGCATTGACTGCCACAATGGTGTTCTCGGGACTGAGCATTACTGCGGCAGCGGCCGATTGCGGGCATCCGTCATCCACCACGTACTACGCGCAGGAGAATCGGGCAAGCAATTGTACGCAGCATGGCGGTGGGTGCAAAGATGTATACAATATCACGGCGGTAGTGTGCCATTCCTGTGGAAGAACATTCCACAAGACAGAGACTTACAGCCATACCGTCCATAATTAACACTTTCTTTGCACTATATCTGTTGAAACACCGGATTGGAAGTACATGGAATTGTATGACAAGGCCGACATGAGGGATCCGAGAAATGTGAAATCAGGATCCCCTGTGCCGGCTATCTTAGCATAGAGGGGATCTATAATGGGGAAAAAAATTTATATTAAGTTGATGTTGCTTTGTATGTTACTGGGAATGGCAGGCTGTGGAGAGGAGGAAACCCCCGCGGATCTGCCGGTGAATTCTGCTGTAAACCCGTTTGCGGAGTCACAGGAAACGGAGATCTCTTCCGAGCCTGATGTGGAAATAGACAGATCCGGTTTTGACTGGAGAGAGGGCGGATGGAAGTGGAGCAGTCCGAAGGGCCAGGGGGAGACGCTGTATGTAAGCGGATACACGGATGAACTTTCGGGCGAAGTGGATTTTGAATATGAAACTAGACAAAATATTGATATAAAAAGTTATGGTTCCTTCATCTGTAAACTGGAAGTGCTGACCACCGGGGACGCAGTCCCGCGGTATTTTTTAAACCGCTATGACGGAGATACGGGGGAGAGCACTTATGTGGAACTGGATATGGACAGTCTGTTGGGAGGCGAGGAAAGGGCTGAGATAAGGGAGTTCGATATTCGCAATGGGGAGGAATATGTATTTTTCAGAGCGACTTATGAAGAGGGGTACAATTTTTCTTTAGATGGCAGTTATGATCTTGAAAATGAGGATTTGCTCTGCGGTTTGAAAGCGGTACATACAGATCTGGAAGGGAATGTTCAAAAGACGGTGGATCTATTTCCGGGAATGCTGGAAAGCCAGTTTGCAACGCATAAAGGGTGGAAGGCTCTTCGGATCCTTCAAGTGGATGAGCAGGGCAATTACTATATGGTTGGATTGGAAAACGCTGCCCGAATGGTCCTGGTACTGAATGCGGAGGGAAAGGAAGCCTGCATTATGGAACCATATCCTGCCGGTACTGTGGAAGAGGGAGACTGGGGAAATGAAAGAATTGTGTCCTACGTGAAAAGCCCGGACGGAATCCCTATTTTCTATCTGGCACATCGCGCCCGGTCGGAGACATCTCTGTTTACATATGATCAGCAGAAGAATGAGCAGAAACAGCTTATGCTGCTGCCTCAATATTATCTGTTTGACATGAAACCTTATATAACCGAGGAGGGCATATGCTATTATGCGGCAGGAGACGGCAAGCTGTACAGATGGGACCTTTACACCGGATCGTGCGTAAAGCTGATGAATTACGCCGTGGAGGACATAACCACCAGCACGGGCTGGCTGTGTCTGGCCCTCACGTCCCAGGGGCAGCTGATGATATGCGAGACAGAGGATGACGGATTTGCTTCCATCTACCTTTTGGACAAAGAAGAACCTTCCCCGGGAGAGGCGCTGAAAATAGTCAGTCTGACGTCCAATTGCTCAAGGCTGCAGGCGGTGACGGCGGACTATAGCAGAAAACACCGGGAAGACAGCATTGTGGTGGAGTATGGACAAGAGGACGGGGAAGCCTACAGGAACCGGATTATGGCGGATCTGACGGCAGGCAGCGGGCCGTCCGTCATGTATGTATCCCGGGAGGATATGGAAACCCTGTATGAAAAAAGACTGTTGGAGGATCTAACGGATTTGCTGGATCCGAAAATCGTGGATGAGATTTTTCCGGGCATACTGGACTGCGGTAAAATAGAGGGAAAACAGATTGGATTTGCCTTGAATGCGCAGCTGCGGACTATGATGGTAAACAGGGATATTTGGGACGGGGACAATTGGAAACTGGAAGATGTGATGGCCCTGCTGGATCAGGAAGAAATACGGACGGATCTGAGGGCACTGGTAGCCACGGCTGTGGGTCCCTATGGAGGCAGCGGTATATTCGAGCACCTGGTGCTGCAGGATCTGTCTCACAGTCCTTTTCTGGATCTGGAGCAGGGTACCTGCTATTTTGACACGGAGGAGTTTATCAAAATATTGGAGTTATGCAAACAGTATGGGGCTATGGTGGTAACTGAGGAGGATGCGGCGGCCATGATGCATGAGGGCAGGGCTCTGGCCTATGTGGCCGACATCCGAGACGCCAATACCTTTTGCCACAGGATGAGTGAACTGGGCGACAACTTCTACTGTGTGGGATATCCCACGGAAGGAGACTGCGGAAGCTACTGGGATTGCGAGTACTTTCTGGTTATGCGCAAGGGCGCTGACTGCCGGGATACGGTAAAGGGGCTGATGGAACTTTTGTATAGCCTGCGGCAGCAAAGAAAGGAGAATAATCCGTTGAACCGCAGGGTATATGTGGATATGAATTATAGGGATCCCAGTCATCCTGATTATACGTACATATACGGGGGACAGGGGCGCTATATGGCTATGAAGGCAAAGGCCGACGGCAGTTCCCAGGTAGGTGACTTTGTTGCGCTGGCGGACAGAAGTGTGCCTTATTACCATGGTTATGACACTATAGTGGACATTGTCAAGGAAGAGGCGGAAAGTTTCTTTTCCGGGGACAAGGACGCCGCCGCCGTGTCCGAAACCATTCAGAGCAGAGTGCGCCTGTATCTGGCGGAACAGAATTAAAGGTATCCTTTTTTTGAAAAAGGGGCTTTCATAGTGACGTTTTATATTTTATAATGAATAAAATTAAAATACACATGGAGGCATGGTAATATGAGATTTGTGTACCCTGAGGGAAAGAAGAAGGCGCTGACCTTCAGCTATGATGACGGTCAGATTCATGACAGAAAACTGGTGGATATTTTAAACCGGCACGGAATGAAGGGGACTTTCCACCTTAATTCGGGTAAGTTGGCCAAAGACAGGAACCATGATGTCTTTGTGTCTGCGGAGGAAGTGCCGGAATTGTATGCGGGCCATGAGGTGGCGGTCCATGGTGTACAGCACCGCAATCTTCCCACACTGACCAAAAATCAGGTGGTGTACGAGGTGCTGGAGGATCGGAGGACACTGGAGAAAATCACCGGCAGTATGGTGCAGGGCATGTCTTATGCCTTTGGCAGTTACAGTGAGGAGATCATTGGCATACTGAGGAACCTGGGGATTAAATACTCCCGGACCGTCAATTCCACCAATGGCTTTTTTCCGCCCGCCGATTTTATGGCCTGGCATCCTACCTGTCACCATAATGGCAGACTGATGGAATTGGGGCAGAATTTCCTGTCTGTTCCCGGCTATGTGGAACTGCCTCTGATGTATGTGTGGGGCCACAGCTTTGAGTTCGCCGGAAACGGAGACTGGAACGTGATAGAGGAGTTTGCGGAGTTGATGGAGGGTAAGGACGATATCTGGTATGCCACTAACAGGGAGATCTGCGATTATATCCTGGCTGTGCGCAGCCTGGAATCCAGCGGGGACGGCCTGACGCTGAAGAATCCCACAGCTGTCAGCGTGTGGCTCAGCAAAGATGGCAGCCAGGAACTGGTGGAGATCCGACCCGGGGAATGCGTCCATATAGGGGAGAGATAAAAAGAGAATATATTTCTCATAAAGCCATTTTATAGGTGGCAGGTGTGAATCTTACAGAGATAGATGAAATCAAAGAGCAGTCAACCACATAACAGCAACTAAAAACAAGGTATAAAGTCAAAATTAAATTATTAAAACTTTATACCTTGTTGTATTATGGCGATAAGTACACCCAAACTATGGGTTTAATGTTTAAGAGCAGCTTCTTCGATCAGCCGCATTATGGTGCGTATGGAATCCATCTGGCCGCTGCGGCTCATGGCGTCGTGGTAACTCTGGCGGTTACAGAAGAGTTCCTGTACCTTGGTCACCAGCAGTTCCGTGGTCAGATCGTCCTCATTTATGACGATGGAAAAGCCCTGGGCCTCAAAGGAGGCGGCATTGAGCAGCTGGTCCCCCCGGCTGCTGGCGGCAGGCAGGGGAATCAGAAGGTTGGGCTTTTTTAGAGCCAGCAGTTCGCAGATGGAGTTGGCGCCGGCCCGGGAGATCACGATATCTGCCATAGCGAACAGGTCTTTTAGTTCCGTTTTGATATATTCAAATTGCTTATAGCCCGGGGTGGCCAGCAGCAGGTTATCGATTTTGTCCTTGCCGCAGAGATGCACTACCTGGAAATCCTCCAGAAGCCGGGGCAGAGAGTCACGGACTGCCTTGTTTACATTGGCGGCTCCCAGGCTGCCGCCGATCACCATGATCACTGGTTTGTTGGCGGTAAAACCGCACATGTCCAGTCCGGCAATCTTGTTGCCCTGCGCCAATTCGGCCCTGATGGGGGAACCGGTGAGCACCGCTTTGCCCTCCGGCAGCATCTGCATGGTCTCCGGAAAGTTGCAGCATATTTTTTCAGCCACGGGAAAGCACAGTTTATTGGCCAGGCCGGGGGTCATATCTGACTCGTGGATGATACAGGGGATACCCAGCGCCGCCGCCGCGCGCACCACAGGTACGCTGACAAAACCTCCCTTGGAAAACACCACGTCCGGGCGGTATTCTTTCAGATACTTTCTGGCCTCTGCAAAGCCCTTCAGTACCCGGAAGGGATCCGTCAGGTTTTTGATGTCCAGATAGCGGCGCAGCTTGCCGGTGGATATCCCAGTGTACGGGATAGCAAAATCTGCAATCAGCTTTTTCTCAATGCCGTCGTAGGAACCCATGTAAGAGATCTCATATCCGGCCCGGCTCAGTGCCGGAAGCAACGCGATATTAGGCGTCACATGGCCGGCCGTGCCGCCCCCCGTCAATACTATTTTTTTCATCCCAGCGTTTCCTCCAGTGCGTGGGCCAGCTGATCCGGGCAGGAGGTGGGCTTAAAGCCGCATCTGATGCCCTTGAGTTTATCGATCACTTCTTCCACCTTCATACCCTGTACCAGGGCGCAGATGCCTTTCAGGTTGCCATTGCAGCCGCCGGTGAATTGTACGGATTTTACGATGCCGTCCTCGATCTCGAAATCTATCGCACTGGAACAGGTTCCCTTTGTATGATATGTCATATGATTCTCCTCCATTCCGATTTATTAAAATATAGTATAGCAGATTTTTCCAGGTACTTCAAGGTGATGCGAGTACTTTTCGAAGGCCGGCCGGCGAGGGACGCTTTAGGCGGTTACCGGAGTTATAAAATATAAAAGACTTCTTAATCAAAACAAATACAAAAGAGCCATAGTATAGCATTTATGCTGATACCGGCGGAAAGGAGGAAATTGATTATGAGTCACGATTTAACAGCATTATACGAGAGATTGAGCCATGATGATGATATACGGTTCGTGCATATCAGGAACAACTACCCAATCTTCTTTAGGGATAGGTTCCCTTTTTTTACTTCGGTAGGATGGCGTGTACTGCCGCCCCTGCACCATGCTCCCCACATAGATTTCGTTTTGAAGCATGAAATGTACATAAGTCCGTGTCCAGAAGTGGCGGCGTTCAAACTCGCCATCCCGTTCAGGATTGTGCTTACGGAAACGTGTATATTCCTTGGGGGATAAGATACCCTCGTTGTTCAGGGTTGTTGCAATGCTCCTTGCCCCAATCCCTGCCGCGCACATTTCAAACATCCGCCGGACAACCGGCGCGGTTTCCTCGTTGATAATCAGCTTGTGCTTATCGTCAGGATGCCGCAGGTAGCCGTAGGGGTCGAGTGCGCCAAGGTATTCACCGCGTCTTGCTTTGGTATGGAGCGTGGACTTGATTTTTGTGGAAATATCCTTGGCGTACATATCGTTTAGGATGTGCTTGAACGGCGTAATATCCATGCTGCTGGTCTGGTTCAGCGTGTCAACGCCATCGTTCAGGGCAATGTAGCGTACATGGCGCTCCGGGAAATAAATCTCGGTGTACTGCCCGCACATGATGTAGTTACGGCCAAGGCGGGAGAGGTCTTTGGTAATGACCAGGTTGATGCGCCCTTTTTCAATGTCGGCAATCATCCGCTGAAAGCCGGGACGATCAAAATTCGTACCTGAGAATCCGTCGTCGATATAGGTATCGACAACCTCCCAGCCCTGTTTCTGCACATACTCGGTCAGCAATGCCCGCTGGTTCCCAATGCTCATAGATTCGTGGTCGGCTCCATCTTCGGAAGAAAGCCGGCAATAGATAGCGGCTCTGTAATTCTGTTGTTCTCTCATAAAACTGCCTCCTTATCAGTCCGAGAAACAACAGGGTTTATGCTCGTCTGTCATCTACACTATACCACATTAAAGCGTTAAAGTCAAGCTGACAGCCTGCTGCTTCTGACGATACTGCACACATATTTTAACTGCTTGTGTCGTAAAGGATTTTCTTTACGGCGGCTTCGTGGATGGCTTCGCTTGCCGTCCTTGTGCCGCTGAAAACGCTGACCACCCGGATGGTGTCGCGCCCGATGGTAAGCTGGTAGCCCTGCTCGGACGGCTCCACAGCGGGGGATTTTGGCTCTTTCGTTACTGTGTCCATACAAACCTCCCTTGCAATGAAAAGGGCCGCAGACGGGGTAGTCTGCGGCTCCTATGTACGTTTTCCCATCAGCCCTTGAAGCGGTAGGGCAGC
>ERZ779637.1395-NODE-1395-length-10160-cov-7.755270_pt1 | contig 10160 bp, 9 predicted proteins | sample MGYA00514196_ERZ779637 | MGnify/ENA primary metagenome ERZ779637 (study PRJEB29562, sample SAMEA4376700) | mouse gut metagenome | isolation source: Cecum | study: EMG produced TPA metagenomics assembly of the A DSS colitis mouse model was used to assess the... | reverse complement strand
TACCATAAATCCATATGGAAGAGTTATTTTTTTGATAGAACTTTCAACTCTCAAGCATCTCTACTGACGGTTTCATAAATAAATATGCTCCTTTTTCTTTTGAAAAGCCTTTCACTGATAATACAAATGAAACTGCCGAAAGGTAACAGCATAAAAAAATTTTTTCTTTATCAGCTAACCGCTATCCCGCAAGACTTTTCCGCCGCCATCCGTTCATATTCCCCCGCTTCCGCTTCCAGCCCGCTGCGGCGGTAGCATTCCGCCAGCCCAAGCAGCGCTTTTTCTCCGCCGCTGCGGATATCCAGTATGCTTTCGGTCTCAAACGCCGCATTATAAAACCATATTGCCGCCTCATTGTCATCCGCCGCATCCGCATAATGATACGCCAGCTCCAAACAAATTTCCGCACAGCTCCCGCAGGCAACCGCCTTCATGGCATACTTAAAAAATCCGGGAATATCCCCCCGGAATCTCGCCGCTTTCGCCGCCACGCAAAATGCTTTTTTTAATTCCGTTTCCGAATGCCCTTCTTCTGCGCATACTTTTTCAAAATATTCCCCCGCCCGAAGGAAATCCTCCCGTTCACCGGCAATAAACAATTCCCGCGCATACAAATCCATCAGGCGCCCCGACAAGCATCCTTCCCTGCTGCAGATTCTCCCAAATGCCGCCAAATCCCTTTTGGCATGGCTTTCCTCCTGCTCATGGCGGATTTCGATATCACTGTCAAATACCACAGGCTGCGTCCGTACCGTCTCATGAATCGGGTCAATCCACGTAAACGTCCGTATCCGCTTAAACAGCTTCGGACGGTATTCCCTGTCATAATTATATACCGAGCCGAATTTTAATTGATTGCAGTAATACATCTGTACGATTTCGATTTCCGGCATCAGGCTGTCTTTCAGCAGGCGGAAACGCTCCCTGTTGGCTTCATCCAATACCTCATCCGCATCCGCAGAATAAATATATTCCTTTGTCGCCTTGGAAAAAGCGAAATTACGTGCGGCCGCAAAATCATCCACCCACTGAAAACCGTATATTTTATCCGTATAACGGGCAGCGATGTCCCTTGTTTTATCCACGGAACCGGTATCCACGATAATGATTTCATCCACCAGGTCCCGCAGGCAGGACAGACAGCGGTCCAAAATTTTTTCCTCATTTTTCACTATCATGCACAACGTTATGGTAATCATATTTTCCCTACTCCTTATCCATCCATATGTCAAAACCGTAATACCGCATTTATTATAACATAAAATGCGGGCGGACACACCTGCATTGTGTCACGCCCAATATTTCTCCGCCAAATCCTCCGTGCGCCGTCCGATTTGCCGCAGCAATTCCCCTGCCTCCCTGTCTCCGCAAGCATATTCCTTCATTAACCGGCCCTCCTCAAAGCACAATTCATCATGCAGCGGCATATATTCCGCAAGCAAAAACAGTACGAACTCCAGCGCACGGTTTTCTCCGTACACCCTGGGACCTTCTTCGTTATAATACTGCTCCAGCACTACCACCCTTCGTTCTTTGACCGCAGCAATAATGGCGTCTTTCTCGCACTTTTCCGCCAATACAATCATTTTAGACAAGCCAAACCACTGCGAGTTCACCGTCCCATGGGAATCGCTGCTGCCTACAACCGGCACCGCACACCCTTCTTCCCTCATCTGCTGCCACAGACTGACCTGAAGCTGGTTTTCCGCCAAAGACTGTCCGCAGGTAAGTTCCAGCGCGTCGAAGGGATGTGTCTTTAGCAGGTACCGGTACATCGTTCTGGATATATGATACGCTTCCTCCTGAATCCAACAGGGATGCGCCATAACCGACATGCCGCCGGCCTCCCGTATCTTCCGGTATACCCATACCAAAGACGCATATTCCCTGGTATTGACCTGCGGCGGAATATGCAGTTCCTGTTCAATGAAATCCACTTCCCGTTCGTATTGCTCCGGATTTTTCCTGAAAAGATCATTGATGCTGTAATCCCCTCCGAAATGGATGGTATGGCTGTTGTTTCCGGGCGGATGCACTTCTTCTCCGCGGAATAACCGGAAACTCATGGGGATTGCTTCATATGCCCGTATTGCTTCCAGCGACGGTCCGTATTGCCCGTGATCCGTAACGGACAGGAAGTCAAATCCCGCTTTTCTGTAATTTGCCGCCACAATGGCAGGTCCCTCCGCCCCGTCAGACCGGCAGGTATGGCAGTGCATATCGCCTCGGAACGGGCGCAGCCTGAAAAAATCCGGATGCAGCGCATAAATCCGCAGTTCACAGCACAGTACCCAAATTTCTCCTTCCTGTTTCTGTAAAAGCACGGCATACTGCTGCTCACCGGACAGGTGGCAGGAAAAATGCAATGCACCGTCCTTATAAACCACATCTGCCATCTGACAATCATGCTCCTGCAAATGGAGCAGCCTGTCATTCATAGGCACCAGCTTTATCCGGTATTTCCCGGCACCCTCAAACGCCACGTGCTCCCCCAGCGCCCGGATTGTCACCACAGACTTAGATTCCGTGCTCAGCACCTTGGGGAAAATATCATAATATTCCAATACAGTTTTCATGCCTCCCAATTTTCTCCTTTCTCTGCATACCGATTTTTAATCCGTTCCCTCTCCGTAAATATCTTTTCTGTTCCGTTTCCAGTTCTTAATTGCCCCAATACAGCACAACCCTCCGGCTGCCGCACAGACACACCATACAATCTGAGTATCCGTCCATCCGGCGTATTCCATCGTATAACCGAACAGGACACTGGCTGCCGCACTGCCCAGATAAGTTACGGCATTCATCATACCCGATACCGTGGCGACCCTCCCCTCTTTTCCGAAATGCAGCGGCAGAAGACTGACCAATACGGTATTGACCGCCACCATCATGCTGGTCACCATGGCAAAAAGAATCACCGTACCATACAGAGAGTTCCCACCCCCTCCCAGCATACACAAAAAACCGCCCAGTGACAGCAAATAGCATATGGCTCCCACCACAGCCTCATTTTGGAAAAGATGCCTGTTCGCCGTCTGCGCAACAGGAATACCGCACAGATTGACCACGGGCAGCGCCATAGCAAGCAAAGCCGAAAAAGACGACGCAAGGGCAAACTTCTCCGTCAGGTACGTGGGAATCCAAGTCGTCAGACCGTCCTTCAGAATCCCGTGGAGAAAGGCCGCCATCGTCAGACAAAGCAGCCCGGAGGAAACCGCCGCCGTCTTTTTCCGCTTATTTTGCTTATATGGCGCGTCCCGCTGCCGCGGCTCTTTCTCCCGCGGCGACACGGTCCGTTCCACTGCGGCTGTCAAAACAAACCACAAGGCAGCCACTCCTGTCAACCATATACCCGCCGAAAGGAAACACCATTCCCAGCTTCCCGTTTGCAAAATGACCGCATTGACCAGATATGTACACAGCATCCCTGCCGGACTGCTAAATGAGAGCAGCAGAATAATCTTAACCGAACAGCCGGCATTGACCTGGCTCGTCACAAGGCGCACCATAGGCGGCCAAATCATTGCCTGCAGCAGCCCGTTTACAAACCACATCCCCCGCATCCCGGATACTGTCCCTGCCGCCGGGAAAAGGATATTGACAAGCGCGCTTCCAAGCAGCCCGGTTCCGACCATCCATCTGGCGGGGATTCTGTCGCCAAGAAGACCGCTGGGATACTGTCCGATTCCATAGGCCAGGTAAAAGGCTGCCGCCACACTACCCAACTGCCCTTTTTCCCACAATCCCGTCTGCAGCATCTCACTCATGCCGGCGGAAAAATTCAACCGGCCCAAATAAATTGAGAAATAGGCAATCCAACATACGGCTCCTAACAGTATCTCCCTGCCGCCCAAACGCTCCCTGCCCCTTACCATGGTGCCGGAATTTCCTTCCCTTTCTTTCATCTTTTTTACTCTTTCTGCTCCGCCCAATATTCATCCAAAGCCTGCTGTGCAATCGCTGCCGCTTCGTCCAGCGCTTCCCTGGCCGGTACATTCTCAATCTCAATCAAGTCACAGGCATCCGCTAAAGCATCGGAAATCTTTCCGCCCGTCGGGTCCTGCCACTGCTTCCTGCTGATTTCCGCCTGTTCCAACGGAATCAGCGCCTGCGGGTTCTTTTCCAAAAAGGCTTTGTATTCCTCGTTTTCCCTCACCGAACGTCTTACCGGTACATAGCCTGTCGCCATGGCATATTTCATGCCGCCAGTCTTATTCAGATAGGTAAGCCATTTGAATGCCGCCTGCTTCTGTTCTTCCGGCGCTTTTTCCACAATGCCCGCCGCATGTGCGTCTGCATAAGGAGCCGGTGCATGATCCCCGAACCCCGGCTGCACATGTGCCGCAATGATGGTAAAGTCCAAATCGCCCTGATCTCCGCTGGAACCCAGATAGCCTCCGGCTCTGCCCTGCATTACATCATCGATGGTCTTGTACCAGTATTCCCATCCGTCTCCGCCGAAATGGATTCCCATAATCTTTTCTTCATTAATCCATACTCTTGCGGCCTCTAATGCTTCCACATAGGCCTCACTGTTAAACGTAACCTTCCGCCTGTCATCACTCAGAACGGCAGCTCCGTTGCTATAAGCCATTTCATTCAGGCAATCGGCTCCGTACATAGGTTCAAATCCATAAAAACCCGGTACGTCGTTATAGTACTCCTGCAGCTTACGGGCAGCCTCCGCCACATTCTGCCAGGTGGCAAACACTTCATCCGGGTCCAACCCCACTTCTTCAAACATATCCGTCCTGTAATAGATTACCTGCGTGCTCCCCCATACGGGAAGACTGTAAACGCGCCCTTCTTCATCCCGGCAATAATCCAAAAAAACGTCAATGATATCTTCTTTATCGAACGTCGCATCCGCGGCAATATAATCATCCATGTATTGGAGCAGCCCTCTTTCCGCAAATCTTGCGGACGCAACCGGGTCTGACAGATAACATGCCGGTACGTCCCCGGATGCGATTGCCGCCTGCAGCATCTGGTTCGTTTCGCCGTAACTGGAATGGGAAACTCCCGTAACCGCTACCTCGTCCTGGCTGGCATTGAAATCGGCGATAATTTCCTCCAAAATCTCCGCCTGTTTCCCTCCGAATCCGTACCAGAATTCAATCTCCACAGTCTTTGCGCCTGAAGATTGTTCCTGCACTGCCTCATCCTGCGCCTGTTTCGGTGCATCCGAACCGGAAGATACCTTATTCTGTCCGCTTTTTCCGCAGGCAGCCAGTGATGCTGCCGCCATCAACGCCGCTAACAATATTGCCGCTTTTCTCTTTTTCATAATTACCTCCGTTTCTGCCGCCATTGGGCGGCTGATAAAATATGTATTATTTACTTTTTTACCATTTTAATTTTATTTTTTTATTCTTTTACCGCCGAATCGCTGGTAATCCCGTTCAGAATCCAACGCTGCCCGAAAAGGAACAAAAGCAACAGGGGAAATACGATAACACAGCATGCCGCCATGATTGTGCCCCATTTCAATCCATACGCTCCCTCCGCGGTAAAAAAAGCCTGCAGTCCCATACTCACCAGATACTTTTCCTTTCTGCGCAGCAGCAAAGAGGGCCATAAATAGCTGTTATAACATCCGAGAAATGAAAGCAATCCCAGTGTCACAAAGGCCGATTTGGACATAGGCGCCAACACCCACCACAGAATCTTCCAATGCCCCGCCCCGTCAATCCGTGCCGCTTCCACGATTCCCGGCGCAATCTGGGAAAAAGTAGTGCGCAGGAAAAAAATATTAAATATACTGGCACAACTGGATATCATATATCCCAAATGCGTATTCATCAATCCCATCTTGGACAAAATCACATAGGACGGAACATAGGTCGTCGTAGCCGGCATGATATAAGTCACCATAATCAAAGACAGTAGGATTGTTTTTCCCCTGAAACGAATATTCGCTAGCGCGTAAGCAAACATCGCCGAATTAAACAGCATGATTACAGTGATGATAACTGCCGTATAGGCACTGTTCCACATATACATCAAAAAAGTACCGTCCGCCAAAGCATCCGCATAATTATTCCACTGCGCCACAGCCGGCAGGAGCCGGGGCGGCGCTGCCCAGATTTCCGCCTTTGTCTTGACGGAATTGGTGAACATCCATAAAAAGGGAAATGCCAGCAGAAAACTTGTCAGCGCAAGTCCAAGATGCACAAACAGGCTCCTTATTCCTTTTTTTCGTCTCATATACATCCCCCTAATGATAAAATACTGTTTTCTTTGAAATCCGCGTTTCCGCCAAAGACAGTATCACCGTGATGATTACCAGGATGACCGCCACCGCAGACGCTTTCCCCGTATTGAAATTCTGGAAAGCCTCCTGATAATAGTAATACAGTAAGGTACGTGTGGCGCCGGCGGGTCCGCCCTGCGTCAGCACCTGAATCTGATCGTAAGCCTGCAGCGAACTGATGGTGGACATGATGACCAGGAAAAAGGTGGTCGGAGAAATCATGGGAAGCGTAATCTATACAAACCGCAGGAATCCGCCTGCTCCGTCTATCGCCGCCGATTCCAAAAGATTCTGCGGCACTTTTCTGATTGCCTCCATATAGAAGATCATTGTCCATCCCAGGGATTTCCAAACCGTCACGATTAACACGCTCACCATTGCCGACCGGCTGCTCTGCAGCCATTGGGATTCCGGCAAACCTGCAAGCCGCATGATAAAATTGAGGATTCCCACCCGCGGCTCGAAAATCCATGACCACACCACGCTGATTGCCACCATAGGCGTAATATAAGGTGCAAAAATAATCGTGCGGTAAATCCCCGTTCCCTTACGGGCTCCGTTCATCACCAGAGCAGTCATCATTCCAAGAAATATGGTCGGAACCGTACTCCCCACCGCGAAGACCAGAGTGTTCTTCAAAACCCTTCCGAAATTGGGATCCCGCAGCAGGCTGGTATAATTCTTCAGTCCCATAAACCTAATCTTCTCGGACATCATATCCCAGTCCGTAAAGCTGAGGGCGCCTGAAAAAACTACCGGTAAAATCCAAAATACCATCAGCGGGATTATGGCAGGCAAAATAAACAAAAACCCTGCCAAATTCTCCTTTTTGTTCTGCACATCGTTTCACTTCCTTTCTTTTTTTTGATAATACAATTATAGCATTCCGATTTATCAGTCTACATATCCCGGTTTGCCATTTCCTATCATACTTTGTCCGTTTTGTTCGTTTTATGGGTAAAAGAATGACTTGTATCTTGATAGACAGGAAATACTATAGTATGATATCCGCATTACCGGCTGTCAGAATCAGCAAACGTGCAGCCGGTCTGACAAACCGGCAGAAGAAAGGAGTCTGTGATGAAACTATTATCCGGCAAAAGTATCGTAGGGAAAATCTGCATCATCTCACTTGCCTGTTTTACAATACCCAGTCTGCTGTTCTCCTTCTATCTGTACCGCAGGCAGGCGGACGAGTACTATGACAGAATCGTTCAGGAACAGCTTCGTGTCACCGAGCAGGCCGCCAGGAGTGCAGATGCCACGCTTGCTTCCATCCGGCAGCTGCAGATGGATTTGGCATACAGCGACCCGCTGTACATCTATCTTTCCCGCCTGCACCGTGTCGGGCTCACCTACAACAGATATCCTATTTGGACGGAACAGTTGCTTGGCAAGGCGATTACATCCATCAAATACTCCCTGCGCTCCCATGACCTGGGCATTCACGCCGCCAATATCTATGTCCCTTCCAAACTTGACGCGGAGGGAAATTATTTTCTGGAAGCCGATCGCCTCGCCGATCTTGCGTTCTTTCAGGATTTCAGGGATTCCAATGTCTTTCAGGCACTGTATTTTCTGGATGCAGAAGAAACCGCCGCTTTCCGCTCCGTCTGCGGATATGCCTCCGGTTCCGCCGGGACGGAAATCATCATAACCCTCTGCCGGATTGACAGTACAACGCCGGGAAGCTACATCGGCTATCTTCTTTTTGAATGTTCTCCCCAAAAAGTCTTCTCCGTTCTTTCCGGCCGGTCTGCCGCCCGGGAAAAAGATTATTATGTATGGTTCCATTCCTCACAGAAAGGATATGGCTCCTTCCCCGCCGCCGATTGGGATGCGCTGCCCGGCCGGCCGGAAACCGCATCCAGTCTGGCAGCAGACAACCGGCAGTACACCGCCTGCACGATGGAAAACTTCGATATCACGATTGTCAATACACATCCGCTGCCGCAGTCCGCCTATATCCTTCCGGCTCTCCGCCTTTCCCTGGCGCTGGCCGCATTTGCCCTGCTGCAATTTGGCGTTCTCGCCGTCTTCACCCGCCATACCTTCCAACGGCTGCACCAGGACCTGAACCTGATGGACGCCGTGATTGCGCATGGGTTCCGGGAACGGATTCCCGAAACCCGTAACGATGAAATTGGTATGATTGCCCACCATTACAATCTTCTGCTGGATAAGATTGCTTCGCTCATCTCGGAAAATGTACGCCGTGAAACGGCACAGATGCAGACACAGCTTATGGCGCTGCAGTATCAGATGAATCCCCACTTCATCTATAACACGCTGCATGTCTTCTCCGGCTGTGCGGCCCAAAACGGACAAAACACCCTCGCGGATTCCATCGCCTCCTTCGGCCAACTGCTCCGTTATACCCTCAGGACTGACAGCCTTTATGCCAGCATCGAAACGGAACTGCACAATGCCGCCTCGCTGATTAACGTATATAATATCCGCTATTTCGACCGCCTGCATCTGTCCGTCGAGGTTCTCGATGAACTGAAACAGTTCCGTATCATTAAGTTTCTGTTTCAACCGGTGCTGGAAAATGCCATCCTGCACGGGCTGCTGCCCGACGCCGGTCTCCATATCCATATCGCCATCCGGCAAACAGGACGCTGCATCACAATCGATATCGCAGACGATGGGGAAGGAATGAGTCCCAAACGCCTGCAGGAAGTCAAAACATGCATCAATGACCCTGCCAAAGCCGCACAGCCGTCTTCCGCAAAAGGCACCTTCATCGGATTAAAAAATATCAGCCAACGCCTGAAACTGTTCTACCGCGAACAGGCACAGTTAACCATTCACAGCAAAGAACACCAGGGAACCACGGTCACAATCCGGATTCCCGTTGACACCCCTTCTCCCGTAACGGATTCCGCCCATTGTCAGGCCCGGAACGGACAGGACACATAATATGCAAACAGGAAAAACATTGTTTGGAGGATTTGAATGTATAATATCTTAATTGTTGATGACGAATACTATATCTGTGAAGGACTCAAAACCCAGCTTCTCCTGCTTGCCATACCGGACATCCGCGAAATCCGCACCTGCCTTTCCGGAGAGGAAGCGCTCTTACTCTGTCAGACCTATAAACCGCAAATCGTATTCACGGACATAAAAATGGAGGGCATGGACGGAATCTCCCTCATCCATGCCCTAAGCCGCATACTGCATCCCGTACAGTTCATTGTCCTCAGCGGTTACGATGATTTTCACTATGTCCGGGGCGCTTTCCAGCGCGGAGCGGCAGACTATCTTCTCAAACCGATTCTATCGGAAGATTTGACAAAGGCCCTTACCTCTGTCATGGAAACCCTGAACGGTCATGCCAGGAATCCTGACCGTCTCCGCAAACCGCTTTTCCAGCTCTCTGCCGATGTCTTCAGAGAGCTTTCCGTGCTTCCTGCAGACGCCATTTTACCCGGGTCCCTGCTCGATGCTTTGGACATGGCCGGAATCAGGGATTCCTGCTGCCTTGCGGTTCTTGCCTTTCCGTCCCCAAAGACTTATGAATTTTTAATCCGCCAAATTAATATCTTCTATGATTCTTTGGAACAGATTCTTGCCGGCATACTCTCCGACAACAGGATTGGAATCCTGTGCGCCGCCACTGTAAAAGATACCCTGGCGGATTTTCTTGCTTCCCGAATCACTTCCTGCCATTGTCCGGCAGCCGCTAGCCTTACCGAATCCGTGCCCGTTTCCCATATCGCACAACAGTTTAGGCGGGCGCAGGAGCTTCTCTGCCTCCGCCTTTTCCATGGATACGGTATCCTATTCACGGAAACGGATGCCGCGGGAAAGCGGGATTTTCCTCCCCGCCTGAAGCAGGTCATGGTTAATTAGATGTAATCAAAAGAGGAAAGGAAAAGCACAATCCAGACGGAACCGGCGA
>ERZ779637.1394-NODE-1394-length-10161-cov-5.209578_pt1 | contig 10161 bp, 6 predicted proteins | sample MGYA00514196_ERZ779637 | MGnify/ENA primary metagenome ERZ779637 (study PRJEB29562, sample SAMEA4376700) | mouse gut metagenome | isolation source: Cecum | study: EMG produced TPA metagenomics assembly of the A DSS colitis mouse model was used to assess the... | reverse complement strand
ACTCGACCAGAATCTTTCCATTCTCATGCTTATTTGCCATGAAGGACTTTAAAAAGTCTGTTGGTGAATCATAGTCCGGGATGTTACACCAGCAATCAAGGAAGCTCTCCATTGTTTCTATATTCTTAATCGCATCCGGACACTTTGCTGAGAAGTACTGCTGTAAGAGGTCAAACTCATCATTGCTTCTTCCAAGCGGTGATTCATCCTGGCGGTAGCAAATTACATCACAGATGAATTTGAAGTAACGCAGGAACTCATCGTCGATAATGTTATCGCCAGAAAAACTGCTACCGTTATTACGATATTCCCACAGAAGGTCTGTCCAATCACGGTCTATCTTGCCCATGATACGATTAGCTAGACTTTCATCCATGCTTCGTATTTCTCGCTCAAGCTCTGCCTTAAAATGCTCAAATAAAGTCAGTGGCTTACCACGAGAATTCATCTTAATGTAAAGCTCATCTGTAAGGCCCATATCCTTAATTGGAAGAAAATAGAATGTGATACATTTCTCTTTGAGCTTACCCCAAAGATTTGATACATTCCTAAACTTATTATCGATTGCATCAATCATTACGAGCATAGAACTGATTGTAGGATCATTCTCCCAATCAAGCGGGAACCACGCCTGATTCACAATTTCCTTCGAAATAGCACGCTTGAATTCCGGCTTATAATCAACAAGATCAATACAGAAGTAACGCGCACTGTATCTTGTCTCATAGCTGAATTTCTTCAGAAACTTATAATCTGCTTCAGGGATGTTGCCCTTCTTAGCAGCATACCAGTGAAGCAAGAATAAAGTGGTAAGACGCTGCTGACCATCAAGCGGTGTCATATTACCCTCATCATCGATATCACCATAAACAAAATCAAGTGTGATCGGCTTCTCTGTTACGGCTATATATAAAGACTCAAGAAATCTACCTCTAACACGAATAACGTCAGAACCTCTTCTACCCTGAGCATAGTCTCTCTGTATGATCGGAATAATGATCTTTTTCAGCTGTACTGCTTCCTGATCTTCTCCAAATGTTGTATCAAAAATATCAATAAAGGAGTGAAGTGTTGTAGCCATATTATTCTTCCTCCTTTTCCAGAATAATTGGATCTTCAAGGTAATTTACCAATGTGGTATTCATTGCATCCACATACGCTACTCTATCTGCATGGCTCCAGAAATGAAGCTGGTTGTCAGCGGATGAAGTATAATACTTCAAAAATACCATTCTTGTACAGAAGGGAATATACTGACCGGCCTTATCCATCTTAATGATTTCATTTCGCTTTACATCAAAGGTCGAGTTATTTAATGCAGCATTGTCTGTTGAACTCAGCAAAGCCATGTTAGCAATCGAGTGTAGATATTCTGTATTTCCTTTTACAGACAACAGATCAACCACCTTTTGCTGGATAGCATCGAATTCCTGACGCTCAAGCTTATCCTTTGCAATAGCGCTGTTCATTAGTTCAATCAGTTCATCAGCATCATCGCTTACCGATTTTACAGATGGAATATGTAGTGTAAGCCACTCTTTCCACATTTCCTGTGTTCTTAAACCTTCTGACTGCTGCGCGTGTATGTGCTCAAGGCTCCATGTTACTTTTCCACCCTTGCCAAACTTATACTTATCAAATGGAAACCACTGTGAATGCTCACCATTCCTACGAACGGATTCGACGTTAAATAAGAAAAGCAATGTTGTAATTTTCTTCTGATCCGATGGCTTTTCATAGCTCAAATCCGAATAGTTACCCTTAATTTTGATGCTGTCTCTGATAAAGCCGTCAAGTGAATCCCTAAAGTCATCCTTGGTTTTGTCCTTTGATAGGTCAAAAATCTTCTGCAGAGTAAGTGTGCCAGAAGCAATAAGATAACCGATTTTGTGGTAAAGCTCGTGGTTTCCGTGCCAATCCTTCAACACTAAGAATGTCTGCTGAATGCTACGCCAGATACTATCAAGTGTCTTTGTCTGACGTATCTCATCGAATTTGAAGAAGGTATAGTACTTCTCTCTGTTGTTAGCAGACTTGCCAGAAATAAGATCCAGGACAAGATCAATTCTTGTCTGGTAGTCTGCATTCGTTTTATTCGTCAGGAAATACCACAAAGAATTGTTATGCAGTTCTCTCTCCATGTTGTCCCACTGAAGGGATATCTCTTCCTGCTTTTCCTTATCAACATCTTCATCGGTATCTTTGCTGAGGAACATAGCCTTTACAAGTTCAGCGTTTGTAAGCGGAATCTTACCGATGTTTAGTCGGGTAAATAAGCCAATGGCATCCTCAGACTCACCAACTTCATACCAGATGATTTTTACAATTTCATCAAAGTACTTGTTTACGTTTGTGAGTGTCGATTTTCTATCTCTTTCGGAGAACCATTTCTTAATGCTTTCATAGGCTACACAAAGAAACCAGAAATCAATATTCTCCTCTTTGCGGGACTCATCGATTGATTTTAAAAAATCCTCTGATTTCTCTCTAGTTTCATAGGAAAGAGTAAACCTTGGCTCATCAATGAAGCCGAAGCTTTCTTCATTCATAAAGCGATAGATAAGATAAATCGTTGTTAGACGCTGCTGTCCATCGATTAGCTCATACCTATCACTATTTTTTCTTACTACAACTGGCTGAAGACAATAATTCCTTTTGCCCTCAGTAGAATAAATATCATCGAGTAAACGAACTACTTCCGTCTCACCCCAACGATATCCACGCTGATATGATGGAATATAGAAGTCTCCCTTTATATCCCCGACCAGCTTTGTATCGAGTTTGATTTCGCTATTCATATGGTTACACTTCCTTTTCTATTTGCCTGACATCTGATAAATTGGAACAAAAAACTGTGTTTCTACGCCCAGAAATTTGGCAAATTCTGTATCTATTGCTTTCATCTCTTGTATCCTTACATTGATCTATTTAAAACATATTTGTATGAATCAATCCGGAATATTGATATCATAAGCTACTTCTTAGGCAGGATGTCAACTCCTGCATATACAAGCATTTTCCTTATATCTTCATACATATCGATGATGTTATTTTCTGTTTCCATATTCTCTGCATATCGTGTATAATAAACGGCATCTTTCATTTTGACCTGGTTGGGATCAGAACGAGTAATTTGAAAACCAGTGATGCACTTAGATCCAAACCTCACCCAATCATGTTCTCCCTCATAATTCCCATTCATAACATTTTCAGGAAGCTTGAGAATCGTTAGTTTTTTCTCCTGGAGGTATGACTCAATTTCAGCAACAGCTTCCTGCGAAATGTAAAACCGTTTCACCCTATCAGGGTAAAGGAACGCCACAAGCAAATGCTCCTCTAACACCTCCCCACTTCGTAAAACAGTAACCCCTCTGCCTCCGTCTTTTCCAAAGTCACCTATCAGTTGTCTTGCCTGAAACTGAAAGAGAACATCAGATTCAGCATATTCGCCTTCATATTTTTCACCGCCGTCTCCAAACCCGAAACGCCAGCAGTCATCCCTGCCAAACGGAATTCCCGTCCGTTGCGCAAGGGTCTTTACCTCAGCTTTAATAGGAGGGCCTGCCATTTTATCCAACTCCTCCCGGCGCTTTTCAAACATAAGATGGGCATAAGGGCTCTTATATTTCTCCTGGAACAGTTTTTCCATTTGCAGATACTCATCCATATCTATAATGCCTTCCACGAGCATTTTTTTCATTAAATGGATTGTCATTCCGTAATTCAGGATTACTTTAAACTCTTCCTCTGTGAAATAACCGGAACTATCCGTAGTCTTGCTGCTACTACTGGTAAGAGCAGTTGGTGCTGCTAAATTTTCAACAATATCTGTATTTGAATCCTCTAGTGATAATACTGCACTACTGCTTGATACTACTGCATCTTTTTTCGGATGTTTTTTCTTAACATTCCTATCCGCGGATGGTGATTTTGGGCCTTTCATATTTTCAAAAGTGCCGGAATCGGCATATGCTTTTTCTGCCGACACATCTGCTTTCTTTTCAGAAAACCTATCCTTAATATAGCAGTTGTGCGAACAGTATTTATGTTTCTGCCCACCATGAACCTGAAATGCTTTACCACAAAAAGCGCAGTTTATTGTCCGATTGGATTTGTGTCTAATCTGTTCTGGATGGGCCGCCCACCACTTACTCCTGCATGCATCGCTGCAAAATTTCTTCTTTTTTCTTCCTGGTGCCTGTGCAACCTCTTTTCCACATTGTAAGCATAGGTTTTTCTCTGTTGTGGCAACTTCTGTAAAATCTGACTGTTCCGTGGTAATAGCCGACTTCTCCTGCTCGGCAATAAGCCTTACGATCACCTTCATAGGGCAGCCGCAATGAGGACAGCTTTCCGCATATTTACTGATTTTTACTTTGCACTCAGGGCAAACTATCAATGCCATTTTTCTTCGTTCCTTGACTTGTATTTTATCCTCACTTAGTTCTTTCCCCTTCCATTGTCAGCTTCTCACCGCTGGAGAGGATGAAAGCCTGCTCAAACTTTACACCAAGAGCATCTGCTATACGATTAAGTTCCTCTGTACCAAGTGTCTCATTCCTAAGTTTTTTATACAGATTTTGTCGGGATTGACCCGTTCTTCTGGCCAGTTCAGCAAGGCTTATATTCTGATCTTCGCAGAGTTTCTTTACAATATCTGATGTGTTCATAATGATCCTCCGTAATAGCACGCTTCTATTGTAAACCTTTTAGTTACCTTTTTCAATGCCTGTTACTCTGAATTTATATTTCCGAAACAGAAAAGCCCGCAACCCTTTAAAAGATTGCGGACCAAACTGCTCTTTATTCCATTATGTTTCCACATCAATTTCCAGGCCAGATTTGAATTCTACAATTAGCTTCTCATCGCAGACTGTGATTTTCTCAATCAGCCGTCTGACCAGAGTTTCCGAGTATTCTGTAAGTATCTCTGTCTGTTCGTCAAGGAATGAAGCAAGGTCATCGACACGCTCCTTCAGTTCCGTGTTCTTCGCCGCCTCGGTAAGGATAGCCTGCCGCTGTTCCCGGAGGCTGATGATGGCATCCCCAATCTCATCGATCCTGCCCTGATCCTTCCCAGCATCGAGCAGCTCTACCTGTTTCTCCCGTATGGCAGCATCGACTGCCGCCAGCCTTTCTTCTGTATCGCTTTCAAGAACCTCCCGGATGTTTTGTTGCAGAGCAGGGAGAATGTTGTTTTTCTGTGACCAGGCATCGTTGATCGCTGTGACAACCGCAGCATGCAGTTCCTCTTCCCGAATCGTCCTTGCCGGACAGTCAATCCCACTGCTCTTTTTAAGGACCCGACTTACACACCGCCAGACGGTAGATTTGCATCCTCGGTTATTCCACTTGACCCTGCGAAAGATATCGCCGCAGTGACCGCAGAACACGATGCTTGATAAAGCGTACCGGGAACTGTAGACCCGTTTCTTTCCGTCTGTCAGGATGTTCGCCCGCCGGACAATTTCTGCCTGGACTCGAAGGAATATATCCTTATCGATGATCGCTTCGTGACTTCCCTCCACATAGTATTTCGGTGCGAGGCCATTATTGGCTACCCGTTTCTTTTCCAGTGTATTCACCGTATAAGTCTTCTGCAGGAGAGCATCACCAATATATTTTTCGTTAGTCAAAATCTGTTTAATATTGCTTTCATGCCACTTGGCGTTACCCGCCCCATTTAAGATACCGTCCGCCTCAAGGCTGCGCTTAATCTGAAGAAAGCTCCTGCCATCCATGTACTCAGCGTAGATACGCCGAACAATCCCAGCCTCTTCCGGCACGATAATGAGTTTCCCGTCTTCATCCTTGGTATAGCCAAGGAACCTGTTGTGGTTGACCTGAACTTTGCCCTGCTGATTGCGAAACTGGATGCCAAGCCGGACGTTCGCTGACAGGGATTCAGATTCCTGCTGGGCAAGTGCCGCCATAATTGTCATGAGAACTTCGCCTTTGGCATCCAAGGTATTGATATTCTCCTTCTCAAAGAAAACGGCAATGTTCATCCCTTTCAGTTCCCGTGTATATTTCAGGCAGTCTACCGTATTACGGGAGAACCGGCTGATGGACTTGGTCAATATCAGATCAATCTTCCCATCCCGGCAATCTTGTATCATCCGATTGAATGCCTCCCGCTTGGCCGTGTTAGTTGCGCTTATCCCATCGTCGGCATACACCTCGACCAGTTCCCATTCGAGATTGCTTTTGATGTAGGCCGTGTAATGTTCGACCTGCACTTCGTAGCTGGATTCCTGTTCTTCAAACTCCGTTGATACACGGCAATATGCCGCCACCCTGGTCTTCTGTACTTTCTCGGCAGGTTTCTGCGTACCGATGGTGCGTCTTGCAGGAATAACTGTAATGTTTTGTGCCAGTGCCATTATCCGCTCACCTCGCTTTTGATCTGGGTGTAGGCATATTCAGCCTGTCTGACCGGGTCGTCATATTTCAGTGTAATCTTAGGCGCGGAAAATTTTGTGAAGATCGTTCCCTCCGGTACGTCTTTCCCTTTTCGTCTGTCCCGTCCAAACGCCTTTTCCCGCCGGAGGCGTTCTGCTTCGACTTTTCGGACTGTCTCCTTTGCCAAGATCGGCGGATAAAAACTGTCACCGACGTATCGCTTGTTCAGCATCAGCCGTTTCACCCCGCAGTGACTCATGGCCAGCCCGACTGCTGCCGCCGCATTCTTAAAGGACATTCCAGAAAGATAGTTTTCGCATATCTGCCGGATATTGGCAGCCTGACCTTCGTTAATGACTGCTCTGCCGCCGATAATGTCATACCCGTATGGTGTGTGTTCCATCTTATATCCTTTCCCGGAATATAGGTCCGCATTTCATGGCGAATCCAACCTCCGTTCTTTCATAGATGGAACGCAGAAAGAGCCTGTGGTGAAGATGTCCACAGACTCCTGAAAATCCGAAAATGGACGCAGAAATCTAACGGTGGGTGCATCTTCGTTTCCGGAGCGGTCTTTATCACCGCTGCCTGAACTCTCTATGCATCCCATCGTCCTGATGGCCATCTCGGACAATTGAGATTAATTTTATTTGAACAGCCTCTGTTGTTCGTGATTTTATTGTAGCTGAATTGATTTCAAATCACTCGGACATGTGATGTCCTGCTTTCAGCTTCACAACAACAAAAAAAAGAGCCACGAACAACGGATTTTTCCGCCGTTCATGACTCTATTTTAGTTTATTAGAGGTTGCCCTTACATTGAGTAACCCGTCTTAAAAACTTTATTCCGTTTTAACAAATTGCTCCAATCCCAAGGATTTCATTCTTTCGGCATCGGCATCTGGACAAACTTCATAGAACTGTTGATAGGTTAGTGTATCAGTACTTTTGTCAACGAAATATATTAACAAAAAGTCCCTGCAGTATTTCTCGCTAACATACACTTCAAAATCAACTCTCATGCCTCTACCGATAACATCATCATCCTTTTCATAAAATTCATTAATCTGTCTTGCAATCTCTTCTGCAATACAATCCTCAATATCTCTTCTATCTACAAGAAATTCTCGGAACATATCTAACACATTGACACCTTCAGGCCACATATGAAAATTTATCATTCTTTTTGCTTTGCCCTTTAAATTATAAACCACTTTTTCGGCAAAACGATAACCTATACTCATTGCTAAGTCTCTACTCATTATAGTGCGGGCTGCAAAATGGCATATAGCTGAATTTACAAATTCCAGGTCATCCAGATTTCTGTATGAATAGATAATGCTCTTTATTCCATAGATTGTTGTTTCAATCTCACGTTTCTTCTGAATCAAATCAAATGCCCCAAAATTAATAGCTGTGCGATTTTCTAACTTTTTTATCCACGCTTGTAACACAACCGCATCTGCTTTTTCAGGATTCTTTACCGCTGTCATTAAAGAACGATATTTGTTGTTATAGCCAAAATAATCGTTTGAAATCTTATCACCATTCTTTTTGTTGTCGATGAGTTCCTGCATAATTATTACAAGCATATCTAAAGGAATACCCTTACTAAAATCAGCGCCTTTATATTTTTCTATCCATGAGGCCACAATTTTCGATTTATCTACAGCATACAAGTAATGTTTGATATCGTCATCATCAATGTTTTTACCGTAGGCTATAAAATATAACACAAGTTCCGCACCGGGATCCTTGTTCTTATCTTGTAAACGCTCTCCGATTAAGGATAAAAATTCCCATTTTGCTTCGCACTTTTCATATTTTTTGAAATGTTCAACATACTCAGCATCTGGAGAGGGAGTAAGGCATATTTCATAGTTAATACGAATTCTATCATGCTCATTGCATAATAACCTATGGCACGCCAAAAGGTTAAAGAAGGCGGGCATAACCTTTTCTGGTTGAGACAAATGAATAACATCGTGGTTTTTAAGTTTATCCAACACCTTTTCCCTCAAAAATCGATTTATTCTCTCTAATTCCTTAAGAGCTTCCTCCGGCTGCTCCAAGGATCTATCATTGATAACATAATCAAAAACCTTGTCTGTAATATACTCCCAATATCCATTTATCTGTTCCAATCGATGTTCTCGTTCTTCTGCATCACTTGCCATCTTTCTAATATTCGAATACAATTCTCCAAAACATTCCCCATATACACTATGCGGAGTATACTCACTTGATATATTTGAAAGGCGAGGTTTTGCCAAAATATCCGTAATTTGAATCCTATAATCATCAGAAACAGCCTTTGATTTGGGGTCTCCATACTTTTCAATGTAATACAACAGTTTTAGAATTTTGAACATATCGAATCGTTCTGCAACATCAGTTCCGGCAATACCACATATGTCAAAACCCAACACTGATTTCAATTTGTCCACCAATCCCGATCCATCCTTATTAGTAAATTTATCCCTAATCGTATCCTCATCAATGAATTTACCAGGATGTGAATTTTCGAACTCATAAACCAAATCCATATATAAAGAGTGCCATGAAACAGAACAACCTTCAGTATATTTCTTATCAACATCAAATTTTCCCATCTCGCACCTCTCTATAGAAACATAACCGGACATGGGATGTCCGGCTACAAGAAAAAATATTTTAAAAATATTATGAAACCCTATTCTGACGTCCTAAAGGTTTCAATCCTTGGGCCGTTAACATTTCATTACAATCGTAAATCGACATATGATAGCAAGAGTTTAGCAAAAACTGATACATGATATGCTGTTCTGTCATCATGAAACTCTTCCCAGATGCTTTTAACAAACAAGAACTCAATACCGGCGGTAACTTCATCCCAATACACAACTGCATTACCGTTTCAATCGTTACATTATCCGGCTCTGTGTTCCGTAAACGTTGAATCGTTTTTTCACTCATATCTGCAGCTTCAGCTAATTCTTCCTCAGTCATTTCTGCCCATCCTATAAGCGCATCCAACGAACCTGAAAAATTCATAGGAAGTTTTTTTGCAATTGACAATACATCGGCATTGTACTCCTTTATCATCTGTACTTGATTTTTCGCAGTCTTATTCTTTTCAGAATAATGCGCCTCAAACGTAATATCAGATGACTTATCCCTATTGAGGAAACACTCCGTATGGTAATGTTCCGTTACAGATGTCTTGATTTTAAGTTCAAATACCAGACAGCATTCATCCATATGATTTCTGGCATAATGGGTGAGTGCCATATTCCCGTATTCGTCCGTTTCCAGGTAAAGCGAAGTGTTTAGGACAAAATGAGAGTCGACAAAAACATATTCGTTATCCGCCAGGATTGCTACCAGTTCTGGATTGAATTTAGATTCAACAATGGCATCACGAACGGAAATAGAAAATGTCTTATTGCTGTCAAGGTATCCCTTTGGTGCTTTATGGGGTTTTACATAATGATCATCAACATAGATAAATGCTCCGGAAGCCTCATCATGCCCTGCATCCAACATCCGTATCTTCGCAGCAAGCCTTGATACCCCAAAGGCAAGAACCAATCCGTCAATAATAGGCTCTATAATATCAATCATATCATAGGCTTTCATCTCTCTGCGGTATTTGCTGACAAGTTGGTCGGCCTTCTTTTTAAACATGGCCAATGGCATCTGGATCCGTGGAGCCAGTGCATTAGCCTGCCATTCCATCCATTCAACAGCATCTCTCTTGTTTCCAGCGATACCACCGAC
>ERZ779637.1393-NODE-1393-length-10161-cov-11.986048_pt1 | contig 10161 bp, 10 predicted proteins | sample MGYA00514196_ERZ779637 | MGnify/ENA primary metagenome ERZ779637 (study PRJEB29562, sample SAMEA4376700) | mouse gut metagenome | isolation source: Cecum | study: EMG produced TPA metagenomics assembly of the A DSS colitis mouse model was used to assess the... | reverse complement strand
AACACAGCGCAAGGGCAGTCACAGACTTATGGGAAAAGTCTGGGCTGTCCTTTTTGTGCGTTTAAGGAGGTATTTATGGCAAAAAGATATTACTGGCTGAAACTGAAAGCGGACTGGTTTTCAGACAAGCGCATCAAGAAGCTGCGCTCCATAGCGGGCGGCGATACGCATACGATTATCTACCTGAAAATGATGCTGCTGTCGTTAAAGGACGAGGGGAAACTTTACTTTGAGGGCGTGGAGGACAGCTTCGCTTCGGAGATTGCCCTTGCGCTTGATGAAGATGCAGAGAACGTGAAGCTGACGCTTGCATTTTTGCAGCGGCATGGGCTGATTGAAATCGGTGATGATGACGAATACCAGCTTACGGAAGTGCCGACAATCATCGGCTCAGAAACAGCGTCAACCATACGGTCAAGGGAGTGCAGGGAACGGAAAAAACAGCTTGCGCTTGGACAGGAAGCGTTGCAATGCAACACAAATGAAACAGGCTGCAACAATCTGAAACAGATTTGCCGCGTAGAGAGAGAGTTAGAGATAGAGAGAGAGAAAGAGAGAGAAAGAAACGCCCGCCCCAGCCGTTTATGGGAAATTCCATAATGTTTTCCTCTCTGATGCGGAGCTTGACAGCCTGAAATCAGAACTGCCCGACAAATGGGAATATTACATTGACCGCTTATCCGTACATATCGCTTCAAGCGGGAAGGAATATAACAGTCATGCCGCCACAATTTATAAATGGGCGCAGGAGGATACGAACAAGGCAACACCAAAGAAAGGGATGCCTGATTATTCATACAGTGAGGAGGACAGCTTATGAACAGTTTGACCGATACGATTTTACAGATGATGGATACCACGCAGGAGCCGGAGGATTACATGGGGGAGGACGGATTATTGTACTGTGGGAAATGCCATAAACCGAAAGAAGCCTATTTCCCACTGGGCAAGGCATTGTTTGGACGTGACCGACACCCGTCTGAATGTGACTGCCGCAGGGCGGAACGTGAAAGGCAGGAGAAAAAGGATGCGGACGAAAAGCACAATGCCGAAGTGGAACGCCTGAAACGGGAAGGCTTTACCAATCCGGCGATGCGGCAGTGGACTTTTGAAAATGACAACGGAAAATGTCCGCAGATAGGGAAAGCGCACTCCTATGTGGAAAAGTGGGAAACGGTGCGCTCTGAAAACCTCGGCTACCTGCTGTGGGGGAATGTCGGATCGGGGAAAAGCTATTTTGCAGGCTGTATTGCCAACGCCCTCATGGAGAAGGAAATACCAGTCTGCATGACGAACTTTGCAATGATATTGAACAGCCTTTTCTATGGCTCGGAAAACAGGAATGAGTATATTGTAAGGCTCTGCTCCTATCCCCTGCTTATTCTTGACGATTTCGGCATGGAGAGGGGTACGGAATACGGGCTTGAACAGGTCTACAACGTGATAGACAGCCGGTATATCAGCAAAAAACCGCTAATCGCAACAACGAACCTCACACCGGAGCAGCTCAGGAACCCAGAGGACGTGCCACACGCACGCATTTATGGCAGGCTGCTTGAAATGTGTGTGCCTGTCCGTTTTACAGGCGGCGATTTCCGCAGAATAACGGCACAGCAGAAAATGAATCGGTTAAAGAACCTCATGGAGGGAGGCGAGGACCAATGAAAGAAGTTCCCATTTGGGAAAAGAGTAATCTAAGTTTGGAAGAAGCCGCCGCTTATTCAGGGATTGGTGTAAATAAATTACGTGAGCTTACCAACGAGAAGAACTGCCGGTTTGTTTTGTGGGTTGGTAATAAAAGGCTAATCAAACGCCGGCTGTTCGATCAGTATATTGAGCAGGAATATTCTATTTGACAATGGAGATTATCTCATTTCTTGCAGTTTTTACGAATCTTATGGTGAAAAATCGGCTTTGATATGGTACAATGAATGAGTCATATCAAGGCTCTTTCCACCACGGAAAGGAGTTTGAAAATGTCTGAGAAACGGAAAGACAATAAAGGACGAATCTTAAAGACAGGAGAGAGCCAGAGAAAAGACCTGATTTATCAGTACCGCTATACGGATATCCACGGAAAACGGCAGACCATTTATTCCTCTGATTTGAAGGAACTGCGGGAAAAGGAAAAGATGATCCAGAAGCAGCTTGACGAAGGGATTGACTATGCCGCCGGCGAAGTTACCGTTATTGCCCTCTTGGAGCGCTATATCAGTTTGAAACAGGGTGTACGCTACAATACCAAAGTCGGATACAATTTTGTGCTGAATTTAATTAAAAAAGAGGACTTCGGGTATCGGCAGATAAGGGATATTAAAGTGTCGGACGCCCAGCAGTGGATTATGAAGCTACATAATGACGGAAAAGGATACAGTACCATTACAAGTGTCAGGGGCGTTGTAAAGCCTGCTTTTCAGATGGCATATAATGAGGACATTATCCGCAGGAATCCATTTGATTTTAAGCTGGTTGATGTTGTGCCAAACGATTCACAGAAACGTATCGCCATGACAGAGGAACAACAGAAACTTTGGATGAGTTTTATCCGTGAGGATAAAACCTACTGTAAGTATTATGATGAATTTGTCGTGCTGTTGGGAACAGGAATGCGTGTCAGCGAATTTTGTGGCTTGGCAAAAAATGACCTTGATTTCCAAAATCGAAAAATCCGTGTTGACAAGCAGCTTGTCAGGGAACGGGGCGGAAAATATTATGTGGAAAAAACAAAAACAGAGTGCGGATGCCGTTTTATCCCGATGACAGAGGAAGTGTATCACAGCTTGAAGAATATCCTTGCCAACCGTCCGAAATTGAATACAGAAGCAATCATAGACGGTTACAGCGGTTTTGTTTTGATTGACAAAGACAATCACCCGAAAGTGGCATTGCATATCGAGAACGAGATGCGGTGGGCAATGAAGAAATATAAGAAGTTGCATCCGGACAATCCATTGCCACATATTACGCCTCATGTATTTCGTCATACATTCTGTACCAACATGGCAAATGCAGGTATGGACATTAAGACCTTACAGTATGTAATGGGACATTCCGATGTAGGTGTTACACTGAATGTTTATACTCATGCCAGCTATGACCGTGCGGCGGAGCAGATGGCAAAGATTTTAGACTTCAAAGAAGCGGATATGCATGGAAAACAGAGAAAATCAGGTTGAGAAGTACACGAATCTACTACACCAATTACTACACCATTTGCCCGTAAATTTGCGTAGATTTATAATGAATTACACAGATTAAGGGTAAAAAATCAAAAATGAAAAAAGTGCCGGAAAGCTTGAAAAATCAAGGTTTGAAGGCTTATGAAGGGATATAAAAGATATGATAAAAATACTATTCATCTGCCACGGCAACATCTGCCGCAGCACCATGGCTGAAAGCGTCATGACCTATCTGGTGAAGCAGAGGCATATGGAGCACCAGTTCCGGATCGCCTCCGCGGCCACCAGCCGCGAGGAGATCGGCAACGGCCCCCACTACGGTACCGTCCGCAAACTTCGTTCCGTGGGGATTCCTGTCGTTCCGCACCGGGCCGTACAAATGACCAGACAGGATTATGAAAAGTACGACTTCCTGATCGGCATGGATGATGCCAACATCCGCAACATGATCCGCATAGCCGGCGGCGATCCAGAACACAAGATACACAAACTATTAGAGTATGCAGGCAGCGGCAGGGCGATCGCCGACCCATGGTATACCGGGAATTTCGATGTGACATATGCGGATATTATGGAAGGATGCGAGGCCTTTCTTTCTACATTGCTGCTTTTCCGTTCTTCAGAAGCACCGGACAATCAGCCTGTCTGATCATTTTATACGGCTCCGCTGCCGCTTTACTCTATTACCACACATGAAGGCGATGGAATGGCTATCTCCTTTCCGCTCCATGTCAGACTTCCTTTGTCAGCATCAAAGAAGAAAGTCTGCACAATATCCGTATGCTGAATACCAACGATCAGCATAGAACCGTCTTCCGTAAAACAAAATTCTCTGCAATGATCGCCTGCCAGCATTGTATGTCCTTGCAGCGAAATAAGTCCTGATCCGCTGTCTACCGTATAAATCGCAATAGAATTATGCCCTCTGTTCCCTGTGAGAAGATATTTCCCCGACGGATGGAAATGAATTGCCGAAGCAAAATTCAAGCCCTCATATCCATCCTCGCGTTTTGTGGATATTTTCTGGCGTACTGCAATCATTTCATCACAATCCGGCTGATACCGAAAAACAAATACCTGGCAACTTAACTCGGAAACCATGTATAGATATTTTCCGTCCGGACTGAATGTCAATTGCCGCGGCCCACATCCTGCCGGCCCCTCCCATTCAAACGCCTTCCGGTATGTGTCCGCATCATAGAAATAAATGCGGTCCAATCCACAATCCGCCACTGCAAGGTATCTTTGATCCGGCGTCAGAATCGCCGCATGAATATGCGACGCTGTCCCGTTCGGATCCAGATGTCTTTGTATAAGCTTCTCCTTCCCAATCCTGCCGTCCGCCTCCAAATCATATAGAAGAAGCAACCCATTGCGAAAAACCGATACAAGAATGGTATCCCGCTCCTCATCCGCAGACAAATGACAGGGCCAGCCGCCATAGGCATACCTGCTGTTCAGAAAAGTAAGCCTCTCCCCTTCTATGCGGTACGCTGCGACACCGCCCCCTGCCAATCCCTGATATTCCAGGGATTCCATGACCGCATACAGACAGTTTCGTTTCTTTGAAATATAAAGATATGCAGAATTATCCGCTTCTGCAAAAGAAACTATCTCTAATTCTCCCGTTTGGATATTCACCTCCAGAACATAGATCCCCTTGGAGTTCCGCAATGAATTTGTCCCAACATAACATTTTATCCGTTTTTTCATATCCACCTCCGTCCGGGATACCGCCGATCGTACATGCATGATCCCTGAATCTGTATTACGATCTTTCGTTTCATTCCGTTAACAGTGCTTGAAGATCGATCCTTACACAATAGCTCTGTCGCGCATTTTCACATGCAAGATAAAGAATGCCTTTTTGCTCATCAACCGCCGCATGCGGATAGAACATTATCACACCTTCTTTTACCAACGGATATCTGCGATTCCAGCTTTGCATATTATCCTCGCTTACCCAGATACTTAATCCGGTACGGCTCTGCATACCTTCTCCCTGGACTGCATTATGGATCAGCAGTATCTTATCCTTATACTTTTTGAGTACAAATTTAGAGGAGACGCTTGGAATATTGCAGGGACCGGCAGGCGACCAATGCTTACCGTTGTCATAGCTATCCGATCGATACAAAAAATTGCATCCTTCAGCACGGATCAGCATGGCGATGTGCTCTTTTTCGAGCTCAATACAGGCATTTTCCATCAGCGGATACTCTTTAGACCTGAGCTCTCCATAACACTGCATATGGACACCCGCACCCTCTGACAGCAGCACGCCGCAGACAGACGGCCAATCCATATGGATACTGTTCTCGGTCGGGATCTGTTCCCAATCCCATTTTCTGTCAACTTCCTGCCAATAGACCGGAAACAGCCAATTCCCGTCGGAAAGAAGAATCCCCTGCCTTGTGTTGACATGCGCAAAGGGCCCGGGAAGCGATATCGGATCACTCCACGTTTCCCCATTATCAATCGTTTCCGACACAAATGTGCAGATTTCACGATACCGGGACTCAGCCGCATATGTATGGACAAACATCTTCGGATGCTCTCCACCGGTAAAAATTTCTGTTGTGTAAGCCGCTCTTGCTCTATGATAGAACAATACCTCCGGGTCAGACCAATGTCTTCCTCCGTCCGTACTCATTACTTTCAAAGTAACGTTTCCGTTTTCCGGTTCCTGTTTTCCGCCGCTCAAAAAGGTACAGATCAGTTTACCGTCGGGCATAAGGGCTAAAACAGGTTCTCTGATATATCCCCATGAACTTGCCGCGTCCATAATCAATGAATTCTCGTACATAAAAACAGACTTATCTTCCATTACCCTCTCCTCCATTTTCCTCTATAAAAATATACCTATGATCGGAATCGTTATAACCGATGCAACTGTGCTCAAAACCACGCCTTTCATGCAGCAATCCATATCTGCGCCTTTATCTTTTGCAATCAATGCAATGCAGCTGCCCACCGGCATGCTGAGCTCAATAATAAATACGCCGAAAACGATTGCATTTAATTCCATTCCCGCCGGCAGAATGTCAGGCAGGAGCCAGATCATCGTAAGCGGCAGCAAAACCATCCTGATCAAAATAAAGCAATAAATGCGCCATTCTCCAAACACTTCTCTCATATCCGTCTGTGCTGTCGATACGCCGATCAAAATCATCGAGAGCGGAATTGTCGTATTGCCCATATATTCACAAAAAGCGGTCACAGGCATGGGCACGGCCGGCTTCAGGACAAAGATCATAATTGCGGAAACTGCAGACAGCACTCCCGGATTTAACATTCTCTTAAACAGATCGATTCTGAATCCGTTCCTCTTTCTACCTGTTTGACTTCCGGATGCTCTTTCTGCCAGCAGCACCCCATATGTATACAAAAGTACATTGTAGGCCAACAGGTAAAACGCCACATAAAGCCCCGCCTCATTGCCATAAAAATTCTGAATGACCGGTATCCCCATAAACCCTATGTTTCCAAAGACACTCATCATCTGATATAAGCTTTTCCGGCGCCTCTTCACGCGCAGAACAACAGGTATCACAAGACCGGCCGCCGTCACGATCCCAAAGTATAAGACGATCAATAGCAGATTCTGCAGCAGCAAAATTTCATCTCCTTGTGCCCTCTGCCCCAAAACCCCTTTTATCACCAGAACAGGGTTGAAAATATTTACGACTATCCTTGACAATCCTTCAGACAGACCGTCGTTGATCCATCCGATTTTGTATAAATAATAACCGACCGTCATCATTGCAAGAAGCGTTAGCATTTGTTCCAAAATAATATTCGTCCGCATTGTCCTGTCACCCACTTTTATAGTGCCTGCCTTATCCGATCCTTCTTCTCGTAAATCTGATAAGCTCCCGTTAACCTGATTCTCCACATACTGTTTTGATCCGACAGATCAAAACACTCCAGCATTCCGGATGAATGTTCTGATTCTTCTTCTGCGACCAGAAGCCGCGCCGGTTCCGGCAGATACAGGAGGCTTCTGGGCCATCCGCCAGTATGCAATTCCCCTTTCTCCCGCAGTGTTCCATTCTCCGTAACCGACAATTCTCTGACCAGGTTCGCTCCCCTGATACCTGCATACAGTCTGTTATCAGTCCAGTCCGCGCACAGAACAGAGGCAAGGCTTTCTTCCATTCTCTCTGAAACCAGTGCTATACGCTGTCGTTCCTTCAATTTTCCGGATACGGTTCTTTCCAGAACAAGCAATTCATTGGATAGTTCCGTGATCAGATATATCATGCCGCCGGAGGGATTCATCTCTAAGTATCTGGGACCGGATCCTTCCGTCATGTACTCTGTCATCCATTTCCCGCGTTTTCCGAACCACTCTGTCCTGTTACAGTGATATACAGCATCGGCTCCAAGATCCGCCGCCCAGTATTCCCCCTGCATCCACTTGACAAAATGAGGATGCGAAGCTTCTTGTCTGTCTTCTCTTGGTCCATGTCCCTCGAAAGCCACCCGGCTGTCTTCCCCACCGATCTGTCCCTCCCGGACACGTACAGAAACCAACATCCCTTCTCCATATACGGCAGCCAGCAGCCGTCCCTCGTTCTCCATAAGACTCATGTGGCTGACTCCCTTCCACGAAAAGAGCTTTTTGTCTACCGGCACAAATGTATCGCTGTGCTGCTCATGGTAAAAGGACCGAATATAGCTGCCTCCGCCTTCCTCCTGCCCTACTGCATAGAAGAGTCCTCCTGCTGCCGGACATACCCACTCCAAATACCGCAAGGCCGTCATCTGACGAATTCTTGCTCCTGTTCCCCTCATTTCTACCCGATAAATCCCGTCTGCATCTCTTTTCCCGTATGTATTGCAGAAAATCTCATTCATCCTCCGGCTCACCTGCCTGGTCGATCACTCTTCTCAGGAAACTTCCTTTCTTCTCTACTCTGCCGTTCCAGATCTCCTCTTCCGATATCTTTGTCAATATCAGTTGTTTCGCTTTATATCTTGCATAGTCATAGATGATAAAAAGATTTCCTTCTTCATCCTGAGCCACATCCGGATAGGATAGATCAGCCCTCTCGTCCAACAAAAAAGGAGCGCTCCATGTTATCCCCTCATCTTCCGATAACCATGCGGCTAAATGGCTCCGCTCCTGAAAAGGAACCGTTTCCCCGGATCCATCGCTCCCGGCTTTTTGATGGTTTACCAGAAGAACCCTGCCGGACTTCAACCTTCCGAAAAAAAATCTGGAATCGGGTCCCCAGATATCCGTTTTTCGGATATTATACCATGTCTTTCCGCCATCTTTTGAAAACGCCTCTCCGATACCGGCCGGAAGCCGTATTAACATATGTAATATGCCGTCCTTCTGCATCATCACCATAGGTTCGTCATAATAACGGCCTTCAATATCAAATCCGCCCAGCCTTCGAAATGGTTCTTTGCCGTCAACCGTATCGTACAATTTGATCATTCTGTCACCGCAATCCTCATTGAACTCGGATTTCACGTTATTCCATAAAGATAATGCCAATAACCACTCTCCCGCACCGCCTACGATAGGTTTGTTTATCATAATACCGTCTGCTATCCTGACAGCCTGTCCCCATCTTAAAATCTCGTCCTCCGGATTTTTACAGATACTCAGAAAAACCCCTGCCCTTCCATCAAACCCGCCAAAGCTCTGGTTCCAAAACAGTGCCAGCTCATCTTTCGGTGTGATCCAGAGACACATATCAAATGCTCTGACATAACCTTCCGGATCCACCACGGCAATCGGCTCCGACCATGTCTCTCCGCCGTCCACAGACCGTTCCACCAATACATAATTCTCTGCACATTCACCATCGCCCCCGCTGTAACACGCACAATACAAGATTCCCTTCTTTGTTACCGCTATGGAAGGAATTCCCTGCCAGACCCTGTTTTTTCTTCTGTATGCTTCCAGATGCTTCGTTTTAACCTGCGACGGTATCAGGGATGTATCTTTGATCTTCTCAAGTTTTTCATTTCTTTTCAGCTGCTGCAGTTCTTTCAAAACACACTCTCTCCCCTCTCTTTTGTATTGAGGTATACTGATAATCTGCATTCTATATTTTACTCGAAAAGATACGCCAGCTCTTCTCCGCTCATTCTTCTCTCGGATGCCCTGAGACTCTCTTCCAGTTCGGACACCTTCCATGGTCCCACAATGGGTATGACCTGAAACGGATGGCTATACAAATATGCTAATGTAATCTCCAGAGGTGTTGCATCCTTCAGTCTGCAAAGTACCTCCACGCGTTCTGCTCTCCTTAAAGATTTCTCGTTGCAGAACATTTCCCTCGGAAAAGCATATTTTTCCTCTTTCAGGAAACCCTCCTCTTTACATAATGCGAAAAAGCCAGCCGCCTGTGAAGTGTACGCCACTACAGGTTTTTCTGTTATCTGATGATAGGTATAAATGTCTTTTGTCATGTAGCTCTGTGCTGCTGATCGAACAGCCGCATCATTCGGTTCCGCCAGATTGAACATAATCTCGTGGCCTACAAAGGATTTCATATCATGTTCCGCCGCATATGTATCTGCCGCCCTCATTCTTCCCGCCGTCCAGTTAGAACATGCAAAATACCGTATCTTTCCCTCAGCCACAAACTGATTCAATATTTCCATAATCTCGCCGATTTCCCGCCGCGGGTCATCCTGATGCAGATAATACAGGTCAATATAATCCGTCTGCAGATTTCTTAAGCTGTCTTCCAGGTCGCTTCTGATCTGATCCGGCGCCAGCCTTTTGATTCCCGGTGTCTCTATGGCATCTGCAGCGCCCTTGGTAGCAATGACCAAACTATGCCTCAATCTATGTTTCTTCATCCACGCGCCAATCAAAAGTTCAGACAGCGGAAGCCTCCCGGGATTCCATCTTCCATAGACATTCGCTGTATCAATAAAATTTCCTCCATTTGCAACATAGAGCGGTCTCGGAAACTCTTTAAGCCCGAATTTCCGCTCTTTTTTCATGTTCTTC
>ERZ779637.1388-NODE-1388-length-10180-cov-5.318815_pt1 | contig 10180 bp, 15 predicted proteins | sample MGYA00514196_ERZ779637 | MGnify/ENA primary metagenome ERZ779637 (study PRJEB29562, sample SAMEA4376700) | mouse gut metagenome | isolation source: Cecum | study: EMG produced TPA metagenomics assembly of the A DSS colitis mouse model was used to assess the... | reverse complement strand
TTCTCCGGCAGAATTGCACCGTTTCCACTCCATGTGTATGACCGCCAGCCGGATTTATGAACACTGCCCCGTACTGCTTTATATTGTCCAGCTGCGCCATTCCTATTTCCATATTCAGACAACGGAAGCCGTCAAATATGGTCCCATCTACTTGCTGCGCCTTAATGATTGCGCACTGGATGTATTTGAAATCCTTGCTTTCCATCATCTTTATGCGCTCCTGCAACTCCATTCCGTCAAGCAGATTGTGCCAGTCCCTGCCCTCCTGCCGCAGCTTCCTATAAAGGTTTATTGCCCCCTCGTATCTGCTGCCCGCAGTCTTTTTGTGGTAGTCTGCTATCTGGTCCGCTTCCGTCAGTTTCAGCCACCATTGCTGCCCGTCATGTACGAATAGATATTCTATTGCTTTTTCTCCCATGCCAGTTCCTCCCCGGTGTCCTGCTGCACCTTTTCTTTGACAGCTTCGCAGACATAATCATTGAATGACCGCCCCTGCCGCTTCGCAACCTCCTTGACCGCCGCTTTCATCCCTTTTGGCATTGCCAATTCTGCCCGGTCATAGTTTTTATCACGGTATTTATTTTTTGCCACGGTTGCCGCCGGTCCCCGTGGAATTGTTGACTTCTTTTCCTGCTGTCCTGCTGTTTTCTTATCTTCCTGCATTTGCAAGCCCTCCTTTTTCTGTTTTCCGTAAGTATAACACATTCCCCGCACTTACGGAAGTATAAAATTATACAAATATACTTCCGTAAGTTTGTGCAATCTGCCTATTGTAATTATACTTCCGTAAGTATATAATAGACTTATCAAATGAAAGAGAGGAAATCATAAAATGACAATAGCAAACAACTTTGATGAATTTGTTGAAAAGGTATCGGAAGCGGAAAGAAAAGCACTGAATATGCCCGCTGGTCAAGAAATGACCCAGAAGCTGCTTGAAATGAAGCTGGCTGCTAACCCTAACTTGACCCCGGAAGAATGGCAGCGGACGAAAAGCGAATTTATGACTTTCCTTTTCGCAGTGTTCGTCCGGGAAACGCCGGAAGCCATGCAGGAATTAGGAAGCCACGTCTGGAACGAATTAAGAAAGCAGGAAGCATGAACACATCAACCGGGGGCGGCACTGCTGCCCCGCTTCGCAGAAAGAGAGGGAAGCGCAATGAACGCCGCTCATTTTAGGGAAATGACCGATACGCAAAAACATGAATATTGTATGGCTTGCGCAATGCGTGACAATCACGCTGCAATGTCTGAATTTTATGCGTATGAAAAATATCTTGATAAATCCATTGTTATTGTCAAGGGGCGTAAAATTCCCATTGGAACAAAGGGTGTCTGCTTTTATGTTGGTGCTGTGAATTATAGCAAACTAAAAAATTGGTGGGATTGGACTATTCGCATAGGTTTCAAGACTGAAAACGGGGAAACTTTCTTTACATCCGAACGCAATATTGCTTTGGTTTAATCCAGAAATAAAGCCCCATATTTGCCCCGTAGACGCAAAAAAGCCCGCAAGCGTACATTTTCACACTTGCGGGCTTTAACTCTGTTTCTGGGGCTGTCTGGCGTGTCAGCGGGGTATAATTAGCCGTTCCCCTCTGTGATAATCACGCCGACATTGCGGGCGGCTTCCTCTGCCGCTTCCGCAGATACGGTCCCCACCTTGTTTCCGTCTGCGTCATAGGCGTTCACTGTCCCATCCGGGTTCTTCTGCAATGCGCCGTCCGGCACTTTGTCCGTTGCCACTGCTGCCGCCCCGGTGTTGATTACAACCGTTGCCCCCGGCGTGATTGCCGCCGCTTCCAGAAGCTGTCCGGGCTGTGCTTCCGCTTCCCCTGCTTTCATTGCTTCATAGGCGGTCTGGGCAATCGCTTTCAGCTGTTCTTCTGTCACTTCAATTCCCGCTTTTTCGGCAATCTGTTTCAGCTGTTCGACAACGGCAGCCATCTTCTTTTCGCCGCTCTCCATCTTCAAAAACTCCCTTGCCCAGACAACGAATTTCGCCGCCCATTCTGCAAGGTCTGCCAGATTTTCCTTGACGCTTGCCGGGATTTTCGGAAAGATAAACTTTCCGGCGCAGAACGCCCCCACCGTCACCAGACAATAAATGATTGAAAAAATAACTTCTTTGTTCATCCTTGTTTCCTCCGTTTCTTTTTTATGCGGGCAGCTTCAAAGTCTGTCCGGGGTAAATTGTGTTGCTGGTCAATCCGTTCAATGCCTTGATTTCATTGTACCTTGCGCCATCCCCCAGCTGTGCGGCGGCAATCGCCCACAGGCTGTCCCCGTCTTTCACGGTATATGTCCGGGTCCCGCTTCCGGGTATTCTGATAATCTGCCCCACGTTTATCACGTTGGGATTGGCAATGCCGTTGTAGCTTGCCAACTTCTGATATGTCGTGCCGTACTTGCTGGCAATCCCGGAAAGCGTGTCACCTCTTTTCACGGTGTATGTCTGCTCTCCTGCCGCCGCTGCGGGCTTCTGCGGTGTCTGCGGCTTCTGCGGTGTCTGCGGCGCAGAAGAAGCCAGCCCTGCTTCTGCAAGCGTCTTCTGGTACTCCGTGCCATTGTCCAGCCCGCAGACCGTATGGCTGGAAGCCTTGACGTAGATTGCGCCCCGGACGCAGTATGCGTCACTGTCCAGATACTGCCTTTTTGTGATAATCTTATACCCTGCCGCTTTCAGTGCAGCTTTCATTGTGGATGTAACCCACCCATTGCCGCCGTATGACACGCCAGCTGCGCCGGAAGCCACCGCCGCCACGTTCTGCAAACTGGAACAATCGCAGTTGCACTTTCCGACCGCCGCCAGATTATACCCCACGGCTTTTGCAAGTGCGTTCAGCGTGTTTCTGTCCCCCTGCCCGTATCCTATATTGTCATTGGCGCAGGCTGCTTCCACTGCCGCTGCGTGCTTCTCACGCACTGCGGCTTCCGGGTGTATAGCCATGAAGTCCCACGGCTTAGAATACCATCCACGCACGCAGACTTCCTTTCCCGTGCTGTCACCTTTTGCGCCATTCACGCCCCCATTTTCAGAAATGCTTGCGTGTCCAATTCTTATGCCCATATCTCCTTTACCTCCGTTCTGATTTCCTCCGGGGCTTCCCCGGAACAATGCAGCCGCCTTTTTATATACAAGCGTCCTGCGGTTCTCATACTTCCCCATCACCCCATCTGCCAATGCCGCCGCATGGATTGCGGGAAGCGTCACCTTTGCCGGTCCCCCGGCTTTCTGCGCTGCTGCCAGCCCCACACGCTTTGAAGCCCCTGCGCCGCCTTGATTTTCCAAATCCGCATAATATACAAGGCTCTGCCGGTCCTCAATCCCCAGCTTTACGCCGTGCGACACATACGCCAAAATATCCGCTTCCGCTTGTGCGTCCTGCGCCGCCCTGCCCTGCTGCGTGTCCAGAAGCCTTGACAGCTTCGCTTTCTCTGCCGCCGAAACTGTCCGGGTCTGCCAGCTGGCGGCAGTCAGAATTTCATTGCACAATGCCGCCCCCAGAATGTTTTCCGCTGCGGGCTTCCCCATCTTCTGCGCAATCTCTTTCAGCAGCGACAATGCCCGGTTTCCGTGCCACTGCACTTTCCCCACACTCACTGCCCCGTTGTCATTGGCGTTTACGGAAGAATAACCGCCCTCATTGGCATAAATAATGGCTGCGGCAGCCGCCGCAACCTCTTTCCTCCCTGCTTCGTTCACTTCCTGCCACCTCCTATGTCATATTTGAGAAATCAGACAGCGACCCGCACAAATCCGGGTTTCCTGCCTTGATTTTCAGCAGATTTTCCGCTTTTGCTTTCCAGCAGTAGAAAGCGACTGCGGCAGCGGTCACGCCGCCCGTGAATGTCAGCAGCGTTCCCAGCTGGTAAATGTCTTTGAAGATAACCACCCAGACCCCCACCGCAAATGCTATGTAGTAGGTCAGCAGGATTGAAAAAAGCAGCACCTTTGTTGTGCCGCTTTTCCTTTCCGGGTGCTGCTGCAATTCCTCTTTCCGCTTCCTGCGTCTTCTGCGTATGTCCGGCAGATTGCAAACGACAATCAGCACGACCGCCAGCAAAAACCCGGCAGCGAATAACAGAAAATACTTCAACTCTCTTTCCCTCCATTCCTTGTGTTTCTGGCTTCCCTTGCAGCCGCTTTCCGGGCTTTTTCTTCTTCTTCGTCAAGTGCAAAGTCATTTTCCCGTATGCACTGCTTATAAATTTCCAGAATGTATTCGTGGGCAACATCCACTTGCCCGTTGGTCAGCTTGTTTTCCGTGATATACTTTTCATATTTGTTCAGCGTATCAATCACATGGTCAAACTGTTCTTTGGTGTGCCGCCTATGGTTCATGCAACTGTCGGAAAAGTCCAGAATTTCCGTGCGCCAGCTGTCAACCTTAAATTCCGTCACTTCCATTTGCAGTTCGTCAAGCCGCTTCTGTATCTTTTCGTATTGCTCATTTACCCCAGCATTTATGAGATTTCCCAGCCGTTTCAAGACCCAGCGCACGGGCTGAAACTTTATGCCCGGCGTTAGGTCAATCACAATCCCACACGCTGCCAGCACTGATAAAACCGTCTTGACCGCCTCCCAGACGGCGGCTGGGTCAAACGTCTGTACTGCTTCCATGCTCTGTCTTCACCTCCTTTTTATACAATTCATTCAGACTTTGCCGCAGACCGTAGCTGTTGAAGTGCTGCAAAATGCCCCTATATGAAGCAATGCTGCGGTCCAGCGTTTCCCGGTCAACTTCCCCGGTCCTATACGCTGCAAACATATACTTCAACCGCTTCTTCATCTTCTCTGCTGTCTTTTTCCGTAGTTTGATATGTGTTGACCATACCCGGAAGCCGACAAACTCAATGCCCATACTCGTTGGTCTTATGCACGTTTTGTTGTTCAGCTGCAAATGCAGATTGTCAGCCAGAAATTTTGCTATGTCCTGCTTTATCTTTTCCAGATATTTCTTGTCGTGGTGCAGGATGATAATATCATCCATATAGCGTATGTAATAAACTAAATGCAAATGGTGCTTGCAGTGCTGGTCAAGTTCGTTCAAATATAGATTGGCGAACATCTGTGAAGTCAGATTGCCAATCGGCAGCCCTACTTCTCCCAGCAGTTCATCATAGGCAACATTGCCCACATCCGCACCCAGCGGCAGCCCAAAATGGGTATCTTCGCAATTTATGATTACTGATAGGACGTGCAGCAAATCCTTGTCGGCAATCTTCCTTTGCAATATCCCCATCAAAATTTCATGGTCCACCCGGTAAAAATACTTTGAAATATCCAGCTTCAAATAGTAAAAGCGTTTCAAACTTCTATCTGTCTTCCTTAACCACCTTTGTAGCTGCCGGACTGCCCTATGCGTACCTTTTCCGACCCTGCAAGCGTAGCTGTCGGAAATAAACTGCTTTTCAAAATACGGGTTCAATATACTGTAAATGGCGTGTTGCGCCACCCGGTCTTTGAATTGCAGTGACATAATCATCCGCTTTTTAGGCTCATACACATAGAAAATGTTGTACCGTCCCACACTGTAAGTCTTCCAGATAAATTCATTCTGCAATTCAATCAGATTTTCTTCCAGCCGGTCCGTGTACTCCATCACGTCTGGTCTGTATCGCTTGCAGGATATGGCTTTCTTGTAGGCACTGAAAAGATTTTCAAAGTCATATATCAAGGGGAAAATATTCTTGATGGTCTGCAATCCCTTTTCCCTCCAATCAATAAAAAATGCGCCGTACAAATCTACTCTGGTTCTCTCCCATTTCAAACGTAACTTATTCATCCGGCATTGCTGCCAGCTTTCAGCCGCCCGGAAATCCGCTGCGGCTTACTAACAGTTTTCACGGCAATTCAATCTTTTTCCTGCGGGTCCCTGCCGGTCCCCCTCGGAATGGAAATAAACCCCTTAAACCCAAACGCACGGGACACAAGCACTTGTGCTTGTGACTGCTGGCAAAATGGGGTGAAGCGGAGCGGAAGCCAACATTGTTGTTGACGTTGGAACGGGGGTTGTTCAAATTCAACGCCCCCAGGCCGCCGTTGGAAGTGTTGTTGAAACTGGACCCCCGTAACGGCACGGCAATACCCTACTAACGGTTTATTCCCATATATAAAAAGCAAGGGCAATGCCCCTGCTCTTTATTTCCTTTTCGGCTTCCCTGCGCCGCTCTGGGCTGCCGGGCTGCCGTTCAGTGATTTATAGTACCCGCCTATCATGCAGCCGATTTCATTTATTTTGCGTGAAATCTGCTCATATTTCTTCATAGGCAGACACGGCTTTTTGTCCCTCATATAGTTAGGGTCAGCCGCAAGCCTTACAAGGTGGCGCAGCACGTCAACTTCATTGTCCAAATCGCCCAGCGTTGTTTTCTTGTATTGCTTGTTTTCCAGCGTCACCACAAGCCGCAGCATATTCAGCATAGTTCCCCGGATTTCGCCTGAAAGCCGCCGTTGCGACTTTGGAAACTGTTCAAGCTGCGGTCCTGCGTAAAGAAGCAATTCATAAACTTTGTTCTTTGTGTGAAAATCCTCCTGCGTGGCGTTGTCCTGCACTGCGTCAAGCTGCGGCAATTCTTCCGCTGAATTTTCCTGCATTTCCTGCCCCCTGCCTTTGCTCAAAATTTTTCGTAGGGGCTGGCTGCCGCCAGCCCCGCAGTTCATCAGTTCCCAGTTGCCAGTTTTTCATCATAAGCGGAGCGGAAGCCAACATTGTTGTTGACGTTGGAACGGGGGTTGTACAAACTCAACGCCCCCAGGCCGCCGTCGGAAGCGCCGCTGAAACCGGACCCCCGGATCGGCAGCCGCTCGCCGTCAGTGTTCACATAAAGCTGGTGTCCGCTTGCCGGGTAAATATCGTTTGTATCTTTTATCAGCCCCAGTGCCTTGACAATCTGCGGGATACTTACGCCGCTTGCTGCTGCCAGCTGTGAAAGCGCAATGTTTGTGTTGAACGTGGAATTGGTGCTGGTCCCTATGACAATCTTATTGCTTACAACATCATAGTGAAGCGTCCCTGCCGTCCCCGGATTGACAAAGGTCCCATCCGGCTTGATAGCTTTCCATTCCGTGCTATCCGCTGTCATATCGCAGTCAGCTTTCATACAGTTGCCATACGGGATAATCTGGATTTCCCCTGCTACAATGCGCAGCCCTGCGACCCATTCCCACATACACCCGCAAAGGTCCGCAATCCCTGCCGGGCTGCCGTCATGATACCATGTGACCGGTCCGCTGCCCGTTGCAGTCCTGCCGCCCTTGTGGTCCCCGTCAATGTAGGTGTTCACGCCCTTTTCATAGGCTTTTTCATAGCTTCTATCCCAGTTCGTATTCCCACGGGGCAGGAAATTGTTGCGGTTGCACCACAACATGATTGCGCCCCATAAGCCATTCGGGGTCAGCCCCCAGCCCGCACCTTTCCTGCGGCAAGCCGCAAGTGACGTGTCAAAGTCAATGTATGCTTTCGGGTCTTTCATGGGCAGGGAATATGCACGGTCATTGACCTCAACATTGATGTACTTGGAAATGTAAAGCATTTCCCTTTCCACGCCGTCCACCTTGAACACGTCCAGAACGTCCTGCGTCCCCCCGGTTATAAGGTCAGAATATTTCATTTTCGGAATACCTACCATGATAGACGGCTTTTCCAAATCGTCAAAAATGACCTTGTTATTGCCGCCAAAAGAAGCAACCGCCATGCTCAAATCATCAAAATTGCCCATTCTCTCATACCTCCCATAATGTAATCGTGCAAAGTGAAATGTCAAACGTGATAGGCACGGGGATTTCCCGCACTTCCCCGGTCATTTCGTCTTCGCCGTCCTCTGCTACATCATAACGCCGTGCCGGAATGTCAATCTGGGCTGCGTACTTCTGCGCCGTGCCGCCCACGCCAATCACAATGCCGCTTTCAGCGTCAATGCAAATGTCCAGCGTCACTGCTTCGTCACGCTCCCTTGCCGCCAGATTGATTGTCAGTTCATCATCACCGAACGTGACTTTCTTTCCCCCGGACACTGCAAAATCAATGTGCGGTCTGCCCGGTGTCTTCTCCACTACTTTAATTTTAGTAGTATCTTTTGCCATTGCCTTTACCTCCTTTTACTACTTCAACCGAACGGGCAGCAATGACTTCCGCTGCTTCCCGCTGGGCTGCTGTCCCTTTTCCCTGCACTCCAAAGGACCGCAGCACCGCTTCTTCATGCGCCCTGCGTCCCTCCTGCTTGATTATTACTGCCGCCGCCATCAATAAAACCCGCCTTTCACATATAATTTCACCTTGACGCTTTTTGCGCTCCCGGTGGAAGCCACCTTGAAGCCGTTCAGCAGCTTTGCTGAAATAAGGATTTCCCCCGGAAATCCCCCGGAATACTCCACGACCTCTGCCGCCACGGTATAGTCTGCGTGGTTGCGTTCCTGCGCCAGTGATACGGTTTTCACGGAATTGTTGAACGGGTATTCCTGCGAATTTGTCAGCGTCACCGTCATTGTTTCCCCGGCTTGGTCTTTCAATGACTGCTGCTGGTGTATCGCACTTACCGCCATCAGTGCCGCCAGTTCCCCGGCATTTGAAATGCCGTCTTCCATGTGGTTGAAGTTCGTTGCGTTCTGCGGCGTTCCCTGCTGGATTATTTCACCCTCTACCGGGGTATGGGTTATCGTCCCATCATCATTCCTGCTTTCCGTGTATCGGTTCTCAAACTCCGTCACATGGTCCTGCCATAATGTAGGGCTATACATTGTTTCACACCTCCTTTTCTACAAAGTCAAAGACAAATCTGTACAGTGCGCCCTCTTGGACATTGGAAAGACTGATATTTTCCGCTTTCTCTGCCCATAGCTTCCCAGCCGTATTGTAAAGCTGCACTTTCTGGATTGTTGCAGCCGTCCCCAGCTGCGGCGTGATTGCGATATATACCGCAACCCTGCCATCAGAAAGTCTTTCCCTGCGGTGTATGACTTTTTTTTCCGCTTTTCCGTTGACCGTCACAACCGCATGGGAAATAATTCTTTCGATAAACTGTTTGAAGTCCTCTTTTGCCTGTGCTGTCAGCATGGTTCATCCCTCCTTTGCTTATAGTTTCCGGCTGCTTCCGCATTGCTTGACGGTATAGGAAAACCCGGCTGCTTGCACCGTGTTTTCTACCGCCCCGCCCTCCGTCCGCTGCTCTGTGCTTCTCTCCGGGACCGTCCCTGCTGCCGGGCTTGTGAAGCGGAAAGCCGCCGTTTCTCCGGCTGCTTCCATCACCGCCCCTGCGCTTCCCCCTCTGTGGCTGCGCTGTGGGGCTTCTCCTGCGTTTTTTTGTCCCGTAGGTGTATTTCTATACCCATACGCATTTGAAGCCGTTTCTGCGGCAATCTGCGCTGGCTGGTGTTGAAATACCGTGCTTCTTTCCGGGATTGTCCCTGCTGCCGGATTTACAAAGATAAACCCCGCCGCTTCTGTGCCGACAACAATATTGCTTCCGTAGTTCACGCCCCGTCTGTTTCTCTGCGGGTGCGTCCCTGCGTTCAGCTTCCCGGTCATTGGCACATGGTACAAGAAAAAGTCTGTGTGCGTGTGTATCTCGCAATGAATGTGTGATTGATATACCACTTCATCCATGTGTGCTGAAAGCCTTTTGTATAGCTTTACTGCCCGGACAATATCAGAATAGCTTGCAGTTATCCGGGAATTTGTCACATCACAAACAATGTGGAAGTGTCCGGGTTCTCCCTCATATTCAAACCATTCTTCAACTTCGCTTTCCGGGTACAATGCGGACAACGCTTTTTCAATCGCATACTTTGTCCCCATTTTTTTATGTACCCTCACGCTGCTTTTCAGCAAGTCACGCTTCGCCGCCAGCGGGTATGAATAATCGTACCAGTCAACATGGAAATCATACGCCAGTATGTCCACAAGTTCTTCCGGCAGTTCGTCAATGCGTGAATATATCAGCACATTTTCCACCGCCCCGGAAACTGTCAGCAGTTCATCCGCTGCGGCTTTTGCAAGTGCAATCATTTTGGGGTCATGTGTCAACGGCTGCGGCAGATATTTTGTGAAATCGCTGTCATAGATTGTTTCAGACATCTTCCAGCCCCCCATTCAAAACAGTTTTGCTTTGCAGTTTCCCAACTGCAATATCTGCCACGCTTTGAAATGTCGGCTGCCGCACCTCCACACGCATTGCC
>ERZ779637.1387-NODE-1387-length-10184-cov-4.512588_pt1 | contig 10184 bp, 8 predicted proteins | sample MGYA00514196_ERZ779637 | MGnify/ENA primary metagenome ERZ779637 (study PRJEB29562, sample SAMEA4376700) | mouse gut metagenome | isolation source: Cecum | study: EMG produced TPA metagenomics assembly of the A DSS colitis mouse model was used to assess the... | reverse complement strand
GTCCTGATTGTCCGCATTTCCTTCTTATTTTTCTGCAATTCTACAAGGTCCCGGCCATCATAATAAATCTTACCGCCGGTAGGAATCTCCAGACCCACAAGCTGTCTGCCGATGGTTGACTTGCCGCATCCAGATTCTCCCACCAATCCCAGCGTCTGGCCCCTCATAACAGAAAAACTGACCCCATCCACTCCCTTTATATAGCCAGTCGTATGTGTTATGATCCCGCCTTTGACCGGATAATACTTCTTCATGTCCTCTACCCGGATCAAGGGGATGTTATCTTTTCCCATCCCATCCTCCTTACTTCTTCCTTATTTCACACAGTCAGCATAGAAACTATACAGATCGGTTTAAATCATTACCATTGTCCTTGATTCTGTTCTGCCCTGATACATCGTGCAGTATGCCCCTCTCCGAAAGAATATTCCTTCTGCGGGCTGCTGCATTCTTCTCTCCGGTAAGAACACCTGTCCGCAAACCGGCAACCCTTGATATCGTCATAGCTCTCCGGCACGATTCCTGGAATTGCCTGTAACTTCCTGGACTCATCATCCCGGATCGTAGGAACCGTATCAAGCAATGCCCGCGTATATGGATGCATTGGACTGGCAAACAACTTCTTTGCCGGCGCTTCCTCAACGATCTGCCCTGCATACATCACCAATACCCGGTCCGCCATATTAGCAACCAGGCCAATGTCGTGCGTGATCAGAATCATCGCCATATTCTTCTCCTGCCGCAGTTCCTCCAGAAGCTTCATAATCTGCGCCTGGATCGTCACATCAAGCGCCGTGGTCGGCTCGTCCGCAATCAACAGCTTCGGATTACAGGACAATGCCATAGCAATCATCACCCTCTGCCGCATACCACCCGACAGCATGTGCGGAAACTTTCTCATCATCGCAGATGCCTCCGGCATACCTACTCTGGTAAGCAGCTCCACTGCCCTTTTTCCTGCCTCTTCTCTTGTAAGGTGCATGTGCGTCCGTATACTCTCTGTAATCTGGCTTCCCACCGTAAACACTGGATTCAGTGAAGTGAGAGGATCCTGAAAGATCATCGTTAACTCGTTTCCTCTGATTGTATCTAACTCTTTCTCCGTCATTTCAAGAAGATTCTTATCGTCAAAGAAGACAGAGCCGTCCGTGACAGCTCCGCCCCTTCCTAATAATCTCATGATTGACAGTGAGGTAACACTCTTACCACAACCAGATTCTCCCACAATGCAGACCACCTCGCCCTGATCGACATGAAAACTGATATGATCTACACTGGTACTGGCTCCATAGTCTCCCGTGAAAACCGTCTTCAAATTCCTAACTTCCAATAAATGCGGCATACCGCTGCCTCCCATTTGATTAGAACCATTACTCTGTGATATCCCAATTCTGGACATTATTGAAGAATCCATATACACTGGGCTTCGCTCCTGTCAGACGCCTATTCACTGCTCCCTGGGCACTGATGACATAGACGGAAAACATCGGCACATCTTCCTGCATCTTACTGTTCACAACAGAATATTGCTTCGTGATCTCTGCAATCTCACTGGTTTTCTGCGTGCCCTCCAGGGCCGCCGCCACCTCATCTGCGAAGTAGCCGGTCCAGCTTCCCTCGCCTCCCAACAGCCAGGACACATCCGGATAGGGATCTACCGGCGCATACGTATACTGAACTGCCATAATATCATAGTCTGTTGTGCCCGCCACCGTCATAAGCGTAGCAAGATCTACGGTGGTGATCTCCGCCTTGATGCCCACGGCTGCCCACTGTGCCACAATGACCTGTACACCGTTTACAAACGTATTGTCTCCTGAGTTGACATAGAAGCGCAATGTCTGGGAACCATCCCAGCCTGCCTCCGCCAGAAGTTCTTTCGCTTTCTCTGGATTATATTCCATCGGTACGATATTCTCATCGTAAAAAGGACTGGCCGAAGACAGGAAGCCGTCAACCACCTCTCCATGCCCTTTCAATAATTGATCCACCAACTGCCGCCTGTCAATAGCATATACAAGCGCCTGCCTTACCCTCGCATCCGGGATATTTGCAGTCTGTATAAACGCAGACTGATTCGTCACCGGAGAACCATACACTACTTCCACGTTCTCTAACGCCTCAATGCTGTCATAATCTTCCTGGGGGATTGCTGTCATCGTATGTTGTGTAATATCGATTTCTCCTGACTGCAGCCCTGCATAGACCTGGCTTCCGTCTACAATACGGATATTCAGTTTGTCGATCTTCGGTGCGCCTTTCCAGTAATCCTTGTTAGCTGTATAAGAAATATAGTGATCCGGATCAAAGCCTGTCAGGAAATAAGGACCACTGATCACATCCGGATGATTGAACCAGTCATTAGATGTCAGTTCTTCCTCACTGAATTTCTCAATAATATGCTTTGGAAGAATGTGCAGATATCTCCCATAACTATTCTGAAATGTTGTAAGCGCCATGGGATATTTGGCCGTAAACTCTATGGTTTTCTCATCCACTACCTTAAGCCCAGCCATAGAAGAGGCACCCTCTTCCACGAATCCTGTCGCATCGTCAGTTCCCTCGAAAGCATACAACAAAAGCGTTGTATTAGCCACTACCGGACTGGCATAACGCAACACTGAATATTCCACGTCCTCCGCAGTAACCGGTGTCCCATCTGACCAAACAGCATTCTCATCGATGTGCACGCTAAAATGAATATTATCTTCTGTGGTGATAGAATCCGCAAGCATACCCTGGAAATTCAGATCCTGATCCAGCTCCATCAGAGGCAGAAACATCAGGTCGATTGCATACTTATTGATTTCTGTCTGATCGACTGCAAAAGGATTCACTCCTCCCAGGCTGTCTGTTACCCCTACATTGACGATCTTCTCACCTTCCGCCGCTACAGCCGGTCCTCCCAGCTCCCCTGTCTCTCCAGCTCCCTGATCACCTGTTTCTCTCTCTTCAGCCGGGCTATCCGTTCCTGCCGCACCTCCATTGTCACCAGAAGCGCCACACGCTGTAACTGTCATTGCCATAACAAGTGCCAGCAGCAGGCTCACCCATCTTTCGGTTATTTTTTTCATAGTCTCTCCTCCATTGCGAAGCGTTCACAACACCGCAACGCCTATTTCCTACTTATTTGCTAGGTATTGTATGGGATTATACTTCCCTGTATATAAATTGTCAATATTATCCAGGGAAAACCCCTGTAATTGCCAATTGCTTTAGTATAGCATAATCTTGACAAAAAATGCAATCCGCAGTATATTTTCTACTAATTATTGTAGTGACAAAGAAAATATCTCGACGTCCCACACGAGATATGCATGGGATTAGATTGAAAAATCAAAGATTTTTCATTTTTCTATTTAGGCAGTATCGCAAGCAGGCTTGCGATATGCATGGGATTAGATTGAAAAATCAAAGATTTTTCATTTTTCTATTTAAGCAGTATTGCAAGCAGGCTTGCGATACGTATGGAGGATAGCATGAAAAACTTACTTAATTATCAATCCTGCGAGTATGACTGCGGACCGGTATCTTTGACAAATGCAATCCGGTATTTATTCGATAGGGAGATTATCTATCCTGATATCATTAAATATATTATGCTCTATTGTCTTGATTCATACAATGAAGCTGGTGAAATTGGCAAACGCGGCACTTCCGCTTCTGCCATGATGTTTCTGAGTAATTGGCTCAATGAATTCGGACGGATCAAGAATTTCCCGATCCTGTGTGAATTCGTCTCTGGCACGGATGTCTGTCTCTCTGACAGCTGCCGGATCACGGAGGCACTGCAGCAGGGCGGCGTTGTGCTGCTTCGACTATTCCTGGATGTAAGCCATTATGTATTGCTGACAGGAATAGAAGGAGACAGTATTTATCTGTTTGACCCTTATTATGAGGAATTGGATGATCCTGAATTAGATCAGGAGTATTTCGAGGAAGGCATTACCTTCATTACAGACCAGCCCAAACGCGCTAACCGTCTGGTCTCCATAGAACGTCTCAACCGACTGACAGAAGGCTATTACGAAATGGGTCCCTACGCAGCACGCGAAGCCGTGATCGTATTCAACTGCGAGACACGTCTCACGCCGGAAGATACAATCGAGTACTTTATCTGATGACGTCTTTTATCCTACTGACAGCAGAAATGGCACAAGGTTTTATCCGCTCGTGCCATTTCTGTCTCTCTGCTTCTTGGTTTCGTAAAACATTTCATGCATTATCTATTTTGGAATCCCAATACCTTTTTACTGTTCCATCTGCCTTCCCAGGAATCCTGCTGCTGACTGGATCAGCTTCTGCTCTACTTCACCCATTTTGGATTTATGGTCTGTCTCTAATAAAACGACAGAACCAATCACATCACCCTCACAAATGATCGGACTAATCGCCTCATGGTGAACCTCTTCCAGATCATTTCCTACTTCTATGAAATTCCGGTCACCTTTGGCTGCCACCACACTCTCTCTGTGATCAATCTTCTCCTCCAGCTCTCTGCTGATTGACTTCCCCAGCATATTCTTCATACCACCTGCCACTGCAATAAACTGATCCCTGTCGGAGATCATCGCGATATGCCCCGATACCTGCGCCATACTCTCCGCATACTGTTTGGCGAAAGTCCCCATCTCACCAATCGGGGAATATTTCTTCAATATAATTTCGCCCTCCCTGTCTGTAAAAATCTCCAAAGGATCTGCCTCTCTGATTCGTAACGTCCTACGAATTTCCTTTGGGATTACAATCCGTCCAAGATCATCTATTCGTCTTACAATGCCTGTTGCTTTCATATAATTATCCCTCCAAGTTTACAAATTATCATTATTCCACAGCAATTTTAAAGCTGTGATTCCTATCACCATTTTCTGAAACATTCTGCAATTCTAAGACAGCGCTCTTTGCTGTCTTAGAGCTTGATACTGTTCTTATCACGCCGCTCTTTATGAGACTGCTTCTTGATAACCTTAATCCGTTTGGACTACTTAAATTAGTCAGCCGCTTTGCAGCCACCAACGTTTTTACTATTATTTGTAAAGAAGGAAATTATATGCATTCAAAACCTAAAATTTGAAAAACATGCTAGAAAGCCACGTCTCATTTGCGCCAGCCTATAAAACATACTAGACTTAACATATCCCATTATATCTTTTTGAATACAGTCGGAATAAATTTTCATTTCTAATGTAAGGAAATGTCTTAGCGTTAACTGCCATTGTACACTGTGTTCTGTAACTACATAGTGTTTCCAATGTATGGATCAGACACAGCCTGCAAATTCTACATAGAGGTAATTATAATTATAAAAAATGAATTTACAATCTTAGAATACAGTACATAGTCTTGTGTGGTCATTTGTCTTGCGCATCCAGCTGTAAAGTCCTCTTTCTCAGGTTAAAAACCAACGCCAGGACCTTCTGTTGTAGGCCCCGGCGCTGCTTCTGTAATAGCATATTTACTTCTTAATCCCTTTCGCTCCAGACAAGTTTGCACTCTGCAGAATATTACTGTCGAAAGAAGTCAGCATATTCTTCTCCTCCCGCTCCCGCTTAAGCGCTAATCCCACCATAGCATCCAGTAACTGCGCATAAGGCTTACCAAGTGCCTCCCATAGATAGAACGCCAGTGAGCCTGGAATCGGATTGATCTCATTGACATAGACCTGTTCTGTATCCTGGTCAATCATAAAATCAATCCTGGACACACCGCTGCAATTCAACACCTGAAACGTCTTCACTGCCATCTGGCGGATTTCCTCACGTTTCTCTGGTGACAGATCTGCCGGCAATTCCCTTCTGGCCGTCCGCATCCCTTCTGAGCCACTCTTGCTTCCAGCTACATACTTATCCTCGTAACTTAAGATCTCATCACTGGAAATCGGCTCTTCACACTCAGAAGCCTCCGCTGATTCATAATCCCCAAGCACCGCGCAGTTGATCTCCCTGAGGTTCATGATGGCACGCTCAACCAACACTCTTGGACCGAAGCTGAAAGCATATTCCAGTGCTTCCCGCAAGCCTTCATGGTTTTGGGCTACCTTGATTCCCACACTGGATCCTAGATTGACAGGCTTAACAATAACTGGATAACCAATTCTGCTCTCCACTTTATTATAAGCTGCCTCTTCATTCTTCTCATATTCCTTCACATTCAATGTCACACAATCCAATACCGGAATATCATTATCCTTAAGAACTGTCTTCATCACATATTTATCCATTGTCACCGCCGAAGCCCCCACGTCACAGCCAACAAATGGGATATTGTAATGTCGCAAAAATCCCTGCAGAGAACCATCCTCCACGTTAGCGCCGTGAACCACCGGAAAGGCTACGTCGAGCAAGGAAACAATAGAGTTCCCCATCTTCCTAACTGGGTAACGGATTAACTGTATCTGGCCCTTCTCACACATACAGAAAACCCGGATGCTTTTCTGCAGCAATGCCGGAATATTCCTGTAATTTGCAATATCTGCAACAGCTTCGCCTGTATAGAGTTCATTCTCTTTGGTAATATAAATGGGAATCGGTTCGTATTTATTTTTGTCAAAAGCGTTATAGGCCTGTAATCCAGAGATAACAGACACCTCATGTTCCACACTCTTACCACCAAAAAAAACACCTACCCGAATTTTCATAGTAATAACCTATTCCTTTCTCTTAACCTGCAAATTCGTTATCCACACTACACAAATTTATTTACTTTCACCGCCGAGATCTGGTATTACAAAGAATTGACCGCCATTTCACATTTATGCATAATTATCTGGTAAATCGTTCTCAATCAGGACAATCTTCTGTTTTTCGTCCGGAATCGCACTTACCATCTGGAAAGCCTCCTGCAGGGTATCGACCACAATCATCTTACTTTTGGGAAATCCGGCTTCCAACAACCCATCCTGGATTGGTCTCGTCTGTTCTTTCCCTACCAGAACTGCATAATCACATTTATCCGCCGCATAAATACCTACTTCTTTGTTCTCATCGTACTGCTTCTCCCCCAGTTCCACCATACCTGGTGTCATCAAGATTCGCAGTTCACGGAACATGGCAAGTGTATCAAGCGCTGCCTCAAATCCATTCTTATTGGAATTATAACTGTCATCTAAAAGAATACGCCCACTCTGCTTAATCAGCTGCAGTCTGTGAGGCACACTTTCTAACTGTTTCACGGGATGACGCAGCTTCTCCATAGGTATGCCCAGCGTATGCGCAACTGCAATCGCTCCTGCGATATTCTGCTCATTATGATTTCCCACCAGACGGGTATGGAACTCTACCATCTCTCCCCGTTCATCTTTCATCTTAAAAGTAGAACCACTCGGAGAAACCTCTATATCGTAAGCCCTGTAGACCGCTTCCTCCTCTGTCGTCCCATAACTCACAATATTCTTATCAATTCTATGGCCGCGGATATAGACATTATCATAATTCAGAAATACCTTCCCTGACGCAGGTATCGCATCTGCCAGCTCAAACTTCGTGCCGATAATATTCTCTATCGTGTGAAAGCTCTGTAGATGCTGCGGTCCGATGGAAGTGATAATACCGTAATCAGGATGCACCAGGTCACAAATCTCCTTGATATCTCCCACTTCTCTCGCCCCCATCTCACAGAGGAAGATCTCATGAAACGGCTTCATCTGTTCCCGGATCGTTCTCACAACTCCCAGCGTCGTGTTGTAATTCCCCGGCGTCTGCAGCACATTATACTGACTGGACAGCAGCGTGTTCAGAAAATATTTGACACTGGTCTTCCCATAACTTCCGGTCACACCAATTATTGTCAGATTCGGCATCTCCTGTAAGATCCTGGCCGCATCCTGCACGTAATGCCTGTCGATCGCCCGCTCAAGCGGATGATTGATCCAGTTAACCGCTAGGATCAAAAAAGGCTGTAAAATAAACAATACAAGCAAAATACATCCACATACGCGCTGCCAATCCTCTATAAACAACAACGTCAGCAAAATACTGATCAGATAAAGCATCACCGTTGTGATCAGCATACGCTTTACGCGCATCGTATATACAAGCGGCTTCTTTGCTTTCCTGGGCTTATTGACCAATATCGTCATTGCATTCATCACACATGCCGCCGCAAGGCATCCTGCATTCCCCACCAATACGAGAGGAAGCGCTATCACAGCATATAAGCTTTTTCCTAACATTCTGCCCACATTACTGTGTACCTGCATCCATTCCCGGTATTCCCTCGGCTTATAGGAATTCTGCTGAAACATATGCACAATATAAATTTCATATAAAACGGCTCCCACCACATAAGTAGCAAACCATATCATCATCCAAATATAATCCATAATGCTTCCTGTCCGATCTTCTATGACTTCCATTTTCTCAAGCTAATCTTCTTTTGTCTACTGCGCAAAAAATGCTGTCAGCGCACCATGCACCTTCGGCGCCTGTTCCGCAAACGAAAAATGCCCTGCTCCCTCGCACACCACCAATCCCGCATCTGCAATCAGCGCTTCCATCCGTTTCGCATCAGACAGAGGCGTTGCAGTATCCTGATCTCCCCAGATCAATAGCGTAGGACACTTAACCAGATGCATCAGCGGCTCCAAATCTTCATTCACCACTTTCACAAGAGTCGCGCGCATGACAGGAGTCGCATTGTTATAATCTGCGGATCCCCGCTTACGCCTCATGTCGTCTATAGCATCGGGATACAGAAAATGAAGCACCTTCGTACCCATGACCGCGCGTCCTATCTTATAGCATTTCAAACTGACTTTTTGCCTAAAAGTCTTCTTAGGCAGAATTCCTGCACTGTCGATTAGTACCGCCCGGTCAATCGTAAACGGCAGCTTCTCTCTGGCATTCATTTTAAAGAACACCCTTCCGCCAAAAGAATGCACTACAACACTCAGTCTTGCCACTCTGAAAGAAGCAATAAAACGCACAACAAAATTCACATAGTCATCTACACACCATGGTTGTGGCGGTTCCGGTGTCTTCCCAAAGCCAGGCAGATCAAGAGCAATCACCCTATGACTTTTGGCAAGCAATTTAATAATTCCGGCGTATAGCGTAATATTAGCTCCCCATCCATGCAGCAGCACAATGATCTCGCCTTCTCCTTCGTCTACATAATTCACCGCGATCGAATCAATCTTCTTAACCATACTTCTCTCCAAATATATCTACCGTTAACAACATTCGAAATTTCGGTTTCGATCTTGCCAAGGCTCTTATATACGGCTTCGATAAGAACTGAAATCAAAAATATCAGAAATATATTATGTCATCTACCATAGCTCATAGATTGATATCTTTATATTTCATCTAATCCCCATGCATACCGCAAGCCTGCTTGCGATACTGCTTAAATAGAAAATTGAAAAATCTCTGATTTTTCAGCCTATGTGCTCTGACAATAGTTTACCCGGCACACTATGATTTATCATATACCTCAGCCCATTATTTGGCAATCATGTTTTTGCCTCTTAGTATGCAAAAAATGCATTTCCGCTCAGATTGTGCCTTGGATTATATTCAATTCTCCACATAATCTACATAATCCGTCTCACTGGCAAACAGCATATACTCTCCATTAACATATCCCATATAACCACTCTCTACTGCATATCCTTTCATACACTTACCTCACTTCCGGTATTTTCTAAGAAAGAGCTCTCTTTCCCGCTCTTCTGCTCTTTGCAGTCGAACTTTTGTTCTCTTCTGAGATAAGCATACAAAAAATAGAGTCCGTTAAGCCGGACTCTGTAAAAATATTTTTTATTTTTTTCTTTTTTAAAAAGTATTCTCTCTATATAAAACCTGGAATCATATCGCTGCAGAGCTGCCGCTTCCTCTTAACCCCTGCAGCTGACCTACAATGCCTTTCAATTTCTCCACTACCACATCCATCTCCTCCCACGTATTTTCCTCGCTTAAGGTCAGACGGAGCGCCCCGCGTGCCCGGCCATGGGACATTCCCATTGCCAGAAGTACATGGGATGGATCTACCGATCCCGATGTACAAGCAGATCCCGAAGAAGCACAGATTCCGGCCAGATCCAGCATAATCAACATCGTCTCCCCTTCTATGCCTTCCATGCTGATGTTGACATTGTTCGGCAGCCTCTTCCTGCGATGGCCGTTAAGCACGGCTCCAGGAATTTCCTGTTCGATCCTATGGATCAGATGATCCCGCAGTGCCGT
>ERZ779637.1386-NODE-1386-length-10186-cov-8.506169_pt1 | contig 10186 bp, 8 predicted proteins | sample MGYA00514196_ERZ779637 | MGnify/ENA primary metagenome ERZ779637 (study PRJEB29562, sample SAMEA4376700) | mouse gut metagenome | isolation source: Cecum | study: EMG produced TPA metagenomics assembly of the A DSS colitis mouse model was used to assess the... | reverse complement strand
CCTCCCTGTGCTTCCCCTGCCGGTATCTGTTCAAAACCTGTTTCAAAAAATGGTGGTATTTCTTATTGTGTCCAGCCGTCGGTTTCTGACCGCTTTAGGCGGCGTTGTCTGACGAACAAGGTATTTCGCGGAACGGGAAATACCTTGTGAGGAGTTTCGCCGCCGTGGTCAGAAACCGGCGGCTGGACACAATTAGAAATAGCCCGTTTTTGCCATCAGGTTTGAACAGATGCCGGCAGGGGAAGCACAGGGAGGCAGGGACAAACCGGGCAGAGGGGTGTGTTCCTGGCTTTTGCGTCCGTCCCCACTCACCCCCCGAACATAACATTTCAGGCTAAACCGTTACGGCATCGTTACGCCCCGCGTTACCGTTCACGGAGCAAACGGTAACCGCCCCCATCCGTCAAAGCATTCCATTCTCCGAAAGCGCCTTATAATAAACCGAAAGCGGTATAAAGCTCTGCGCAAAATTTTTGGTTCCCGCCGTTTTGTGAATCACGGCATCCCCCACGATGGATTTCGCACCTGCCGCGGAGGGCGAAGGCGTATGGATGCTGGACCAGAAGGTACGTTTTCCATACGTTAAGTAACGGGAATCGCCGCTTAACTCATAGGCAATGGTAAGCGCTTCCAGCAATAGGGTATTCCCGCCCAGACGGTTTAAACTGGCCAGCTCCTTGTAATAAAACAAACCGTTGTCAAGCAGGCAATTTTCCACGAGGTCGTTTACGGCATCCAGTATCATTTTCCTGATTTCTTCTTTTTCCTGTGTTTCCTGTGTTTCCCGGATTCCCGAAGGGCTCCCTGCCGGAAGCACCCGGTAATACCGCATCAGGCTCCCTACCGCAACGGATATCATAAAACCCACGCGGATTAGGGTATTGTCGGTATAAGGGGCGAGCCAGCCGCCGTACTTTTGGGCCCATTCCTTAAACTGCCCGGTAATCCAGCCGCATTTTTCCAGCCACTTCGAATCGTTGGTTTCCACATATAGTGCGGTCAGGGTACGCAGTGCCCAACCGGTTTCCCTTGCGCTGCTTTCCCCGCTTTTTTGATACATGGGCGTCTCCAGCAGGCGCAGCACGTTTTCCCCGATTCCAAGTGCGGTTTCAAACGCCCGTTCATCCCCCGTAAAATGATAGGCATCCAGCAGACCTTCCACCCATTCATGGGAACAGACTATAACGCCGTCTTTACAATGCCCCCTCGTATGCTCCCACTGGCCGCCAAATAAAAGCGGGTCGCTGCTGTAATGGCACACGTCCACGTCCATCCAATGGCTGGCGGCAGTCACCATATAATCCAGGAAGCGCCTTTCCCCCGTCCTTGCGTACAGGAGGGCGCAAGCATGGGGATAATCGTACTCATTATTGGTCCATACGGGCATACCGCCGCCCCTGCCCTGTGTGGTATAGCCCCAATCGGGAGCGTCGCCCCAGTTCAGCATCCCGAAACACCTGGCATGTCCGTCGCATTTTCCAATCAGGGCGATTTCCACGTCATCGCTGGCCTTGCCCCGTTCCACGAAAATATCCGGCATTACGCCTGCATCCCGGAACACTTCCGGCGCAATGGAGGGCTTATCGGGCATCTGGTAAATCAGGCTGCGGTTATCGATTTCCGTAAGGGCTTCCCCTGCGGAATGGAAATGAAGCAAAAACCGCTGTTCCCTGGACATCCCGGATTCCATTTCCACACGGTCCACGCCTTTTGGCACGAGCATGACATAGACACCGCTTCCATCCGCTCTCACCGCTTTCGGGTAATTCTGCTGTGCCTGGTATATCGTGGCACATACGCCGCCGTCCCCGTCCGTCCGGTCCGCGAAAAATGTTCCGTAAAAAACTTCCGCAAAATGTTCGTTGGCTTCTGCCACCAAACTGGCGGCATCCACCACTTTTTCCACTGCCGCACCGTCCCTGCCAATCCAAAAATCCGTCTTATAGTTTGACCTGCCCACACAGGTCCTTACCGTGTTGGCGCCGATGGCATCCTGAATCACGGGCAGTTCCCGGATTCCCGTAGTATGGCAGCAATTCCTCCCGGCAGAGATTTTCTGCCTGCTGCCGCCGGACGCTTCCAGTTCCAGTTCCTGCACGGTTTCAAAACCACAGGATTCCTTTTCCTTTTTTTGCCCTTCTTCCCAACCGCTTTTGCCCGTGCCTTCCGTCAATGCGGCGCCGTAAGCGGCATCTTCCCCCGCCAGCACCGCAAATACCAGCGAGGCAACGTGCAGGCTGTCCGGCGTGGAATTGATCAGGCGGAAGGAAATCTCCACCCACGGTTTTCCGGCGTAGGCAGTCACTTTCAGCTCAAACGTCACCGGTCTTTCCCCGGAACACTCCCCCATGCACCGCAGGACACAGACCAGCGGTCCCGTTTCCGCCGCATGCCACTCCCCCAGCCGGACGCCGTAACGGTTTCCTTCCCCGTCTTCCAGAAAAGGACCCGCAAACTGCCCTGCCCCGTACCGTTTCCTCCCGTCTTCCAGCCAGTCAAAGATGCCCTGCGCACGGTTGGAAACGGCGAAACGGATTCCTGTCTCCCCGCCTGCATTTACCTCATATCCCCCTTCCCCATATGCCGTTACCGTAAGCGCGGCATCCTGTCCGGAATAGGTTTCCCCGCTGTCTAACTCCGCACTTAACACCGCCTTTTTATTTGCCGGAAGGTCCGCAAGGAACCGGACGAACAGATAACGGATACTCCCGTCCCCGTAACGGGACGTGATTTTTTTTTGGCTCGGCACCAAATGTCCGTCCTGGTATATCTGTACACGGCTTTCCCCGTTCAGCACCCCTTCCGCAAAAGGAATGGCAATCTGACAATGCTCTTTTTTCCGCTCATACCGGTATAATTTTTGAAATCGCAGTTCCATACGGCTTCCTCCCTGTCCTTTTGTTTTTTCTTCCATATCCCGTTGTTTTTTAATCCGATTATTTATTCCCGCGGGCAACGGTTTTCCGGCTTTGTCCACAGACTCTATTATACAGCATATTCCCGTCTAATGAAACGGTTTTCCCATACCATAATTTGACGGATTGAAAAAGAACGCATGTTCTGCTATAATATTCAAAAAACAGGGGAACATATAGAACCAGAAAAGAGGTGACTCCCATGATGCCGGAAAACCACGCCTACCTGTCCATCGACCTGAAATCCTTCTACGCCTCCGTGGAATGCGTGGAACGCGGGCTGAATCCGCTGACCACAAACCTTGTGGTGGCCGATGCCGCCCGTACCGACAAAACCATATGCCTTGCCGTATCGCCCTCACTGAAATCTTATGGCATCTCCGGAAGGGCGAGGCTGTTTGAAGTTGTCCAAAAAATCAGGGAGGTAAACGCCCTGCGGCAGTGCCGTGCACCGGGACAGAGATTTACCGGCTTCTCCCATGACAATACACAGCTAAAAACATCTCCCGCCCTTTCCGTTTCCTACCTCACCGCCCCGCCCCGGATGGCGCTTTATATGGAATACAGCACGAGGATTTACGACATTTACCTGAAGTTCGTGGCACCGGAAGACATCCATGTCTACTCCGTCGATGAAGTCTTCATGGATGTTACCCACTATCTGTCCGCCTACCGCATGACACCCCGGGAACTGGCCGGGAAAATCATACGGGAAGTGCTGCGGGACACCGGCATCACTGCCGTAGCGGGCATCGGTACCAACCTGTATCTTAGCAAAGTAGCCATGGATATTATGGCCAAGCACGTAACGCCGGACGCGGACGGCGTGCGTATCGCCGAACTGGACGAAACGGCTTACCGGCAATTTCTTTGGGACCACCGCCCCATTACGGACTTTTGGCGCGTGGGAAGGGGATATGCCAAAAAGTTAGCGGAAAACGGCATGTACACCATGGGCGACGTAGCAAGATGCTCCGTGGGCGGACCGTCCGATTTTTACAACGAAGAATTGCTGTACCGTTTATTCGGCATCAATGCGGAACTGCTGATTGACCATGCATGGGGATGGGAACCCTGTACGATTGCCGACGTGAAAGCCTACCGGCCGGAAACCAACAGCCTCGGTTCCGGCCAGGTGCTCCAGTGTCCCTATTCTTTTGAAAAAGGAAAGCTGATTGTACGGGAAATGACCGATCTCCTGGTCCTTGACCTGGTTGACAAAGGGCTTGTAACCGACCAAATGGTACTGACCGTAGGTTACGACACCGAAAACCTGACCAACCCGGAAATCAGGAAACGCTACAAAGGTCCCGTCACTACCGACCATTACGGACGCAGGGTTCCGAAACATGCCCATGGAACCGTCAACTTAACATGCCCGACTTCTTCCACGAAACGCATTACGGAAGCGGTCATGGAGCTGTATGACGGCATCGTGGACCCCGTACTGCTGGTGCGGCGTATCAACGTCACCGCAAACCATGTCGTTACGGAACAGGATGCCCCCAAAAAAGACGGCTACGAGCAGCTTGACCTTTTCACCGATTACGGAGCGCTGCAAAAGCAGCGGGAAAAAGAGGAATCGGAACTGGAGCGGGAACGGAAGATGCAAAAGGTCATGCTGGATATCAAGAAAAAATTCGGGAAAAACGCCATCCTGAAAGGCATGAACCTGGAAGAAGGCGCTATGACCCCGGAACGGAACAGGCAGATTGGCGGGCACAAAGCATAACCTCTTTTTCCAAATCCAGGAGTTTTGCTTTTTTATCTATTCCCCCGGCATATCCTGTCAGGCTTCCGTTTGTTCCGACTACCCTGTGGCAGGGAATCATAATGGAAATCCTATTGTGTCCCACCGCACCGCCCACTGCCTGTGCGGACATCCGGGCTATCCCCCTCTGCGCGGCGATTTTCTTTGCGATTTCCCCATAGGTGACAGTTTGCCCGTATGGTATCTCTTGCAGGATTTTCCAGACGGAAAGCCGGAAAGGGGTACCTGTCAAATGAATTGGGGGCAGGGAACCCGGTTTCCTGCCCGAAAAATAGAAATCAAGCCAATCCTTTGCCTGTGCAAGGATTGGCATATCTTTTTCTTCCTGTTCCGGTCCGGGGCAGTCTGCATCATATTTTCCCCCGTCAAACCATAATCCGGTCAGACCGGTTTCATCAGCCGTAAGAACAATACCGCCCAACGGTGATGGATAGTGATTGACATATTGCATTGGCTGCATCCTTTCGTTCCTCGTCTCCCGTTATTTCACGACCCGTACCCGGAACACGCCCTGAATGGACTGCAGTTTCCCAATCATTTCTTCCGTGGCAGGACTTTCCAAATCCAGCATGGTATACGCCACTTCCCCCATGGATTTATTCATCATATCCGTAATGTTGATTCCCTCATCGCCAAAACATGCGGTGAATTTCGTTATCATATTGGCGATGTTTTTATGGAAAATGGCAATGCGTCCTGCCTGTGCACAAATACCCATGTCACAGTTGGGATAATTGACACTGTTTACGATATTTCCGTTTTCCAAATAATTCATCATCTGCTCCACCGCCATCTTCGCGCAGTTGTCCTCGGATTCCTCAGTGGAAGCGCCCAAATGGGGAATTACGATACAGCCTTCCTGCCCTGCCGTCGTGGGATTGGCAAAATCCGACACATACTTACGGATTTTCCCGGATTTTATACCATCCAGCACATCCTTTTCGTTTGCCAGCAAATCCCTTGCAAAATTTAAAAGGATAACCCCGTCCTTCATCTTGCCGATTGCTTCTTTGTCAATCATGCCCTTCGTGCTGTCCAGTAACGGCACATGAATCGTGATGATGTCACACTGCTCATAAATCTCATCCACGCTCATGGCATGTTTTACGTCCCGGCTTAAATTCCATGCCGCATGTACGGACACATAGGGATCATAACCGTATACTTCCATACCCATATGCTTCGCCACGTTTGCCACTTTTACGCCGATGGCGCCCAAACCGATGACACCCAGCTTCTTATCCTGTAATTCCGTGCCCGCAAACTTCTTCTTTTCCTTTTCTGCGGCTTTTGCAATGTTTTCATCGTCCTTATTGGCAGCCACCCAGTTAATGCCGCCCACGATGTCACGACATGCCAGCAGCATACCGGCGATTACCAGTTCCTTCACCCCGTTCGCGTTGGCGCCCGGCGTATTGAATACCACGATGCCCTTCTCCGCGCATTTTTCCAGCGGAATGTTATTGACACCCGCCCCTGCCCTTGCCACGGCAAGCAGGTTTTCCGGCAGCTCCATGTCATGCATCGCCGCACTGCGGACCAAAATACCGTCCGCCTCCTTCACATCATCCGTTTTCCCAAAATTTTCCGTAAACTTATCCAATCCTACTGCGGCAATCGGATTTAAGCAATGATATTTAAACATATTTTCCCATCCTTCCGTCAAGCGTTCTCCGCTTCAAATTTCTTCATGAATTCCACCAGCTTTTCCACACCTTCGATGGGCATCGCGTTATAAATGCTGGCACGCATACCGCCCACGCTCCTGTGTCCCTTCAGGTTCTCAAAGCCCGCTTCCTTTGCTTCCTTCACGAATTTCGCATCCAATTCCTCATTGCCCGTAACAAAAGGAACATTCATTAAGGAGCGGTCCTGCGCCCGCACCGTTCCCTTAAACAGTTTGCTTCCGTCAAGGAAATCATAAAGAATTTTCGCCTTCTTTTCGTTATATTCCTTCATTGCCGCAAGTCCGCCCTGCTTTTTCAGCCATTTGAAGACTTTTCCGCAAATATAGATGCCGTATGCGGGAGGCGTATTGTAAAGCGACTGCGCATCCGCATGGATTTTATATTTTAACATGGTAGGCGTCCCCGGAAGCACATCCTCCGTAATCAAATCTTCCCTGATAATTACGATTACTACTCCGGCAGGACCCACGTTTTTCTGCACGCCGCCGTAAATCACACCGTATTTGCTTACATCCACCGGCTCCGAAAGGAAGCAGGAAGACACGTCCGCCACCAGTGTGTGCCCTTTCGTATCGGGCAATGTCTTGAACTTCGTCCCGTAAATCGTATTGTTCTCACATATGTATACATAGTCCGCATCCTCCGGGATGGCTAAATCGGAGCAGTCGGGAATATAGGAAAACGTTTGGTCCGCGGAAGACGCTACTTCCACCGCTTCCCCGTAAATCTTCGCTTCCTGGTAAGCCTTCTTCGCCCACTGTCCCGTAACGATGTAGGCTGCTTTCTTATTCTTCATCAGATTCATCGGAATCATGGCAAACTGCTGGCTCGCCCCGCCCTGCAGAAACAGCACCTTATAGTTAGCGGGAATGTTCATCAAATCCCTCAAATCCGCTTCCGCTTCCTTAATGATGGTGTCATATGCTTTGGAACGGTGGCTCATCTCCATCACGGACATACCGGTTCCCCTGTAATCCAACATCTCATCTGCAGCCTCTTTTAACACTTCCTCAGGCAGCACTGCCGGTCCTGCCGAAAAATTATAAACTCTGGACACTTTTCTCTCCTCCTGTATATTCATACATTATAGTTATGTAACCGTCCGTCTTATGACACACTGCGGCGGAAACCTTACATATTTATACATAAATTTTATTTTACCTTTCTTATCCGCATTCGTCAACCACCAAACACAAATGTTTCAGGGAACATGGATATCAGATATAAACGCAACCTCACAATACTTTGCAACTTCATGCAGCAGCTTACTTTTCTTTGCGTATTCCAGGTACCCGACCATGTATATCTCATCTTTAGCCCGTGACAGCGCCACGTTTAACCGCCGGTTATCTGCAAGAAACCTGTATGATCCATGTGACCGGGTAAGGGAAAAAACAACAATATCACTTTCTTTTCCCTGAAACCCGTCAACGGTATCAACCTTGGAATTAATATATTGCGGCTTCCGTTCACGTATTATCTGCCTTAGTCTGTTAACCTGACTCCTGTAAGGCGCGATAACCGCAACCGAACGCTCTTTGTTTAATTCATTGTCCAACTGGCAAATCAATGATGACACAATGGTACATTCATCAAGATTATAAATTTGTTGCTTTTCATCATCCGTTATCGGCGGCCAACACTGGCTTGGTTCGTAATCCAACCACATTACTTTACCCAAATATGCGTCTGAACGTCCGTTTATCAGCTTTCCTGAGTAAAACAAGGTCCCGACCAGCGTCCCTATGCGCTCTGCCATGCGGTATTGCGTATCAAGAAGCGTTACGCACTTAGATGCCGAAAACAATTGATTGATATACATATACTTTTGCAGATTACAGTTTTCTATACTTCGGATCACATCAATTTCCTCAGAGCAGAACACCGGCGGAAGCTGCTTGGGATCACCGACGAGTATGGCTTTTTTTGCCACTGCTAAAGGCATAAGGATTTCGGGCAGGGTTGCTTTACAGACCTCATCAATGATAACGACATCAAACATCTCCGCCGTTGTGTCATAAGAATATGCCTTTACCCGGTTGCAGGTCATGCCCGCAATATTGGCAGACAGGGACAATGCCTTCTCCAAACTTTTATCTTCATATCTTGAAACCGCTTCCACAATCAATTCCGCGAGCTCTCTGTTTTCCAAATGGCTCAGAAGCCAGTCCGCATATCCCCTGATCACCGATTCCGGGGAATAATCATCCGAAGAATTGTCCTGTTCTTTATCCCTGATTCGTACCATACGAATGGAATCGTTATAATCGGCAAGACGTGACAGGAGATTATTTACTGCGATATGCGTCTCTGAACAAATCAGAATCCGTACCTTCGGATTTGCCCGGTAAAGCTGAAGGCATATTTCAGTAATTACCTGTGTTTTCCCTGTTCCGGGAGGTCCCTGAATCAGCGATAAAACATTATCGCTTAAAGCAAGCGAAACCGCCCGCTTTTGAGACTCGTTTAATGTAAGGCTGTATTCCAGCCCATTGCTGCCAAATGAGGGAATTGCCGTGGGATGGATAAATTCAAGGAATAAACCCGGATTCAAAACCGCAGCATATCGGATTTCCTCCAAAATATTCCGTTGCCGCCCGATTTTCGTCTTTTCGCCTGCATTACTGACTTGTACCGCACGTTCGTCCAAAAATGTCTGCCACTGCTGCAGATGCTCCATCCAATACTCATGTTTCATATCCGCACCTCTCTTTTGTCAAACGGAAAGACAGTTCCGATGCCAGGAAATCTATACTGACACCAGGCAGCATATGATTCAGGATACTCATAATCACCTGCCGGTTCTCGACCAATAACTCCCCGTCCGTCATTTCCGGCAGCAGGATTTCCGGCAGCTCAACGGCATACGTACAGTCACGGCAAGCCTCGATTATGGATATTATTCCGTCGGATAAAAACAGCCTGTTCGACCGCAGCTCCGCACGGAGCACTTGATGATTGACCAGCTTTTGTATTGCCGTTGCCTTGACATAATCAGAAAAAATCCATAAAAGTTCGGAAATTGCCTGTGCGGAATCGATACCGCGCAGTTCTATTTTCCATAAAAATATGATAGGGCATAGCAACTGCCACGCCTCACATTTCTTACCGTTCTAACGATTTCTCAATCTTCCACTTCTGCCCCTTCAAGTCATTCTGCTTTTCATACAGATTATTGCGCTCTTTGCAGAGTTCTTTCATACGTTTCAACTGTTCCCGCCCCCAGCAATCCGGCTCTATCTTCTTATATTCCCCAGTCAGATTGCGGATTGTATTATTGTTTTCTTTTATCTGCTCCGACAGGCATACCCAGTCTATCAGATTTTGTTTTTCCTTATCCGTTTCATAAATGTCGGTTTCTGCTACTATTTTAGCACACAGCCGCGACATGACTTTCTTCTCCATGTCTGTCATTTTTTCAATCCGCACTTTCTTATCGGTTCATTTCAAAGGCATATTTCGGGTGTTTCTTTGCCCTTCTTTTTCTGAACAGAGATAAAAAATATACAGCAAGGAGTTTTGAAGATGCAATCACGAAACAATGTCTGAAATTTGGTATATGCCCCGAATGAATGCTCATGTACGGTAAAGAAGCAAGCAACCGAAAACAAGAGATAGACCGCCAGCACCACACTATTCCGAACCAAAGAAACCAAAGACCAAAAGACAGGCATTATGGAAATGTGCATAACTGGCTATGGAATCCCTCTCTTCATTTTATATAACATGACATTCCGTTGACAGGTTTATGTGTTATAATCCTTAATCCGTGAAACTCAGATTTATTAAATACCTGCAAAGTCTGTGATTAT